>Ga0306924_10005082_pt1 | contig 12939 bp, 10 predicted proteins | sample sta12Can44000111_FD_203756 | JGI IMG/M metagenome (GOLD analysis project Ga0306924, IMG submission 203756) | Lab enrichment of tropical soil microbial communities from Luquillo Experimental Forest, Puerto Rico - statanox.12C.anox.44.000.111 (v2)... | ecosystem: Environmental > Terrestrial >... | reverse complement strand
TGATAGGTGATGTTGACGGGGATCGGCGTCGGGAATTTCAGGTCGACCTCGCTCGATCCGTACATGCTGCGGATGCGTTCAGGCGTCCAGTGCTCGTTCGGCAGGGTGATGTTGAGCAGCACCGCGGCGTATTGATCCGGATTCTGCACGCGCATGCAGCCATGGCTATAGGCACGCTCGGTCTTCTCGAACAGATACTTGTCCGGCGTGTCGTGCTGATAGACCAGGAACTTGTTCGGAAAGTTGAAGCGGATGCGTCCCAGCGCGTTGGCTTCGCCCGGCGGCTGGGAGATGTGGATCGAGCCGTCGCGCTCCTGTTCGAGCCGCAAGCCCATGCGCTGCAGCACGGTCGGGTCTTGCTGCAGGGCCGGCAGATATTCGTTGTAGATGATCGAGGGCGGCACGTTCCAGGTCGGATTGACCGTGATGAACTTCATCGTCTCGGTCAGAAGCGGTGTGGCATGAACGCCCGGCTTTCCGGTCACCACCTTGGTGGCCCAGACCTGGGCGCCGTGCTGCATCACCTTCAGCGTGTAGTCGGGGATGTTGAGGATGACATAGGCATCACCGACCGACGGCGCGCCGAGATCGCGCGGCAGCCAGCGCCACCGCTCCATGTTGACGATCACGGTGTCGATCTGCTTGTCGCGTTTCGGGCTGTTCAGGGCCTTCACGGTACGATCGTCGAGGATGCCCGTCGGGTTGAGGTCGGCGCTGTCCTGGAATCTGCGCACCGCCTCAGCGACCCTGGCGTCGTAGTGGTTGTCGTTGGCGTTTTCGGTGAGGCCGAGCTTGGCGCGCAGCTGCGGCACGCGCGGATCTTCCACCACGATTTCGGGCTGTTTCTTGCTGCGCGGCGGGGTGTATCTCAGCACCGGGCCTTCGTCGATCGTGATCACCGGGCCATCGCCCTGACCGCGCAATTCTGCGAGCTTCTTCTTCAGCTCCTGGTAGAGCTTTTGCGGCGGGTTGTAGCCGCCAAGCGCGGCCGAGGCGTCCTTTGCGGTCGCAACATTGGCCAACACTTCCGCCGGGTCGACCGGATGCTCCGGATAGGCGATGTCCGCGGAGACCTGCGACCAATGCATCCGCCCACCCTGCGCCTGCCGCGCATAGTCGAGCATGCTGGCGGTCAGCTTCAAATCGGCCTCGGCGAGCGCGTCGGGCGCTGTGGCCGCAGTGAAATCCGGCACCGGATAGTCGGCCGGATTGAGGCCGTCGGAGGCGGCGTCCTTGAGGCGCGCGATCACCCCCTTGCCACTGTCCGTCAGCTTGCCTGACTGCGTCCACAGAGGCGCGTACTCGCGACCGCCATAGAATTTCTCGACCGTCGCGCGCTCGGCCTTGCGGTCGAAAAAGCGCGCGGATTTGCCCGCGAGCAAATCCTTCAATCGATCGGCGACGGGCTGGTCCGCCGGCGGAACATTGCTGACCTTGGTTGCGGGTTCTGCCAGCGGTGCTGTGGCCGTAGCGGCCGGCGTAGTCGCAGTTTCGGAGGCCGCCGGTTGAGCCGGCGCCGCGGCAGTTGCCGCGGGGGCCGCGGCGGTCTCGCCGGGCGTCGGGCTCGCTGATGACGACGCAGTCGGCGCCGGAATCGGCGCACTCGGCAGCGGCACGCTTGGAGCCAGGGCGGTTGACGGCGTTGCCGCCTCGGCCGGCTTGGCTTCGGTGGAAGCGGGCGCAGCGGTCGTCGTGTCCAGCTTGAAGTCGGCGGCTGTCGGTGGCGGAACGTTGGCGGGTTCAGGGAGGGGGATCGCCGCATCGATTGCGAGTTCAGCGGCGCTGCCGTGAGGTTGATCGCCCTGCGCCAATGCCGAGGTCGCAGACACCGTCAGGAAGGTCGCGGCCACGGCCATCAGAACGCGGTCAAGCCCACCACGGTTGTTCAAGCAGTCTCGCATCATGACACCCCTTGGGTGAAACCGCCCCGGCAGAGGAACAGTTCCGGTTATCGTAACTCAGCTTCCGCCGGAGCCAGCTCGTCAGATTGGCACGCCTGCACGCGACCACTCCTCGATACGCAAACGATACATGCGCCCCAATTCTGCAGCCAGCGCCACACGGAGCAACTCACGACAAACTGACTTCCAGAGAGCTCCCTTGCAACGGATTGCGTGTTTTGCCATGTGGATTTGCCTTTGTCTGTCACCTGCGCGCAACGGTCCAAAATGTTCTGAAATCGTCGAGATTTGCGCATGCTCGTGCTGACACAAATTTGTGTTGTGCAGCTTAGCTGTCTTCTTTGGCCCCTCCATTGGGATCGCGAGCCGAGGCCTCATCGAGCTTTCGATAGAGTGTCGAGCGGCCGATCTTCAACCGACGAGCGACCTCCGACATCTGCCCGCGATAGTGCGAGATCGCAAAGCGGATGATCTCGTTTTCCATGTCTTCCAACGGCCGCACCTCGCCGCCGCCCGTCAGCATCGCGAGCGTACCGCTGGCAAATAGCGGAGCAATAGGTATCTCGTTACCGAAAACCGTAGCAACCGGCGCCGCCGGATGGATCGAGGGTGAGACGACCAGCGGTTCGCCGGGCAAGTCAGGCGCAACCGGCAGGTGCACCGGGATTGGCGGGAAATCCGAAAGGGCAAGCTGATCAGTTTCGCTCATCACGACTGCGCGATAGACGGCGTTTTCAAGCTGGCGGATATTCCCGGGCCAATCGAGCTGGACGAGCTGGGCCATCGCCTCCCCGGTGATGCCGAGAACGGTGCGGTTTGCCTCGGCGCCGAATCGCGCCAGGAAGTGGCGGAGCAGATGCGGAATGTCCTCGCGCCGGGCACGCAGGGGCGGGATTGTCAGCGGCAGCACATGCAGGCGATAGAACAGGTCTTCCCTGAAATGCCCTGCCTTGACGTGATCGAGCAGTTTGCGGTTGGTCGCCGAAATGATGCGGACATCGACCTTGACCGGCTTGCGGCCCCCGACCGCCTCGACCGCGCCTTCCTGCAGCGCGCGCAGCAATTTCACCTGCGCCGTCAGCGGCAGCTCTGAAACCTCGTCGAGAAACAACGTACCGCCATGGGCCTCGACGAATTTGCCGGTGTGCCGTTCGGTCGCACCCGTAAACGCCCCCTTCTCATGCCCGAACAGAGTGGATTCCACGAGGTTGTCGGGAATGGCGCCGCAATTGACCGCGACAAACGGTTTTGCCTGGCGCTCGCCGCTGCCGTGGATGGCGCGGGCAAACAACTCCTTGCCGACACCTGATTCGCCTTCGATCAGCACCGGAATGCTGGAGGCGGCCGCCTTCTGCGCGGCGCGCAGCACGGATGACATCGCCTCGCTGCGGGTGACGATGTCGGCGAAGGTCAGCCTGCCCTCGCGGCTATGGCGGATGCGTTGCAGCTCGCCCTTCAGCGCCGCGGTATTGAGCGCATTGCGCAGGCTGACCTGCAGCCGCTCCATGCCCACCGGCTTCACCACGAAATCATGGGCGCCGGCACGCATCGCGGAGACGACATTGTCGATGCCGCCGTGGGCCGTTTGCACGATCACGGGAACGTTCAGGCCGGCCTCGCGGATCCTGGCCAGCACGCCCATGCCGTCGAGGCCGGGCATCACCAGATCGAGCACCACCGCATCGATCGCCGACGCCTCGGGGCCGGTCAGCATGCCGATTGCCGTATCGCCGCTATCGGCCAGCACCGCCTGATAGCCGCATTTCTGCACCATGTTCTCGACCAGGCGCCGCTGAACGGCATCGTCATCGGCGATCAAAATGGTGGCAGCCATGGCATTCCCCGCACGCTACATTACCTGTATCTGTCTCGAATCGAGGCAATTTCGCCGACGCCGCTTAACGCAGTCTTAAGCCCTGCCATCCCGTCTTTCTCCCGCCCCGATTGAAAACAGGTTTCGAACAAGATGACCTCGCGCTCCACGTCCGCTCTCCGCAAGATAGTTCCGGCAAAATCAGCACCCAAGTCCAAAGCCACGAGCAGGATCGGCAAGCTGCCGGAATGGGACCTCAACGATCTCTATGCCGGCATCGACGCACCGGAGATCGCGCGCGACCTGCAGATAATGGACGCCGAATGCGTCGCGTTTGAGACCGCCTACAAGGGCAAGCTCGCGGAGGGAACCGCACAGGGCGACGGCGGCGACTGGCTTGCGGAGGCGGTCAGGCGCTACGAAGCCATTGATGATCTTGCCGGAAGGCTCGGTTCCTATGCGGGCCTGGTGCATGCCGGCGACAGCCTCGATCCCACGATCTCGAAATTCTATGGCGACATTTCCGAACGGCTGACGGCGGCCTCGACGCATCTGTTGTTCTTTCCACTCGAGCTCAACCGGATCGAGGATGCCGTGCTCGATGGCGCGATGCAGACGCCGGCGCTCGGCCACTACCGGCCGTGGATCGAGGACCTGCGCAAGGACAAACCCTATCAGCTCGAGGATCGCGTCGAGCAGCTGTTTCATGAGAAGTCGCAAAGCGGTTACACGGCCTGGAACCGGTTGTTCGACCAGACCATCTCCACCCTGCGCTTTGAGGTTTCCGGCAAGGAGCTTGCGATCGAGCCGACGCTCAATTTGCTGCAGGACCGTGACGGCAAGAAACGCAAGGTGGCCGCAGATGCGCTGGCGAAAACCTTCAAGGCCAATGAGCGGACTTTTACACTTGTCACCAACACGCTGGCCAAGGACAAGGAGATTTCCGATCGCTGGCGTGGCTTCAAGGACGTCGCCGATTCCCGCCATCTGAACAATCGCGTCGAGCGCGAGGTGGTGGACGCGCTGGTTGCCTCGGTGCGCGCGGCCTATCCGAAATTGTCGCATCGCTACTACCGGCTCAAGGCGGGCTGGTTCAAAAAGAAGAAGCTTCCACATTGGGACCGCAACGCCCCGCTACCGTTCGCCGCGACCGCGACGATCGCCTGGCCCGATGCCCGCAACATGGTGCTTTCGGCCTATCGCGGCTTCTCGCCCAAAATGGCTGACATCGCCGAGCGGTTCTTCACCGACCGCTGGATCGACGCGCCGGTGCGCCCCGGCAAGGCGCCCGGCGCGTTCTCGCATCCAACCACGCCCTCGGCGCACCCCTACGTGTTGATGAACTATCAGGGAAAGCCGCGCGACGTCATGACGCTCGCCCATGAACTCGGTCACGGCGTGCACCAAGTGCTGGCGGCGAAGAACGGTGCTCTGATGGCCCCGACGCCGCTGACGCTTGCCGAAACCGCGAGCGTGTTCGGGGAGATGCTGACCTTCAAGCGGCTGTTGGCGCAGACCGGCAATACCAGGCTGCGCCAGGCGCTGCTCGCCGGCAAGGTCGAAGACATGATCAATACGGTGGTGCGGCAGATCGCGTTCTATTCCTTCGAACGCGCGGTGCATACCGAGCGCAGGAACGGCGAGCTGACCGCCGAGCGCGTCGGCCAGATCTGGCTTTCCGTGCAGGGCGAGAGCCTGGGCCCGGCCATCGAGTTCAAGCCGGGCTACGAGAACTTCTGGATGTACATCCCGCATTTCATCCACTCGCCGTTCTACGTCTATGCGTATGCCTTCGGCGATTGCCTGGTGAACTCGCTGTATGCGGTCTACGAGAATGCATCGGAGGGATTTGCCGAGCGGTATCTGGCGATGCTCGCCGCCGGCGGCACCAAGCTCTATTCCGAACTGCTGCAACCGTTCGGGCTGGATGCCAGGGATCCCAAATTCTGGGATGGCGGGCTGAAAGTCATCTCAGGCATGATCGATGAGCTGGAAGCCATGGGCTGACGCGGGCAGCCGGGCGAGGTGGGCAGGGAGGGACTCACCCGCTGGATCAGGGACAATTGGCCGGCGGACCCATCCGGATAAGGGCGCTTGCGGGCCGGCCGGCGTTGCCCTGCCTTGCGGATTGCTGTAATTCGACGCCAGATCGATCAATCACTGGGGACGGCAATGGCAGATCACAGCGAAGTGGCCTACACGACGGCCGACGGCAACGATTATCCGGCCCATGAGGCGACCTATGAGGGCTTCATCAACCTCGTGAAATACGGCACCGCCACCGTCGCGGCCATCCTCATCCTGATGGCGATCTTTCTGACCTGATCGCACGTCGCGCACAACCTCGCGGCGCAGCGAGACATTTTTGCATAGGCACTCGTCGCGAAACCTGAATCCGTTCCCGCCTTGCCGCCGGAGGCCTCATGAAAATTGCCGTCGCCAGGGAAATAGATCCCGCCGAAACGCGGGTCGCGGCCTCGCCCGACTCGGTGAAGAAGTTGAAGGCGCTCGGCTTTGATGTTGCCGTCGAGCCGGGTGCGGGGCTCAAGTCGGGCCTTCCGGATTCCGAATTTACCGCCGTTGGCGCAAACGTCAGCGCAGAGGCGGTAAAGGACGCCGATATCGTCATCAAGGTCAAGCGGCCGGAGGCTGACGAGCTTGCGAATTACAGGCGCGGGGCGCTGGTGATCGCCATCATGGACCCTTACGGCAACGAGGCCGCGCTCAAGACGCTTGCCGGCGCTGGAATTGCGGCCTTTGCGATGGAATTGATGCCGCGTATCACCCGCGCTCAGGTGATGGATGTGCTCTCGAGCCAGGCCAATCTCGCCGGCTATCGCGCCGTCATCGAAGCGGCCGAAGCCTTCGGCCGGGCCTTCCCGATGATGATGACCGCTGCCGGCACCGTGCCGGCGGCCAAGGTTTTCGTGATGGGTGTCGGCGTCGCGGGGCTGCAGGCGATTGCGACCGCGCGCCGCCTGGGCGCTATCGTTACCGCGACCGACGTGCGCCCGGCGGTGAAAGAGCAGGTGGAAAGCCTCGGCGCAAAATTCCTTGCGGTCGAGGACGAGGAGTTCAAGCAGGCCGAGACCGCCGGCGGCTACGCCAAGGAAATGTCGAGGGAGTATCAGGCCAAGCAGGCGGCATTGACGGCCGAGCATCTGAAGAAGCAGGACGTCGTTATCACCACCGCGCTGATCCCGGGCCGGCCCGCGCCCAGGCTGGTCACGATGGAGATGGTGAAGTCGATGAAACCGGGCTCGGTCCTGGTCGATCTTGCGGTTGAGCGCGGCGGCAACGTTGAGGGCGTGAAGAGCGGCGAAACCGTCGAGGTCGACGGCATCAAGATTGTCGGCTTTCCGAATCTGGCCGGCCGCGTCGCGGCCTCGGCCTCCGGCCTCTATGCACGCAACCTGCTCTCCTTTATCGAGACGCTGGTCGACAAGGCGAACAAGAAGATCGCCGTCAATTGGGAGGACGAGTTGGTCAAGGCTACCGCGCTGACCAGGGACGGGGCCATCATCCATCCGAATTTCCAGCCGAAGGCTTAAAGGAGAGAAGCCATGGAGCATGCTGCGCAAGCCGTCGATCCCTTCGTGTTCCGCCTGTCGATCTTTGTGCTGGCAGTGTTCGTCGGCTACTTCGTCGTGTGGTCGGTGACGCCGGCGCTGCATACGCCGCTGATGAGCGTGACCAATGCGATCTCATCGGTAATCGTGGTCGGTGCGCTGCTCGCGGTCGGGGTCGGACTGGTCTCGAGTGGCAGCGGCTGGGCGCGCGGCTTTGGCTTCGTCGCGCTCGCTTTCGCTTGCGTGAACATTTTCGGCGGCTTCCTTGTCACCCAGCGCATGCTGGCGATGTACAGGAAGAAGGCGAAGTGATGCGCCTCAGGGTGATCGGGACAACGGGGGGCCTGAGATGAACGCCAATCTATCCGCAGTCCTCTACCTCGTGGCGGGAGTGCTGTTCATCCTGTCGTTGCGCGGGCTGTCGAGCCCGGCGTCGAGCCGCCGCGGCAACCTGCTTGGCATGATCGGCATGGCGATCGCGGTTGCGACCACGCTCGCAAACCACCCGCCGGCCGACGGCATCGCCTGGCTTCTGGTGGTGCTTGCGGTCGCGATCGGCGGCGGCATCGGCGCCTTCATCGCCCGCCGCGTGCCGATGACCTCGATGCCGGAACTCGTCGCCGCCTTCCACTCGCTGGTCGGCATGGCGGCCGTGCTGGTGGCCGCCGGTGCCTTTTACGCGCCTGAGGCTTTCGACATCGGCGAATCCGGACATATTCATCCGCAGAGTCTCGTTGAAATGTCGCTCGGGGTTGCGATCGGCGCGCTGACCTTCAGCGGCTCGGTGATCGCGTTCCTGAAACTGTCGGCGCGCATGAGCGGCGCGCCGATCATTCTGCCGGCGCGTCACGCCATCAACATCGCGCTGGGCCTTGCGCTGGTGTTCTTCATCGTGGGTCTCGTGGTCTCGGGCCGCGCGCTCGATTTCTGGCTCATCACCATCATCGCGCTCGCGCTCGGCGTGCTGATGATCATCCCGATCGGCGGCGCCGACATGCCGGTCGTGATCTCGATGCTCAATTCCTATTCCGGGTGGGCTGCGGCCGGTATCGGATTCACGCTAGGCAATTCGGCGCTGATCATCACCGGTGCGCTGGTCGGTTCGTCCGGCGCGATCCTGTCCTACATCATGTGCCACGCCATGAACCGCTCCTTCATCTCGGTGATTCTCGGCGGCTTCGGCGGCGAGACCGCGGCCGTCGGCAAAGCCGGCGAACAGAAAGCCGCCAAGCTTGGTTCGGCCGACGACGCCGCCTTCATCATGAAGAACGCCTCCAAGGTCATCATCGTGCCGGGCTACGGCATGGCGGTGGCGCAGGCGCAGCATGCGCTGCGCGAAATGGCCGATTCCCTGAAGAAGGAAGGCGTCGAGGTGAAGTATGCCATTCACCCGGTCGCCGGCCGCATGCCCGGCCACATGAACGTGCTGCTGGCCGAGGCCAACGTGCCCTATGACGAGGTGTTCGAACTCGAGGACATCAACTCGGAATTCGCCCAAGCCGACGTCGCATTCGTGATCGGTGCCAACGACGTCACCAATCCGGCGGCCGAAGAAGACAAGACCTCGCCCATCTACGGCATGCCGGTGCTGCAGGTGTGGAAGGCCGGCACCGTGATGTTCATCAAGCGCTCGCTCGCCTCCGGCTATGCCGGCATCGACAATCCCCTGTTCTATCGCGACAACACCATGATGCTGCTGGGCGATGCCAAGAAGATGACCGAGAACATCGTCAAGGCGATGTGAGGTTTGGTGTGGCTGTGGGAGTGAATCAGCTGCAGTGGTGATAACGACAGACGGACATATCGGTCGCCGATGCTGACTGCGCTGAAATGGATCGTCATCGTCGTTGCTCTTGGCTATTTCGGCGCGCTTGCCGCATTGTTCTTCGCCCAGCGCTCGGTCATCTTTCCCGCTCCGACGAGGGCGCGCACCGCGCCCGGAGCGGCCGGCTTCCCACAAGCCGAAGAGCATGTCCTGACCACGTCAGACAGCGAGCGCGTGATCGTCTGGCACGTCGCGGCGATGCCTGGACGTCGGGTCGTTCTTTTTTTCCCCGGCAATGGCGATTTTCTTGCCGGCCTCGTCGGCCGCTTCCAGGAGATAACCTCCGACGGCACCGGGCTCGTGGCGCTGTCGTACCGCGGCTATGCCGGGTCAAGCGGACGGCCCAGCGAAGCAGGGCTGTTACGGGATGCTGAGGCGGCCTACGCGTTCGCCGTTGCGCTCTATCGCACCGATGAGATCGTGCTCTGGGGCTTCTCGCTCGGCTCAGGCGTTGCGGTCGCGCTCGCCGCCGACCATCCAGTCGGCGGACTGATCCTCGAGGCGCCCTACACGTCGATTGAGGATCTGGCTGCCGCGGCATTTCCTTTCCTGCCGGTGCGCCATCTCCTGAGAGATCCGTTCCGGTCGGACGCGCGGATCGCGCGCGTCAGTGCGCCGCTCCTGGTGATGCATGGGGAGCGCGATGCCACGATCCCGATTCGCTTCGGCGAGCAGCTGTTTGCGCTTGCCCATGAGCCGAAACGGTTCGTGCGGTTCGAAATGGGCGGGCACGACAATCTGGGTAGCTTCGGCGCGATCGAAACCGCTCGACAATTCATCGGTGCTTTGAAAGGGTGATTGCCGCGATCCCTTCACTTCGGGGCTTTGTCCGCATGAGCATACACGGTCCGATGCCGCGCTCGGCGTGGATTTTTCCGGCCTTGTCGGTCCTGCTGTTCGGTGCTGTCACTGCCGCTCACTATGACTTCACGCCGTCGCCGGGCGGTCTCCTGTTCGCCGTGGCCCTCCTTGTCGTGCTGTTCGGCACAGTGTTTGCGGCTGTCCATCATGCCGAAGTGATCGCGCAGCGCGTCGGCGAGCCCTTTGGCACGCTGCTTCTCACTTTGTCGGTGACCATTATCGAGGTTGCGTTGATCGCGAGCCTCATGCTCGGCGAGACCGAGGTGCCGACGCTTGCACGCGACACCGTCTTTGCCGTGGTGATGATCGTCTGCAACGGCCTCGTCGGTGTCTGCATTTTTATCGGCGGCCTGCGCTACCGCGAGCAGGGCTATCAGGTCTCCGGCGCCAATGTTTATCTCAGCGTGCTGTTCACGCTCGCAACCATCACGGAGGTCTTGCCCGACTATACGCTGACCACGCCCGGGCCGGTCTATTCCGCCGCCCAGCTTGGCTTCGTTGCGGTAGCGACCATCCTGCTTTACGGCGTCTTTCTCTACACCCAGACCATCCGGCATCGCGATTATTTCGTCACGGAAGCCGCAGGCCTCGTGGACGACGGGATGCCGATCTCCGGGCGCATGCTGGGCCTGAGCATGGTCCTGCTCTTGATCTCGCTGTCGGGGGTCGTGCTGCTGGCGAAGAAATTTTCCATCGTCGTCGATGCCGCGGCCGCGGCGATCGGTGCGCCGCCGGCCTTCGCGGGCCTTGTGGTGGCTCTATTGATTCTGTTGCCGGAGGGCGTGGCGGCAGTGGCAGCCGCCCGCAACAACCAGCTGCAGAAGAGCATCAACCTTGCGCTCGGCTCCTCGCTTGCGACCATCGGGCTGACTATCCCTGCGGTTGCGCTTGCGGCCTACGCGCTGGACAAGCAGCTGGTGCTCGGCCTGAACCAGCAGAACACGGTGCTGTTGGTGCTGACCTTCATTCTCAGCATGCTGACCTTCGGCACGGGCAGGACGAACATCCTGTTCGGGTTGGTTCACATGGTGGTGTTCGTGGTGTTTGTCTTCATGGTATTCGTGCCCTGAAACAGCAAAGGAGTCCAAGCTGCGATGCTCAAGGCCAAATCCGAGATTCAAGTCGACACCCCAGAGGTCCGCGTCACGCAGTGGCGGCTCGGGCCGGGGAGCGCGACCGGCCATCACATTCACGAGATGGACTATGTGATCGTTCCCGTGACCTCCGGCGAGATGACCATCGTGGCGCCCAACGGCGAGCGGTCAAAAGCAAGGCTTGGTGCTGGAAAATCCTATTTCCGCAAAGCCGGCGTCGAGCATGACGTGCTCAATGAAACGGCAAGCGAGATCGTGTTTCTTGAGGTCGAGCTGAAGCCGTAAATCCATTCTTTACCGATTTGCCATCGATCCGTCGCAGTTGATCCCTCAATGTGCCTCAAAGTCCCCCCAAAAGCGCTGCGGGGAGTGCCGGCATGCTGACTTACCTGAAGAAATTCGCGTTGGACATCCTGCCATCAGTGGCAGCGACCATTATCGGCGCCTACATCGTCAACCACTACATCACGGCCAAGCCCGACTCGTCCGTGGCGACGGCGATCTCCTCGGCCATCACGAACGCGAAAAAAGCCGCTTCCAGGACCGAGCTAAAAGCCGACGCCAAGACTGACGCCAAGACTGACTTGAAGTCCGTCCCGGTTGAAACCGCCACGATCCCCGAGCCCGGCGTCAAGGCAAAGGGCATCTCCGAGCGGACGATGATCGAGACCCGCGCGGCTGAGAAGCCGGCCGAGGTCAAGCCGACCGAGAAGCCTGTGGAGGCCAAAGCGGTCGAAACGAAGCCCGCCGAAACCAAGTCTGCAGAAACCAGGCCCGCCGAGACCGCGAGCGCTTCCGTCGATAGTCGTCGCCAGCATGCGCCCGCATCGTCTCGTGACGCCAATGAGCTTGCGCGCGCGGCGATCGAGCGCCTGCGCGGCACCAATGAAAGCGCGCCGCATGCGCAGGAAGCGGCCCGCGCCCCGGTACCGGATGCGCCACGCCTGCAGGAAGCCCCGCGGACCGTCGTCGCAGCTCCCGCTCCCCCTGCGCCCGTATCATCCGCGCCAATGGTTCGGCCGCTGCCGCCGCCGATCAACGTCTCCGCTGGCCCGGTTGAGGGGTCGATGCCAGCGCCCGGGCCGGTAAATCCGCCTTACACGGCCTCAATTGATCCGAACCGGCCGATACCGCCGGCAGAAATTCCGCCGCCGCCTCCAACTCCTCCCGTCGATCTGCGTGCCGAAGCGGCCAATGCCATGTCGCATACCAAGACGGTTGCCGAAGATGTGCTGTCGGCGGCAAAATCGGTCTTCCGCGCGGTCTTGCCGGGCAGCGGGCAGCCGAACGGGCAGCAGTTCACGGATTAGCTAGAACGTCTCATAGCTTTGGCCGGGCTTGCCGCCGACGCGGGCAAAGCCGGTTTACGCGGCCTCATCCTTTGGCCGCAGGTTGATGGCGCGACCATATGAGCCGGCAGCTTTGGTCTTGTCGCCAAGCCGTTCGTAGGCAAGCCCCCTGGTTAGCCAGGCTTGCGCATTCTGCGGATCGTCCTGGACCGCCTCATCGAGGTCGGCGGCCGCCTCCTTTGTCTTGTCGAGCGCGAGATAGCTCAGCGCGCGCGCCAGCAGCGGTTCGGACTGCTGCGGTGCAAGTCCGTTCGCCGCGGTGAAATCGTCGATCGCAAACTGATGCTGCCTTTCGCCCTGATAGAGCAGGCCGCGATTGTAGTAGGCCTCGGCGTTGTCGGGAGCGAGCGAGATCGCCTTGTTGATGTCGGCCAATGCTTCGGCGCGTTGCTTGCGCGTCTTGTAGACCAGGCCGCGGCCGAGATAAGCCGGCGCATAATTGGCATCGAGCGCAAGCGCCCGTTCGTAGTCGGCCATCGCCTGGTCTAGTCGTTTGGTCTGGCGATAGATCAGGCCGCGATTGGCGT
>Ga0306924_10005079_pt1 | contig 12946 bp, 6 predicted proteins | sample sta12Can44000111_FD_203756 | JGI IMG/M metagenome (GOLD analysis project Ga0306924, IMG submission 203756) | Lab enrichment of tropical soil microbial communities from Luquillo Experimental Forest, Puerto Rico - statanox.12C.anox.44.000.111 (v2)... | ecosystem: Environmental > Terrestrial > Soil... | reverse complement strand
GATGAAGAAGTGAACCGGCAGCCGGCGGCTCTTCGTGCCGTCGCGCGCGAGGCCGCGCAGAGCATCGGGGTCAAGTTCGATCAGCTCGACCAGAGCATCACCGCGAAACAGGACCAGCTCGCTGACGCGCTGGCCGCGAAGTACGCCGACGGCCTCAAACAGCTGGACGACCGCATCACGCAGCTCGAGAGCGAGCACGCGAGCCTGATCTCTAAGGCCCTCAGCTCTGTCACCGGGGTCATCTCGACCATTCTCGAGATGAAGAACCTGCTGCTTAAGGTGCTCGCCAAGGCCGTCGCCACGATCAACGTCATCATCGCCGATCCGATCGGCTTCCTCGGCCACCTCGTCGACGCGGTCGGCTTGGGCATCAAGAACTTCGTCGGCAACATCCTCACCCACCTCAAGCAGGGCTTCTTCGAGTGGCTGTTCGGCGAGGTGGCCAGCGCGGGGATCACGCTGCCCAAGACCTGGGACCTCAAGGGCATCTTCGGCCTGGTCATGCAGATCCTCGGGCTCACCTGGCCCAGCATCCGCAAGATCGCCGTCGAAGTGGTCGGCGAGCCGATCGTGCACGCCCTGGAGACCGCGGCCGAGCCGATCATCGTGCTCATCCGCGAGGGCCCAGCCGGGCTGTGGAACTGGATCAAGGAACAACTGGGCAACCTCAAGGCGATGGTCGTGGACCAGCTCCAGAGCTGGCTCATCACCAACGTCATCAAGGCCGGCATCACCTGGCTGATCGGCCTGCTCAACCCCGCGTCGGCATTCATCAAGGCCTGCAAGGCGATCTACGACATCCTGGAGTTCATCTGGACCCGCGGGAAACAGATCCTGGAATTCGTCAACGCCGTCGTCGACAGCATCGCCGAGATCGCCGCCGGATCCCTCGGCAAGGCGGCCCAGAAGGTCGAGGACGCGCTGGCCCGGGCCATCCCGGTCACGATCGGCTTCCTGGCCAGCCTGCTCGGCCTCGGCGACCTCGGCGAGACCATCAAGGGCATCATCGACAAGATTCAGGAGCCCGTCCACGCGGCCGTGAAGTGGCTCATCACCAAGGCCGTAGCTCTGGTCAAAGCGGTCGGAAAGCTCCTCGGCTTCGGCAAGGAAAAGGAGGAGGGCAAGCAAAAAGAAGCCGAGCATCCCATCTACGACGCGGTCAGGCAAGCCCTGCACGAGCAGCTGGGCGAAGGAGAAGAGGCCGATCATATCCATAAAGTTGCCGGAAACGTCCTGACGCAGTTCCAGCCGCAAGGACTCCGGAAACTGGATGTGGTACAAGACGAAGAGACTGGCGTGGTGAGCGTTATGGCGCAAGCCAGTCCGCCGGCCAACCTCATAGATTATGCGCCTGATGACAGAGATGTATTCATGAATGTGACAGTCACGCTGGATGAGAAAAAACCGACCAGTTTGGACCGCCTTCGTTATATCGCTAGATCCCGCAGCCTTGATCCGAGTTACCGGGGTAAGCTGCCGCGCGGAACAGATCCCAGCCAACTCCCGATGGTCGATGATCCCATCGCCATGATCGGCCCAGTCGGAGGGAGGACTGCCGCAGGCGGCGCGTTGGAGATAGGTGAGGGTGGGACGCAGATCAAAGTGCTCACGTGGAATACCGGAGACCGGAAGAAATGGGCTGCCTCGGAGGACAACTCAACGCATGCTGAACATCAGTTCGCAGATTGGCTCTCGCGACAGGAATTCCGTTCGGAGATTAGTGCCATAGATGTTAGCATGAGTTCGCGAAAACAACAGGATAGCCCATGCCCCAGTTGCGTTGATGATCTGAAGAAGGTTGCGAGATTTACCCCTAACGCGGCGGGTAAACGGAAACTCAGTTACACCGGAATCTATACTTCGAAGGCTGTCAACGAGGATGCGGCTGTGCAGGCTCTGACTGATCTTGGGAAGAACGGCTGGGACTTGCCGGGCCTGGCGAAGCAGAAGTCGGGCGGGAAACTGCACCCTGTCAAATAACCTGGCAAATCTGGCCAGAGCATGACCTAAACTCGCTGTAGGACAGCAGGTAATGCCGTGATGGGCTTGCCTTGCTTGGCCATTTCGCGCTTAATTGCCTGCATAAGCAAGGAGCTCAGTGCGGCGGCTGTCGCAGGCTGACCGGTCCGGGCGGCGTGCAGCTCGGCGTCGTCGGCGATACCCTCGATGGCCGCTCCGCTGAGGCTGAAGCGATCGGCCAAGTCCGCGGCCTGAATGCAGCTGGCGATCTCGGCGAGTGCCAGGTCGGGGAAGCGACGGTGCAGCGCGCGCAGCCAGAGTTCTTCGCGCTGGGACCGGTCCGGGAACGGGAATTCGATGACAACCTGGATGCGGCGCAGGAACGCCCCATCGATCTGCTGGCGCAGGTTGGTAGCGAGGATGACGGCGCCGGTGTAGCCCTCGATGCGCTGGAGCAGGTAGTCGGTCTCCATCATCGCCCAGCGGTCCTGGGCGCCCTTGACCTCGCCGCGCTTGGCGAAGAAAGATTCCGCCTCGTCGAAGAACATGACCGCGTTGGCGTCCTCGGCTTCGGCGAAGACCTGCTGCAGGTTCTTTTCCGTCTCGCCGACCCACTTGCTGACCACAGCCGGCAGGTCCACCCGCAGCAGGTCCTTGCCGAGCGCACTAGCCACGCAGGCGGCGGCGAGCGTCTTGCCGGTCCCGGACGACCCGGTGAACAGGCACACCACGCCGCTGGGGCGGCGCCAGGCGTCCTGGGGATGACGTTCGGCGAGCACGTTCCGCAGCCGGATCCGGTCGACCAGGTCGTGCAGTTGCTGTTTCTGCTCTGCGGGCAGCACGATTTCGGCGTCTAGGTCGAGGCCCGCCGGGACCGCGACACGCTGGGTGAAGGTCAGCAGCCGCCGCCCGGTCTGCCGCCGGCAGGCCTCGAGCAGGTGATCCACGGTCACGGTGGCGCCGTCCTTGAGCAGCGCAAGATCGCGGGCCATCGCGGCGGCGTCCTGGATCTGGGCCCCGGTCAGGTCGAAGGTCTGGGCGAGCCGCTGCGCCACGGCGTCCCGGTCGGCGGCATCGGCGAGCACGGCGGTCCACTGGGTCTGGCGTTCGGCGACGTCCGTGCGGGGCAGCGGCCAGCGGATGAGCGAGGTGGACTGGGCGCGATCCTCGGGATCCCACAGCGCTGCATGGTCGAGCATGGTCGGCCACCGATGTCGGGAAGCGGACTGCAGCAGCGTGCCCCAGACTGGCAGCGGCCGTCCCCGGTCGAACAGTGCGTCGCAGTCCTCCCACAGCAGCAGCGCCGATCGCAGGGTCGCCTCCCGGAACGCCAGCGCCACGACGTGCGCTCCGTGGGGTTCGGCGGCGGCAGCCTGCGCGGCGGCGAGCAGGACCGGCATCTGCAACTGCGCGCCGATGGCCGCTGCCTCGCCGCGCCTGGACCGCGGGTCTCCGCCGGTAAGCACGATCCGGGCACCGGGCGCTGCCGCGAGGGCCTCGAGCAACCGAGCTTGAGCGGGTGCCAGGGCGCTGACCCAAGGTGGGTCGAGGTCGCGGACCGCTCCGGCCAGGCGGGCGTCGGCCCGGTCAGCGCCGGTCAGGAAGTCCACCACCCGGTCCTCCACCCGCACCGTGCGCCGTGCCGGGCCCTCAGCGGCGGTCCACTGGCCGAGCACGACCAGTTCGTTCTCGACCAGGCGAGTGTCCGGGCCGAGCAGGCGGCGGGCCGCGAACTCCGGCGGCGCGAGCATCTCGTCCAGCAGGCCGACCGTGGCGAACCCGCGGCTGACGTCGTCGTGGAGATAGCCGTACAGCCGCCGGAACCTGCCGTCGAGTTCCGGCAGCAGGCACAGCAGCAGCAGATCACGTTCCGCGTCCTCCAGCCCGAACCTGCGGACCAGCAGGTCCAGTCGCAGCGGGACATCGTCCGGCGTGGCTCGCCTGCGGTCGGCGATATCGTGCGCGCGATTCTGGGCGGCTCTGCGATAGGGCGCCGCTATGGCCTCAGTTGCCGCATCCTGGCCAGTGAGGCGGAACGGAGCCGTCAGGTACCTGCCCACCTCCGCGTCGTCGACGTAGGCCATTCCCCAGGCATCGTCGGGTTTGGTCGAGGCGATCGAGCGGCGCCACTTCTCCGTCTGGGCCCGGACCAGCTGATCGGCCCTGGCCAGTTCGTCGGTGAGGTGCTCCAGGCTCGAGGCGTATCCGGCCGCCACTAGGCCTCCACGGCGAACTCGACCCGATAGACCGGCCCGGCCGGACCGTCCGCGGCGCCCGTGGCAGCCGCGGGCCGCCACGGCCAGCGCAGCTCGAAGGGCGCCAAGCATCCCGACACCTCCAGGACGATGTCGTGCGACATGCTGTCCAGGCTGACCCGCAGCGTGCCGTCGCCGGCTGCGATGATACGTCCCGGGCGCCGGACGAACGTGGCGAGCAGGAACGGGACCGATGCGGTGCTGAATCCGCGCAGCCACTGGGCCCAGGCGCGCAGGACGGTGAGCGCGATCAGGTCGAGCGCCAGGTCAACCTCGGGGTCGCCGCTGTGCTCGTGTGCAAGGGCGGCCAGGTCGGCCTGGGGGACTGCGCGGCCCAGATCGGTCCCGCCCTGCGCCATTGCGATGCGGGCGACCTCTGCCTGGAGCCTGGGCCAGGCATCCGCGGGCAGCGACCCGCGCCACGGGTCGACCTGTCCCGTGACCGGACGCAGTGCGTCCGCGACATCCTCCGGCCTTGCCTCGGAACCCGCCCAACGTCGCGCGAGCATCTGCAGGAACCAGTCCGGCGGAACGCCGATCTGCAGGCAGAGCCCAGGCATCCGCATCGCGTCGAGCGTGCGCAGCAGCAAGTACACACCGGCGCACGGGACATCAGCGATCCCGGGACGACGGGACGGCAGCCCGGCGCCGCCCGGCACAGCATGGTCCGAGGCTGCCAGCTGCCGGGCCACGAACCGCCTGACGACATCGCGGGCCCAGGCTGCCTCGGCCAGCTCGGGCATCTGCTCCACCAGCGCTGTCCACAGCATGACCGAACCCGCGGTGGGGTAAGTGCGGTTGATGACCACAGCACCGCTGGTAACGAGCCTGGCCAAGATCGCCTCGGCCGCCTGCGTCCGCGGCGGGCGGGTGACGACGGTCGGCGGGTCCGGCCGTCTGCCAGGCGGGAGCGCCGGCCGCGGCCGGGCGGTCAGGCCGTGCACGAGCGCGTCGGCGTCGGCCCAGTCCAGCCAGGCGGGCAACTGGTCCGCGGATACCTCGCCGGCATCCGAGGCCCGGGCGGACACCAGCCGTACCGCCTTGGCCAGCGCATGCGCCAGCCCCACGGGGTCAGCCCAGTCCAGGTCGGCGCCAGCACTGTCTGCGAGCGCGGCCGCTACCGCCTGGAGGTTCTGGTGGTCCGCGGTGTCCCAGCCGAGTGTTCGCGCCAGATCGAGCGCGAGCCGGACCAGGCTGAGCCATTCCGCCTGCCGGGGCCGTGCGCGCCCCGATGACGGCCAGGCCTGCGCCAGGGCTTCCTCGCCGATGGCCGGCGCCACCTGGCCGAGCTCGCCGCAGCGATGCAATGCTGTTAGCACCGGCGCCATGTCGTTGCCCTCGGCGTCCAGGGAGAGGAAGACCGCAGGCAGTCCGAGCCGGGCGAATCGGCGCAGCGGGCTGAAGTACCAGCGTTGCCAGGCATCACCCCGGACCAGCGCCGCCAGGAACGCCGCAAGGTAGTCGGCGGTGGACGCGAACCGGACCAGGTTGGTGCCGTCCCGGTCCGGATCGCGCACGGCCCTCGCGAGCTGCGCCGCGATAGACCGGGCCAGGGTATCCCCGGTGGCAGCGGGTCCGGCGCGGACCTCACAGTGCAGCGACCGCGCCACGTACACGGTCGGGTCGCCGTCCAGGGCGCGTTCCAGCGCTGCGGGGAGCGCGGCGGGAAGCTCGGCCCGCAGCACAGCCTCTGCACGAGCGACTGAATGGGTTTCCCGCGCCACCACGGTCGCGTTGCACGCCAGGCGCGCTATGCGCCCGTCCATCACATCAGGCCGCCGTGCAGGCTGGTGGCTGTCCCCTCGACGACCAGGTTGCCGTGGACGGTGACCGTGCCGTCGGCGGCGGCGACGGTGAGGCAGGGCTTGAACTGGCCGTTCGCGAAGCACCCGATGACCAACTCAGTCGAGTTGCCCTTGATCGCCGGATCGCCGAGGACCAGCCGCAACTGCTCGACGGTGACCCCGGATCTGGTCGTGGTCACGTGGTCGAGCTGCCAGCCCGGGTTGTCGTTCGTTCCCGCGGGCGGCGGTTGGGGCAGCACGACCCGGCAGGTCGCCGCCGAGGCTGAGCGCGCCGCTGACTTCAAGCCGGCGGGACTGCGCGTCGCCGTGCGCCCATCGCAGCACGGGCTTGCCGTCCGTCCCCGCGTAGACGGCGACATCCAGGCCGAGGTCGAGGTGCGCGTCGCCGGCCGGGGTCATCACCCGGGCCGCCCTGGCGCCGACGTAGGGCCGGTCGCCGGTGATAACGGGCGGCTTGGTCGGCGCGGTCGGGTCGCGCGTGATCGTGCCGAGGTACACCGGCCACGCGTGCAGGTTGTCGCGGGGCGCGACGCCCGTGGCGTCGAAGTTCTCGTCTCCCGGGCTGACCTTCGGATGCCGCCGGTCGGTGCCCGGGTCCTGAGCGCGGTCGACCTGGATGACCGGCATTTCCACCGCGTAATCACGAGATGGTTCCACCTGGCGGTTGTAGACGAGCGACACGTCCACGGAATCCGTGCCGAGTTCGTCGAAGGCGATGTCCAGGCCGAACGGGGTACGGGCCGGCAGGACCAGTTCCCTGCCGTAGCCGTCGATCGCGTAACCGGCTTCGACGTAGCCCGCCGACAGCTGCAGTCCCAGCGCGATCCCCCAGTCGTGCCCGGCTAGGTTGTGCCGCTCGCGCATGCTGATGTGGTAGGCCTGCTCGGTCCGGAAGAGCGTCGCGGTGAGCCGCTGGCCCGGGTAGTACTCCACTTCGGTGGGAAGGCCGTTCATGGTGTCCTCCTAACCGGCCGGCCTCACGGTCACGTGCTTGCCGGGAACTGAAGCGTGCCGATTCTCGGCTGCCCGTCCTGGCCGACGCCGATGGCCATGACGGCGATGCTGGCCGGAGTCGGATGGGGGCCGAGGGTGACCGTGCGGGCGACGTCGTGCGTGCTCGCCGCGGGCAGATCGATGCCCTGGGCGATGAACTGACTGCTGATCAGCGTGCTGGTGGAGACGTTGACGACGGTTTCGTACGCTGCCACCGACGTTACGGTCGTCGTGGCGGAGCTGGCCAGTCGCAGGGTGTAGGACACCGCCGTGCTGCCAGACGGTGCCGGGCCCGCGTGCAAGGTCGCCCGCAGGTCGGTATTCGTCAGCTGGGTGAGGAGCACCTGGGCCACGGCCAGCAACTGTGCTTCCTGTGCGGCCAGACTGCTCAACGTGGTTCCGGCCGGCAGCGGGCCGGGGAATCCGGTAACCGTGCTGAATCCTTCGACGGTCAGGCTGCCGCCGACGGTCACGGTCGTTCCAGCGTCGACTCGGAGCAGGTCCTGCTCGGCACCTATCCCGCCCTTCGCCACGAGCAGTTCCAGGGCGCCTGGATTGACCCCGCTCTTGACCTCGCCGACTTCCAGCCGCAGCTGCTCCACGACGGTCTTGTCCGGCCGGGTGAGGCTGGCCCGATAGAGCGACCAGGGCGCAGCGGCCTGGGGGGCCGGGACTGGCGTGTGCAGGCGCACCGGCCCGCCTGCTCGGATGTCGCCCGCCACGCTGGCGTCGATGTCGACACGGCCGGTCCCGTCCGCGTTCACGGTCGTTACGTCGTCGAGACCGCCCTCGTCGCGGGCCAGCTGTACGCCGAGGACCTGGGTGCGGCGGCCGCTCTGCCCGCCGAGGACCACCCGGCTGCCGCCCGCCGGGGCGCTCAGCGTCTCAGCCCGCAGCTGGAGGTCCTCGCGGACGTCGGTGTGGACGGTGACCTTGCGCCCCTTGAGTTGCGCCCGGCAAAGGACGACGGGCCACGCGCCGGCGGTGCGATCCGAGGGTGCCGGCGGCGGGGTGTCGGACAGCTCGATCTGGCTGGTCCCCCCGCGCCAGACGATGCTGATCGTCACGTCCTCCCCGTCCGCCAGGCTGGCAGTCAGCGGATGGTCCAGGACAAGGTACCGTCCGGGCCCGTCCACCGCCAGTCCCGGCTGGATCTGTATCCCGGTGAGGCGGGCGGCGGTCGTGACCTCCAGCCCGAAGGCGATGCCGGCGGTGTGGACGTTCTGTTCATGGCGGGCCAGCGCGTCGGTGCGCGACTGCTGCTCGGCTTGCAGCTCCGCGGCCTGCAGGAGCTGCCCCTCACGGTAGGTCGGCCGCCGTATCTGCGGCGTCGCGGTGGACTGGGGCACCGGTCAGCCCGCCGACCGCAGCCCGAGGACGCGCCCGTCTGCATCGTTATCGTTTTCGTCGCCGACCCAATGGCCACAGCGGTCACGGTAAAGCCACGCGTTACAGTCCGTATCGCAGTTTAGGAAGGCGGAATCGTTGTCGTACCAGTCGGCAAGCGCCGTTACCTTCCCGGGAGCCTTGTATGAGTACCAGTTGCTGACGCGCAGCCCCAGCGTCCTGGCCTGCTCGCAGGCGATAGTGCGGCGTTGCCAGATGAGCTCCGCCACGTTGATGAACCCGGGCATCTGCGGCCATCCGGAGGGCCTGATGACGCGGCGGAACGGCGGATGCGAGTCGATGCATTCCACGGCGCAGCGGCCGTCCTCGTCGGAAGAGAGCCAGACCCGGGCCAAGAGGACGCCCTTCGGGCATGCGCACTCGCCGTACGTGGTCTCCAGATAGCGGTTCCGCCGCGCGGACACGATCTCCAGAAGAGCGCCGCTGGCTCCCAGCTTCCCCAGGCCGTTCCGGCACAGCCAGCGCCGGATGCAGCACAGCGCATCGTCACCTTCCTGGTCGATCCAGCGGAGAATCCACTTCAGCCGGTCCTCCTCGCGGCCGTTCTTATCGGAGAATACCCGCTGGTATTCGGTCACCACCGAGGAGCACGCCCGATACCCCCGGTCCCATTCGCGGGCGGCGAGGGTCGCCGGGTCGGTGTCCGGGTCGTCCACCGGCACGCAGGTCAGCGTGCCGCCCTCGGCCACTCGTTCGTACTGGGCGCCGTCGTGACCGCCGCACCCGCATGCCGCCATGACCGTGGCCGGGTCCTCCGGCTTCTCGGTGTACTGCAGGTAGATGTCGACCGCCCTGGGCCGCTCCTGGCCGGGCGCCGGTTCCTTGCTGTCATCACAGCAGGGGCCCGGGGGCGGGCAGGCGCATACGTCCAGGCATATGTCGTCGCACACGACGATATCGTCGCCGCAGCAGGACCGCGCGTAGCCCGGGCCGACCACCACGCAACCCGGATTGACCGGATTGCACCGGACTGCGAGCCCGCGGACGACGCCCCAGCCCTCGACATAGCGGTGCAGGGCCGACCGGCGCCTAACCCACTGGGTTAGGTCGTTGAGCTGGTCGTCGGTGAGGACCATGCCGCAGTAGAAGTGCGGCCGGCTGAGGCAGCCGGTGTCGCATTCGCAGCGGCCGCGCTCGCAGCGGCCGCAGCAGGCAGGCGGTTTCTCCTGGCCGCAGCAGCCGTTCGGCTGGCCGCACCCGCACGGGCCGGCTCCGGCTGAGGTAGCGGCGGAACCCGAAGTCGAGAGGTACCGGGTCATCATGATGCTTCCCTTCACCGGTTAGTCAGATACCGCGAACCAGCTGCGGAAGACCCCGCCGGGCGTCCCGTTCCCGCTGGGCAGCCTGCCCCGCAAGTGATGACCGTCGACCGGGTTGCCGTGGCAGTCGAGGATGAAGTCGCACAGCAGCGTGACCACCACGAACTGGGCCTGCAGGCCGGGACGCCACGTGCCGCGCCTGGCCTGTTGCCGGCGGTCGCGGTCCCACAGTCCGGGGTCGATCGTGAAGACCGCCCTGGTCCGGTCCACGAGGGCCGGCCCCTCTTCCGACGGCATGAACTCCAGGTTGCGTTCTGCGCCGCCGTACTCGACCCGGAAGGTGAACTGATTGATCCCTGTGGCGTCGCCGTCCGCCTCGCGCAATGGCCGGTCGAAGTGCACCTCGAGGCGGCCGTGGCGCTCGGCGAGCTCGTGCAGCCGCAGTTCGCCCCCGTGCCGCCAGTTGATGTGCGTGATCTTGGTCAGGTGGCCGGCACCGGGCAGGCGAGCCGACAGCAGGTGGGAGATCTCGATCGGGCCGCCTTCATGTCGCGTCAGGACGGCGAGCGGGACCCATCCCTCGCACCGGCAATACGGCTCGATACACCCGCCGCAGCCTTTCACGTCGTCATCGCAGTCGTCGTGAATGCGGGCGCGCTCCTCGGGCCAGCAATGCCGCAGCTCATCCCGGTCGGCCAGCTTCCACTCGACTCCCTCGCGGATCCGGGTGGCCTCTTTCCCCACCTTGGTGGTGCAGGAGTCGATCAGCGCGTACTGCGGGTCGACCGGTTCCTCGTGATAGCGAATGGCCAGCAGCTTCTCTTCACGCTCGGGCGGCTCGCAGCCGGGCTCCGCCGCGGGGCGCCAGGTCACGCACAGGCGACAGCTGATGATCAGCTCCCGGCCACAGCAGTCGAGGGCGATCCCCGGTTCGATCCAGACCGTGGTCGGGGCGCAGTCCTCGCGCTCATGCGGTACGACACGCAGCCCGCACAGCACGCCCTCGCCGTGCAGGACGCGGTTGATCAGCCACCTGCGGTGTACAAGGTATCGCTGCTCGTCGGTGAGGTCGCGGGCGGTCACGAACCGTCCGGTGAACCAGCGCATGCGTTCCACCGGGATGCTCCCATGCGAGGCATGCTGGCGATGTGGCCCGGACTGCTCGCTGATCATGACCGTTCCTCCTTCAATCGCGTCACGACACCGGTAGCAGCGAACTGCCCGGGCCATGCTGTCCGAGCCTCCAGCTGCCGTAAGTCCTGGATGTCCCGAGGACGCTGAGTCCGTCGAGGCGGCCGTCGGTCGTCTCTTCGCCCCAGGCCCTGGCGGCTTCGATGCTTTTCGCGCAGGTCAGGCGCAGGGGCGCGGGCGCGGCGAGCATGGAGTCGAGCCCCAGGTGAGATTGCGTGCCGAGGCACATCGCGGGCCGGACCAGGACCAGCTCGCCCTTGGTGTGCGCGGGGGACTCGGCGCTGATCGCGCGGCGCAGCATCTGCCGGTCCTGAGGCCTGCTGGCGAGAGCGGCCGGGACGAAGACGGAGAACCGGTAGGCGTGCTCGGTGAACATGTCCAGCTGGGGGTCGCCCGCGGACATCAGCCGCACCTGACCCAGCCGGTCGAACCGGTCGGCTTGCAGCCGGGCCGTCACCGCGAGGCTCCACAGCGGGTGCTGGCTGTCCGCGCCGGACGGCAGCGTGCGGTACCGTCGCTGGCGGAAGCCCTCGACGAGCTGCGGCAGCCCGTCGTCGGGCGACGTGACCCCGGTCATACTGCGCAGGTACGCGGCGACGTGCGCCCTGATCGTCGCCGGAGTCCCCCGCTGCCGGAAGTAGCCGCGGGTGGCGTCGATGAGCAGCCGCTTCTGCTGGCTGGTCCAGGTGCCCTCGACCGGCACGTCCAGCCAGCTCGCGAGGTAGTCGACGAACGGATCCGGAACCGCCAGCGGGTCGAACAGCGCCGGCATGCCCGCCAGCCCGGCCTCGATGTCCTCGACAGAGGTCTGGGCGATGGCCATGTACCGGGCCAGGAAGTCGGCGCTGCCCGGGTCGGCGGAGTACACGGCGGGAAGGAAGCGCAGATAGGAGTTCCGCGGGTACTCCAGTCGCAGGCTCGCTACCGACGGCGTGCTGTATCCGTCGCCGGCCAGGTCGAGCCGCACCCACAGGTACCTGCCCGGGCTGCCGAGGATCAGCAGGTCATTGTCGCCCGGACGGACCAGGCCCATCGGGCGCCAGTCCTCGTCCGCGATAACGAACACCGCGGTGTCCTCGGCCCGCTCGTCTTGGCTGTAGGTGCTCACCCGCAGCGAGGTGGCCGGCGGCAGTTGCGCCCGCAGCCGGATCCGGTGCCACGTGCAGCGGTAGATGTGGCTGTCCAGCCGGGTGCTGATCCAGTTGCCCGTGCGGTAGAGCACCGGGCGGGTCAGGATCGTGGCCGGCGCATCGCACGCCGGCTGCCCGGACCGGTTCACCCGGCCGGTGAGTCCAGGCAGCCGTAGGCCCCCGGTCGCGTCGGCCTCGAGGCCGGGCGGCCGGATGGCAGCGAGCACGCTCGGCCCGTCCGCGGTGGTGGTGGCCAGCTGCCCGGGGTAAGGGTCCCTGCTGATGATCGCGGCCACCGAGGTGGCGGCGTCGAGCGCGTACACCAGGCCGTCATTGCCCGCGGCGATCCGGGTCCAGGTCCCCTCGCCCAGGCCGAGCCCCCCGGGCTGCAGGGTGAGCGATCCTGTGCGGTGCCAGCGGACCACCGCGGCACCGTCCTGGGTGCCCAGCACTGCGGCGCCGTCGGGGAGTCCGCAGACCGCCGTGGGGACCCAGGGCAGCCGCAGGATCTGCCGCGGGAAGCCGAGCCGCGACATCACCAAGATCGTGCCGCGCCGGGCGTCCAGAAGGTAGACGTCCTCGCGGGAGGCGGCCACATCGCTGCCCTCCAGGCCGTAGTCCGCCGCGCTGAAAACCTCGGCGAAACCGCCGCTGACCGGGTCGTAACGCCGTACCCATCCATCCGGGCCGAGCAGGTAGGCGAGCAGGTCCGCGGGGACCGTACCGGCGGGCGCCGCCGGATCGGACCCGGCGGGGGCGGCCCAGGCGGGCGCGGCCAGCCATTCGGGCACGGCCGCGAACGCGTCGGCCGTGCCGCCGCTGCCGGTCAGGTGCAGTCCCGCCGGACCGAGCGTGCCGACGTTGACCATGCTGCCGGTACGCCACCCCGTCTGCGCGTCGAGCAGGATCGCCTGCCGGGGCGCGCTCATGCCGGCCCCGCCGGGCTG
>Ga0306924_10005076_pt1 | contig 12950 bp, 13 predicted proteins | sample sta12Can44000111_FD_203756 | JGI IMG/M metagenome (GOLD analysis project Ga0306924, IMG submission 203756) | Lab enrichment of tropical soil microbial communities from Luquillo Experimental Forest, Puerto Rico - statanox.12C.anox.44.000.111 (v2)... | ecosystem: Environmental > Terrestrial >... | reverse complement strand
CCCGTTGCGCGATCAGACATGCAGATCCGCCCGCGCCTCAAGCCGCCAGAGTGCGATGAAACCGGTCGCCAGCACCGTCTTTACGCGGTTGGTAAAAGCTCTCACTCTAGCGCTCGCGATGGAGGCGGGCATCGCGGCATACCCGTGCTCTGCTGCGGCTGACGAAACGTCAAACGCAAGCCGCCAGACCAGCGCAGTCGCGGCGCCATCGAGGCCGGTAGCCGCTGGACGCAAGCGGATACTTGCTCACCCGACTGACCCGGATCCCGCCACGACATATGTCGAGGAGCTCTATTAACAGCTGATGCGCTCGACTCCCCCGTAGGCTCGTAGCCGCTGCCCGAGCAATACTTGAGCGGTCCGATATCTGGTTGACTCCGAAACAACCCGGAGAGCCGAGATCTGCCGTCGTGTAACCGAACGCCGCGGTCCCGACACCGATGACTGCGATCCGACTACCCAACGTCTCTCGTGACATGGTCGTTGTGTCCTATGTTGATCGTGCGTGCTTCGCAGTTAGTCGGTGAGACCTCAGCCAACCAATACCTTTCAGACCTAGGTCCCATACGAATTCGAATAGTGCTGGAGCCCGGTGGTGTCACCTAACTCTTCCCGACAGTGAAAACACGGGCGGCGCAGCGAACGCCACCGTGGAGGGATCCGCACCATGAGTCGCATCGAAGCCCGAGCGGACGAATTGAGGGAATGCCCGACCTGGGATGAGCGTTCCGGACGCCTTCTGCGCATCGATTTAATCGGACGCCGGTTCCTGTGTTTGCGGCGCTCCCTTCGCTGAGGAGCAGTCCAATGTCCGAAGCCCGTTCGATTTTCCGATCCGGCTTTGCCGATCGCGTTCATTCAGCTACGGTCGGGATATGCCGCTGGTCGCGGCGGCAGCTCTTGATCGCCCTCGCGGTCGGTCTGTCGCTGACCCTCGCCGGCCTCTATGGCGACTATTGGTGGAACACCGGCCGTTTCCTGGTGACGACCGATGACGCTTACGTGGAGGATCATTCGGCGCTTATCGCTCCCCAGGTGTCGGGCTATATTATTGCGGTGCCGGTCGATGACAACCAGCGGGTCCACGCCGGCCAGCTCCTGGCTCGGATTGACTCGCGCCTCTATCAGGCAGCACTCGATCAGGCGCGCGCCAATGTTGCGGCGGCGCAGGCGAGCATCGCCACGCTGCAGCAGCAGATCGCCCAGCAGAAGCTGACGGTCGCGCAGGACCGGCAACTGGTCGCTGCCGACCAGGCGGCGCAGGTCTATTCGCAGCAGAATTACGTCCGCTACACCACATTGGCGCGCGACGGCTTCGGCACAGTGCAAAAAGCGCAGCAGGCGAGCGCCGACATTCAAGAAAAAACGGCCGCATTACAGCGCGACACTAAAGGCGTTGCCGCCGCGAAAAAGCAGATCGCGGTTTACAAGGCGCAGCTCGCGCAAGCCAAGGCGACGCTCGCGCAACAGCAGGCGGCCGAAAAACAGGCTGGGCTCAACCTCGGATACACCACGATCGTGGCGCCGTTTGACGGCACCGTCGGCGTGCGCACCGTGACGGTCGGGCAATATGTCGAGCCCGGCGCGCAGCTGATGGCGGTCGTGCCGCTGCGCCAGGTCTATATCACCGCGAATTACAAAGAGACCGAGCTAACCGACGTGCGGCGCGGGCAGCTAGTCACGATCAATGTCGACACGTTCCCCAGCGTGACAGTGCACGGCTACGTCGACAGCCTCGCGCCGGCGAGCGGCGAAAACTTCGCTTTGCTGCCGCCCGACAACGCGACCGGCAATTTCACAAAGATCGTTCAGCGTATCCCGGTCAAGATCGTCATCGACAAGAACGATCCGCTCCTCGGCACGCTGCGGCCGGGCATGTCAGTGGAGCCGACGATCGACACCAAGCCGGGCGCCGCGGCGTCCCATATCGGGAGGCTCTCATGACCGGCGGCGACGACGCCGCTGGCGAGGCCCCGGTCTCGCTTCGGACCTGGATCGCTGTCGGCGGCACATTGCTCGGCGCGTTCATGGCGGTGCTGAACATCCAGATCACGAATACCGCACTCCCCTATATTGAAGGCGGCACTGCCACCGTGGGGTTTATGGCACGTGGATCTCGACCGCTTACCTGATCGGCGAAATCATCGTTGTGCCGCTGACCGATTTCCTCTCCCAGGTCTTTTCCGTGCGCCGCTATCTGCTCGTCAATACAGCGCTGTTCTTGTTATTTTCGGTGCTGTGCGGCCACGCGCACAGCCTCAGCGAGATGATTATTTACCGCGCGCTGCAAGGTTTCACGGGCGGTGTGCTGATCCCTCTCGCTTTCACGATCATTCTCTCGATGTTGCCGCCTTCGAAGCACGCGATGGGCCTCGCGGGATTTGCGGTTACCGCCACTTTCGCGCCGGCGATCGGACCGGCAATCGGCGGTTATCTGAACGACACTTATGGCTGGCCGTGGGTGTTTTACATCAATTTGGGTCCCGGTGCAGTGATGCTTGGTGCACTCTGGTGTGGCCTGCCAAAGGCGCCGATGCAACTTGGATTGCTGCGCCGGGGCGACTGGCGCGGCATTGCGCTGATGGCGATCGGCCTCGCCGCGCTGCAGACCGTGCTCGACGACGGCAATGTCTACGACTGGTTCGGTTCGGCCTTTATCGTCAAATTGAGCCTGATCGCCGGGCTGGCACTCACCGCCTTTGTCGTGCTGGAGTTTTTTACACCCGAACCGGTCATCAAGCTCCGCCTGCTCGGCCAGCGCAATTTCGGCTTCGGTACGCTGAGCATGTTTCTGCTCGGCTTCGCGGTCTACGCCTCGGCTTATTTGTTGCCGCAGTACCTCGCTGTGACCCAAGGCTTTGATGCCGAGCAAAGCGGAGCGGTGGTGGCGTGGACTGGACTACCACAGCTATTGGTGATCCCGCTGGTGCCGCTATTGATGAAACACGTCGATGCGCGCCTCCTAGTCGGCGCGGGATTTCTCGTCTTCGCGGCCAGCTGCTTCATGTGCCTCCATCTCGACCTCGACTACGCAGCACCGCAGCTGTTCTGGCCCGACGTCACAAGGGCGCTTGGACAGGCGGTCATTTTGACCCCGCTCACGGCGATCGCGATGGTCGGGATCGCGCCTGCGGAAGCGGGCGCCGCATCGGGCCTATTCAATATGATGCGCAATCTCGGCGGCGCGATCGGCACCGCCGCAGTCGAAACATTCCTTACCAAGCGCGAGCAGTTTCACTCCTTTATCATTAACGGCCATGTGTCGCTGCTCCAACCGGCGACCCGCTCGCGGATCGCCGACCTGCAGCAATACTTCTCGACGCATAGAGCCGCGAGCGCCGTCGATCCGCAACTTCTCACCGGAAACCTTCAGCAATACTCAATGGCGCACGGCGCCGCCGGCGTGGCGAGAGAATGGCACCAAGCCGTTATCGCCGTCGGCAATGCGATTCATGAGCAGGCGACAATCATGGGCTATGCCGACTGCTTCGCCTTGCTCGGTGTCGTGCTGCTCGCTGCCGTTCTGCCGATGGCGCTCTTGCGCAAGGGCACAGGCGCCGGCGGGACAGCGCATTAGAAACCGTTCACGACCGACCCGATGACCGCTAATGGGATGGACCGGCTGTTTTCCGAGCTGGGCTAGCCTTTGACGGCTAGCAGCGTTGAGCAGGAGAAGCAGCCATGAAGTCTCAGATGGAGTCGAACATGTCGTCACCGGTGGTCATCGGCGTCGACATCGGCAAGGACGTGTTTTACCTCGTCGGGTTCGCCGCCGGTGGGAAGATCGCCTTCCGGAGGAGGATCAGGCGGCTGGGTCTGAAAGATGCCTTCGAGAAGCTGCCGCCGTGCATCGTCGGTATGGAAGCCTGAGCGCGCATTTTGTCAGCAGGACGCTACGTGCGTTGGGGCACGAGCCACGAATTGTCCCGGCGATCTACGTCAAGCCCTTCGTGAAAGGGCAGAAGAACGACTACAACGATGCCGAGGCGATTGCCGAAGCAGCATTGCGGCCGAACCTGCGGTTTGTCCAGGAGAAGAGCCAGGATCAGCTGGATCTGCAGGCTTGCCACCGGGTGCGGTCGCGATTGGTCTCGCGGCGAACAGCGACGATCAATCAAATTCGAGCCTTTCTGATCGAGCAAGGCATTGCGGTCAGGACCGGCCCGCGCGCCCTCCGCAAGTCGCTCTTCGCGATACTGGAAAACTGAAAGGAAGAGATCTCACCCCGAACGGCCAAGCTGATCCGCGATCTCTATGAAGACTGGTGCTGCCTGGACGAGCGTATCGAAACCGTCACCGGCGAGATTGACGCGCTCAGCCGGGCCGAGGCCAAGTGCCGGCAGTTGATGAGTGTTCCCGGGGTCGGGCCGCTGATCTCGACTGCCATGGTGGCGGCGATCGGCAGCGGAGAGGCTTTCGAACGCGGTCGCGATTTTGCCGCGTGGCTCGGCCTCGTGCCGCGCCAACACAGCACCGGCGGTCGCTCAATCCTGGGCCGCATATCCAAGCGGGGTAGCAAGTATCTGCGCACGCTGCTGATCCAGGCAGCGAAGGTTCTCCTGATGCGCCCCCACAACTGGGCCCGGTATAGCTTCGGCCCGTGGCTCAACGCTGCGTCAGAGCGGCTACACAGGAACAAGCTCGCGGTTGCATTGGCAAACAAGCTAGCGCGCATCGCCTGGAGCGTGCTGCGCAATGACAAGAACTTCGATACCCACCTCGAGGCCGCCGCAATCTAGCCGCCGTCTCGATCAAGCTCGCGATTGAGGAGCTGCATGGAACGGATCGATAGACGCACCCTGAATCTGGTGCCCCTAATGGCTGCGCGGCAGTCTGTCCGCTAATGAGATCAAAGGTGCGTGCGTATTCCCATCAAGGCCACGGCCCGCGCGCCGATCAACAGGCCGGATACATATCAGCGACTTCCGACAGCACCACCTCACTTGCGAACGGCAGCCGGTCCATACATTTGGGGCAACAGCACGCGCTCAGCCGATCACGGCGGGATGGCTCAATCGCGCCGTCAACGGTCATTATTGGATCTGCGATCAAACCGTCGGGTCCGCAACCTGATTTAGAAGGCGCGGCTGATACTCATACACAGCTAGATCAGCCGCCATTGCCCATCTGGCTGCAAACAGCTGCTGAGCCTAAAATGCTGTGGCGCTTCAGGCGTGCCCTTAGTTATCAACCTGTAATCGAGGGTCTCGCATCGTTGGCCGTTTCGCTTGAATTTCCTGACAAGCGCTATCTTGCCGGAATTCTGCGAGTCCGGATTGCTCCACTTAGCAGCGGTGCCAACCGGCTTGCCGTGCACCTGCTCGTTGACGATGTGATGGATGATGTCGAGGTCTTGCTTTGTCAGGTCGACATTGAACTCGATCCCAGGTCCCAAAAATTGCGCCTGAGCTGGCAGCCAGCTGACGAGGGCGGTGCAGACGACGATCACTCTGAGCGATGACATTCCTGTGCTCTGCGAATTATTGACGGAAGCGCGAGCCTGGGACCGGAATGTGCCGCGAAGCCCTGATCTAGGTCAACGAAGAACCGGGCTGCGGCCAGCAGCTTGCCACCCATCGCTCCAAGCCGATTTGCCGTCCATCAGCAACAGGTCTGCTTCTGCGCAAGGCGCTGGGCGCGACGCGTCCGACCGGTAGCTGGCGCGAGTACGGAGGACGAGGAAGCGCCGAAAGCGGGCACAGCCCTTCCGACCTATTTCACCCAAACTCCGTTTCATTGAATCGAGGGCACGCATTGCAGTGGCAAAGGGTATCCCAGCGCAGCTTATATGGTGCCAAATCGGGTCTGGCGCGCTACTCACTGACAAGGTCACGCAGGTGCTGGCTGAGGCGCGGCGTGGGCCTTTCCGTCATGCGAGCGACGAGCCGGCCGAGCCGAGCTGCCGCAGGCACAATCAGCGAGTGCGGAAAGCCGCTGAATCCGAGCATCAGCGCCGACCGTCGCGGCGCCGCGAGGTAGAGCCGGCTCATCGCCCGCACGACGATGCCGCTGCGCAGCGCCGCCGCCTCGATCACCCGATCGTCGAGCCCGCCTCGGAGATCGGCGACGAGATGCATGCCCTGATCGGGCACGGTGACGCGCAACGCATCACCCGCATGTCGGGTTAGCACCTCGGCCAGCGCGTCGCGTTGATCGCGATAGACGAGCCGCACGCGCCGGATGTGGGCGGCGAGATGGCCTTGCTCCATGAACGCGGTCACCACCGCCTGGTTGAGGCTGGGCGGCTGCCGGTCGAGGAGATAACGCGCAGCGAGGAAGCCGGAGAGCAGGGCCGGCGGCACGACGGCGTAGCCCATCCGCAAGCCCGGAAACAGCGCCTTGTTGAACGTGCCGATATAGATCACCCGGTCGCCGCCATCGAGCCCTTGCAGCGCCGCCAGCGGGCGTCCCGAATAGCGGAATTCGCTGGCATAGTCGTCCTCGACGATGAAGGCGTCGACGCGCTGCGCCCAAGCGATGAGAGCGAGGCGCCGGGCCATCGACAGGACGACGCCGGTCGGAAACTGGTGCGAGGGCGTCACGAACACGGCGCGCGCTTGGGGGGCCGCGGCGATGCCGTGTGCGACGTCGAGCCCCTCACCATCGACTGGGATCGGACGCAGCGCGGCGCGCGCCAGCGCCAGCTGCCGGTGGGTGAGGAAGTAGCCGGGATCCTCGACCCACACCTCCTCGCCCGGCGCCAGCAGCACGCGGATCGCGAGATCGACCGCTTGCTGCGTTCCCGCGGTGACGACAATCTGCTCGGCATCGCATCGCACCCCTCGCGCCGCCTGGAGATAGTCGGCGATAGCGCGGCGCAGCTCGGGTGTGCCGCGCGGATCGGCATAGCCGAGATGTTCGGGACCCAACGCGCGCACCGCGCGATGCGTCAGCTTGCGCCAGACTTCGGCGGTGCGCGCATCGATCAGCGTCCGCCCGGTATTGAACGGCCGCTCGTCAGCCTGTGCTGTCGAGGGCGCGAACTCGGCGAGGGACTGGGCCGGGACGGGCGGCGGCGCCGATCGCCGCGGTGTCCGGCGCCGCGCCGCGGCGCCGGCGAGTGGCTCCGGCAGGTCGGTCGAGACGTAGGTCCCCGATCCGACGCGGCCGGTGATATAACCCTCGGCGAGAAGCTGTTCATAGGCGGCGACCACCGAGGCGCGTGCCGCGCCGAGCCGCGCCGCCAAGGCCCGGGTAGCCGGCAGTCGCGCGCCCGGAGCGAGCGCCCGCGACAGCACAGCGGCGCGGATCTGCACATAGATCTGGCGGAATATCGGGACCGCGCTCTCGCGATCGAGCCGCCAGTCATAGAGCTCGGCCCACCCGACGCGCGGCGCCTTTGGCGGGACGCGAAGTGGACTATCGCGATCTCCTGAAATGGACTGACTCGGCAGTCCAAGAAAACGCTACGTTGTGCCTCGAAGGCAACCCGCTTATCGCTCCGAGGACCCGCCGTGACCCAGGCCATCGCATCCGACCTGCTCCACCGCGTCTGGGAATTCCCGCTTTTTGCGGCACTCTACGGTCGCCGCTCGCGGCGTTTCGGACTCGGCTTTGCGATCGATGAGGGGCCGCATCGGCATCGCTCCGGCAGCACCTCAGTGCCGCTCGACGAGGTTGAGGAGGCGCTGCTCGTCGCCGCCGCCACGGGGGTCAGCGGCATCCCGCTCTGGGACGGCAGCCGGCCGCCGGCGAGCTGCGGCGGTGACGGACGGACCGTCGGTAGCACGACGCATGGCCGGCGCACAGCGCTGTTCTTCACCAACGATCGCGGCGTCTTCGTCATCGATCCGGCGGCGCCGGTGGCGACGAAGCTTCAGGAGATCGAGACGCGAGACGAGCGCGCGCGCATCCTCGCCCTCTACGACCGGCACCGCCGGCAGTTGGCCCCCGAGCGCCTGCCGATCCCGCGGCGGATGCCGCCGCTCTTCGGTCACAATCACTGGAGCTGTAACCAGCCGGGCACCACGCTCTTCATGCCGGTGGCCGATCTGAGCTTGGTGCTGATCTCCTTGATCCTCGCGCTCGTCGACGGCGACGGTGGACGCTACGTGCGCGGTCAGGGCGGCGGGATGAATATCATCGACGACCAACAAGGCGGGCGCCCAGCGGGAACGGAGGCATGGATTGCGAGCGGCCTCATCGATCCCGGAAAGCCGCTGCCATTGTCGATCCTCGAGCGCCAGGCCTGTTATTTCATGTTCAGCGAGCCGGCGACGATGTGCCACAACATCTTTCTCGCCAGCGAGGCGATGGGGATCGGCGGCTGGATGCATTGCGGCTTCCTGTCGCTCGAGGTGATGCGGGCGCTGGGTTTCCGCATGGTCGAGGGTGCGGCGGGGAGCTATCCCAATCCGGTCGGCCGCGATGGGGTGCTCGAAGGCTTCTGCCCGCCCTATCACCGGGACATGGACACCGCGGTCGACGCGGCGCTGGAGAGCCTCGCCGATGGACGGACCGCCGCGACGCAGCCCTACGCCATGGCGGAGGAAGCCTACCGCGCCGCGATTCTCGACGTGCCGAGCGCGGCCGGCATCGCCTGCGCCAAGTCGGTGTGCCGCTATATCTACGAGACCTACGGCAGGTTCCCAGCCAGCGTCGATGCTATGCATCTGATGTGGTTCATGCAGGCGCACCACCTCGATGTCGGCTACTACCGCCGTCACTATGTCCGCGGCGCGCTGAGCCCGCGGCACGCCGAGCACATGGCCGTGTGGCACGGCGAACAATCGCCGTGCTGATGCTCGCCGTAATCTGGCGCGCTTGTCCGGCGATGAAGAGGCCGATGTGCCGCCGCGCGCCGATGCGCCTCGTCATTCAAGTCCGAGCTCGGCGCGCGGGTTTCTTCGACAAGCACATCGCCATACCTTAGCAGCGATACTTCCTAATGCGTGATCGACTGCATCGGAGATTATCAGCAATGACTTCCAATAAGGCTCCAAGAGAACACGCCGCAAAGGTGAAAGAAGCATGGAATTCGCATGATCTCGATAGGATAATGGCGTTATACAGCGAGGACGTTATTTTCAAATCTCCCCGCGTTCGTACAGTATCAGGAGAAGAGAGCGGTGTGCTCCGGGGCAAATCGGCAGTTCGCGATTACTGGCGACGAATATTGGAGCGGCGACCTGATCTGGATTGTGCAGTGGGTCATGTATTCGCTGGCGTCGATAGCGTCGCCTTGGAATATCGCTTTGCCCACGGGCTTCACGGTATCGAGTTTATGACAGTAAATGCCGACGGGGTCGTTACATTTGCCGTCGGTAACGACGTAGTTCGATAATCTCGTACACTTCTTTCGTGGGCTTTTCGCAGCCACTATCCGTGATTCCTACGGCACAAAAACGCAAAGGAGGTAGCGCGCCGTGGCGATAGTAGCCCGCCAGCAAATCCTGCAGCTCCCGGACCGTCGGGGTGGCGCGAGCGGATGGATAGAGCCGGAGCCCATGCGCGAGAGCTTGGGCAAGGCGATTGCTGACTGGCACATCCGCACTTCCGTGCGATTCTTGCACGTGCAACGGTAGCCGGTGTGCGGTGGATGCAGGGATCGCTTGGCCTGCACCAGGAATATGCACAGGCGATTGCCGACCCGATCCTTTCGCTTCGTCGAGGCATCCCCGGCCGCGCCAATGGGCTAACCGCAGCCTGCTGCCCCGTAAGCACAGAGTAACCTCTCTAGGCAGAAACCAGTGGACCGTGATCGTCGCGGTGGTCGCCGTGCGGGTGGTGAAGGTGGCCGGCGACATGATAATCCAGGTGGTTGCCGTGCGGCACCGCCTCGTGCGCGCAGCCGGGGCCGTGCACATGCCCCGCCTCATGCCCGCCACAGCGTCTTCCTCCACCGCCGCTTGAAGCAGTGGAGGCCGGCCCCAAGTTGTTAGCATGGGACAGGTGATCGTGCTGTGCGCGGCGGCCGCCCTTGGCGCTTGCGCCGCTGCGCCGCCGGCGCCGGACTACGCAGCAGCAGCCTGCCCGCCTGGATCAGGCACGCGCAGAGATCGCGCCGCTGGTTGGCGCCACGACGTACACACTCGACCGTCGCCGCCTGATCGACCAGCCAGGCGATGAGAACCGTACCCTGGCGCGCTTGAACAACTTCCAGGCGTTACAGTCGGGCCAAACGGCCAAGTGCGCGTGCGCGGTCAATAGCGGTTAGCCGGTCGGCCACCGCGATCAGCGCCACCGATGATGTGGCCTGATTGTCTCCTGTGGGGCATCTTCGCCCATGCCGCATCGTTAGTGATCGGCTGCAGAGCGCCGACGAAAGCATCAAATTCCCGATGCCTTCAAATATCACCGCGGTCAAGACACGCCACGTATTCGGCAAGCGAAGGCGTATGCATCGAAATCTGGGGGGCGTGCGGACCGAGGTATCCAGAACCATTGCGCAGATCGTCCTGTAGCACAGCGCGGCACCTTCGGCAGAGCAGGCGACGATGCCGATGTGTTGCGTCATCGCTCAATGCCCGGAGTTAGGTTTGCTCCAGGTGATCGAGGGGCAACATCGCTCCTGCCTTGAGGGTCTGGATCGCAATGTTCGAGCGGACCTCACGAACGATTGAAAGCTCAAGCAACTTGCTGAGCAGGAAGCTCCTGTAATGATCCAGGTCCGGCACGACCACTTCGAGCAGATAGTCGACTTCGCCGGAAACCATGTGACAGGCGACAATCTCCGGGAACGCAACCACCGCTCGCTCGAAAGCGGTCGCTTCGGCGCTCGCGTGGCCTTCGATCTTCACCCCCACGAAAACCGTAAGCCCGAGACCTATCTGGTCTCGGGCGAGCGTAGCCCGATAGCCTTTGATATAGCCCTCGTGCTCCAACCGATGCACCCGCCGGAGACATGGCGATGCTGAAAGACCGACCCGCTGGGCAAGATCGGCATTCGAAAGTTTGCCCTCCGCTTGGAGTGCCGCGATTATCCGGCGGTCAATCGCGTCGAGCATTGAGTTTGGCATCTTCGATCAAGACTGCACCGATTAAAGACATAATCCACCAAAATATGCATCCCTATAGGCTCAGATCGCAAGGACATGCGCGTCGGGAGCGTGCTAAAGCTGAGCCTCCACCAGATCGAGAGCTGAGAATATGACCGCGCCCGTGAACCCCGAACAGGAAGCCGAGAGCTTCGCGACCCAGGAGGCAATTGCGGCGACGCTCCAACATTATATTGATGGAGCGCGAACCGCAGATAGTGGGTTAATCCGACTCGCCTTTGCACCGACAGCGCGGATCGCCGGCACTTACAGTGGCAAACCCGTCGAATGGTCTGTCGAGGATTTCTGCGCTATCATCGAGAAGGGCGGACCTGCTACCGATCTCGAAGCTCGGATCGTCGGAATAGATTACGCCGGAAATGCCGGAATGGCCCGACTTGAGGCACGAAACTGGCGTGGGACCCGATATACAGACTTCTTCGTACTGGTTAAGCAATCCGACGGGTGGTGCATAAGTAGCAAAGTGTTTTTCGCATACTCCCGGGCCTAACCGTCCTGACGGATTGCCGGTGCGGAGCCTGGAAGCTAGACGGGGCTCAACTGTTGACAAGCTGGAAGAACACGGGCCGCATCGACGAGCTGCGCTGATCACGCTCGAGCGACCGGAGGCGCTGAATGCGCTCCCCTTCGGACAGATCCAGGTTTAGTCCCGTCAAGGAGAGCGACGATGGGTGTTCTTGACGAGTATCTGGTCGATCCGAGGCTATCGCTGCTGGACAAGACGCGCATCCAGGCACAGGTCCTGGTACCGGTGCTAAAAGCGCTCCGCTCTGAACTTGGGAAGGAGAAGGCTGACTCGATCGTCAAGCAGGCTTTGCGCGATTGGTCAAAGCAGCTGTTCGCAGCCGTGGGCGACAGTGTCGATGGTAGCCGGCGCCGTAAGTGGGCGGCGATGCACACCGCCCTGGCTGAAAGTGCCGAGCACGATGTCACGGTGGCGTTGCGCCGCCATGATCAGGAAGCGTTGGAATTTGACGTCACGCGTTGCCGGTTCGCAGAGTTCTTTCGCACGCTCGGCGAGCCCGAGCTCGGCGCCCTGCTGATCTGCGAAGCCGATTTTGACATTGCGGCAGCGGGCGGCACCGAAGTCAGCTTCAGTCGCGACCAGACCATCATGCGAGGCGCACCCAGCTGCACGTTCCGCTACAGGTTCGCGCAGCGATAACAATGTTAATTGATCGCCGCCAACGTCTTTCGCCCGGCTTGCCAGCCTAAGAGCCATGACGTCTGCCCCTGGGGCATCAGGAGCGGTTCCGGTCGCCAAGCCTAAGGGACCGCCATGGGTTCACATGCGGCCGACAGCACGTGGCTGTCTGGTTGTAGAGGTTGACCGGAAGCGTCGGTGGAGCCTTCGTGAGGTCAGTGCCAGAGCACCTTCGAGGCGATGGCGGCGCCCTCGGCGAGGCATTTCAGCTTCGCCCACATGATCGAACGGTGCACGCGGCCGGCGAGCGGGTTTTGCGAGAATCCGCAATCTGTGCTGGCCATCGGTAAAACCCTGTACCCCCTCAGCCAGTGAGACCCAGTCGGGCCTCCGACGAACCCAAGATGGCTGATGTGCTTCGGCTGGATACCCGTCCTTGCTAGGACCACCGGAACGGCAAGGATTGAGCCGTAAGCAGTCACCCGGTCCAGCGGGGTCGACGGCTCCAGCCGACCCTTGAGCGCTCGTCAAAGTGCGGTAGCGGCGAACGTTTGATAGGCGTAGTGGGCGGCCCGACGTTTAAATGGCCACACGTTCCCGCCGATGACGAACCCATCTCGTGGTAGGTTATCGCCATCACCGAACGAGAGCTCCGAAACAAGAATGCTGGCGCGAGGTTTAGTCGGGCCCGTAGTCGCGAAGGCGGTGCTCCGAAAATAAAATGGGAGGAACGGGATATGACAAGAAGTCTGCGAAGAATCGTGATGGTGGGCGCGTTACTGGGCGTTATTTTCGGTTCAGCGTCGGCA
>Ga0306924_10005071_pt1 | contig 12953 bp, 9 predicted proteins | sample sta12Can44000111_FD_203756 | JGI IMG/M metagenome (GOLD analysis project Ga0306924, IMG submission 203756) | Lab enrichment of tropical soil microbial communities from Luquillo Experimental Forest, Puerto Rico - statanox.12C.anox.44.000.111 (v2)... | ecosystem: Environmental > Terrestrial > Soil... | reverse complement strand
CGCCAGCACCGGAGGTGTTTGTCCCTGCCTTCGCCGCGTGGCCGACTGCGCCACGCCAACCGGCTCCGCCGGCCACGCTGGCGCAACGGCCAACCTTAAACTAACATTCCACCTGGACCACTCAGTGGGGGCCAATCAGCGCCCGATGCCTTCTCTTTGAAGATGTTGCCGCAGCCCGCCGCCTGAAGCGCCGCGACTTGGCTGGCGAGGTCTTGATCCCGCTCGCCGCGATAAACCTTCCGGGGACGACCATGCTATTGAGGAATCGTTGGCGGGGACGCCGGGATCACCTCTGGCGTCGGCGAGTGCTTCGCGATCCATTGCTCGCGGGTCAGTTCTGCGGGCGCCTCAATGACATAGCGATGCCTCTGCTCAGTCTGAACCTCGGCAGTGGCTTTTCCGTCGATTCGGTCTGCCACCTGAGAGATCGCGGGGTTCGCCATTCATCGCACATTCGACGAGCTTTTCAGCAATGCGCCGCAGTTTGCGGACACTCTTCTGATTCGCGCCCACGTCATTGTTGTCGTCAAGCTTGTCACCCCCGACCTCGGCAAGAGTCGCAGTTGCGGATCTGCCGGCTCCGCCTCGGTTGAGACATAGGCACAGATCGTTTTCGGTACGTGGCTGGAACCCCGCTCCGGGTCGACGCGACATCATGTATCATTGTCTAGACATGTATTTATTATTGTGTTCGGACGATTTTTTGGAGCGGATCATGCGACCAAGATGGCGGAGCGGGTTGGCCGCTTCTGTTATCGTACTGGTTATTGCGGCGGACTCTCTGCTGTTGCGGCCTGCGGCACAGCAGACCGACATGGCGGCGTCGCAGAAGCGTTTTCAGGATCTCTATGCAGCTGGCGATTATTCCGCGGCGCTTGCAGAAGCCCAGAAAGCCGAGGCGGCCGCCAGGCGCGGCGGCACGAACAACTTTGCCTACATTTCAGCGCTGAACGACCTGGCTCGCGCTCACCAGGCGCTGGGCCGGTATGCCGAAGCAGCCGGCATGTTCAGGCAAGTGCTCAGCGTATTGCAAAAGAACGCACCACCGACCGATCCCAGCGTAGCGCAGGCTCTCGCCAATCTGGCCACAGTGTATTTGCTCCAGAGCAACGCTGGCGAGGCAGAGAAACTGTACAAGCAAGCGCTCGACATCACGACAAAGGCAAAGGGCGCGCACGATCCGGCTGTCGCCATGCTCATGAGCAATCTTGGAGACGTCTACAAGAACCAGGCGCGCTATGAGCAAGCCGAGGCGCAATACAAGCGGGCGCTGGATATCGCTGAGAAGACGAGCGGCCCGAACAGCCTCCTGGTGGCGCTGATCCTTAACAATCTCACCAAAGTTTACGAGGATCAAAGCCGCTTCGGGGAAGTGGAGGACGCAGGCAAACGGGCTCTTGCGATTCGCGAGAAGGTGCTTGGCCCGAACCATCCCGACGTGGCCGCGAGCGTGAACAACCTGGCCCACTTGTATGAGCGGCTCGGCCGCTACGGCGAAGCTGACAAGTTGTTCCAGCGCTCCATCGAGATTTGGGAGAAGGCACTCGGCCCGAAACATCCCTACCTTGCCACCTCGCTGCTTAACCTTGCGACCGTCTATGCCGATGAGGATCGCTTGGAGGAGGCGGAAGCGCTCTACAAGCGCGCCTTGAGCATTCGGGAAGCGGTATTCGGTCCCGATCACTCCGATGTCGCTAGCGTGCTCAATAACCTTGCGGCGATCTACGAAGCTCAGGGCCGCTCCGGCGCCTTGGAAACCTATTCCAAACGGGCGCTTGCCATCGTCACGAAGACCCTCGGCCCGAACAATCCTGACACCGCCAAGGTGATCCGTAAGCTCGGCGTGGCCTATGATGCGCAAGGTCGCTACGCCGATGCAGATGCCCAGTTCAAGCGTGCGATCGAGATCGCCACGAAAGCGTTCGGCCCGAATCACCGTTTCATCGCCAACGTGCTGCTCAATGAAGGCCGGTTGTTCGAGCACCAGCGGCGCTACGACGATGCGGAGCAAGCCTACAAGCGGGCGCTTGCCATCAACGAGAAGGCGCGCGGACCCTATCATCCGGAGACAGCCAGAACGCTCAACCAGCTTACGGCATTGAGTATCGCGCAAGGCAAATCCGCCAATGCCATCGGCTATTCGCGCAAAGCGACAGCGGCGGTGCTCGCGCATGCCAATCTCGGCGACTCCGCGGGTCGTGAAGTGAGAGATGGAGACGGATTGATCGAGCAGCGGTCCGGCTTTTTCATCAACCACGTCGCCAGCCTGGCTGCCGGCGCGCGGGAGAATGTCGAGCCTGCGTCGGCGCTAGGGCGCGAGGCGTTCGAAATTGCGCAATGGGCGAACCAATCGGCGGCCGCGGTCGCCGTGGAGCAACTGGGCCCGCGCTTCGCCAGCGGCAACGATGCGCTCGCCGCGCTCGTGCGGCAAGATCAGGATCTCTCCGCTTACCGGCGGGATCGTGAGAAAGCGCTGGTCGAAAGATTGGCGAAGCCGGCAGGGCAATCGGATTCCCCGCAGATCGACAAGATTCGGCGGCAAATCGAAGACACCGAGCGCAAGCTGGCCGCCACCGCAGCTCGACTGGAGAAGGAATTTCCCGATTATGCCGCGCTGTCGAACCCGAAACCGCTGAAGGTCGAGGACGTCCAGGAGCTCCTCGGGACCCACGAGGTGCTTCTTCTTCTCCTGGCCGGTGAGGAGCAAAGCTATGTGTTCGCCGTAACCGCCGACGGCTTCGAGTGGCGCACGATCCCGGCCGGGGGGGATGACATCGCTGCTAAGGTCACGGCGTTCCGGCGCGGGCTGGATCTCGACGCCATGCAGCAGTTCGATCTCGGCCTCGCAAACGAGCTTTTTAACCTGCTGATCGGCCCGGTCGATGGACTCGTGCGGGACAAGGAGCATCTGCTAGTGGCGCCGTCGGGCGTGCTGACGGCGCTGCCCTTCCATCTGCTGGTGACGGAAAAGCCGGCGACATCCCCACAGGGCGGAAATCGCACGGCGGCCGAGGACGCGGCACGCCACCGCGACGCGGCATGGCTGATCGAGCGCCAAGCCGTCAGCGTTCTGCCGTCGGTGGCGAGCCTGAAGGCGTTGCGGTCGCTGGCGCAGGCTGGCCAAGGAGGCAAGCCGATGATCGGATTTGGCGATCCGGTCTTCGATCCCCGCGCGGCGCTGGGACCGATGATCGGATTTGGCGATCCGGTCTTCGATCCCCGCGCGGCGCCGGGCGGCGAGCAGAAGCGGTCGCGTTCCCGGGGCAAAGCGCGGGCTTATAGCGACTATTGGCGCGGCGCGGGCCTCGACCGCAACATGCTGATGCACGGGCTGCCGCAGCTCCCCGACACCGCCGATGAACTCAAGGCGATTGCGCAGGCGCTCGGAGCTTCAATGTCCGATATCATCCTCGGCCGCGACGCCACCGTGACGGCGGTGAAACGCGCACCGCTCGCCAACTACCGGATCGTCTATTTCGCTACCCATGGCCTCGTGGCCGGGGACGTCAAGGGCTTGGCCGAGCCGTCGCTCGCGCTCTCCGTGCCCGCGAAGCCGACCGACGAGGACGACGGCCTGCTCAAAGCCAGCGAGGTGGCGCAACTCAAGCTCAATGCCGATTGGGTCGTGCTCTCGGCCTGCAATACGATCGCGGGTGATAAGCCCGGGGCAGAAGCTCTCTCAGGACTCGCGCGAGCGTTTTTCTACGCCGGCGCCCGCGCGCTGCTGGTGTCGCACTGGGCGGTTGCTTCCGACGCGGCCACGCGGCTGACGACGTCGGCCTTTGCCACCCTCGCGGCCGATCCGACGGTCGGGCGCGCCGAAGCCATGCGGCGCGCCATGCTGAGCTTGCTCAACGATAAGTCGTCGACCGAGAACGCCTATCCTGCGATTTGGGGTCCGTTTGCGGTGGTCGGAGAAGGCAGCCGGCGATGACGGGAACTCCTCTCATCGCCGGATCATCCCAATGATTGCAGGCCTGTGATTATAAGCCTGACTACGGCTGTGTGCCTGGTGGCGGGTGGACTCGCCGGTTATGTCACCGACTAGAAGGGTGCTTTACCCAGCGCTTGCAAGTCGAAGCCCAGACCGACGCGGAAGGTGTGGAACGATTCCCTCAGGCTGATGGCTACGCCGCCCGACGGCGAAGCCGTGCAGGTGGTCGCCGGGGCACCGCCGGTGCAAGCCGTGGCCAGCGGGAAGTTCTTGGTGTAAGTGCCGAAGTCCGTATACCGGTACTCCGCCCTCGCCTTCACGCCAGTCCAAAGTTCGGTTTCCCAACCTGCGCCGACCGTGCTGCCAACCCGGGTGTCGCTCCAGGTCACCACTGTCGTCGCCGTCGCGATCGACGACGAGAACGTGCAGGAGGAGACTGAGGAGCCCGCAGGGCAAAGGGTTCCGGCGTACGCGAACGAGCCGCTGATTTCTTCAAACGCGACGCCGCCCGTCACGTATACAAGGCTCCAGGGCGTAACGAGCGTGCCCAGGCGGGCGCGGATCGACGAGTCCGACTTCTGCCTGACGGAGCCGGAGAACTGGTCGGTTCGGAAAACGCCGGCAACCGTAGTCGCGGAGAACTGGTTCAAAGAGGTCTCGGCGTTCTTCCAGGACCAATCGCCTTCGAGGCCGAAGACTACACTCCCAGCATACGGCCCCTTCCCAACCATCCAGCGGTAGCCGACGAACGGGCCGATGGTGTAGGAGGACTTATTTCCGCTGAACGCAAAAGGCTGCTCGAAGCAGTTGGTGCCGAAAACGGTGCCAACGGGGCAAATGAAAGAGCCCGGATCGACGAAGCTGTTGTTCACCGAGCTGACGCCGTTCGAGCCGCCGATCTGCCCGCCCGACCAATTGGCGGTCTGAGTAGGCGCGGGCCGTTGCGGCTGCGGCGCAGGCCGCTGCGGGGCGGCGACCCGTTCTCTTTTCGGTTTGACCGGAATTTCGGCCGCGACAGCCGGCTGCAAGATGGCGATCGTGGACAATAAGCCGATCCCGGCGACCAGACGTCTCATAACACGCCCCCGTTTATTTCGATTCCCCGTCGAGCATCGTAAGGCAATCCTTGTTTACGATCAATTTACATGACCGTCCATTGACCAATTTTTGGCCCACGTGTGGCCCAACCGTCACACCATCGCGCCGCTAGCGTCAACTGGCCGCATTCTGGTTTACCAATTCACCTAATGGAGCCGTTGGTAGCGAGCGGACACGACCTTAGCAGAGGACGCCGACCCGTGACGGTCCCACCGCTTCGAGGAACGCAGCCGCAGGTGGAACGCTGGGAAAACGCGCGAGAACAATCCGATCGCGTCCCCGTGCTAGAGCGTCGATCAGGCTGCAATCGTAGTCGGGCAACGTGAACGAGCCCACTTTGAAATCGGCGCCGGCGTAGGCAAAGACCAAGTCGAAAGCGACCCGGTCTTCGGCGTCGAGCAGTCCATCGATGAGACGAGCCCAAATGGGTTGGAAGGGGCGCGTGGAAGCGCTGCGAACTCGGGAGCTGCAAGCGACGCATCGTCGATGGCTACCAGGACGATCGGCGCCGCCGAGACATGCTGGCGCCAGGGCTGGGACGTCCTCAGTGTCAGGTCATAAAGCAGCCCATTTGGGCCGCCGAGCGCTGGGAAAGCACCCTTATAGTCGGTGACATAACCGGCGAGTCCACCCGCCACCAGGCACATACCCGTAGTCAGGCTTACCAGCGGTCTCCAGTTTCGAATGCTCCAATCGCCGAGATCCGCGAGTCGACCTGGTTCCTCGACGCGGTCGGCGGGCGTTCAGCGTACGCCGTAACGCGCGAATTCCTCGGCGATGTCGGACTGGCTGAGTTTTGCGGCTGAGATGTCGCCATTGCCTGCGACGGTATTGCCGATCCGCAACTTGGCTATTCCGCGTCCATAGAGCGAGGAGGCATGTTTCGGGTTGATGCGGAGCGCTGCGTCGTAATCGGCAATGGCATTGCTCGGCTGCCCCATCTTCAGCTTAACGAGGCCGCGACTGTCGAGAGCGTCGAGGTAGCTCGGACGAAGGGCCAATGCATTGTCACAATCCTTGAGCGCCGACTGCAGCTCGCCGATCATGGCATTCGCCCAGCACCGGTTGTTGAATGCTTCCGCGTCCTTGGGAGCGAGCCGGATTACCATGTCGAAATCCTTCACGGCACGGGCGAAGTCCTCGTATTGCGCATAGAGCTGACCGCGCTTGTAGTAGGCAGCGGCATCATTGGGATTGAGCTGGAGCTTCTTGTCGAGCTCTTTCATCGCGGGCTCGTCCATGCGGGCGACCGGAGGAGGCCGGGGAGTCAGCTTTGCGACCTGCTCGCGCGCTAGGTCGGCATGGCGCCCGGAAGGATACTTGGCAAGGAAATCCTCCCACGCCTTCTTGGTTCCGGTGCGTTCCGCGGATTGGTAGGCGGCCCGCGCACCCGCCTCAGGATCGGGCGCCGGCGGCACGGGTTTTTTTTCGGCCTCGACGACGATCGGCGCGGGTGCGGGCGGCGTGCGTACGGACGTAGCGAACGAGAATTCCTCCACCGGCGAGGAGGAGAACCACGGCACCTGCTCGCCTTGGGAAGCCCGCGACACGCCGATGAGCGTGCGGTTGAAGGCCTCTTCGATCCTCCCGGAACCCCGGATCTCCTTGATCAGTTCGCTCACGAAGACCCTGCGATCGCCGTCCCTGACCACGGCGCCGGGGGCGGCCGCGTGCATCACCACGGTGCCCTTCGGCACGCTAACCGGGGCAAGTCCACCGGCAACGGCGCGGAAACGGCGCTCGAGAGGATTTCTCCGCGAAGCGTCGAGAATGGCGATCTTGACGCCAGCACCCTTGCTGTTCATCTCGGCGAGGACCGAATCGAGACTATATCCGTCGCGGCGTACGTCAGGCTCGGTCCAAATCTGCGCATTGACCGGGATCATGTAGGTCTGCCGATCGGACTGAATGCCGTAGCCGCTGAAAAAAAGCAGTGCGGTCGAGCCGGACTTGATCTTGCCGTAGAAGCGGTCGAGCGCCGCGCGCATCGCTTCTTTGGTGAGGTTTTCGCTGGAGTCCACCTCGAACCCGTGTTGCCGCAATTCATCGGCCAAGGCGCGGGCGTTGTTGATCGGATCTTTCAACGGGGCTTCGGCGTCTGGATAGGCAGCATTGCCGATGATTACCGCCACCCGCGCTTCGTTTTGCTGTGCACAAACCGGGTGAATGCTGCTCCCTGCAAGGAAGGTCAAAAGCACCGGAACGAGGAGGCGAGGGGTCGAGTGTGCCATAGCGTGTATCCTCGTCGTACGCGAATCCAGTTCGCAACCGGCGATCAACGGTGTGTGCTATCGGCGTTCAACCGGGGCGCTTGCGATATCCGGACAGGCCAAGTTCGCGCGCATCACCTTCTTGCCAGGCACCGGCAAGCCGCTGATCTCCATCAAGAGGTGATGCAAAGCTTAGCGGCTGACCCGCGCTCCGGCAATTGTCCCAGGTCACACTGTCGCGGATGTTAATGGACAAAATCGTTCGAGGCGCCGGCGTGGATTGCCCTCCCCGGCAACCGACTTTGCCCCGTTCGGGTCGCCGTGCTGAGACGCGGTCGGGTGGGTCAACGAGCCACTGCGGGCGCATGTCTCCCTGTAATTATGATGGCGCGCGAAAGAACCGCACCGCGTAAGCGGCGGGCGCAAGGGTAGTGGGTCCGTCGCGCTCCACGCCATGTATTACGATTTTTGTCCGCATCCATCAGACGCTCAAAGTCACCCGCAATGGCCGCTGGCGTGACCGATCGGCTTTGGGAGATGGGTGACCTAGTCAACCTGCTCGAAGCCTTCGAGGCCGCACAACGACACGTGCGGCATAAAGGGAAAGCCCCGGCCGCGGGAATAGGGTTGCACGGCCGGGGCGAGGTTGGGATTTGCGTTAGCGCCCATAGCTATTTCGGGGCGTGTGGTGTGAATGGATTGGCGGCGAAAATGACTCGCTGTGATATTTTTGTGCGCCTTTGCCTCATTCAAACTGACCTTACTACCGGCAGAAGACAAGGAACGGATGGGGAACGAGATTCAATCGACCTTTTTGTGATGGACGGTCCCCGCCGCTGGGCATGCCCTGGTGTAAGCTCCCTCGCACATCCGGTCCGGCTCGTTGCGCACTTTCACCAACAGAACAGCGAGTGCGCTTAGAACTGGGAGACAAAAATGTCCGCGCATCACAAGAAGCGAAAGCTCAATTTAACTTGCATGATCGTGGCCGTCGGCCTTGCCTTGCCCGCGGGGCTCGGCGTCGGCCTCGCCGCCGAGCAATCTTCGGCGGAACAGATCATCCAGGCGCTAAAGCCCGCGAGACTCACGCGCAGCCTCACGACATCCCCCGCGGATGCAGCCCGCAAGGCGGAGGAAACGAAGTTCGTAAACAGCTTGCGCAACCGGCCGACACGTTCCCTGACGACAACGGAGCGGGAACAGATCACATCGATCGCCCAGACGCGGCCGAGCATCGATCTCGAGGTGAACTTCGAGTACAATTCGGACCGCATCGGCTCGAAGGCAACTCCGCAAGTCACCGCTCTCGGCGAGGCCTTGTCGAGCGCCGAATTGAAGGGCGGCACCTTCATTGTTGCCGGCCATGCCGATGCCAAAGGCAGCGATACCTACAATCAGGGCCTGTCCGAACGCCGCGCCGATGCGGTCAAGCAGTTCCTGTCGGAAAAATATGGGATCGACGCGAGCAACCTGGTGACGGTCGGGTACGGCAAGACCCGGCTGAAGAATCCATCTGAACCCTTCTCGAGCGAAAATCGACGGGTCCAGGTCATCAACGCGAGTGAGAAGTAAGCTGCTCGCCAGGCGGGAGCATTTGGCCGGCGTTGAAGTGGCGGAGGCAACCTACCAAGCAGCTGTGAACCGGTGGCCTGGAGCCGTCGTGCCACTCCGGCGGGGCGCTCGGCTTATTCACGATAGCCGAACGCCCCTAATTCGGCCGGGGAGCTCCTTACCTCAGACTTCGCTTGTGATCTTGCCTCACCCCTGATCCGGCCGGGCTCGAGGGGTCACTATGGCGCTGCTTAGCGGTTCAATTACGACAGTCTGGCATGGTCACTGCTTGAAGGGCGCGCCCCGGGTCACCAAGCCACCTTGGAAATTTGAGGCCTAGGGGACGGAGCATGTTTCCTTGGAGGTAACGGCCGGCTTCCCAGATTCAAGCGCTACGCCGCTTGCTGAAAGCGTAACGCGAGCGGGCCCGGTCATCGTGAGAAACCGCCGCAGGCGATAGTGGCAGACCTGCAGCTCGCTGTTCGCCAGGAGATTGAGCCTCGTCCGATCGCTGATGACGTCGGCCGTCCCCAGCAGGCTCGGGGTTCGAACCAAGGCGACGACCCGCCCGCTCACCGTTGCGACATACCCGATGTCAGTCGCAGCCTCCTCCTGCGCTGCCCACGGTGAGAAGCCGAAGACTCCGCCCAAACCAATGGCCGAAACGACGACCGCAGCCCTGGTCACCTTTGCAGAGATCATAGGCCTTCCCCTTCAGATATTCGAAGACCAAAGGGCTGCCGGCATAAACCCGAAGAAGGCACTTGCCGGACCACCGAACGGCAATTTTGGAAAAAAGTTCGCGGAGGCGATCAGCAGGATGAAGCGTATAGCTGCCTAGCTTTTGCGATATCCGCTTTACCGCTCGCGTCGTTGATTTTCAGCTTCGCCCTTCCCCGATTGCAAAAAGCTGCAGCATACTGCGGATTGAGTCGAATGGCCTCATTGTAATCCGCAATGGCTCGGTCGTTGTCACCTTTGCTCGCATAAGCGAAGCCCCGGTTGTTTAAGGCCTGGGAGTTGTTGGGATCCAGTCGGATGGCCTCGGTGTAATCGGCAATGGCTCGGTCGTTGTCACCTTTGCTCGCATAAGCGAAGCCCCGGTTGTTTAAGGCCTGGGAGTTGTTGGGATCCAGTCGGATGGCCTCGGTGAAATCGGTAATCGCTCGATCGATGTCGCCTTTTTTCCCAAAAGCAATGCCCCGGTTAAGAAAGGCGAGAGCGTACTTAGGATCGAGTCGAATGGCCTCGGTGTAATCGGCGATGGCTCGGTCGTTATCGCCTTTGTTCACATGAGCAACGCCCCGGTTGTTAAAGGCCATAGCGTAGTTGGGATCGAGCCGAATGGCCTCGCTGAAGGCCGCGATAGCCCTGTCATGGTCACCGTTGTTGGAATCTGTTGTGGCCTGGCTCACCAGGGAAAAGGAGCGCGCTCGCGCCTCCGCTTCAGCTTGTTTGCGCCGCTCCTCCGCTCCGAGAGCGGCGAGCCGCTGTTGCTCGGCTTCCTCACTCTCGCGCTTCGCTTCCGCCTCGGCCGCGGTCTTCGCCTTGCGCTCCTCCTCCGCCTTCGCGGCAGCCAGGCGCTCTTTTTCAGCTTGCTCAGCCTTGGCCTTTGTTTCCGCCTCGGCTGCGGCCTTCGCCTTGCGCTCCTCCTCCGCCTTCGCGGCGGCCAGACGCTCTTTTTCAGCTTGCTCAGCCTTGGCCCTTGCTTCCGCCTCGGCTGCGGCCTTCGCCTTGCGCTCCTCCGCCTTCGCGGCAGCCAGGCGCTCTTTTTCAGCTTGCTCAGCCTTGGCCCTTGCTTCCGCCTCGGCTGCGGCCTTCGCCTTGGGCTCCTCCTCCGTCTTCGCGGCAGCCAGGCGCGGCGCATCCGGCTGCTCTGACCTCGGCGTCCACGGGACCCACACCGGCACGCCCATCTGATAGAGTCCGATCCAGCCCACGAGCAGCAGAGCCATTGCACTCCCCGCCACCATGCGCCACTGGCCCGGCGCCATCAATCGCGCTGCCGCACTCGCCATAAATGGCCACTGTCCCGTCACCGGCTTCGCATGTTTGAGCGCTTCAGCGACTTTGTTGGCTAGCGCCTCGGCATCGCGGCCGAAATGTGTGTTCCGCACCTCCACCGCATTGCGGCGCGCGAGTGGCTTTACCGAGTCGGGCAGTTTGTCCGCCTTCGGCGTGCGTGCGCCATCGACCAATACAGGGATGACACGGATGTTGCGGGCGAGCGCCGCCCCGATCTCGATCGTTACGAAATCGTCTGGGTTGTCGAACCGGCGACGGCCACTATCGTCCTTCGCATCAAGCCAATTGGGGCCAATGACTGCTAGGAAAACGCCGCACGCAGCCACCTGGCTCTGCAGGTACTCCACGAAGTCGACCCCAGCCGGAATGTGGTCGACGTCCATAAACAGGGTCTTGCGCCCGAACGTCTGCGCGAGCCGATCATGCAGCCGACCGGCCGTGCCGGCTGAATCATCTCGGCGGTAATTGATGAAGATCGTACCAGCCATGCCTCGGCGCGCCCTATAACGCCACACCGCCGATTCCGAAGCAAAATATGCTCGCTCTTTTTAGGGCCCGCAAGTGACCTAGATCACACAGCTTTCGCTTGCTTAGTCGGGGACGTGGTTATTATGGCGCTTCACCCACGATCCTCGAGCTTATGTCGGACCTCGGTCCGGTGAAATATTCTCGCGGTAATATCTACATTCATAAAGGTGATACCAGTAATGTTGCCGCCAGGTCGATTTAGGCTGGTGACGAGACCAGCTTGGACCGGATCGCTTCCAGTACCGAAAACGATCGGGATCGTCCTGGTTGCAGACTTGACCGCCATTGCCGCGGCCATTGAGCTATGCACCGAGATGGTTTGCTTGACGTAGAATACCAAAAGTGCCTGAGCAAAGCACCATCAATCCTACTGGATCGGGTCACTGCACAGGTCGTCGCCGTTCAATTCAATCAGGCCGAAGGCGTACAGGAACACGCCCCCGTCATGCTGGCGGTTGCGGATACGCTCGAACGATGCAAGTCCGTTGTCATCGCACGCGACGGCTTCCTCCATCGATGATGCAGGAGCGTGAGCGCAAACGGGCGAGCGCCTCGGCAATCAGCGGAAAGCGGCGAGTCATGTCATTGCCCGGCTGTAAAGCCGCACGCGGTCGCCATCCTTGCGCGCGATAACCCGGAAGCCATCGTGCTTAATTTCATGCAGCCACAGGTCGTCGGAAGGCAACTTGTCGGTCCAGCCGCCGTATCTCCTCGCGCTCGTCCGCCTCCTGCGCCATTAGTTGCTCGTACTTCTTCTTGGGCATGTGCCGGTTTCGGGGCAAGCGCCAACAGCGCATCCGACCGACAACGCGCCCACGGGCCTTACCAACTTTCGGCACAGCGGCTGGCTTTGGCACGACGCGGAAGTGGCGCGCCCCGAACGAATTCGAGGTACTGCGCTCATGCACGCTTCAACGTAGCAATGACTGCGGTTAGGCGCTTGCGGCGCTTGTTGTCCCCGACGTGCAAGATACTCGATTCCAAGTCGTTCAGAATGCTGTCGAGCTTCCACCGCGTGGCACCTTCCGCAGCGACATCGCCGGCGAGCTCTTCGGCCTTGTCCGCATTGCCGGCGTCGAAGGCCGCACCAAGCAGCGTGGGGCGTAGCCATTCGTCGGTATTGCCGCGCCTTTTTGCACGCTCGCAAGCGGCAATTACGATCGCCAAGACCGACTGCGCGCGCTCCTCATCACCCTTGCGGTTGCGCTGACGGTAAAGACGGGGCAGGTTACAGGAGCAGTAGTAGTCGTTAAGATCAAGGTCCATGCCCCGCTCGTAGCTTTGGATGGATTTGTTGAGATATGTCAGCTGCTCGTCGGGTGTCTTGGCCGAGCTGATTTGGCGTTTGTATCGGCCGCCGAGCAGTCCAAGGCGCTCCGGCGTCGGTCCCGACATCTCGATAACCGCCTCAAGTTCCGCAATAGACTCGATGTATTTGCCCGTATTGGAAAGGGCAAACGCCCGCTGTTCCCGCACCTCTCTCTGCCCCGCCAACTCGTCGGGCAGTTTGCCGATGAAGTCGAGCACGGCATTCCAGTCATTCGCGCTCTCGACTGAATCGCGGAGAAGCCGCAACAGCGCGATGGCAACAGGTAAGGTCAGCGGCG
>Ga0306924_10005069_pt1 | contig 12955 bp, 16 predicted proteins | sample sta12Can44000111_FD_203756 | JGI IMG/M metagenome (GOLD analysis project Ga0306924, IMG submission 203756) | Lab enrichment of tropical soil microbial communities from Luquillo Experimental Forest, Puerto Rico - statanox.12C.anox.44.000.111 (v2)... | ecosystem: Environmental > Terrestrial >... | reverse complement strand
GCCTTTCGGGAGCGGGCAGCGAGAAGACCACAGCAAACTCGTGGCATTTTCTGATGCAGCACGGCTACCGGGAATACTGTCCCTCGCCCTCGCCTTCAGGACGACTGTGCGGGCCGCGAAAGGATCTGGCTCCGAATTCGCCTTGCACGTCGGGGACTATCGCTTTGCCGACGTTGCATTGCCCTCGGGTTCGCCTGACATCTGCAGACTGCACGTCGCTCCGATCGGTGCCTACCGTCACCGTGCCGGGACCGGTGATTGTTTCCCGCAGGCAGGAGCTGACATAGGCCAGCACAATGGTCTGATGAGAACCCAGCCGGATGATCTGGCCGGCGCGGACATAGTCCATGAACTCGACGCCGGGAGGGCTCCCGGTTACCTGTTCCACCAGCACGACACCGGTTGAATCGGCGGCAGCGGCCGATGCAGCCATTGCTCCAGCGACGGCAAGCGCTGCAAGCCGCGCCTGACCCACCGCTCTCGCCAGAAATCGCGACATTGAACCGGCCATGACAATCCAGCCTGCTGAAAGGCTCCCGGGATCGGCATCCGGGGGCCATCGCCTCAAACAGCCTTTATAGCACGAGATCGTAGGTGTTTGCTGATTTTATTTAATCTTGCTTACCGCGCTCCGCCGGATTTTTTTTGCGAGAGCGGTTGCGATGACGGATAATTCGCAGCCTACAGACATCGTGCGCGTCCGCTCGCGCACCCGGAGGAACAGCGATGGAGATGCGGGTATTCGGCCGCACGGGAATGCAGCTCTCGATGCTGGGCTTCGGCTGCGGCGCGGTGGGCGGACTGATGGTGCGCGGCGATCCGCTCGACCAGGAGCGCACCATCGCGCGGGCGCTCGCCGCCGGGGTGAATTATTTCGACACCGCCGTGCAGTACGGCAACGGCGAATCGGAAAAGAATCTGGGACGCGTCCTGCAAACGCTCAAGCCTGCCGGCGCGGTGGTCGGCACCAAAGTCAGGCTGCCGAGCAGCGAGTTCGGCCGCATTGCCGAGGCCGTAACGAAGTCGCTCGAAGACAGCCTGGCGCGACTGCGACGCGATCGGGTCGATATCTTCCATCTGCACAATGCGATCACCGCGAGCGGCGGCGGGGAAGCGCTCAGCGTCGCAGCAGTGCTCGGCGACGTGGTGCCGGTGTTCGAGCGGCTGCGCCGGCAGGGCAAGACGCGCTTTCTCGGGTTGACCGCGATCGGCGAGACGCAGGCGCTCCAGCAGGTGATCGACGCGCGCGCCTTCGAGAGCGCCCAGGTGGTCTACAACATGCTCAACCCGTCCGCGGCGGCGCGGCTTCCGGCGAGCTATCCAGCACAGGACTATGGGCAACTCTTCGATCATACCGCGGCGGCCGGTGTCGGCGTCGTCGGCATCCGCGTGCTGGCCGGCGGCGCGCTGTCCGGATCGGCCGAGCGTCATCCGATTGCAAGCCCGCCGCCCGAGCCGATCGGCTCGGCCATGAGCTACGACGCCGATGTTGCGCGCGCTCGCCGACTCATGGCGCTGGTCGCGGAGGGCTTTGCCGCAAGCCTGACCGAAGCCGCCACGCGGTTCGCGCTCTCGCATCCGGCGATGGCCACCATCCTGGTCGGGATGGCAACGCCGCAACAGTTCGAGGACGCGCTCGCCGCCGTTCAAAGGGGCCCGCTGCCGCCCGCCGCGCTCGACCGGCTAAGGGCTCTGCAACAGGAATTCGCCGGCGAGCCCCGGTGATGGTCGAGATGACCGGTCACGCGAAGAAGACGAAAGGAGCCGTGGCGACGCTGATGTGCAACGAGCAGGAGCTTGCGTGAGCGCGGGCGAAAACCTGGTCGCCGGGACGGCGGCACAAATTTTTGCGGATCTCGCCGATCCCCAGAGCGTCAACCGCGGCAGCGACGGCGCCTGGAAGGCGCCGCTGTGGCAGGCGCTCGCCGGAGCCGGCCTGACGCTCGGCTGGGTGCCGCAGGCGCAAGGCGGAGCCGGCGGCGATCTCGCCGACGGCTTCGAAGTGATCGGCGTCGCCGGGCGCTTCGCCGCGGCCGTTCCACTCGTCGAGACGCTGCTCGCGGGCTGGCTGCTTGCGCGCGCGGAGATTTCCTCGCCCGACGGAGCCATGACGGTCGCGCCGATGCATCCGGGCGACCGCCTGACGCTCAACCCCGACGGCACCCTGAGCGGACGCGCGCGCGCGATTTCATTTGCGCGCGAGGCTCGCCATCTTGCGGTCTGCGCGCACAATGGGGCCGCGACATCGGTTGTCCTGGTCGAAGCCGGGGCCTGCCGCATGGCAGAGGGTCGCAGTCTCGCGAGCGACGCCCTCGATGCTGTGACATTCGATGGAGCGAGACCGGTGGTCGTCGCCCCTGCCCCCGCCGGCTTCGATCAGAGTTCGCTCATGCTCATGGGCGCGGCGGCGCGCAGCATCGAGGCCGCAGGCGCGCTCGATTCGATCCTCACGCTGGCGCTGCGTCACGCGAATGAGCGCATCGCCTTCGAGCGGCCGATCGGCAAGTTTCAGGCCGTGCAGCACAACCTTGCACGACTCGCCGGCGAGGTCGCTGCCGCAATGACCGCAGCCGGGTCGGCCGCGGATGCCATCGCGCACGCGCGCGCCTTCGATGACGCGGTCTTCCTCGAGGTCGCCGCCGCCAAGATACGCTGTGCCGAGGCCGCGACCGAAGGGGCAGCCATCGCGCACCAGGTTCACGGCGCCATCGGCTTCACCAAGGAGCACATCCTGCACCGCTTCACGCTCCGCATGCTCGCCTGGCGCGACGACTTCGGCAATGAGAGCTATTGGGCGGCGGCGCTCGGCAACCGGGTGGCCGCGCGCGGCGCCGACGAGTTGTGGCCGCTGCTTTCCTCGCGGTGAACGCCGATGGTGGGTCGGATCGTCGTCCTGGCTGGTCTGCTGGCAATCGACCCAGTCGGGTGGAGCGAGCGGGCTTGGGAGCACGCGGCACACGCGGCCGAGCCAGTCCGCCAGTCGATCGTGATCAGGAACCGCAACGTCGACGGCGGGCAAAATGTCATTCGGGTTGCGCAAGGCGACACCGTCGAGCTTGAATTTACCGGCGACGAAGCCGCCGAGCTGCATCTGCACGGTTACGACAGGCTGGTGACGCTGCAGCCGGGTCGCTCTGCCGTTCTGCGGATCGAGGCGACGATCGCGGGCCGTTTTCCGCTCGAGGCGCACGCGTTCGGCGCCGGCGGCGGGCGCAGGCACATGCACAGCGTTGTTCTCTATCTCGAAGTGCTCCCGCGCTAGCATGTCCCGCAAAAGTGGGAACCGGTTTTGCGAATAAGGACATGCTCAAACGAAAAGGGATCAGGATGACGATTCGAAGAAAAGTCATGCTGCTCTGGCCGTGACGTTCCGGCGGCCTCACGTCGTATCCGCACTGGCGTTCTGCTACGCGTGCGCCGCTTCCCTGCCCGCAGCTGCGCACGGCTTCGGGCAGCGCTATGATTTACCCATCCCGCTCTCGCTCTATCTCTGGGGCGCCGGCGCCGTGGTCACATTCTCGTTCGTAATCTTCGCTTTCTTCCTTTCCAGCGAGAGAGCGGCGCGGCCTTTGCCTCATGGTCGCTATCGCCTCCGCGGCAACTGGCGGATCGCAGCCCGCGCCCTCGTGCTGATAGTGCGGCTGTTGGCGCTGATCGTGTTTCTGACCGTCGTGCTCGGGGGCCTCTTCGGCGAGCAGAATCCCTTCAGGAACATTGCGCCGACCATGATCTGGATCATTGGCTGGGTCGGCATCGCGTTCCTTTCCCCTGTGCTCGGCAATATCTGGCAATTCCTCAATCCATGGGACGCGTCGTTCCGGGCGGCGAGCCGGGCATACCGGTGCGTTCGCCAGCGTTTGCCAGCTGATGCAAGCTTCGAAAAACCTGCTTCGGACCTCGCTTGCGCCTATCCGGCATGGCTCGGCGTGTGGCCGGCCTTTGCGTTCTTCGTAACGTTCGCATGGATGGAGCTGGTCTGGAGCGGTCGCAATGTTCCCGCTGATCTTGCGGCGGCTCTTCTCGGCTATTCCATGCTGACCTGGGCCGCCATGTTTGTGTTCGGCCGCGAGACCTGGCTGCAGAAAGGGGAATTCTTCACCCTGGTGTTCGGAGTCTTTGCGCGCTTTGCGCCGGTCGCCTTCGACTGCGCCCGCAGCGGCACCGTCGAGATCCGCCCGCCAGCCACCGCCCTGCTCGATGACCGGCCGCTGCATGCCTCGATGGTGGCGCTCATCATTGCGCTCCTTGCAACCGTCACCTTCGACGGATTTCTCGAAACGCCGCTGTGGGCACGGATCGATATCGCCATCCTCGACGCGCCCGACGACTCGTTCATCTGGACGGTCCTCAACCTGCGCGAGGAGGAGGCGCTGCGGTTGGCGCGCACAATCGCGCTTCCCTGCTTCCTGCTCATGTTCGTGGCCGCGTATCTCGTGGTGTGCGCCTTCATATCAATGCTGTCGAAATGGCCGACTGCGATGCTGGCACGGCGCTTCGTGCTTAGCCTGGTTCCAATCTCGCTCGCCTATCATGTCGCACACTATTTTTCGTATCTGTTCATCGGCGGCCAATACGCGATCCCGCTCGTCTCGGATCCTCTGGGCAGGGGTTGGGATCTGTTCGGAACCGCGTCCTACCACGTGGATGTCGGCCTCGTCGGACCGCGCCTGCAATGGTATGTCGCGGTGCTTGCCGTGGTGCTCGGCCACATCGTCGCGGTCTATCTCGCGCACGTCACGGCGCTGCGGATATTCGGCGCCGTCCGCGCTGGGCTGATCAGCCAAGTCCCGATGCTGCTGCTGATGGTGGGCTACACCATCTGCAGCCTGTGGATCCTGTCTCAGCCCATCATTGAGACCGGCGCGGGTTAGCTCTCTTGAGCGGGCGTAATCCGCGTGTCTATCATGCGCCAAAAAGAGCGGGAGGAAGAGATGATCGGTGCATGGCGGCTCGCTGCATGTGCGCTCGTGCTCGGCGGGCTTTTGGCTTCCGCGCGAGCGATCGGCGGATATCCGGAAAAGCCGCTCGCGCTCGTCATTCCCTTCCCTCCTGGAGGCTCGACCGGCTTCACAGCCAAGGTTCTGGCCGAGGAAATGCAGAAAATCATCAAGCAGCCGGTCACCGTCGAGCCCAGGACCGGCAATTTCGGCATCAACGCCATTGCGGACATCGTCGGCAAGACCGATGGATATACGCTGATGGTCGGAAGCATCATAACCAACTCGATGACCCCGGTGATGCATCGCTCGGAGATCCGCTTCGACTACCACAAGGAAATCATTCCGATCACCAGGCTCGCGGCTTTTCCGAGCGTCGTGATGGCCGCCCCCACGATGCCGGCCGACAGCCTCAAGGACGCGCTCGCCCGATTGAAGAGCAGCTCGGGCAGGCTTCGCTTCGGCACCGACTTTCCGGGCACCTACGTCGATGTGGATTTCATCATGCTGGGCAGGGCCGCTGACCTCAAGGTAAGCATTCGCTCAGCCAACGGGGCGCTTGCCATTCTCAACGACCTGGTCGAGGGCAGGATCGATCTCGCCATGCTCAACGTCGCAACCGCGTCCGCCAACATCGGTAAGTACAAACCGCTCGCGGTGACGGGCACGCGCAGGCTTTCCAACTTCCCGGCCGTTCCCACCATGGCGGAAGCAGGCTTTCCGCGGATCGGCACCAGCAACTGGCAGGGCTTGTTCGCGGCGCACGTATCGTCCGACATCGCGGGCGCGCTGCACGGGATCGCGGTCGAGGCGATGAATTCGCCTCGCGCGAAAGCAGAGTTCGCCGGGATCAACGCGGAAATCATCACCAGCGAATCGAGCAAAAAGTTCGCAGCCGAGATCAGAACCGAAATGGCGAACTGGGAAAAGCTGGTGCCGGAAGTGCTGGGGCTGCCCGCGGAGCAGTAGCACGACCAAAATGAGACCGAGAGACAACGGGAGGAAACAATGCGCATGATGGTGAAGTCGCAGCTTGCAGGCGTGGCGCTGCTCGCAATGGCTGCCGGGATGTCGACGGGCAATGCCCAGCAGGGCCAGCGCGAGGGCGAGCACGTCACCCGCGGGCTCGACGCCGCGCAGCACGCGCAGACCACAAGCGCCCGAGGCAAATGGGAGCCCTCCAAGGCATTCCCGATGCCGATGGAGGAGCCAGTCGGCGTGGCGCTCAACGGAAGGCTCTACGTCTTCCAGGGGCTCACCGACGGCGGCTTCCAACCCATGGGCGTAGTCTACGTCTATGACCCCGCGACCAACGAATGGACAAAAAAGAACCCGATGCCCATGGCCGTCCACCACGCCATGACCGCGGTCGCCGGCGGCAAGGTCTACGTGTTCGGCGGCTTCAGCCGGCCCGGAAAGGAACTCGCCTGGCAACCCATTGACAACGCCTGGGAATACACAGCCGATACCGACACATGGAAGGCGCTCGCGCCTCTTCCCTCCAAGCGCGGCGCCGGCGGAGCAGCCGAGGTCAACGGCAAGATCTACGTGATCGGCGGCGCGTCCATCCTGCCGGGCGCCGCCGATCCCGCCATCCGCTTCGACGGACAGCCGCGCGACCATATCGTGGGCACGAACGAGGAATACGACCCGGCGACCAACACCTGGAAGACGCGCGCTCCCATGCCGACGGCGCGCAATCACTTTCTTATCGCCGCCATCGGCGGCAGGATTTTCACCATCGGCGGGCGGCTTGGCTCAACCTTCATCACGCGCTCGAGCAATACCGAGGTGAACGAAGAATACGACGTCGCGCAGGACCTGTGGCGGACGCGGGCACCAATGCCGACGGCGCGCAGCGGAGTCGCGGGCGGGGTCTACAACGGCAAGATCTACGTGGCCGGCGGCGAATTCCAGAACGACAAGATCATGGCGGCGTTCCGCGCATTCGAAGCGTACGATCCGGCGACCAACACCTGGGACGGCGGCCTGCCGCGCATGCGCATTCCGCGGCACGGTTTCGCCGGCGCCGTCATCGGCGATCAGCTCCACGTCGCGGCGGGCGGCATCCAGACCGCCGGCATTCCAGGCGCTGTCATCTATACCGATACCCACGATGTGTTCGACTTCACAAAGAACTGAGCGGACCGGGCAGGCGGACCAAGGGCCTGCTTGCCAAAGCTCGCCACCGCGTCTTTGGGCATGGTGGACGGAATGAGCGGGGTCCAGATCGGCCCTGGCGCGACCGCGTTGGCGCGGATGCGCTTCTCCGCCAGCAACTGCGCCAGCCCCGCCCTAAAATTCTGAATTGCACCCTTCGACGCGGGACCGGCTCCTAGCTCACATTCATCCCGTAGTAGTCATAGATCGTCTTTTCGCGCGCGATCGGACCAGTCCCAATTTTCATGCTTGCTGTAGCGGGGCGCATTCTTCAGCTGGTTCTCGCTGAGGTCACTTCGTAGCCCTCGAGCTCCGGGTTGTAGGACAGCAGCGACCACGGAAACGGATAATAGTCTTCGCCTATTCCCATGAAACCGCCGAAGCTCATCACGGCGTACGCCACCTTGCCGCTGATCTTGTCGATCATGATGCGCTTGATCTCTCCTACGCGCTCGCCATTCGAGCGGTAAACCGGCGTTCCCTCCACCTTATCGCTCGCGATCAGGTTCGCGGTCTCTCGCGTCTCAGGAATGCCCTCTCGCGTGATCGCCATGATGTTTCTCCCGAATTGCTTATCCTCGTACATCCAACGACGAGGACCGCATCGGCGTTCTAAGATCATCCGGGAGATGGCGGTGCACACCGCCTCGGTACTCGGATGGAAAACGGTGAAACGCTTCGATCCGCGGACGGGGGCTTTATGAGTGGTGCTAAACGAGCGAAACGAAGCTCGGCCCGAATCTGGTGCGGGACTATCTTGCGTCGGCGAAGGGCGGCGGCTTTCATGGGTGGCCATACAGCTATTTCGGTCGGCACCTAGACCCGCGGGTCCATCCGCGGCGTCCGGACCTGGTCGAGAAGACGATCGCGGATTATGCGCTGAGCTCCCCCGTCGCTCCCCTGCGCGTGCCTTCAATACCGGCTCCAATCCGCCCCTTTGTCAGCTTTGCTCGCGAGGGAGCGCCAACATCATCGCCGGCGGCCTGCGGCGGCAAAGGCGACTGCGCGGTGGCGGTGCCCACCGGCGAGCACGCCCCCACAGCCAACCGCGCCGAGCGGCGACAGCGCTGCCAGCAGAAGGTGGCGAAACGACTTGCAATCCTGGCACTCTTCGCCCGCGTGGGAATGGCCGCCTCGTGCGACAACGGCGATTGCGCGCCGAGCGCGCTTTGACACCATCCGCTTCATGGGTTCCTCCCGGTTCTGTGCGCTGAAAACGCTCAAGCGCTATTCAGCGACTCTTTACACGCTTGTGCTTCCCCGGCTGTATGATGGCCGTCACAGAACGTCGTTTTCAGCCGCACCCGAAGACCGAAACAGGCGCCGCCACATTAAAAAATGGCCGCACTGCTGTCCGCCCATCCTGCCTTCGTGTGCCTCGGGCCCATTGGGCAAAGCGAAGCGTCTGTCCATTGAAGGCCAGTGCCGGGATCACGGAACGGTCGGGGGTCAGACTGTGGCGATGCAGTCGATCTCAACATCAAACGGCCCATGCCAGGCCGAAACGCAAATGAAGCTGCGGGCAGGCGGCTCTGACGGGAAGTAGCGCGTATAAACAGCGTTGATACTCGCAAAGGAGGCGGCATCAGTACAATACACATTGCATTTGACAACCCTTTCGAGCGATGAACCGGCCGTCAAGAGGCAGAGCTTCATCTGGTCCAGCACGATCTCGGCCTGTTTTTCAATCGGCAAGCGTTTGATTTCACCGGTTCGCGGATCGTAAGGCGGGATGTTGGAGACGAAGATGAAATCGCCGCTGCGGACGACCATCGAGATCGGTACCTTGCGGGCTTCGGCGTAGCTGGACAACGGCTCGACACGAATCACCTGTTTGTTCATTTCCCTCGTCCTTCGCTTCGCCTCAGTAAGGCTGACGTCTACAGCTATCGCATCTCAGGTGCAGTCCCGTCATCTCCCATCGGTTCGGCACGTGCCGAACTGTCGTCGGTTGCATACGGCGCGGCGCGGGCAGTAAACTTGGCTGTGGCCGCCGCAGCAAATCTGGTCGAGGTCGCTGCGCTCGTCGGGGATACCGCGCGGGCTACCATTCTGGCCGCACTCATGGGCGGTCAGTCCTTGACCGGCGGCGAGCTTGCTTTTCTAGCGCGAATTTCTCGCCCCACCGCGAGCGAGCACCTCACGAAGCTGGTTGCGGCGCGACTCATCGCAGTCACAAGAAAACGCCGCTATTGCTATTACCGCATCGCATCATCTTTGGTCGCACAGATGCTGGAAAGCATGAAGGCTGTTGCTGCCATTGAGGTGCCGCCCCGTCATACGCCTCGCTCGTCCCAGGCTGAGGCCTTGCGTTTCGCGCGCACGTGCTACGACCATTTGGCCGGTCGGCTTGGTGTCGCGATCGCCGATGCGCTGGTTGCCCGCGGCTGCGTGATCCTGAGCGCGGAGGGTGGTGAGGTGACGGATGCCGGATTAAGATTCTTGTTGGCCTTCGGTCTGGACCTCGGGTCGCGAAGCAAACGAATTTTCTGCCGGCCCTGCCTGGATTGGAGCGAACGCCGATATCATATCGCCGGCCTCGTGGGCACCCACCTGTGGCGACGATGCGAGGAGCTAAATTGGCTTGTCAGAGGGCGCGACAGCCGCACGGTGCGCGTCACATCCGCGGGACGTGCCGGCCTGCACGAGGTATTCGGCTTGGACCTTGCCCAACTCGAGCAGATACAACCGCCACAGCCGGACAGCCTATTGACCTTCCACGGCGCAAGCGTGCCGTCATTCCATCAGGTCGCGAGCCGGCGGGCGAGAAATGATCAGATGGCAAAAGGGAGCTTTTGAGTCGAGCAGGAGTCGGTCGAGTAAGGAACGACCTCGCCCTTAAATCCCCGCTCAGCTCTGACGCGATCAAACCATTCTGTCAGGTTCGATCTTGCAGAAAGATCAAATTCCGCGTCGGCGGCAACATGGCTGTAGGCAAAAATGGAAATGTCCGCGATCGTGTATGAGTCGCCAGCAATGAACCTTCTCTTGCCGAGCTCACGGTCCAGAACGTCGAGCGCGCGGTTTCCAAGCGCTTGGGCCGTCGCAATCTCTGGCGCGAACTCAGCAAGCTTGCCGGTCAATGTCCAATACCGAAGCCGGCTGATTGATGTCTGGATGTAGCGCTGCTCGAACATCAACCAACGCATGACTTGCGCGCGGGAAATGCCGTCCGTCGGCATGTAGGATGTCCCTTCCGCAAGGAACGCAAGGATTGCATTCGACTCCGCAAGGCATTCTCCCGAGTCGGTCTCGAGCAGGGGCACAGTGCCCATGGGATTCTTGGCCAGGAACTCCGGGGATGCGGCCTCACCCTTGAATATGCTGACCGGGACAATTTCGAGCGCGACGCCCAGATGCGCCACGAGCAGGCGCACCTTGAAGCAATTCTGCGATGGGCCGTAGTCGTATAATCTCATTGCCGGCTCCGTGGTGAAACGGCCTCCCAGAGAGCCCCGTCAAGCCCAGCACTCTGCTTACATTGGAGAGGTGGATGATTGAAGCCGCAACAGGAGGTGTCTGTGGGACACTTTCGCGAGCACGAGAGGCATCCCGTCGATGCATTCCCACGCACGACGAAGGGCTCCCTGCGCGGAATTTCTCTGTAGCGATGCGCGTCATCGCTGGAGCGCCCAGAGATACGCGAGAGTTGCAGAAATCCCAAGCACGGTTCTCACGGCATGCAGCCGCCCCCAGGACACGAGCATGGCGCGCGATGCAGGACCTGCGTCGGGCTCCGCGATTGCCTTCAGCCTGTTGTTCGTCGGCATGATGCCGAGCAGAGTGTAGGGCCAGTTGGCGAGTATCAGCACCGCACCCACGATCCAGCGCCAATCGCTATAGCTCCATGCTGCAACAAAACCGAGCGCTGCCGACAAGGCGGCCAAGATCGCCTGCATCGCATAGCCGGCGTCATAGCTCGGCTTCCATTGCTTGAGCAGATTCCTGTCGTCGAGCCGCAGGCGTGCGGGGTGCTCAGCGAAGTTGATATAGAAGGCCGCCCCGGCAAATGCGGCTGCAAGAACGAGCGCCAGCTGGCCAACGAGCATGCAATCGCCCTTTTCCAAGTTTTTCGCGCAACAGGCAGCGGAGACTGCGCCTTAAGCAGAGTGCCTGGGTGATAAGACCCGCGAGTCCCTCCCACCATCATGCGCGGGCTTGACCGGCGAATCCATCTTGTTCCGAAAAGTTGACGCGGAAGTCGCAGAACGATTCCGGCAGCTGCGAAGATGCGGGGGCGGACCTGCTCAGACGCCGTTGACGCCGACCATCGCTCATAGTAGCGGTCGGGCATGTTCATGCTTGGAACCCGCACCCGCAGCCGCGTATTCGGCGGGTTATACGCGCGCGCCCGGACTGCCCTGCTGGAAAAGAGCTAGATTTCAGACCGACATCCGACCGCGACCCACCCGCCCACCAAAGTCGGCGGGTTTTTGTTTTCACCCAAAGGGAGCCGCTCGATGTCTCCTGCTGTTGCAGCGATTAGAGCCGCCACGTCCACCGACGCGGCTGAGGTCACAAGGATCGTCCAGGACGCCTATCGGCACTACATTGCGCGCATCGGCGGACGGCCGGCTCCGATGCTCGATGATTACGGCGAATTGATATCGCGAGATGCGGTCTGGGTCATGGAGAAGGGCGGTGGCATTGTGGGCATCGTCGTTCTTCTGCCGAAGCCGGATCATCTGCTCATCGACAATATCGCGGTCTCCCCGGAGCGACGGGGAGCCGGATCAGGTCGAAAGCTGCTGGCTTTCGCGGAAGCGGAGGCAATCAAGCGGGGTTTTTCCGAAATACGGCTCTATACGCACGTGAAAATGGTTGAGAACCAATGCCTCTACGCTTCCATCGGCTACCAGCAAACCGAGATCAGGGTCGAGCAGGGTTTTGAGCGGGTCTTCATGCGCAAGCGCTTGCTTGACGATCCCGGCGTTCATGGCATGTTGGGCTGATGATGCGGAAATCTTCGAGCACCCCTCGATACTGCTTGCGAGCGGCGCAGCGGAGATCCGGGAACGGCACATCGCCCGCTTCAAAGAGCCTGACCTGCACGGCCATCTCGTTCATCGTATGGTGGTGGGCAACAAGGTCATCGACCAGGAAATCGTCACCCGAAACCTTGCGGACGGGACGGGACGGGTCGAGGTTATCGCCATCTACGACGTGGAGCGTGGGAAAATCGCGCGGGCCTGGTTCATCTTCGGCCCTCCGACCCGGATGAATAAATAAGCAGACGGACAGCAGGGAACGGATTATTTGCCGAAACGCGCAGCCTCGTGCGAACCTCAAACGGCGGCGATAAGCAGGTCGGCGAGTTCCTGCGGCCGGTCCAGCATCACGTCGTGGCCGCAGGCGATGCTAACGAACTTCCAGTCTCGATCGTCTTTGAGGCGGGTGCCGAATTGCCGGAATGGTGAGGGCCCCCAGCCGTCGGCAAGAACGTATATCCGTTTCGCCGGCTGCGCGCCACCGAGTGCCAGCTTCTGCTCGAATGTCGCCAGCGGGTGCTTGACGCACATCGCGTCGACCCAGGACACATCCTTCTCGTTGACGGCGAACGCTGCCGCCGGAATAGGCGAAATCTTGTAGCCCTCACCGTTCTGCGCGGCGTCGTCTCGCATCCCTTTCGATTGCTCGGCTGGCAAATAATCGAACAGCGCCTTGCCGCTTTCCGGTACGAAGGCGTCCAGATAGACCAGCGAGCGGATCCTGCCCGCGAGCCGCTCGGCGACGCCGGCTATGACCATGCCGCCATACGAATGGCCGCACAGGACAACGTCCGACAATTCCTCGCAACGGATGACGCCAACTAATGTCCTCGACATGGGTGCCGAGATCGATCGCGCGGCTTATCAGGT
>Ga0306924_10005067_pt1 | contig 12956 bp, 7 predicted proteins | sample sta12Can44000111_FD_203756 | JGI IMG/M metagenome (GOLD analysis project Ga0306924, IMG submission 203756) | Lab enrichment of tropical soil microbial communities from Luquillo Experimental Forest, Puerto Rico - statanox.12C.anox.44.000.111 (v2)... | ecosystem: Environmental > Terrestrial > Soil... | reverse complement strand
GCCCGAGGAAACGGCGTTTCTCGATGATCTCGCAGTTCTCGCCGCAATGGGCCGGGTCGTGTTTCATCACGATGGCGGCGATCCCGCTAAAGGCCTCGACATCGCTGCGACATTGCGCGGCTTCAAGGCCGGCACACACCTCTACTATTGCGGTCCCGCAGGCATGATGGCGGCCGCAGCCTCAGCCTCGCAACACTGGCCGATAGAAGCAGTGCATTGCGAATATTTTGCTGGCCCCCGAGCCGTCGCGCCAATGCTGCCGGAGTGAGGTGCGCCAGCCCGCAACCGCGTCAGGCTTTTCTGCGCCGCGCTGGAGTGGGCGCAGATGCCGGTGCCGACTCTGCAGCTGGCTCCTCTTTCTTCTTGCGGCCGCCGGATACCGGCAAAAGCAGCGGCTTTTGGCGGCGGTCAGTGCCAGAAGAGGCGCGGGACGGTTTGGCCGCCGCCTGCTTTCGCTCTGCTGGCTCTTTGTCTTCCTGCGCCAGGCTGCGCTTTAGCGCTTCCATCAGGTTGATGACCTTCGGCGGTTCTTCAACTTCGCGCGGTGCCACAATCTGTCCTTTGGTCTTTTCCGCAACAAGCTCGCGCAACGCGTCTTGATATTGGTCGTGGAAACTCGTCGGGTCGAAGGGACCCGACCGGCGCTCGATAATGCTTTCGGCAATCGCCACCATATCGGCGTCGATTTCGCCGTTCGCAGGAGGCCCGAACTCGGCTGGACGCACTTCCTCATTGCTGCGAATTGTCGACATGACGAGCCCAGCATCGCGCGGCTCGACCAGCACCTGCCTTTCGCGGCTCGATATCGTTACTTTGCCCAAGCCGACCTTGTTCTTGTGCGTCATCGCCTCGCCGATCACGCGAAAGGTCTCGGCAGCGAGCTCGCCGTCGGGATAGACGTAATAGGGTGTATCGAGATAGATCGGATCGACCTCGTCGCGATCGACAAAACGGTTGAGGTCGATGATTTTCGACGACTCGATTTGCAGCGCCTTCAACTCGTCATCGCTGATTGTGGCGTAGCGGCCGCGGTCGTACTCATATCCTTTGACGATATCGTCACGATCGACAACCTCGCCGGTCTTGGAGTCGATGAGCTGCTGCTGCACCCGGTTGCCGGTCTTGGCGTTGAGCTGATTGAACCGGATGCGCTTTCCCTCGGTGGTGGCCGGCACCAGCGAGACGGGACAGCTAACCAAGGACAAGCGCAGAAACCCGTTCCAACTTGCTCGCGGCATGTCGTTCTCCTCAAAGGAACTTCAACGAAGCCACATGATCGCTGTTATGGCAACGATCAAGATCAGCCTCCGATCCGGTGCCGCACCGCTGCGGTAATCGACTGCCGGGTTGTACTCATCTCGGCCCAAGGGTCCGATGCGAGCCCGGCGAGACGCTCCGGCACCGTCTCGACCGTAAAGCCTCCGGGTCGCACGCTGTTCTCCACTTCCTCCCAAGAGAGTGGGGTTGAGACCGGAGCGCCGGGCCGCGCACGGGGGCTATAGGCACCCACCGCAGTGGCGCCGCGGCCATTGCGCAGATAATCGATATAGATGCGGCCTTGACGCGCCTTTTTGGCCATGTTCGCGGTGAAGTCTTCAGGGCGCTGCGCGACGAAGCTATCGGCAACCCATTTGGCAAAAGCCTTGATCTCGTCCCAGCCAAGTTTGGGTGTCAGAGGCACAACGACATGCAGGCCCTTACCGCCGGTCGTTTTCGCAAAGCTTGTGAGCCCGATCTTCAGAAGCGTATCGCGGACGTCTATCGCCGCTTCGGTGACCCGTTGCCACGGCAGGTCCTCATCGGGGTCGAGATCGAAGGTGACCCAGTCCGGCATTTCGAGCTTCTCGATGCGCGAACCCCAAGGATGGATCTCGAGCACACCCATTTGCACAAGCCCGATGAGACCGGGCAAGTCTTCGATATACGGATAAGTCTCTGGTCCCGCGCCATCATCGAGCTCGAACCGCTTGATCGACGCGGGGCCCCCCGCATCGATATGCTTCTGGTAAAACGTCTTTTGGCCGACCGCAGGTGAACGCACCAATGTGAGCACCCGCCGCGATAGATGAGGCAGCACCCAGTCGGCCACGGCCGCGTAATACCGCGCAACATCGAGCTTGGTCAGCGTTGTGCCGGGATAAAGGACGCGATCGGGATGGGTCAGCCGTATCCCCGCGAACACCAGACTGCCGTCGCGGGCTCGCTGCGGTTCGACATTTGTCGCGTACCGGGCAATTTTCTCGGGCCTTCCAGCGGGCTTTTTTGGCTCTGCCTCAGCTTCCGCCACAGCAGATCCCAGTTTGGGGTCGTAAACCACCTCCCTTGCGTCTTTATCTTCGCGCAGACCCTGGAAAGAGGCCTGACGCACAATGTTGTCTGCGGTCCAGGTGGCAAATTCGACCTCGCCTACGAGGCGCGGTTCAATCCAATGGACGCCCTTGCGCGAGACACCCTTGGGCAAAGTTACTGTGGGCTCGTCGCGCGCGAGTGCATCGAGCTGCTCGCGCAATTCCACAAGCTGGGCCGTCTTGAACCCGGTGCCGACCCGTCCGGCATAGTGCAATTTTCCCTGTGGGTCGTAATAACCCAAAAGAAGGGCGCCCAATCCCTGCCGGCTGCGTTCGGGATCGGTGAAACCAACGATCACGAACTCTTCGCGATTACGGCATTTGACTTTGAGCCAGCTGCGGCGGCCAGGATGGTAGGGCTCGTCTCGACGTTTCGAAATGATGCCTTCGAGCTTGAAGCCGCACGCCTGCCGAAGAAAGGCGGGCCCATGATCGATTTGATGATCGCTGTAGCGCAGCATGCCCTCGCCGTCCGGCGGAAGCAGCCCGGTCAAGGCTGATTTGCGATCCTCCAGTGCGGTTCCTGTGAAGTCCCAGCCATCTTGATAGAGCAGATCAAAGGCGAAGAAGGTCAGGGTATCCGTTTTCCCAGAGGAGATCGCATCTTGAAGCCCGGCGAAGCTCGTCGTCCCGTCAGGCTCGAGATGGACGAGCTCGCCATCAATCAATGCCGAGTCGAGCGGCAACTCCCCGAGGCTGCCGGCCAGCGCTGGAAATTTATTCGTCCAGTCGAGGCCGCCGCGCGTGATCAACCGGACCTTGCTCCCCTCAAGGCGCGCAAGCAGCCGATAGCCGTCGTATTTGATCTCGTGTAACCACTCCGGTCCCTCTGGCGCCTTAGCCGCGAGCGCGGCTAGTTGAGGCTTTAACGCATCGGGCATGCGGCGTTTGCGAGCGCCTGGGATGGTAGCTGGATCCTTCAATTGCGCTGGCGCGGGTGAAGCCTTGGTTTCGCCGTCGCCACGGTTCGAGTGCCACACCCAGTCGCGATCAGCGGCGATCGCGTCCAGCGATCGGCCGCTCGCGACGCTAAGCGGATTATCCGAGACGACGGCGTCGCCGCTCTGCGGCATCGCCTCCTCATCGCGTTCCTTGATCAGCAGCCAATTCTCGCGGCGTTCGCTCGCGGCTTTCCCTCCCATGCGCACCAGCGCCCATTTGCCGTGCAATTTCTCACCGTTGAGGACAAATTTCAGCGAGCCCTTCCGGTAGGCGGCCTCTGGGTCAGGATCGAGCGGGAGCCAGGTACCGCGATCCCACAGCAGTACAGTGCCGCCGCCATATTCCCCCTCGGGAATGACCCCCTCGAACTGGCCGTAATCGAGCGGGTGGTCCTCGACATGGACCGCAAGACGCTTTTCCCCGGGGTCGAGGCTCGGCCCTTTGGGCACCGCCCAGCTTTTCAAGACCCGGTCGAGTTCCAGACGAAAATCATAGTGCAACCGACGCGCCGCGTGTTTTTGAATGACAAAAGACAGCCCTCCACCAGCCTTTTCATCAGGGGTTGCGACTCCCGACGGCTCCGGTGTTTTCCGGAAATCTCTCTTCCGCTTGTATTCCTCAAGGGCCATGGCCGCCGCACATCTTCCGTTAGCCGATAGGATATTGCCTTATCCGATAAACAGTTGAAATCGGCATCCAGCAAATTTCGGAGTTAGCCAAGTTCCGAAACAAACCATGCCCAGGTCGGATGGCGGAGCTGCACCTGGTGCGCTAAGCTGTCGGACACTGTCGCAAAGCAACGCGAATGACGGCTATGAAGATCCAATCGGTCAATGCGTATTGGGTGCATATTCCGATAGCGCTGGAGAAGCAGCACACGAGCGATTTTGGTCGTACCACCTCCTTCGATGCGACTTTGGTGCGTATCGAGACCCAATGCGGCATCACTGGCTGGGGCGAGGCCAAAGCTCAGGTGGGCAGCATGGCTGCCAACCAGGGATTGACGGCGATGATCAATGAAGAGTTCGCGCCCTTACTGGTTGGCGAAGATCCGCGCGATATCACCCGGCTGTGGGAGACTTTATACAGCGGCAGCCGCGCCCACTACGCGCTCAAGGAAGGGCGGGTCTTCCCCGTGTTGGGGCGGCGCGGCATCACGATTTCGGCGCTGAGCGGAATTGATTGCGCATTGTGGGATATTCTCGGCAAATCGCTTGGCGTGCCGGTGTGGCGACTGCTCGGCGGACGGAGATCGCAGGCGATGCCGGCCTATGCCTCAGGGGGTTGGGCGGGCCCCGACAAGATTGGCGAGCAGCTCTTGGGCTACATCGAGCAAGGCGGGTTTCGCGCCGTCAAGATGCGCGTCGGTATCATCGACACCGATCCGCGCCACTCGGCGCGACGGGTTAGTGCCGCCCGCGCGGCGCTTGGACCGGATTGCGGGCTAATGTGCGACGCGCACGGCACATTCTCTGTCGCCGAGGCGAAACGGTTCTGCCGCTTGGTCGAAGATTGCAATCTGACTTGGTTGGAGGAACCCGTGACCGCCGATGACAAGGCCGGCTGTGCCCAAGTGAGGGCCGCAACCGACATCCCGATCGCTGCCGGTGAAAGTGAGTTCACCCGGCACGATTTCCGCGATTTGGCGACGTTGGGCGCTGTCGATATCTTTCAGCCGGATCTCGCGATATGCGGCGGCATCACCGAGGCGATGCGGATTTCCGCGCTCGCCAGCGCCCATAACCTCAAGCTTGCACCGCATCTGTGGGCCGGAGCCCCGGCCTTTGCCGCCGGCCTGCACGTCGCTGCCGCATCGCCGGCAGGCTTCATCGTCGAGTACTCGCTCGGCGCCAATCCGCTACTCCATGATTTGGTTGAGGAGCCGTTCCCGGTGCAAGATGGCGAAATCGAGATCCCTGATCGACCGGGGCTCGGCATCACTGTGCGCGAGGATTTCCTCGCTGCTCATACCGTAAAATGAAGGCGCTCTTTCTCGGCAACGTCGCGGCCGATACCGCAAACGGCATCATCGCCGAATTGCCGCGTGATCTGGGCGTCGAAATCCTCGCCGACCCGCAAGATCTCTCGCGAAAGCCCGAGGCAGCAGCTGAAGCTGATTTCATCGTCACCAATCATTGGCGCCCGGAGTATCCGCCAGCGCCGCGTGTGCGCTTCGTGCAGTCGGTCGCGACCGGGATCGAGTTGATTGACCTCGCTGCCTTACCACCAGGGGTAACCGTCTGTAACGCATTCGGACACGAGACCGCGATCGCCGAATATATCCTGATGGTGATGCTCGTTTGGAGCCATCGGTTCACGGAAATCGAGACGAACTTTCGCATGCACTCGTCGTGGCGGCCGAGTTGGGTCCAAAGCGGTGCACCCCATGGCGAGATCCTCGGCGCAACGGTCGGGATCGTCGGTCTCGGACGAGTCGGGCAAGAAGTCGCACGGCGTGCCGCTGCGTTCGGCTGCCGTGTGATCGCGGCCAACCGAACCCCGAAGGGGCCTGAGGGTAGCGTCAAACGCGTCTACCCGCTGAGCGAGCTCGACGACATGCTCCCGCTTTGCGATTTTGTTGTGCTGTGCACAGCGCTCGGCCCCGAAACCGAACGGCTAATGGATAGGCATCGGCTCTCGCAGATGAAGCGCTCGGCGTTCCTCGTCAACATCGCGCGCGGAGCAGTCATCGATGAAGACGCCGTTTATGCCGCTTTGCGCGATGGCCTTGTGGGCGGAGCTGCGCTTGATGTCTGGTGGCAATATCCGACCGGAGCCGAGCCCGAACGACGTCCGTCCCGTCACCCCTTCCACGAGCTGCCGAATGTCATCATGACGCCACACTGCTCGGGCTGGACCGAGGGCATGGTCACCCGGCGCTGGGCGGAGGTGGCGGCGAATATCAACCGCTTTGTGCGCGGTGAGCCGCTCGAAAACGTGGTGGTCACGACCTGAGAGGCGCAGCGCGCTCGATCACTCAGCTGCGACCCGCTCGGGCTCGGTTTCTGAAGCCACCGGCTGGTTGCCTTTGGCCAGAATTGTCTCGAGGGTTCTGCGGATCTCGCCAAGTTTTGTCCGGTGTTCCACCTTATGGCCGAAGAGGTTCTTGACGTAGAAGACGTCGACCACCTTCTCGCCGTAGGTGGAAATTTTGGCGCTCGATACCTGGAGATTGAGACCTGTCAGCGCTCGGGTGAGCTCGAACAACAATCCGGGACGGTCTCGGCCATTGACCTCAATGACGGTATGCGAAGCACTCGCTTTGTTGTCGACGAGCACACGCGGCGCCACGGTAAAGACCTGCGTACGGCTCGGGAAAGCGGGCAAGCGGGCGAATTCACGATGCGGTTTCAGATCGCCGGTGAGCACGTTCTCGATGGCCACTGCGAGCCTGGCAAGCCGGTCCGGACGGTCGAACGGGCCGCCGGCGAAATCCTGAACCCAGAACGTGTCGAGCGCCATCCCGTTTGACATCGTCATGATTTTGGCGTCAACGATGTTGGCGCCGCTAACCGCAAGCGCGCCGGCGATACGCGAAAAAAGGCCCGGATGGTCGGCGGTGTAGAGGGTGATCTCCGTCACCGAGCGTTGCGGGTCGATCCGCTTCTCGACAGTCAATGGGGCGCCGGTCACCTCAGCCTCGCGCATCAGGCGGGCATGGCGAGAATGTGTGTCGGGATCAAAGGACAACCAGTAGAAGGGGTAGCCGCGACTCACAAACGTCGCAAATTCGGCCTCGCTGAAGTCAGGCAGCAGCCCACGCACGGCCGTCTGTGCAGCCGCCGTGCGGGAAACCGGACCTTCCTCGATCAGACCGCCGGAGATCACTTCGATCGCCCGCTGATAGAGCTCGCGCAACAGCGCCGCCTTCCAACCGTTCCAAACTTTCGGACCGACCGCCCGGATGTCGGCCACAGTCAACACCAACAGAAGCTTCAATCGCTCCGGCGACTGCACCCGCTCGACAAAATTCCTGATCGTCTGGGGATCGCCGATATCGAATTTGAAGGCGGTGCTGCTCATCAGCAGGTGCCAGCGCACTAGCCAAGCTACAGTCTCGGTCTCTTCCGCCTCCAATCCTAGTCGGGGACCGAGCTTCAGCGCGATCTGCTCACCAATCACCGAGTGGTCACCGCCGCGGCCCTTGGCGATATCGTGCACCATCACCGCAAGATAAAGAGCGCGACGCGACAGGATCGTCTCGGCCAGCTGGGTGGCGAGAGGGAGCTCTTCCTTGAGCTCCCCGCTTTCGATCTTGTGCAGGATGCCGATGGCAAAAAGCGTGTGCTCGTCAACAGTGTAGTGATGGTACATGTCGTACTGCATTTGCGCGACGACACGCCCGAAATCAGGGATAAAGCGGCCGAATATGCCAGCCTCGTTCATTCGGCGCAGGGCTGTTTCCGGGTCCTTGCGCGACGTCAGGATCTCAAGGAAGAGGCGGTTTGCCTCGGGGTCTTCGCGGAGCCGTTGGTCCACCAGACTGAGAGACTGACTAGCCGTCCGCAAGGCCCGGGGGTGAATGTCGAGATCGTGCTCCTGCGCGACATGAAACAACCGAAGTAACGCCACCGGGTCCTTTTTGAAGAAATCCTCTGACGGGATGGTGAGACGCTCCCTTTCGACAATAAATCCGCCGAGAGCGCGCCTGCCAATGCCCCACCTTGCCCAAGGGAGGCGACTCTTACGCTTCTGATCCGCTTCGAGGATTGCGCAAAAGATCCGCGTCAGATCACCCACATCTTTGGCAACTAGAAAGTAATGCTTCATGAAGCGCTCGACGCCGCGCGTGCCGGCGCGGTCGGCGTATCCCATTCGTCGCGCGAGTTCGGTCTGCATGTCGAAGGTGAGCCGTTCCTCGGCGCGCCCGGCGAGGTAATGCAGGTGGCAACGGACAGTCCACAAGAAGTTCTGGGCTCGTTCGAAGCGCCGTGACTCCTTTGCCGAAAGAACCCCTAGATCGACAAGCTTGGCGACGTCATCGATCCGAAAGATGTACTTTGCGATCCAGAACAGCGTGTGAAGATCTCTCAGCCCGCCTTTGCCCTCCTTGATATTGGGTTCGAGCTGGTAGCGGCTGTCGCCGACCCGCTGGTGGCGCGCGTCGCGCTCGGCGAGCTTAGCCTCGACGAATTGCGCCGCAGTGCCACGGATGATCTCCGCATCACACCGCTTCTTCAGCTCATCGAAAAGTGTCTGCTCGCCCCAGAGATACCGTGATTCGAGGAGTGCGGTGCGGATCGTCAAATCGGATTTGGCCTGGCGCAAGCACTCCTCAACCGAACGGGTCGATTGCCCGATTTTCAGTCCGAGATCCCACAAGACATAGAGCAAGTATTCGATGACTTGTTCGGTGTGGGGCGTCCGCTTGTAGGGCAACAGGAATAGAAGGTCGATGTCGGAATATGGTGCAAGCTCCCCGCGTCCATAACCGCCCACTGCGACGATCGCCAACCGCTCGCCTTTGGTCGGGTTGGGAAGGGGATAGATCTCTTGGGTGACGAGGTCGAACAGCACGCGGATTAGCTGGTCGATCAGAAAGCTTTGCTCGCGCATTACCGCAGCGCCGTCGCCGGTGGCCTCGAAGCGCCGCCGAATTTCGGCGCGGCCATCGGTCAACGTTGTCCGCAGCGGCACGACGAAAGAACTGCGGTCGATGGCAGACGACCGCCCGGAGCCGGCAATCGCCGACAGCTGCTCAGCCAGTTCTCGCCGGTTTATGATTTCGCGTTGCCGCGCGATGCCGCCCATACAGCTCTCCAGCCGGCCCGAAGCCGGGTTCCGAGGCGTCTGCTCCCCGCCGAGCAGATATGTGGCGGCGACTGCAGAAATACATCGTTTTCGGCTTTGGGGAAGCCGAGGTGAGTTATGGTTGACGCAAGCCAGCCATCGTCAGTGGTGTAGGAAAAGATCCCGGTGCTGAGGTAGAAGAGATAGACAACAGTTCCGCTGGAATGTCGGCTCACAGACCAGAGGATCATGCGCTGGGCCCCGCACAATCCAGGCTGGGAACGATAGATACCAATGGAGAGATATCGGAATACTGGTTTTCTAGTTTCGGGTCTGCTGTTCGCGGTGATACCCTTGATGTTCATAGCGGGCATCGTGGTCTTCCAGCTGGCGAAAAACGTGCCGGACGCCCGGATCGCTCGGGCAAACACCCTTTTGAGCTTCAAAACCATTCGTGCGGCGAACGCTATCGACGAGGCGGTCCAGGATGCCGAGCGCGGCCAACGCGGCTTCCTGATCACCGATCAGGATGCATACCTCGAGCCCTATACGAAAGCGAAGGAACGGCTGCCTCAGCTTATGGTCGAGCTTCAGCAGGTCACTAATGCGAACCACGACCAGCAGGAACGTATCCTGAAGCTGCAAGCCGACATCACAACCAAGATGAATGAGCTCGCGGAGACGATCACAGCGATGCGGCAACAGGGCTACGAAGCCGCCAGAGCCATTGTCAACACGAATGCCGGCCGTTTGAGCATGGAAGCGGTCAGCGCCGATCTTGCCTCGATTATGGATGCCGCCAACGCGCGGCTGAGCACTCGGCTCGAACGCGCCGCCGCTGCTGAGGAACGCATAACGCAGACATTTGTCCTCGGGAGCGCGGTTGCGGCTCTTGCACTGGTGGTCGGAGCATTTCTCCTCGCGCGTGCCTACCGCCGGGTCGCCAGCTCGGAACAAATGCTGCAAGCTACCCTCGACAGCGTACGCGAAGGGGTAGGCGCGCTCGACTACCTCGGTCGGTTGCGTGCCTGGAATAACGCCTTTATTACCATGCTCGGTTTCGCCGCGAGCGAGTTCAGGCAAGGCGATCGGCTTCCTCTCGAAAAAGCGGGCGCACACGCGCTCGGAGGGCGTCTCCACGGGCTTCAGGCGCCCGCGCAGGCAACAAGCCGGCCAACCTTGGTCGAACACCAAGGGGAGCGGGGAGCCGTCGTTGAGATCTTTCAAAACCCTACAGCCGACGGTGGCAACGTCATTACTCTACTTGACGTGACCGAGCGGCGGCGGGCCGAGGAGGCGCTCCGCCAAGCACAGAAACTGGAATCGATGGGCCGGATGACAGGTGGGGTCGCACACGATTTCAACAATCTGCTGACGATCATTATCGGCAGCTTGGGCCTTCTGCGCCGCGCGATCGGTCCTGACAACAAAGCGCACGAGCGGATCGACATGATCTATGTCGCTGCTGAGCGTGCCTCCCGGTTGACAAAGCAACTCCTGGCCTTTGCCAGACGCCAGCCGCTCCAGCCGGAAATCGTCAACCTTGGCTACGTCGTGCAGGAGTTGCTTCTGCTGATCCGCCGGGCGGTGGGTGAGGCAATCACGGTGGAGTGTGTAACGGCTGGCGGGCTTTGGAACACCAGCATCGATACCTCGGAGTTTCAGTCGGCTGTTCTGAACCTCGCGATCAACGCTCGCGACGCGATGCCAGAGGGCGGCAAGCTGACGATCGAGATGGCGAACGCTACGCTCGACGATACGTACGCCGCCCGACACGTCGAAGTGGAGCCCGGTCAATATGTGCTCTTCGCTCTGACTGATACCGGCAAAGGTATGGATTCGGAGACGATGGCGCGGGCGCTCGACCCGTTCTTCACAACCAAGCCACCGGGTGAAGGCACAGGCCTTGGCCTCCCTCAGGTCTTCGGCTTTGTAAAGCAGTCCGGGGGTCACCTGAAAATCTATAGTGAGATCGGCGAAGGAACCACGGTCAAACTCTACCTGCCGCGGAATTTCGGGCAAGAAAGCGTTCCGACAGCACGGGTCACAGCACTCGCGGTAACGGGCAGGGAAACCGTCCTGGTGGTTGACGACGACCAGATTGTTCAGGCTACCGTCGCGTCAATGTTGGAGGAGCTCGGCTACACTGTTCTGCTAGCGGCGAATGGCGCAGAAGCCCTCGCGATCCTCGAAAAGGGAACCCAAATCGATCTTCTGTTTACCGACGTTGTCATGCCGGGCGCAATTAGCGGTCGTCAACTCGCAGAGCAAGCCGTCGAGATCGTGCCGAAGCTGAAAGTTCTCTTCACTTCCGGTTACACCGAGAACGCGATAGTTCACAACGGCCGTCTCGATCGAGGCGTCGAACTTCTCAGCAAGCCTTACAGCCGGGAGCAGCTCGCAGCGAAGATACGCCGTGTTCTCGACAGCGCACCGAGAGAGCCTCGTCAGGCAGCAGAGGTCTGACGAGGTTCATCGCAAAATTCTCTGGAGTTCATCGCTTTACAAATGCCGGCCCGCGTCAACTGAGACTATGGACCCCGTGGTGTGCGTCAGATGCGTAATGCAGGCCATTACGGCGAGCGCGACGTCATGTGCCTCGATTGCGCGTTTGAGCGGCGTCGCCATCGCCGCCTTGGCCATCATCTCTTCGGTGCGGCCGGGGACAAAGCCCGTGTGGACCATGCCCGGTGCCACTATGATGACGCGAATCTCGGGGCCAAGCACACGCGCCAAGGCCATGCTCATCGTATTGAGGGCCGCCTTCGAGGCGCCGTAGATGATGCTGCTGCCGGTGCCGTGTTCTGCGGCACCCGATGAAATGTTTATGATGACCCCGTCACCGGTGGCGCGCAGCAGCGGGGCAAAGGCGCGGATCGTCGCAAACGGTCCGCGCACATTGGCCGTCAGCACGGCGTCGATCAGATCGTCGTCGAGCGCTTCGAGATCGCCATGCGCAACCATACGAGTAAAGCCGGCAGAATTTACCAGAATATCGGCGCGGCCGCACTCGTCCCGCACCGCCTCCGCGACTTTGCGGATCTGCGCGCTATCTTCCATCGGCAGATACATCGCACGATGACCGCCACCTGGCAGCTCGGCGATCAACGCGGCGGCGCGGTCGGTACCCTTGTTGTAGCCGACCACCACTCGCGCACCCGCAGCAGCGAGTAGCCGGACGCTCGCAGCACCGATACCGCTGCTGCCGCCGGTCACTACCGCAACCCTGCCAGCGAGTGGTGGGGAATTCCCGGTAGTCATCGTCATCTCCTCGGTGTCAATTCGGCGAGCCGGCGATCTCGGCAAGGAGCGGATTAAATTGGTCGGCAGCTTCGTATTGCACCCAATGTCCTGCCCCTGCGATCACCTCGAAGCGGGCATTCGGTTGAATGCTACGCAATGCTTGCGCTCGATCATCAAGGTAAGGGTAAGCAGTCGCATCGCGCTCGCCCCAGATCCCATCGAGACGGGCGCTCACCTGAGGGAGCGCGCGAGCAAGCGTATCCGCCCGCGAAAACCTCCGGCTTTTAACCCGCCCGAGGGGCGCATTGCGCGACTGGATATAGACGGCTAGTTCGTCGATGTTTTCCGGGTTGGCGATCATCAGGGCGCCGAGATTGTGGCGGGCGACGGCGAGAGTCTCCGCCTCAGAGGCGCCCTCCGGCACGCGCCGCAAATCGGTCGGCTGGCGGACGAGGCCGAGACCATTCGAGCCTACGATTGTAAAGGTGTTCACTCGATCGCCGAGCTGCGCCGCGACATGAGCACCGAGCACTCCGCCGAACGAGAAACCCGCAATGTGGAATGCCGGCTGCTTTGGGAACACGGTGTCGAGACCCGTGACAATGATGTGCGCCAAGCCTTCCGCAGTGTGCGGCTCGGGCGGTGTCGCCGACTCGCCCAGACCCGGCAAATCGGGAGCCGCAACGGTAAACA
>Ga0306924_10005065_pt1 | contig 12957 bp, 11 predicted proteins | sample sta12Can44000111_FD_203756 | JGI IMG/M metagenome (GOLD analysis project Ga0306924, IMG submission 203756) | Lab enrichment of tropical soil microbial communities from Luquillo Experimental Forest, Puerto Rico - statanox.12C.anox.44.000.111 (v2)... | ecosystem: Environmental > Terrestrial >... | reverse complement strand
AGACCTCGAAGCCGCCGGTCGAGGCGCTGCGCAACATCATGTCGCTTGTGTCGCCGGCCTGGAACGTGCCGAGGCCCACGAACGTCAAAGGCGGCGGCGCCTGACCCAGCAGATACGCCGCCAGGATCGCATTGCCGCCGATATCGTAAATCTCATAGTCGCCGTTGCCGTCGGTCATGATCATGTCGGCGGTCGAGTTGCCCGGCGGGCCTGGGTTCTGCGGCTGCTGCAAGAAGATGGATGTGCCGGCTGCGCCGTCGCTCGCCGTGATAAATTGCGATGTCGCATACCGTCCCACGAGATTGAGGTTCGCCAAAACCGCACCGCTGCCGTCGAGCAGCGTCAGCGTGCCGCTCTGCCCGGCAGTCTGCTGCCACACGGCGTGGTCGCCCGAGGTGAACGATTGGTAGCGCAAATCGATAGCGTCGCCGGGGGCGGCCCGCACGATGTCGCCGCCGATCTGGCTTACGCTTTGATCAAACTGCAGGGTCGCACCGGCGCCCATGAAGGTCACGTTGCCGGCCACGGAGCCGCCAAAGCTCAGTTCAAGCGTGCCGCTCGCAATCGCCGTGCCGCCGGAATAGGTATGGACGCCGAGCAGCAGGAGCGTGCCGGCGCCATTGAGCAGCCGGCGCCGCCGGTCGCCACGGCGTCCGTGATCGCCAGGTTGTCGATCGCGACGGTGCCGGAATAGACAAAGAAACCGCGCTGAACGCCGCCACCGTTGATGGTGGCGTTGCTGCCCTGAACAGTGAGCGAGGAGCCAGACGCCAGGTTGATGGCATCAAGATTGCCAGTCAGCATGAAGCCGGCAGTCAGCGTGATCGAATAAGCGGTGTTGGTCGCTGCACTCGCGCCGCCCACATCAATCTGTTGGATGGCCGCATTAAGCTGTGCCTCGTTGGCAACGGAAAAGGATGTCGGCATGGGTTGCTCCTACGTAGGTAGCTCCGGCCACCTCATGAGGTTTGCGAATACTGATCCTATTGCCGTGCAGCGCAGGTCGCAGGGGAGCGCCATCGCACGCGCTGTGAGGATCGACGGGAGAGCGATCCATCGGCTTGTACAGAGAGGCTTGAAAAACTCGCAGCGACGGTGATGTGACGAGGGGGCCGTCGATGGTGGTGTAGGTGTACACTGGCATGCTGCGGCTCCTGCGTGATCCTTCACCTTCCGTTCGGCCCGAATCTGCGATGATCCCGCCAGGAAGCCAAATACCGATAACTCATCACTTCGATGCGCGGCGGTTATCGGGTGGAGGCGGACATGGAGATGCATGAGATCAAGTATTTTCTCGCGGCGTGCCGAACCCTGAATTTCCACCGCGCTGCAGAGCTCAGTCACGTTTCGCAGCCGGCCCTCACCCGCGCCGTCCAGAAGCTCGAGGCCGAGCTCGGCGGGCACCTGTTCCACCGCGAGCGCAATCAAATTCGGGTGACGGATTTCGGGCGCCTGATGCGTTCGCATCTGGAGCAGGTGCTGCGAGAGACAGATACGGCCAAGGTGGCCGCGCGAAGCTTTCTCAAACTCGAAGCAGCACCGCTCACCCTAGGGGTGATGTGCACAATCGGGCCGCTGCGCTTTGTCGGGTTCCTGAACGATTTCCGCGAGCAGCATCCTGGCATCGAGGTCAGCGTGATCGAGAACGTGCCCGGACGCCTTTCCGAGCTGCTTCTGGGCGGCACGCTCGACATTGCCCTGATGGCTCAACCAAGCCCGTTCGATGCGAGGCTCAATGTGGCGCCAATCTTCTGGGAGCGTTTCGGCTTGGCCTTCCCGGTTGGTCATCGCTTTGAGCAACGCAATACGCTGCATGTGACCGACGTTCGCGGCGAGAACTACTTGTCACGCATTAACTGCGAATACCGAGACTATCTGGGTGAGCTTTGCTCCCGGCACGGTGTGACGATCCGACGTGCCTATCGCAGCGAGCGGGAGGATTGGATCATGGCTATGGTCGCCGCCGGAATGGGAATCTGCTTCTTGCCCGAATTCTCGGCGATTCACCCAGGCGTTCGACATCGACTCGTCGCGGAGCCCGAGGTGGTTCGGGAGGTGTCGCTCGCCTCCGTTGCGGGCCGCACATTCTCCCCCGCCGTTTCGGCATTCGTCAAAGCCGTCCGTGAATATGATTGGGCCGCCGGCGCCACCTCGGCGGGCGGTCTCGCGAGGTAAAACCTCCGTACGAGATGACCGCGGTCAGCTGGCCTGCGCGCGAAATGCTCGCGCGTGGCGCACACTTGCCGACTCCAACTCGCCGTCGCGCTTCCCCCGACACATCCGCCTCAAGCCATAAGCTGTTTATTAGCCCGTCTGAAGCAGCTAAGGTTCCTCTGGGTGGTGATGCAAGGAGGACGCGATGCGTTCAATCGTGATTGGAGCTATCGTTGCAGCTGGGCTTTCGCTCGTTGGCACGGTACCGACCGTATCGGCGCCGGCGAACGTCGCAGCCATCGGTCAAGCCGCGGCCGAAATAGGTTCCGTGACCCAGGCGCGCTGCTGGTGCACGTGGCGCGGCTGGCGTGGCTATTGCCGGCGTTGGCGCTGCTGGTGATGGCGGCTCAGACCGCAGGGTGCTGAGCACGCCTGCGACGCCCACCAACGGTCGCATCAATCGACAGCGCGCCGGGCCAACGAAGCCCGGCGCGTTTTCATTCGAGTTGGAAGATCGGCGTCCGCTCTGGTCCGCGCTCAACTCAACGCGCTTGCGGCGCCGCCAAATTGATCGGGGGCCGCGTCACGCTCAGCTGGTGACCGGTCGCGCGCGAGGGCCGCGCTTGCGCCGGCCACGCTCCGAACCACCCGCCCGATGCCGCAGCTGAATCTCTGGTCCTGGCCGTGCGAACGGACTTCTTGTTGGCCTCCGGCTTGGGCTTGGCCTTCCCCTCCGCGCTTCCCATTCGGAATACGCGGGAATATCTGAAATTGTGTGCGCCCGGTATCGGCAAGACTTCGACATCGGCCGGCACCGCGTAGGCGACCGGCGTCGGCCACATCGGCGGGGCATCGCTCTGCCGTTCGAACGTCTGCGCCATCGCCACTTTGGTCACCGGCCCGAACGTCTCGATGCCGAAGCTCGCGGGGCTTGGCGCCGCGAGCACCGGCTCGGGGCTTTCCACTCCGACGGCCAAGGTGCGCGGCCAGACCTTCGGCTCGGGCGCGTGGCGCGCGGCCCACAGCTCGGGCTCGGTCACGGTCTTCGGCCGATCGGGCGTCGTCGGGACCACGTGCACGATCTTGTAGCCGCGCGCTTTGAGCTCCTGGAGAATCTCCGGAAGCGCGAGCGCGGTGCGGGCTTGGATGTCGTGCAGCAGCAATATGCCTTTGCCGCGCGCCTCGAGCCGGCTGATGGCGCGGCGCGCGACCTCGCGGTTGTTGATGTGCGTCCAGTCGTCGGCGGCGAGGTCCACGCTCCAGGCCATGTCGCCATGGTCGGCGAGGTATTGCTCGACCGCGGTCTGCCGCAACAGGCCGGGGAAGCGGAAGAACGGAGCGACCGCCTTCGGGTCGCCGAGCGCGGTGCGCAACGAGGAAAAGCCGCCCTCGATTTCGCGCGAAGCCTGGTCCACCGACATCTTGTGGAAGGTGAAGGGGTGGGTCTGGCTGTGGTTGGCGATCGTATGGCCCTCGTTGTAGACGCGCCGCACGGCGGCGGGATAGGCCTGCACCATGCGGCCGACCATGAAGAACGTGGCCTTCACGCATTCCGCGGCGAGCAGATCGAGGACGCGATCGGTATAGGGCGGCAGCGGACCGTCGTCGAAGGTCAGCACCACCTCGTGGTCGTTGAGCGGCAGCGATCCCGGATACTGCCAGCTGCCGACGCGCGGGTGCTCGTTCACGTCGACGACGAGAGTGCGGCTGACCCCGAGCGCATCCGCCGGGCATTCGCCGGCGCCTGCCGTCCCCGCGCCAAGCAGGGACGCCAGCAGAACAGTTATGGCAACGGTGCTACGCATGCCCCGTTCTACCCCGATTTGGACCAACCTGAAAGAAACGGCCACGCCCGATGGGTGGTGAGTCTCACTTCGTGAGTCTACCCAACCACTAGGGGGAGGCAATTTAATGACCCCTTAAATTTTTGCGGTTTTTCAGGAGATTTAAATTCGTTAAATCCTATTACCAAGTTATTGGCGGATATGGACTTTTCCCCCTGGAGGCCATAAGTGGTGTAGGCGCGATTCGCGTCTGGTCGTTTATTGGAGGTTTATCCATGCCGAGGCCGAGGAGAGACGGGACGCCCGCTCGGGAGGCGCGCAAGCAGAAGCTCCCCGACCGATTCGTGCGGACGATCAAAGCAGAGTCCGCGGCGTTCGCCGTGTGGGACACGTACCAGCGCGGCCTCGCCTGCCGGGTCCAGCCGAACGGCCAGAAGTCGTGGAAGGCGGTCTATTCGCGCGGCGGGAGGCCGCGCTGGTACCACATCGGCGACGCGTCGGCGGTCGGAATTGCCGACGCGCGGCGGATCGCAGCGCGGATCATGGCCGACGTCGCCGAGGGTAAGGATCCGGTCGCTGAGCGGATGGCCGAGCGCGGATCGGGCACGTTCGCGGAGCTGGCCGAGCGCTACGTCGAGCAGCACGCCAAGCGGAAAAACAAATCCTGGCGGCAGGCCGACGCTCTGGTCCGGAAGCACCTTCTGCCGCGGTGGGGCAAGCTCGACGCGAAGTCGATAACGCGCAGCGACGTGCGGAGCATGATGGGCCGCATCGAAGCGCCGGTCGTCGCCAACCAAGTCAAGGCCGCCGCGTCGGCCATCTTCACCTGGGCGGTGAAGCAGGAGATCGTCACCGCCAACCCGTGCATAGGGGTCGACGGGAACGAGACCCGGTCGCGCGAGCGCGTATTGTCCGACTCGGAGCTGCCGCGATTCTGGGCCGTGTTCGATGACGCCGGGCTGGTGCGGTCGTCGGCTTTGAAGGTGATCCTGCTCACCGGCCAGAGGCCGGGCGAAGTCAGCCACATGCGGCGCGAGCACGTCGTCGACGGCTGGTGGACGATGCCGGGCGAACCCGACCAGAAGCTCGGCTGGCCCGGGACGAAGAACGGGCAGAGCCACCGCGTCTGGCTGCCGGAGGTGGTGCGCGACATCATCGCTGACATCGACGGAGGCTCCACCACCGGCTTCGTGTTCACCACCGGATCACGAGGAAACCCGGTGGGCAAGCTCGCCGAAGCCATGCGCGACATCTGCGCCGAAATAGGCGTCGAGGATAAGGTCACGCCGCACGACCTGCGGCGCACGTTCTCGACGCGGGTGACTAGATTGGGGTTCGGCCGCGACGCCATGAACCGCGTCACCAACCATAAGGAAGGCGGCATCGCCGACGTCTACGACCGTCACCGCTACGAAGCTGAGAACAAGAAGATCATGGAGAGGGTGGCGGCGAAGATCATGGCGCTGGTCGGTGGGGCCGGGGGAGGGAACGTGGTCGAACTACGATCGGTCTCGTAGCAAAAAAGCCCCTGGGACCCGCTACCCGTAGACTTTTACCAGAATCGGGGGCGGGTCATGGAGGCTGTGGCGGCGCAGGTCATGGCGCGGGCGTAACGATTTTTTTGACCCGCGATTGGAAACCGGGCGGGGGATTTATATATTGTGTTTTAAGACGGACCCGTCCGGCATAGGCGAGGCAAAGGCCCGACGGGACGGTGCCGAACAGCGTGTGCACAGCTAACCTCGCCGGTTATCCCGGAGCCAACCGGGGATCAGAACCGCATCCGGTCACGCCGGTGTCTTGACGGACGCTGGAACAGCAAAATCCGGTGCGCACCCCTTCAATGGGGCAAGCCCTCACTCAAGACCGCCTCGCTAGCGGTCGTTCGCGGAAGTCGCCCGATAGGGCGGCCGCGAGTGAGGGATTTATCATGCTCAAAAGAGATACGATTGCGGCCGACGAGCCTGTCGTCCGCCCCGGCGCGCGGCTTCTGTCCAAGGGCGATGTGCTGGACAAGGTCGGCGTCACCTATCCCACCATCTGGAAATTGATGCGGCAGGGGGCGTTCCCCCGATCGGTCGTGGTCGGCGGGAAAGTGGCTTGGCTGGAGCACGAGGTCGACGCGTGGATTGCCGCGCTGCCGCGCCGACGCCTCAAGGGCCACGGCGACGGTGTGCCGTACCACGGCAACGCAAAGCGCAAGGCCGAGGCGGCGGCATGAACGAGGTCATCACAGTCGATCGCCGAGTATTCGCGGCGGAACTCAAAGCCGCGGGCAACAACCTCAAAAATGTGTCCATCCCGCCCGCGCTGAGCAACCGCCGCTCCGTCGAGGAGTTCGTCCGGCTCATCACCGACTGCCGCGCTTGTGCGGTGGAAAACCTCGTCGCCATCGGCCAGCACTTGAGGGAGGCTAAAGAGGAACTCGACCACGGCGAGTTCGGCCCCATGCTCAAGCGCATCAAGTTCAGCGAGGGCACAGCGCGCAAATACAGGGCTATCTCCGCCCATCCGGTGATCTCAAACCGTTCCAATTGGAACGCTTTGCCCCCGTCGTGGACGACCCTCTACGAACTGACCAAATTGCCGCCCGACGTCCTCGAAGCGAGGATCGCCGACGGTACGGTCACCCCCGAACTCGAGGGCACGGCCGTCGCGTCGCTCAGGGGCGAGCCGGCAGGGTCTCCGATGCGCTGCGGGGTCGAGAAGCGCATCGCCGAACTTGAGGCCGAGCTTAAGGCCATGCGGGAAACCGCGCGCGATCGCGAGCGCGAACTTCAGCGCGAGAACGACCTCTTGCGGTCCGAGGTCGAGGTGCTGCGAGCCGAATTGGAAGGTCGAGAAGCGTCGCGTCGCAGTCAAATGGCGCGCCAGCGGTGGCGGCCCGCGTCATCGAATTGGTGACCGACGAAGATAGGCAGCGGCTCGAGGGAGAGGGGCAGCAGCGGCTGCCCTTCGAATGGGAAATGGGCGCGGATGCGGCTTGCGCGCGGGAGGCGGTGGGATGAGCTTGGCTTTGGTAAACGATCCCTCACAAAAAGATTCGACCGGCGCGGCTGGAGATCCTGGTTCGACGCCGGCCCCCAACCGCGACGACGCCGAGCGCTTCCTCGCGGCGCTCGACCCGACGGCGAAGAAGTTCACGTTCCAGATCTTCGACGACAACGCCCGACGGAAGGATCCCGGCCTCGCGGAGGTCTGGAGCGCGGCACCTGGCCTGCTCTATCGACCGCTCGAGAAATTTAACGCGCAGAGCGCGGGCGTCTTCGTCACCATCAACGAGACCGACGGGAAGGGCCGCGAGGCGAGCAACATCTTGCGCGTCCGCGCGCTGTTCGTCGACTTGGACGGCGCGCCGCTGCCGGAGACGTTCCACTGCAGGCCGCACATCATCACCGAGTCGTCACGCGGGAAGTGGCACGTCTACTGGCGCGTGAGCGACTGCGCGCTCGAGGAGTTCGCGGCGCTGCAGAAGCGGCTGGCGGCACTTTACGGCGGCGACCCGAAGGTCAACGACCTGTCGCGCGTCATGCGGTTGCCCGGGTTCATTCACGCAAAGGTCGACAAGCACGGCACTGCGAGTGAACCCTTCCGCTCGCGCCTGGTCGAGGTGCACGACCACGACGCCTACACGGTCGAGGCCTTCGTCGAGGGCCTCCCGGCGACGCAGGAAGAACTGAAGCCCGAATCGGGACCGAATCCTGAACCCCCGAAACTGGCGGGAGCAGTACGCGCTGACATGGTCCGAATCACGGGCGAAGCCTGGCACGATACCGTGGACTCCCGATGAGGAGGCGAAGCTGCGCTCGGCGCTCGCTTCCATTTCCGTCGATGAGAAGATCCTCACCGAGAAGTTCGGCGACAGCCACAAGGCGTGGCTCAACGTCGGCCGAGCGCTCGAGCGGCTCGGCTGGGGCGAGCGCGGCTACGCGATGTGGCGCGACTGGTGCGCGAAGTCTCCGGAGTTCAACGAGAACGGGCTGCGCACCCAATGGAGGTCATTCGGCCGGACGCGCGAGAGCAGCACGAAGAAGATCACGTTCCGCACGATCTACCGCTACGCCAAGACGTTCGGCTGGCGAGACCCGGACGAGGAGCAGAAGACCGAGGTCGAGCCGACATACGGCGACGACGCGGCGACCAGCGCGGCGAGCGCGCGCGCCGAGCTCGAGCAGCTCATCGAGGCGTTCCTCGAGTACCAGCCGAACGTGTGGGAGAAGTACGTCAAGGTCGCGCCGCACCTGCACGAGCCGAACGCGTGGGAGAAGTACGCCCGGAAAGCGCGGTGCGTCCACGCGGTGCAGGCCACGACCGGCGTCGGCAAGACGCGGATCGCCGCGCGCGTGATCGCCCGCCGAATCAAGACCGGCCGGCTCACCGGTCCGGTCGGATACTCCGTCCCGACGCACCGCTTGGGCGAGGACATCGCCGACTTGTTCCGCGCAGAGGGCATCACCGCTGAGGTGTGGCGCGGAAGGAAGGCGCACGTGTCCGGCAAGGATGGCCCCACCATGTGCGACGACCTCGCCGCGGTGAAGATCGCGGAGGACATGGGCGCGGTGATCGAGAGAGCGTGCTGCAGGGGGAAGGATCCTGCAGGCAAGATCGTGACGTGCCCGCACTACCACACCTGCGCCTATCAGGCGCAGAAGGCTCGCAAGCCGGACGTGTGGATATTCGCCCACCAGATGCTGTTTCGAAAGAACAGGACGCTGGACGATATCTCGGCGCTATTCATCGACGAGTCGTTCCGCGACGCGGGAACGACGAAGCCGGTCAAGGGTCTCACCATCGATGAGATCGAAGCCGCACCGCCCGACGCGGGGGAGCTGGAGGTATACCGCGCTCTGCTGGCTCACTCGCTGCGGAAGCAGCCGCACGTAGGCGGCGTGCCGCTCTGCAACATCCACACTGGCCTGGACGTCAACGCGTGCACGCGGGCGATCCAACTAGAGTGGAAGGGGAAAGGGAAGCAGGCGCTGTGGCCGGGTATGCCGGCGAAGGATCGAGCAGCCGCAGCCGAGGCCGGCACCAACACCAGACACATCCGCACGCTCGACCGGGTGTGGCGCGCCGTGCGCGAATTAGTTCAGTTTGAGGGCGACGTCGTCTCCGGCCGGCTGTTTATGGCGAACCACAAGACCGAGAACGGGATCGTGCGTGTCGTGCGTACACGAGGCATCCGCAAGGTCGCATCGCAGTACGACGCGGTGAAAACGTTCATCATGGACGCGACGCTGCCGGCAAAGTCGATCCTCGAGAAATGGTTTCCAGAAGTCGAGATCGTCGGTCAGATCGAGGCCCCTATGCCTCACGTTCGCGTGCGTCAGATCCTCGGGAGCCCGATCACGAAGAAGAAGCTCGCCGGTGCGGGGCGCAACCTCCGCGCGGTGCGGCGATACATACTGCGGCGGCACGTCGAGGCCGGGCGCGGGACCGTACTGGTCATCGCGCAGAAGGACATCGAGGCGGCGCTGCGGGCGACCGGCCTGCCGCCGACGATCGCGGTCGAGCACTTCAACGCGATCGAGGGGCTCGACCAGTACAAAAACGTGCGGCTCCTGATCACCGTGGGGCGAACGCAGCCCGAGCCGGCCGCAGTCGAGGCTGACGCCGGTGCCCTGAGCGGGGTCGAGCCGGTCAAGGCGGCGGTCAGGGCGAACCGGTCGACCTGGTTCGACCGGGTTACCCGCGGCGTGCGGATGCGGGACGGTAGAGGCGTGGCCGTGAGCTGTGACCAGCACCCTGACGGCCTCGCCGAAGCGATCCGGCAGCAAATCTGCGAGGCCGAGCTCGTGCAAGCGATCGGCCGTGGCCGCGGCGTGAACCGAACGGCCGAGACCACCCTCGACGTCGACATCCTGGCTGACGTCGTTCTGCCGGTCACCGTTGACCGGGTCGACGGGTGGCGACCGCCCGGGCTCGAGGTCGAGATGTTCGCCGAGGGCGTCTGGCTGGAGAGCCCGGCGGACATGGCGCGGGCGTGGCCGGATGTGTGGGCGACGGCACAGGCGGCCAAGGATTGGTTGAGGACGCACCACACGGTGGAGTTTCCCTTGATAGTATATGTATATCAAGGGAAACTCCACCGTGTGCGTTATCAGCACCCGGGTGCGCGGCAGAAATGGCGCTTGGCGTGGGTCGACCCTGCCGCCGTCCGGGATGCGCGGCCATGGCTGGAGGCCCGGCTCGGCCCGCTGTCCGGCTACGAGGTCGTTACCGTCCTCATCCTCATGCGGGCGGATGACCACGCCGTCGCATCCCTCGACTTCGCCACCCCGGCGATCACAGTTCACCCCGGTCCGATGCAGGAGAAGCTCCCCTGGTTCGCCCCAGCGGTCGAGGAAGTATTCCTCACGCCGGAAGAGGTCTCGGCCCTCTGGACGCTCCCGCCGATCATCGAGGGCTCGACGTGCTGCCCTGGGTTGCCATGAAAAAGCGCACCCGCGCCCTAATCTGCGGCCCCGGTGGCCGCGTTGCGGCCGACGCCGCGCTGCTCCGGCCGCTCGGCGGTCGCATGGTGCTCGAGTTCAATCATGTTCATACCGTCGTGGTCGAGCACGCGTTCACCATCGCTGAGCGCGGCTGCGTCCGCGGTAACCTGGAGCTGCTGGGGGAGATCGCTACGAAGCTGCCGGATCTGTGGTTCGCAGACTTCTGGCATGGATACCTGCGGTATCTGTGCGCCGAGGTCGAGCTCTCGCGGCAGCGGCCTGTCACATGACCACCTCCACACCGCGCGTCTACGACCACCGTCGCCGCAAGCGCGATCGCCAGGGAAGGTGCACACCCGCGCCGACGCCAGTATCGTCCGCCGGCCGGCACCGGGGGCTCCGGGGGGTCGGCCTATAAGCGCGAGACTGGAATCACGATCGCGCGCTCAGGACTGCTACCGGTAGACATTCCGTTGCGCGGGGCCGTAGGCGCGCTTGCGAGTGATCGCCGGTAGGGTACATCCGGCCCGGACCAGAAACGCAGTCCTCGTGTCAGCTACGCCGCCTCCGCACGCGCGTCGGCTATACCGGATCGCCATACTGCCGGTGCTGTGCCCCAGCAGCCGGCCGATCGCCGCGGCGCCCCGGCAGACCGCGCAGCCGATGGTACTGCCGGCGCCTGGGCGCTAGGACGCGGCAGCTCTACGTCCTCCACACCCGGGACGGGAGGTGGACCCCCCGCGTCGTCGGTAGGGAGGCTCCTACAGCCGCGACCACGCCGAGGCCCGCGCGGTACGGCACAAAGACGGAGGGATGCGCAGGATCGACGTCCAGGGGCGGCGACATCGGACACTATTAGCGGGCATAGTTTCCCGGCTAATGATTGAGATCGTTAGCGAATCTGCTACGAAATAAAAATATAACAAAACCGCGGCGCCGCTGCGGTTGGGATTTGGTGCGACCTTAGAAAAATTTCATGCCCCCCCGGGGTGCCTTGGGTCGACTGGCCAGGCGTCGGCGCCGATCTGAGTCGATAGCCGCGCGCATCTTCGCGTTTCTTGGCGCTTTCGTGGTGCAGCTTACAAAGCGACTGAAGCTCGCCGAAGAAGAATTTTTGCTGATCACCCTTATGTGGCTTGATGTGGTCTGCGATCGTCGCAGCATTGATGCGCCCATCTTTCAGGCACATCTCGCACAGTGGCTGCGAACGTAGCTGATGCTTTGCGCGCTTCCGCCACATCGTCGTGCAATAAAGGTGATGCCACGACTCTGAGCCTTAGGCATTGTTGCGGTCCCCTTTCACTGTAGCGACCGATGGAGTGGCATTAGCCCGCCGACGAATGGTAGCGCCTCTCAAGGCTGCCCGTTTCACAAAATCGCCTCGGTTGGGCTTGCGCCCTTGTGTCCGATTACCTCTGCGGTAGACCCACCGACTACGGGGTCGACGGCCCTCCCCTCGATGGCAGGCTGATGCGGCTGGCTGACGAGAGCGGCACACCATGGGCGAGTAGACTGCAGACGAGCGGCGGAGCTCGGCTTCGGCATCTCTACTCATGGTACTGTGGGTATCCGCCGCTGGCGCATGGCTACGCGCTCGGCTGATCACCCGCGGCATCGGCGGAAGTCTTGCCGGCAACGATCCGATACACCCGCTCCCGATCGCCTTCTTCGACTCAAGCCTCGGCGCGAGCTTCTTACGTACCACGACGGTAAAAAATCCCGCACCGAGTGCGGTTGCGATGATCGTCGCAATGGTGGCGCCGCCCGGCCGGCGCAGCAGGCTTAGCACGCGCGTCTGTTTCGAATTCGCTCTCCTCTGGTGCTGATCGCTGCGGGCCGCCTTCGAACTGGCCTTGGATGAAGACCGCGCCTTGCGGGCCCGCGCAGGTTTGCGCTCGGACATGCAACACTCCTCTCACTCGCGCCGGCGCAACATCGCGCCGCCCCCACCCAGACCGCGCGGAGGCCCATCGGCGCTGGCAGGTGAGAGGAGCAAGCCGGTCAGGCTCGGCGTCCGTGATCACCACACACGCTCTCTTTGCGCGCAAAGTCCAGCGCAAAGTGAGATGCCCTCGACCTGCCCAGCCTCGAAGGCGTCGAGGAGGTCGTGATCTCGAAAGAGGTCGTCGAGGGCGCCGCGCGGCCGCTCTACATCTATGCCGACCGGGCCGAACGGGCGGGCGACGCGAGTGCATCGTAGCACAAAGCCTTGCACCGCCTGCAAAACGCTGATCCACCACAAGGCCAACGCTCCCTATCAGGGTCTAAGCTATGGTCCTAAGCCGCCGGGGTACGTCCGCTAGGGGTCCAGACACGGTCTTCCAGCAAAGTTCGGTGCCCGACTGCTCTTGGGCGAGTTTGTCACAGGGTACGAGGTGAGCGGCTGGTACGGCGTGGGCGCGCCAAAGGGCACGCCCGTCGAAGTCATCGACGAGCTCAACAAGGAGATCCAAGGAATTATTGACCGCAACTGCGCCTGGCACTTCGTAACTAGCCCGAGACGCTGCGCCGAATATGCTTAACTGGCGGCATCCGCCGCGAATCGGAGTGGCCCCATGGCGAAGCAGCTCAAGGCGGCCATCCTC
>Ga0306924_10005063_pt1 | contig 12957 bp, 14 predicted proteins | sample sta12Can44000111_FD_203756 | JGI IMG/M metagenome (GOLD analysis project Ga0306924, IMG submission 203756) | Lab enrichment of tropical soil microbial communities from Luquillo Experimental Forest, Puerto Rico - statanox.12C.anox.44.000.111 (v2)... | ecosystem: Environmental > Terrestrial >... | reverse complement strand
AGGGGTATCACGAGCGCGAGGAGGCCCTCTCCACGCGCACGAAGGAGCTTCACCGGGCGATCGTCTCGCTGGAGGAGGAGCTCGAGGCGATCGACTGGTACCAGCAGCGGTTCGACGCGACCGAGGACCCGGAGCTGAAGCGGATCCTCGCGCACAACCGCGACGACGAGAAGGAGCACGCGATGATGCTCCTCGAGTGGATCCGCCGGCACGACGTCGCCTTCGCGCGGCAGCTCCAGCTCCACGTCGGCCAGGCCGGCCCGATCGCCTCGGAGGAGGAGCAGGCCCAGGCGTCCGGCGCCGCCGCCGAGGAGGGGCGCGCCGAGAAGGGGAAGCGATGAGCTGGCAGCAGCGCGAGGACGCGCCGTTCGGGCAGGAGGTCTGGGACGCGATCGACGAGACGGCGCGCGTCGCCGCCGAGGAGGTCCGCGCCGGCCGCCGGATCCTCCAGGTGATCGGACCGCTCGGGTTCGGCGCGCGCGCGGGGATCGCCGACGACGTGCCGATCGCGGTCGAGCCGGAGCGCGCCCACGTCCACGTGCCGCGGATCCGGGCGATGCCCGTGCTCCACCGGACGGTCGAGCTCGGTGCGCGAGCGGTCGAGGCGAGCGCGCGTTGCGCGGAGCCGCTCGTCCTCGTCGACCTCGCCGAGGCCGCCCGCCAGATCGCGCGCGCCGAGGACCGCCTCCTCTTCGAGGGGCTGCCCGACGCCGGGGTGGCGGGGTTGATCGGCCACCCGGGCGCGATCGAGCGGAGCGCGGGCGACTGGAGCGATCCGGCGCGCGCCGCGGACGAGCTGCTCGGGGCGCTCACGGCGCTCGACGCCGCCGGCCGCTACGGACCGTACGCGGCGGCGGTGTCGCCGGCGCGCTACTACCAGCTCCTCCGGCCGCACCCCGGCACGTCGCTCACGCCCCTCCAGCAGCTCGCGCCCGCGCTCGCCGGCGGGATCGTGAAGGCGCCGGTGCTCGCGGACGGGGCGATCGTGGTGATGCGCTCGCCGTCCGGGCCGCGCGCGGTCCTCGGGCAGGAGCTCTCCGCGGGCTACGACGGGCGGGACGGGATCTTCCACCAGCTCTCGCTCGTCGAGTCGATCACGCTGCTCCCCGGCGCGGCTGGATCGGTCGCGATCCTGCGGGGCCGGACGTAGGCGGCCGTGTCGCGCGGCGCGGATCGGCGCGGACGGGGTGGGCTCCCCGCCGGCGCCGAGGACCTCCTCGCGCTCGCGCCGGACCGGTTCGTCGCGGAGCGAGACGCCCTGGCTGCGCGGCTCGCGGAGCGGGGCGACGCCGCCGGCGCGGCGCTGGTCCGCCGCCTTCGGCGGCCGGTCGGGCTCGCCTGGCTCCTGAACCGGCTCGCGCAGACGCAGCGGGACGAGCTGGATGCGCTGCTCGCCGCCGGGGACCGCCTCCGGGCGGGACAGCGACGCGCGATCGCCGGCGAGGGGCCCGACGCGCTCCGGGAGGCGGAGGAGGCGGTCCGGGGCGCGGCGCGCGCGCTCCGCACCGAGGCGCGCCGCGCGATGGAGGAGGCGGGGCGCAGGCCGGACCCCGCGGCGCTCGCCCGGCTCGAGCTGCTCCTGCGCGTCGTCGCCGGCGCAACCGGCGAGGTGCGCGAGGCGCTCCGGCGCGGAGTGCTCGAGCGCGAGCCGGAGGTCGCGAGCGGCGATCTGTCGGGCCTCGGCGTCGTCCCCGGCGGCGTGCCCGCGAGGAGCGCACCCGCCCCGGCGCGCGCCCGAGAGGCGCCGCCAGCCGTCCAGCCCGCCCGTGCCCGCCGGCTCGCCGCCGAGCGCGTCCGAGCGGAACGCCAGGCGCGGACCCGCGCCGAGCGCGAGCTGGCCAAGGCGCGGCGCGAGGCGCGCGTCCGGGCCGATCGAGAAGCGCGCGCCCGGGCCGCCGCGGAGCGGAAGCTCGCGAAGGCTCAGGCCGCGGCGGACGTCGCGCGCGCCCGCCTCGCCGAGGCGGAGGCGCACGTCGCCGCCGCGCGCGCCGCGCTGGAGCGGCTCCCCGGGCCGCGCTGAGGGTGGAAGCGCCTCAGCGACGGCGCGACTCGACTCGGAGTACGATGCGTCCTCGGAGTGAACGAGGGAGGGACGCATGCGGCTCCGCGACCGGCTGCTCACGATCCTCGGCGGCCTGAAGGTCTTTCGCTGGCCGATGTGGCTCGTGTACGACCCGGGCTCGTACCGGGTGAAGGGGCGCGACGCGCGCGAGGTGATGGAGCTCGCCCGCCCGGGCGACGTGCTCGTCCGCGGCTACGACGACTACCTCGACGGCAAGCTCATCCCCGGCCTGTTCAGCCACGCCGGGCTCTACCTCGGGCGCACCACCGACGCCGACGTCGCCGCCGCGCCCCCGCGACACCGGAGCCGGATCGCGGTCGGCCCGCAGACCGTCATCCACGCGATCGCCGAGGGCGTGCGGACGGAGGACCTCCTCGACTTCTGCCGCTGCGATCGGCTGGTCGTGCTGCGCTTCCCCGCCGCGATGCGCGCCGAGCCCGGCGCCCCCGCCGCCGACCCGGGCAAGCTCGAGCCGGGGGAGCGCGCGCTCCACGACCGGCTCGCCGGCGGCGGCGAGGTCCCGTTCGAGGAGGCCTGGCCGATCGTCCGCCGCGCGGCGCTCGCCGACGTCGGGCGGGGCTACGACTTCGCCTTCGACTTCAGCGATCCGCGCCGGCTCAACTGCACCGAGCTGGTCCACCACGCGACGCGCGCGCTCGCGCCCTTCCACGGCGTGCGCCCCGAGCGCCACCGGATCCTCTTCCTCTCCGGGGTGGGCATCACGCCGGACGCGTTCGTGGCGTCGCCGCTCGAGCTCGTCTGGGCGAGCGCGTCGATCGACCGGCGCCGGCTCGAGGCGCTCCGCGGCCGGGCGCGTCCGCTCCCGGCGCGCGGCCGCGCCGCGTGAGGGGCTACATTCCGCGCACGCAGCGCGAGAGCGCCTTCGCCTTGCCGCGCGCGTCGGAGGACCAGGCGAGCGGGCGGAACGCGTCCGTCGAGAGCGCGAACCAGAGCTTCGCGAGGTCCGGGTTATCCCCCGCACCCTCGAACGCCTCGAGGAGGGCCTCCGGGTCCTGGACCTCGATGCCGGAGCCCTTCCAGATCTCCGCGAGGAACGCCGCGCGCTCGGCGCGGCAACGGATCGCGGCCGGCAGCGGCGGAGGCGGCGGCTCCTCCGGGACTGCCCCGGGCATGCCCGCGGGGGCCCTCGCCGCGGCGACGGCCGCGGCGAGCGACGTCGGCTCGGAGGCGGGCACGACCGTGAACGACCCGACCTCCTCGTCCTCGGGTCCGGCCTCCTCGACGCGGAGGTACCCCTCGGGCAGCTGGATCGTCTCGCCCACCCGGTAGGGGCGACCGAGGATCTCGACGCGCGCGTCGCCCGCCTCGATCCGCCCCTCGGCGCGGGGCGGCTCGGACGAGGCGACGAGCGGGATGGTGAGGAGCACAGCGACGGCGAGGCGGGACATCGGAGTGGCCTCCGGGATGACCGGTGAAAGGTCGTGTCCCACCTCCTGCGCGGCAAGGGTTCGTCCGTCCGGCCGCTCGGGGCGGTTCCCCGTGAGGTCGAGCTCCGAGAGCGCGGGTCGAACGCCCTCCGGAGAAATTCACCACCCGTTGACGGATTCAACGGACTCGCGGATCACCGCGGATTTGCGCGCGTTCGCGCGTGCCGCTCGCCCCATCGCGGTGAGCTTCTCGACGCGGCAATCCGCCGCATCGCGCTCCGCGCGCGTGAACTCCCGCGGTTTCTCGCGGGGCCCGCCTGGCCCGCCGCTTGCGAAACCCACCGACAAACGGTCGCCTCTCCTCACTCGGAAGGAGCCCACCATGACGTCATTCATCGAAGCCCTCGAGGCCCTGGGCTCGTTCCTGGTCGGCTTGGCCGGGCGCGGCGCGCTCTTCCTCGTCGGCGCCCTCGCGCTGGCGCTGCCGGCCCTCGCGGTCGCTCTCGTGTGGCGCGCCCTCGAGCGCCGGCGCGCGCGGGCCCTCGCGCAGGCCGGGGGCACCCGCTACCGCCTGGGCGCGTACTACGCGCCGAACCACACCTGGCTCGCGCCGCGCGGCGAGGCGGAGCTCGAGGTGGGCCTCGACGATCTCGCGCAGCGGCTCCTCCCGTCGGCGACCGCCGTCGACCTGCCCCGCCCCGGCATGCAGTTCCACCGCGGCGACCCCATCGCGGTCGTCCACGCCGGGGGCCGCGCGATCCGCGTCTGCGCGCCCGTCGACGGGACCGTCCTGCGAGTGAACCCGAAGGTGCGGCGCGATCCGGGGCTCGTGAAGAGCGAGCCGTACGGGCGCGGGTGGCTCTTCAGCGTGGCGCCGCTCGAGCGCGAGTACCTGAAGCTCCCGCAGGACGGCGCAGCGGACGGCTGGCTCCGCGCCGAGCGCGCCCGGCTCGCCCACCTCGTCGAGGCGGAGCTGGGGCTCGCCGCGGCGGACGGCGGGGAGCTGGTGGCCCCGGCGCCGGCGCTGCTCGGAGAGGAGGGCTGGCGCCGGGTGGTGCAGAGCTTCCTACACGCGGCGTAAAGCAGGGCCGGGGGCCAAGGAGGGACCCCGACGAGCTTGCTCGGCGGGGCGGGGGCGCAGCCCCCCGTACTAAAGACAATCCCACTCGTACTTCCCCACCTCGAGGACGTGCTTCGCGAGCGCCTTCACGAGCGCGTCCTCGTTCTCGTCGATGCCCGCGAGCGCCGCGTCGACGCGGCGCTTCGCCTGCCGCGCGAACGCCCGCAGGATCTCGCGCTCGGTGGCGGCCGACGCCTCGCCGTGATCCTCGATCTTGGTCGAGACCCGGGCGAGCACCGCGGCGAGCGCGAAGAGGTCGATCATGATGTCCGCGAGCCGGCGCGTCGCGAGCTGCTCGCCGATGATCTTCTTCCCGTGCTGGCGGAGGATCCGGTCGGCGGCGCGGGCGAGCGCGGTCGCCGCCTCCTCGAACAGGGCCGCCTCGGCGGCGAGCGAGCCGTGGAGGAGCGTCCAGCGCCCCTTCTCGCGGCGCAGGCCCGTCGCGAGCGAGGCGCGGCGCTTCGCGTAGTCCGAGAGCACGCCGAACCCCTTGATCGGGTCGGCGAACACGCCGCGCATCGACGCGGACAGGTCCTTCAGCTCCTCGGCGACGTCCTGCATGGCGGTGAGGGCGATGAACAGGCGGAGGATCTCGTTCGTGCCCTCGAAGATCCGGTTGATCCGGCTGTCGCGCAGGACGCGCTCGTAGGGCATCTCTCGCATGTAGCCCTGGCCGGCGGCGATCTGGAGCGCCTCGTCGGCGGTCCGCCAGAGCGCCTCGGTGGAGAAGACCTTCGAGATGGCCGCCTCGACCGCGTAGTCCTCGAACCCGCGGTCGACGAGCCCGGCGACGAGGTTCACGACGCTCTCCGCCGCGTAGCAGTCGATCACCATCTGCCCGATCTTCTGCTGGATCGTGGCGTACGTTGCGATGGGCTGCCCGAACTGGACGCGATCGCGGGCCTGGCCCACCGAGAGCTCGATGAGCCGCTTCATGCCGCCGACGGAGCCGCCGCCGAGTCCGGTCCGGCCGGCGTTCAGGATCCTCATCGCGACCTTGAAGCCCTTGCCCACCTCGCCGAGGACGTTCGCCGCGGGGACGCGCACGTCCTCGAGCACGACCGTCGTCGTCGACGAGGCGCGGATCCCCATCTTGTCCTCGTGGGGCCCGGTCGTGACGCCCTTCATGTCGCGGGTCACGATGAAGGCGGTGATGTGGCCGCGCCCCTCGAGCGAGGTCTTCGCGAAGACCGTGAAGAAGTCGGCGATGCCGCCGTTCGTGATCCAGAGCTTCTCGCCGTTCAGGATCCAGTCGTCGCCGTCGCGGACGCCGGTGGTCTTGATCCCCGCCGCGTCGGAGCCGGCGCCGGGCTCGGTGAGGCAGAACGCGGCGACGAGCTCGCCGGTGGCGAGCCGCGGCAGGTAGCGCGCGCGCTGCTCGTCCGTGCCGAAGAGGAGCAGGCCGCGCATCCCGATCGAGCTGTGCGCACCCACGGTGACGGCGGTCGACGCGTCGTACTTCCCGAGCTCCTGCACGACGCGGGAGTACGCGCTCGCGCCGAGGCCGAGCCCGCCGTGCGCCTCGGGGATCACCAGGCTGAACAGCCCGGCCTCGCGCAGCTCATCGACGAAGCTGGCGGGGAACTCGCCGGCCGTGTCCCACGCCCGGAACTCCTTCTCGCGGCTCCCGAGCATGGACCTCAGGGTCTGGAAGACGGCGGCGAGCGTCTCCTTCTCCGCCGGCTTCGGCTCCGGGTACGGGAGGAGGATCTCCTCCTCGATCTCTCCCATGCAGAGCGAGCGCATGAAGCTCGCCGTCTTCTTGTCGAGCATGCTGGAGCCCTCCAGGATCCCTCCCGGGATGACTCCCGAATCATAACGCGTCGCGCCACCGGAGGCAGCGCCCGTACCGACGGGCTACCTCGGCCGAGGCCCGGCCGCGGGCGCGGCGTAGAGGTCGATCACCCGCGAGAGCGCGCGCTGGCAGACCGCGCAGAACGGGACCGGATCGCGCGTGAACATCACGCAGTCCACCTGCGGCCGGTAGTAGCCGTTCGCCTCGTAGTTCGCCCCCTCGAAGGCGCCGACGTCCTTCGCGTGCGGCACGGCCGAGAGGAGCGCGGTCTCCTCCTTCTGCTCCTCGGCGAAGAGGGCGTCCATCTCCGCCTCGGGCCGGTTCGCGGCGCGGATCGCTCGGCGCCGGTCCTGGAACTCGCGCGAGCGCTTCGCGAACGCGTCCTTCGGCCAGGGCGTCGGCAGCGGCACGCCGGGCGCGACGAGGTCCCTCCACTTCGCCGCCCGCGGGTCCGCGGTGACGTTCGGCTCCCACGGCTCGGGGCGCGCCTCGGAGGGGAGGTAGGCCGTCTCCGAGGTGAAGTACTCGTCCGCGAGCGCCGCCAGGGCGTGCCCCAGCTCGTGCACGAAGATGTACCTCGCCCAGCGGCTGTCCGCGGCGACGGTCGCGTAGAGGTTGAAGATGCCGCCGCCGCCGTAGGTCTCGGAGTTCACGACGATGGCGAGGGCGTCGTACGGGGCGAAGCTCGCGACGTCGCGCAGCGAGCGGTTCTCGAACGACAGCACGTACCGCTCCGAGCCGAACGCGTCGTACGTCGCGCCGACGCGCGTGCGGCGGTGGACGCCGGTGAGCGGGCGCGAGACGCCGCGCTGCTCGGCCGGCGGGCAGAGCCCCCACACGTTGAAGTCGCCGCGCCGGGACCGGAACGGCTCGTGCGCGAACAGCTCGTCGAGGAGCCGTCGCGCGTCCTTCTCGAACTTGCCCCGCTCCTCGGCGGTGTAGCCGTCGCCGATCAGCAGGAGGTCGAGCTTGTCGGCGGGGTCTCCGCTCCGCAGCAGCTCGATCACCGGGCCCGGCGAGGGCGGCCGCGCGTCGTCGACGGTTCGGTCGCCCGGGTCGATCACCGTCGACCAGACCTCGCGGAAGGTCCGGTCCGGCGCGCGCTTCTTCACGACGATCTGCACGGGCCCCGAGGGCGCCGGGAAGCGCAGCGACTCGGAGAACGTGCGGTAGGCGGTGCGCGCCTCGGCGGTCGTCTCCCACTCGCCGTAGATCGACGCGAAGCCGCGCGAGTAGACGACGCGGTTCGTCGCCAGCTCGCGCACCTCGAAGAAGTACTTGCCGAGGTTCGTGTCGTCGAGGGCGCGGTCCGGGCGGCCGGGGAACGGCAGGGGCTCGAGGACGAGGCGGTCGACGCTGAAGCGCTCCTCGGCGGCGTTGCCGGTGTGGAAGTAGTCGACGCGGAACGTCCGCGGCGGCGCGGCGAGGAGGAGCGCGGTCGCGATCGCGGGAGCGAGCATGGAGGGCGAGTGTAGCCGAGGCAAACGCGCGCTCCTCGTCGAGCTTGCGAGCCTCGCGCGCGGCGAGCTCGCGCAGGACCGCGAGGAGATCCGCGAGGATCGGCGCGAGCTGCGCGAGGACGCCGGCCCTCGGCGCGACGGCTGGCGGTAGCGCTCCACGCGACACGCCCCGATGGCGGTGCTCGTCACCTTCCCACCGGGGCAGGTGGCGAGCGGCCGACCTGCCCCTGAACGTCCGGTCCCCTTTCACGGCGAGGGGTTGCATCTCCACGGGATCGCGGTCTACTTACGAGCCATGGTGGAGCGGGACCAGAATCCGCGCCCGCGGCTGAGCCTTCCGGACCTGCTCGAGTTCCGTCCCTGGATGCTCGCGCTCGCGGTCTTCCTCGCCTGCGCCATCGGGATCGCGATCATGGAGCAGGTGCGCGACACGCGCGACGTCTGGGCCCAGGTCACGGCGCAGGACGCGGCGGCGACACAGCGCCCGTGACGTCACCGCTTCCTGCGGCGCCTCGCGCCGCGGTACGCTCTGTGCCCGACATGCCTTCGCTGCGCGTCCTCGTCGTCGATGACAACGACCTCATCCGGCAGCTCGTGCGGCTCATCGTCGAGTCGGGCGGGCACGTGGCGGTGGAGGCGGAGAGCGCGGAGATCGCCCTCGAGGTGGCCCGCGAGGATCCGCCGGACGTCTGGGTCGTCGACGAGGTGATGCCCGGGATGATGGGCTCGGAGCTGATCCGCGCGCTCCGCGGATCGCCCGACGCGCGGCTGCGGAGCGCCCCCGTGATCGGCATCTCGGGGCGGGAGGGGGCGGACCGCGAGCTGCTCGCCGCGGGGGCGAATGCGTTCGTCCCGAAGCCGGTGGAAGAACAGGCGCTTCTCTCGGCCCTGGTCCGCGCGGCGCCCGCAGCCAGGGGCCGTGGCGGAACGCCTCCTGGCCTGCCCGCCTGACGCAAGGTCGCGCGCCGCCCCGCGCTGCGGCGCGCCGTCACGCATCCGTCACGAGAACGACCCGAGTCCGTGACAAGCTCGCGGCCGGAGCGCCGGTTACGGTGCCCGCATGGAAGTCGACGACGGGTCCGCCATGGTCGCGCACAGAGAGACGTTCTATCGCTGTACGTTCTCCACGCCCGAGATCCGGCGCGTCGCGCACGTCAGCGCGTGGGACGAGGAAGAGGCCGTCGAGCTGTTCGAGGCGGAGCTGATCGGCGACGGAGTCGAGGAGCCCGGAACGATCGAGGTCGCGTCGCTCACGGGCGTCCGCAGCCGCCGCGCCGAGTACCGCCCGGCGCGCGCAGCAGCGAACTGATCCAGGCCTTCGCCCCAAGCCCGCTCGCTTCGCGAGCTTGCTCCGCCCCTTCAGCGCCCCAGCCGCACGGGATCGTCGCGCAGGCGGCAGCCCTCGGGGTCGCCGAGCACACACGCGTGATCGAGCAGGCGCCGTGCGCGCGGCTCGTCGACGGCGACGCCGGCGCCGAAGCGGTAGAGGACCCCGAGGCGGACGCACGCTTCGGCGAGCTCGCCTTCGCACCCGCGCGTGTAGAGGGCCGCGGCGCGCGCGCCGTCCGCCGGCAGGAGCCGTCCCTCCTGGAGGAGGATGCCGAGCGCGAGGCAGGCGTCGCGGCCGCCGCGGACGCAGCGCGCGTCGAGGTCGGGGGCAATCGCGGCGAGGCACGCGTCGCCCCATCCGAGGTGGCACGCGCGGCCGAGCAGCGCCTCGGCCCGCCCCTGCGGCGCATAGCGGAGCGCGGCGAGGCACCCCTCGACGGCGCCGAGATCGCAGGCGCGCTCCGCGAGCCGGGAGGCGCGCGCCGGGCTCGGCGCACCGTCGGCGAGCGCGGCGCAGGCGCGCCCGGCTCCCGTGGCGCAAGCCTCGTCGAGCGCCTGGCGCGCGCCGACGTCGTCCCCGCGGCGCCGCCTCAGCGCGGCGAGATCCGCGCATGCGTCCGCGACGCCCGCGCCGCACGCCCGCGCGTACAGCGCGAGGGCGCGCGTGGGATCCGGATCGCCACCGGCGGCCCCCGCCTCGAGCAGCCGCGCCGACGCCGCGCAGGCGAGCGGACGGCCCGCCTCGCAGGCGTCGGAGAGCGCCCCGGCGCAGCCCGAGTCGCCGCCCGGCGGCCGGGGCGCACCGGGGACCGCGTCGCGGTACGCCAGGCACGCGGACGGTCCGTCGGGCGAAGCGGCCAGCGAGAGCGCGACGAGGAGCGGGAGCACTCGCGCCGAGCATAGACGAAAGACTTGCTACCGCGCGCAGGCCGCGAGCGCGCGCCGGAACATCGCATCGCCGCGCGCCCCCTCGCGCCTCGCCTGCGCGCGGATGTCCGCGCAGGACGAGGCGGGCGCGGCCTCGCTCAGCGCCTCCGCCGCGGCACGCCGCACCGACGGGTCGCGATCGCCGGAGAGGAGCGGCCGGAGCGCCTCGGCCGCGCCAGACGGCGGAAGGAGGATCGCGAGCCCGCGGATCGCGGCGCGCCGGACGGGCGCCGGCGTCGACGTGTCGGACGCGAGCCTGCGGTGGAGGGCCTCCGCGCGCGCGCCGCCGAACGCGGCGACGCCTTCGAGCGCGAGCGCCCGGCGCGAGGGGAAGTCGTCGGACGCGGCGACCTCGGCAAGGGCCCCCTCCGCGCCCGGCCCGAGCGCGCGCCACGCCTCCGGCGGGATGGGCCGATCGATCGCGCCGAGGAGCGCCTTCACCCTCTGGCGCACCTCCGGCGCCGCCGTCGCCGCGTCGGGGCTGGCGGCGGGCTGCGCCGAGAGCGAGAGGGCGAGGGCGAGGGCGGCGAGCATGAGGTCTCCTGGCCGCTACCGCACGGCGGGGTTGAGGCGCATGACCTCGGCCTGCTGCGGCGACAGCGCGCCGCGGGAGCGCGCGTCGTCGAGGAGCCAGAACATCAGGTTCTGCGCGCCGCCGCAGTCGGGCGAGCCGTCCCGTGCGCACCAGTCGCCGATCATCGAGACCGGCTCTGCCGGATGGCTCGTGGACGAGTCGCGCGGAGCGTTCTCGGCGCAGGAGGCGCGGTCCGTGAGCGGCGCGCAGACGCTGCAGCGGCAGGCCGGCGTGTCCGAGAGGGGATCGAAGAGCGAGCCGTAGCGCTCGGTGGTGTGGTAGAGGCCGAGCCAGTGCCCGGCCTCGTGGGCCGCGATGTACGCCATCCGATCGCTCCCGCAGCGGGCGACGTCGATGGCGGACCCGCACTGTCCGTGTCCCAGGTCCCAGACCGGCACCACCGTGCCGCCGTTGATCGTCCCGGGCACGCCGGACGGGCCGGGGATGGAGCCGTCGATGCCGACCACGCGGTACTTCTGCGAGCCGCTCGTCTCGGTGAGATCGTCGACGAGGAACAGGTGGACCGAGGCGCTCGGCGCCTGCGCCAGCGTGAAGAGCTGGGAGAGGTCGTCGCAGGGCCCGGTCGCGTCGACGTTGACGGAGGCGTACCGGGTCCTCGCCCAGTCCGGCAGGTCGTGGAACGTGACCGTCCCGACGCAGAGCCCCGCGCTCGCGAGGACCGTCCCGAGCGACGTGAACAGGCGCTGGAGGTCGGGGCGCGTCGGCGCGTCCGCGGCGAGGAGCGGGGTCGACACCGCCACCGCGGGATCGCTCGCCGCGAGGTACACGTCGAAGTCGAGCGTGCCCGCGGAGGCGAACGGGCTCGGGCCGGCGCGCGTGACCACCTGGACGTCGTACTTCCCCGTCGCGCTCCCGCCCGAGCAGCCCGCCACCAGGCACTCGGCCGCGAGGTCGTTCACCGTCATGGTCCACGCGCCCGCCGGCAGCCCGCCCTTGCTGCTGCGGACCACGTCGAGCCCGGCCGAGGTGTTCGGGAACGTGAACGACCCGGAGACGGGCGTGAGCCCCCCGTAATACGCGAGGAACCCCGTGTAGTCGGGGTAGCCGCTCCGGTCCGAGGGCTGATCCGCGGGGAGATCCGTGTAGAAGAGCCGCCCGTCGGGTGCGCGGACGTCCGTCGGCACGACGCTGTTCGGGAGGACCACCGACCCGGCGTAGACCGCGTCCTTCGTCGTGCCCGGGACCGCCTGCGAGACGATCGAGACGCTCCAGGTCCCCGCCGGTACGTCGAAGGAGAGCCGCTCCCCCACGGTGTGCTGCCCGAGCGCCTGAACGTTCACGCTGGGCGCGGCCGGCATGATCGCGGTCGCGCAGGTCGTCCCCGGATCCGGGGCGACGATCGCCGCCCCGCCCACGAGGCGCGGCGCCCCGGCGGCGCAGGCGCCGACCTTCGCCGCCGCGCCCGCGCACGCGCCCGCGACGCAGACGAGCCCCCCGCCGCAGTCGTGGGCGCTCGCGCACGGCGATCCCTGCGAAGCCCCTTCCTTGGAGTGACATCCGGGCAGGGCGACGGCGATCGCGACGAGCGGGGCGAGGCGCACGGCGCCGATCCTATCGTCTGCGGGGAGGTCACGCGAACGCGCGATCGAGCAGGTCGACCAGGATGCGCGCGGTGAGTCCCCACACCACATGTGCGGGATCGGCGTGGAACGACCAGACCCGCCAGTGTCCGGTCTCGGGATCGATCTCTTCGTGCAGCACGCGCTGAGCGTGAACCACGCGAACGACCTCTGGTGGGAGGCGGGCCGGATCCCAGAGCGACGCGCGGCGGATGGTCCGGTCGAGGAGTCGCGCGAGCGGGATCTCGAAGGGCTCCGAGACCTCGGCGGCCGCGTGCGCGAACACGCCCGGCGGCGCGCGCACGGCGGCGGCGAACGGCGACACGACGTACCGGGCGACGCTGCTCGGGACGGCGTCGAGCGGCCCGAGCAGCTCGACCTCGGTCGCGGAGAGCCCCACCTCCTCCTCCGCCTCTCGGAGCGCCGCGTCCACCGCCGCCTCGCCCGGCTCCGCGCCGCCGCCGGGGAAGGAGATCTCGCCCTTGTGGTGGGGGAGCCGCTCGGTCCGGCGCGTGAAGAGCAGCGTCGGACCGCCGGGGCGAGCCAGGATCGGGACGAGCACGCCCGCCCGCCGGTAGCCCTCGACCTCGAGGGCCCGCGGCGGGCGCGCCGCGAGCGCGGTGCGGATGCGCGCCACGGCCTCCTCGAACGTGGGCCCGGCCCAGGGCATGCCCATGTGTTAACGCCGTGGCGCCCCCCGCGCGAGCGGGCGGCCGGCCGCC
>Ga0306924_10005062_pt1 | contig 12958 bp, 14 predicted proteins | sample sta12Can44000111_FD_203756 | JGI IMG/M metagenome (GOLD analysis project Ga0306924, IMG submission 203756) | Lab enrichment of tropical soil microbial communities from Luquillo Experimental Forest, Puerto Rico - statanox.12C.anox.44.000.111 (v2)... | ecosystem: Environmental > Terrestrial >... | reverse complement strand
TGCGCCACAGCACCGTGATCAAATCACGGCTGACGCTGGCCTTTGACATGCAGATAGGGATGTCGACGGCGCCGCCCTTGATCATGTCCAGGCACCCTGCGGACCAGGCCCAGGCCTTGAACGAACGCGATCGCTGGGCGATCGCGGCCACGATCGTGGTGACCCACGAGTTGGCGACCAGTTTCAGCTGCGTGCCATCGCATGGCCGTTCGCCGACCCGCCTGGCTGCCTTCTGGTCACCCGCCAGCGGGAGCCGTCGCGGTGACCAGCAGGTACTCCTGCTCGAAGGCCAGCGTCCGGTCCGTGGCGGTGTTCACACCGGAATAAAGATTAAGCAGCCCAGCGCGCAGCTCCGCCCGTCGGCCCTGTCCGGCGGCCACCTGCAGTGCCATGATGGTAGGGCCGTGCACCTCCTCCAGATAACTGATGTAGGAATCAGGCGAACAGTAGCTGAACGACGCCATGCGCCGGGCCAGCCTCACCGCATAGCCGAACGGGCCAAGCAGGGCGGTGACGGAGTCCTCGGCGGCCCACATCCATGGGGAAGGCGCGCGCGGCGGCGGTGGCGGCAGATAGCGGGCGATCAGCTGGGCGGCCTGCCCGACCAGACCCTCAGCGGTCCAGTTGGCCACCGCCCAAATGCTGCCGGGCCGACACACCCGCGCCATCTCGGCCGCCACCCGCCACTGATTGGAGGCCATGGCCAGCGGGCCGCCTACCGCCGACACCACCCGGTCGAACTGGCCGGCACCAAACGGCAGGTCCTCGGGGTTTACCGCCGCCCACGTCACAGTCACCTCGGCCGCGGCGGCGCGCTGTCGGCACGTGGCGAACAGATCATCGGTCAGGTCCACCGCGGTCACCTCCGCCCCCTGGCCAGCCGCCAGCAGCGCGGTGTTACCGCTGCCCGCGCCCAGGTCGAGCACCCGCATGTCAGGCCCGATCCCGGCCGCCTCCACCACCGCGGCGCTCACCCCGGTGAGCTGCTCGGCTACCCGGGTGTAATCCCCGGCGGCCCACAGGGCGCCGTGCATACGCCGGGCCAGCTCATAGTCCTCCAGGAACTCAGCCTCACTCATGCCAGCACCTTTCACGCCCGCTAGCGCGGGATACCGTTGACCGCAGGGGCGGTGAGGACCGCCCAGGGCCTCAGTACAGCCATGCTCACTGCATAGCACGAACAGACCGCCCCGGAACTGACAGCGGCACCCTCAACAGGCATAAGGACTGTTCGGTGTGGCCAGACGACCCATCCCATAGAACCGCGCCAGCGTACATCAGGCGGATATCGCACGTTGTGCGACCGGCGAGTCGCCACCGTCTGTAACGAAACGACAGATATCCGGCCGATCGGCCGGAGCCGGCACGGCGAACGTCACCGCGTCATGGCGAACGTCTTCCAGCGATTACGGTCAGGCCGCGTGGCGACATTCCTTGTTCTCTGGCAACTGCCGGGCCTGACCAGGGATCAGTTACGGCGGCAGTAGTTCGTGACCGTGGGAGTGTTGGCGCAGGTCAGATGCGTGACCACTGTCGGTTCTCATCAGGCCTGGCCAGAGACACATTGACCGACCAGTCCCCGTCCTCCGTCCCCACGTGGATCGAGGCCGTGGTAACGACCATTACCGGGATGATGAGTAGGCGTCCCGGCCGTAGAGAGCGATGACGAGGTACGTCGCCTCCGGGTCGGCGCGGGCAATCCCACAGACTCGCGTGTCGGGAACGTGATGTGGATGCTGTTTGTCGGCGGACGCGCTTATGCTGGGCGAAACGGCGACCTACAGGAGAGCTGCTGATGACCGCGCCGCATGCCAGGCAACCTCAGGTCCTGCCTCGCCCCGCCTGCACGCCGACGGCGATCCGGGCCGTGCTGGCCGCCAACGCCGATGGCGACATCCTCCAGCAGTACGACGAGGATCTGGATGCGGCGTTCGAACAGGCCCGCGAGCAAGGTGACGTGACACCGCTGGTGCAGACGGTCAAGCGCTGGTGGTTCGAGGCGGACGCTTGGCGTGACCCCCAAGCGCGGCGGCAGTTCCTGGATCGCATCGACACCTACCGAGACGAAGGTCCGCCGCCTGCGGAACAGCGGATGAGCCGGGAGGAGATCCGGACCCAGTTCGGCGTCTGACGCGTGTACCGGTGGGAGCTGGATGGCCCGGCTCAGCAGGAGTTCGCCGACCTGCCTCCGGCCGCGCGAGCATCCCTAGCGGCATTCATGGACGCGGTCGTGATCGTGGATCCGGTTCAGTACCAGCGTCGCCGCGACGAGCGTGAGGACGTCTCGATACCGCTGCGCTCACTGCATTTCGGCCCGGACGGCGCAGGCCTGGTCACGTTCCTGGTGTACCCGCCTGATGATCTCGTGCTTGCAGTTAAGATCCAGTGGCTCGGCGATTAGCAACGTTTGGCTCTCCTCGGGCGGCCTTACGCCACCGGGTACGCGTTGATCGGTCGGGCGGGCGGTAACGTTCCGTAGCTGGCATCCGGTGATCGCCATGGTAAGGCGTGGACCGGTTCGTGGACCGAGCCATCCGTGCCAACGGTGCAATTAGCGCTATCTGCGGCACGACTCCGTGGTATCCGTGCAGGTAGCGCACCCGGAGCGCCGGGCCGTGCTTCTCATAATCCGCCGGTCGTGGGTTCGAGCCCCACCCGCCCCACCTCATCTGAACTGCGGAGATGCCCTCTTATCCGCTCCTTGTGACCCTGCAGTGGACGCGCTCTTCAGGGCCCGACGCAGGCAGAACGTACGCACGGTGTCATGGCGCTGTCTTCAGGGCCTCCCGGATCAGCGCCGCCGTCTGCTCGGCGGCGGCCAAGTGCGCCTCGATCAGCACGTGAGTGTACCTGTCGTTGATGTCGCGGCCAGCGTGGCCGACCTCGCGCATGCGGACCTCCTTCATCCCGGCGTCCCGCATCAGCGAGTTACCGGTGTGCCGCCCGCCCTCGTGCAGCTTGATAACCGGAACGTCTGCCTGCGCGGCCAGTTTCCTGAACCGCTTGGACACGTGGTCTGGGTTCCACGGCCGCCCGTCGGGCTGGCAGAAGACCAGGTCGTTTGTCCTGCCACGCTGGCCCGGCCTTCATCCGCGCCCTGAGCTGCGCCTTGTGGTGCGCCCTCAGCAGGTCCGCCTCTCCGCGTCCAGGAGCACCAGGCGGTCGCCGGCCTTGCTCTTGGCCGCAGGCCGCCGCCCCTCGCGTCCTTACGAAGCCGGGCCGGCCTCTTCCAGCAGGCCCGTCGCCTGGCCGACCTCGATCAGGTGCCCGTCTGGATCACGCATGTAACAGCGAAGCTCCACACCGCGGTCGATGGGTGCCGTCAGGAATCTGGCCCCGCGCGCGCTCCACTCCCGGACGGTGGTCGCGAGGTCGGCGACCCGGATGTTGAGGAAGGCGCTAACGCGGTCGAGATCGCGCGGTGCCTCCAGCGTGACCGTAGGCTTGTCGGCGGTCGGGCCGCCGCCCACGTTGATCGTGACCCAGCCGTTGGCCAGCGCGATGATCGAAGGCTCCCCTTTCGAGGAGTCGCCGTGGAACACGGTCTCGCCACCGAGCACCTCGGTGTAGAAACGTCTGGAACGCTCCACGTCGTCCGAGACGATGAAGTGGGTGAGCAAGATCCCTTCCGATGGCGTGGGCAGCCGGGGCATTCGGTACCTCCCTGATCGGCCGACGCGGCTCAACTAGATTGAATCAAAGCCGCTTCCATAGAATCAGAATGATAGTATACGGGGCCGACTTCGTGTATCATCACTGTAAGCATCTTCCATGGAATTCACTTAGGACAGGCTGATGAGCACAGGAGCGGCATCGGTCGCGATGCACTGGATCGACGGTAAGTGGGCCGACTCCGACGAGCATCGCGATTCGGTCAACCCGGCCACGGGAGAGGTGATCGGCTCGTACGCGATGGGCGGGCCAAAGGAAGCGCACGCCGCGATCGAGGCCGCGAAGCGCGCGTTCGCGGATCCGGCCTGGCGCACCAACCGGTTGCCGCGGGCGCGCGTGCTGAACCGGATGGCGGATCGGTTCGAGGAGCGGACAGATGACCTGGTCGAGTTGCTGGGGCTCGAGAACGGCAAGACGCACGACCAGGGCAGGATGGAGGTGGCGTTCGCGCCGGAGACGCTGCGGTTCAACGCCGCGCTCGCGTTGACCGACACCGGCACCAACAGCGGGGTGACCGAGGGCGAGCTGAGCCTGGTCGTGCGCCAGCCCGCGGGGGTGGCGGGGATCATTGCCCCGTGGAACTCGCCGGTCGCGCTCGGGATCCGCTCGCTGGCTCCGGCGCTCGCGGCGGGCTGCACGGCGGTGAGGAACCTCCCGCGGCAGACCGCGCACACGAACTCGCTGATCGCCGAGCTCGTCGGCGAGACCGAGGAGCTCCCGCCCGGGGTCGCGAACACGATCACCGGCGGTCACGTCACCGGTAACGTGCTGGTCCGTTCCCCCGACGTGCCGACGATCAGCTTCACCGGCAGCACACCCACCGGCAAGCAGATCAGCGCAGCGGCGTCGGAGAACCTTAAGCGTGTCGGGCTGGAGCTCGGCGGGAAGACGCCGCTGATCCTATTCCAGGACGCCGATCTCGGGCTCGCGCTCCCCATCGTGGTCAGCGCGCTGATCGTGTTCTCCGGGCAGTTCTGCATGACCGGCAGCCGGCTTCTCGTGCACGAGCCGATCGCCGACCGGGTCCGGACCCAGCTCGCCGCGCGATTGCAGGCGGTGCGGGTCGGCCCCGCGTGCCAGATGGGCCCGATCATCGACAGGCCCAACGTCGAGCGCATCGACACCATCGTCGAGGACGCGATCAGGGCGGGCGCGTCGGTGATCGTCCGCGGCGGCCCGGTCACCGAGGGCCCGCTGGCCGCGGGCGCGTTCTGCCGTCCGACGCTGCTGGAGGTTAATGACAACTCGATGCCGATCGTCCAGGACGAGGTGTTCGGCCCGGTGCTCACGATGCAGACGTTCGCCACCGAGGCCGAGGCGATCGCGTTGGCCAACGACTCGCAGTACGGGCTCAGCGCCAGCGTCTTCTCGCGTGACGTCGACGTCCCGCTGCGCGTCGCCCTGGCGCTCGATTCGGGTTCGGTCTGGGTGAACGACTGGGCCAAGCTGCACGACCAGTTCGAGGAGGGCGGCTTCAAGGGCAGCGACGTCGGCCGCATGCGCGGGTTCGCAGTGATGGACGACTTCATCGAGTTCAAGCACATCCGGCTGCAGCCGGAACGACCCCTGCAGTCTGAGGCGGAGGAGAGATCACATGTCGACGGCGATCATCGGAGTCGGGAACATCGGCAAGGCCGTGGCCACGCATCTCACGGAGGGAGGCCAGGCGATTGTCCTCGCGGCGGGCACGCCATCCGAGGCTGAGCAGTTGGCCCGGGAACTCGGGCCGTCGGCCTCGGCGGCCGACGTGGCCGGCGCGATCGACCAGGCGGACGCGGTGATCTTCGCGGTCTGGCTCAACGTGCTCGAAGACCTCGTCAGGCAGAACGCGGCCCACCTGAGCGGCAAGGTCGTGATCGACCCGTCGAACCCGGTGGCCATGGACGCCAACGGCCAGTTCTCGCGGACGCTGCCGGACGGGGTATCGGCGGGCTCGGTGATCGCTGGGCTGCTGCCCTCCGGCGCGCATTACGTCAAGGCGTTCGGGACGGTGGCCGCGGACAAGCTTGCCGGCGCGGCCAACCGGTCCCCCGACCGGGCCGTCCTGTTCTACGCGACGGATGATGATGTGGCCGCCTCGGCGGCCGAGCAGCTGATCTCGGCGGCCGGTTTCGCCCCCGTCAAGGCGGGCGGCCTGGACCAGGCGATCCGGATCGAGATGTTCGGCGACCTGCACGATTTCGGCGGCCTGGATGGGAAGCTCCTCACCGTCGCGCAGGCGCGGGCCCTGCTCGGCGGCGATCCAACCTAGCCTGCATGACGACGATCGGGATCATCGGCAGCGGGCAGGTCGGCAGCAGCCTGGCCAAGGCGGCGGTCGCCCACAGCTACGACGTCGTGATCAGCAACTCGAAGCGGCCGCAGACGCTCGCCGGCCTGGTGGCCGAGCTCGGGCCCAGGGCCCGGGCGGCCACCGCCGCGGAAGCGGCCGCGGCGGCCGATTTCGCGATCATGGCGATCCCCCTCACCGCCGTGTCCCGGGTGCCGGTCGAGCCCTTGGCGGGAAAGGTGGTTATCTCCACCATCAACTACATCCCCCAGCGCAACGGACGCTTCCCCGAGCTCGACGACGGTACGGCCACGGTGGCCGGGCTGCTGCAGGCGCACCTGCCCACGAGCAGGGTCGTCCGGGCCTTCAACATGCTGGGCGCGGCTGACATGTCGGGCGACGGCCGCCCGGAGGGCGACCCGGAGCGCCGGGCGCTGGCCCTCGCCGGAGACAACCAGAAGGCCAAGCAGCTCGTCGCCCGGCTCTACAACGAGTTCGGCTTCGACACAGTCGACATCGGCGGCCTCGACGAGAGCTGGCGGGTGGACGTCGGCCAGCCCGCGTTCGTCACCCGCCAGAACGTGGCCGAGCTCGAGGCCAACGTCGCGAAGGCGGAACGGGGTCTTGACCCCGGCCTCACCCCGGTGCCGGATACGTGAGCGACACTCCCATCGGACTCTGTCTCAGGCGGTACTGCTGCGCGACCGGAAGGACCTCACGCTCGATGCCCCGGTTCAGGATCGAGTACGGCGGCTGCTCGGTACGGAACCGCTCCAGGCCGCGCCGTTCCGCCACCCAGTGCGCCTCCACGAGGTTCGAAGCCGGCATGGTCGAGGTTCCGAACGCGCGGATCTTGCCGCTGCGGACGAGGTCTGTCAGCGCGAAAAGTGTTTCCCGATATCCGTATCGGGATCGGGACGGTGGATCTGATACACGTCGATGTAGTCGGTCTGGAGGCGGCGCAGCGAGTTCTCGACTGCCGTCATGATCCACCGCCGGGAGGCGCCCTGCTGGTTCGGGTCGGTACCCATGGGGCGGCTGACCTTCGTCGCGAGGACCACGTGGTCACGACGGCCCTTAAGGGCCCGGCCGACAATCTCCTCCGAGTCTCCGTACGCGTCAGCGGTGTCGACGAGATTGATGCCTGCGTCGAGCGCCTTGTGGATGATCCGGATCGAGTCCTCGGGGTCGGGGTTGCCGACCCGGGTCGCGAACATGAGTGCGCCCAGCGCGTAAGGGCTGACCTTGATCCGGTTCGGCCAAGGTTTCGGTACCGCACAAGAGTTCTCCAGACGTGAGAGCGTGACGTGTGCAGACGCCTCCGTCGACGCACACGACCAGAAGGTCAGGACGATCCGGCCCCGGTGGGGGCCAGAAGCGAACTCCTCGTAGGCGGCCCGCGCCTGCTCGACCTTGAATTCGCGGGCGACGGATGTGTGCAGCTGGCCCGCGCTGGCCATGTTGGCCAGCCTCTGGAGCGCGTCGCCGTCGGGCAGCCCGTAGACCTTGGTCACCCGGATGCCGCGCTCGGATTCGGGTGGATCCGTGAATGTGGCCAGGAGACAGCCGTCCTTGACCGCGCCCAGCCCGGCGTGGCCGAGCGAGGTCGTCGTGTCGAACAGGGCGTCGGCCCCATCAGCCACGATCTTCCGCGCGGTCGCGCCGATCGCTGCCGGCGCGGGATCGGCGACGTCCTCGACGTGGATGTTCTCGATCCCCCAGTCGGTGAGACGTACTGCTTGCATCTCTCCTCTTTCGGGGTGGCTTCGGCGGTATCGGTCAGGTCAGCACGACGAGCTTCCCGCTGACCCGGTTGGCTTCCATGTCGGCGTGCGCCTGGACGATCTGGTCGAAGCGGTAGATGCGGCCGATCGGCACGACGGCGGTCCTGGCGGCGACGCTGTCCAGGAAGCCCTGGAGCAGGTCCGGCGGGAGGTCGGCCGCTTCCCCGCCGTACGCGGTCAGCCGGACGCCCCTGGGCAGGTAGTCGATGGGGTAGAAGTCGCGCACCGTCCACTGGTTCGACAGCATGCCGGTGAAGCACACCACGCCGTGTACCCGGACCGACTGCAGGGTGTCGGGCAGGGTCGGCGTGCCGATCAGCTCGAGCGCGGCGTCGGCGCCGTCGGCGAAGAACTGGCGTACCTGTCCTGCGACCTGACCGTCGTCGATGAGCATGTAGTCGGCCCCGGCGGCGGTCAGCGCGGCGCTCTTGGCCGGGTTGCGCGTGGTGGCCAGCACGGTCATGCCGCGCTGCTTGGCCAGGACCGCGGTGGCCATCCCGACCGAGGACGTCCCGCCGCGGACCAGCAGGGACTGCCCGGGCTGCGCGTCCAGGCCCACGCCCAGCGACCCGTACGCGGTCTGCAGCATCTCTGGCACCGCGCCCAGCACCGGCCAGTCCAGGCCGCTGCGGAACGGCACTACCTGGCTGACGGGCACGCACGTGTACTCGGCGTACCCGCCGTCGAAGGCGCGGCCCATTCCGCCCATGAGCGCCGCGACCTGCTGCCCCGGCGTGAATTCGCCGCCCGGGCACTGTTCCACGACCCCGACGGCCTCGATGCCGGGCACCCGCGGGAACGTCACGCCCTGGGCCAGGCCCAGCCGCATGTGCAGCTCGGAGCGGTTCAGCCCGAACGCCCGGACCCGGATCAGCACCCAGCCGGCCGCCGGTTCCGGTACCGGGACGTTCCGGATGGCCAGGGCTTCAGGCGGACCAGGCCCGTCCAGCACCACCGCACGCATAGTCTCAGCCACTAAGCCAGACTACCACAATATCTTCTATGGAAGATAGATCCTGAAAAGATAGTTCGCTGGAATATGACTGGGTCCAGCGGTCCCAGCCGGCTAGGCGGTCTGCTCCAGCTCCCGGTGGCCGGCCGCCCGGAGGCGGGCCAAGGTCCCGGCGAACTGCCGGAGCGTCCGCTCCGGCACCGCCGTACTCAGCCGGCGCTGCAGTTCGTCGTCGAATGCCTTTCCGGCCTCGGCGAACATGCGCCCGCCCTCCGGCGTCAGCTCCAGCAGCGAGGACCGCCGGTCTTCCGGGTTCGGTAGCCTCCGGCAGTAGCCGCTGGCCTCGATCCGGTCCACCAGCTTGCTCGTGCCGCCCGTGGTGATGCCCAGCTCGGTGGCGATGTCGTAGACCCGGCATTTGGGCAGCCGGTCCATCACGGACATCGGCTCGAAGTGCGTCAATGGCAGGTCGAACTCCTGCTTCAGCCGGGCGTCGACCGCATTCCACAGCTCGATCTCAAAACGGATCAGGTCGTTGAACACTTGCCTCAGGTCCGACATGACCGGGTCACCTCCACCCCGCACTAGTGTATCGCATAGCGAAAGCAACTTCCGGTTAGGCCGGTTCTCCGGAAGCGGGAAGTAAGCGGGGAGGCGGCGAGCTTGGCCAGGCTCAGGAACCAGGCCCGCGCGGACTTCGTCGCCGAAGCCTTCCGTCACTAGCCGGCCGACGGGCAGGATTGGCCGCAGCTGTCATGTGAACGGCATCCGCTCGTATGAGAACCAGGTCACGGGTGGCTGGACCGGATCGGCCGTGGGGTGCTGCCGGATCGCCCAGCGTGCCGGAGCGCACTACGCTGGCAGCCATCTGGGCCAGGTCTATCTCGGCGGTCCTGGCCGACTGCCGCAGTAGGTCCTCGGCATCGTCTGGCGCAAGCCCGTTCTGGTGCATGACGATGCCAATGGCGAGGTTAATGGTGCGACCGGAAATTGCCTCCAGGGCCAGGCTCGCGCCCTGGTTTTCCGCTCGCGCCACCGCTGACATCAGGCGCTCGTGATCGACCAGCGCGATCAGGTGCTTGACCATCAGGTCCGCGATGACAGCGTCGCTCTCGGAGGGCGTTCGGCCGCTCCACCACTGCGTGACCACCCCGGCGTACGAGGGATAGCCAGTCCGGGACGCCACCTGGAACGGGGTGAGCAGAACCTGGTCGGGGCCGACCGGGCGAGCCGCGGTTCCTTCGAGGCCGTCAGCCGACGTGACCCGGAACAGTGGCTCTGCCCCGTCAGATAGCTCGACCTGACAGCCATCAGCGAATTCAGGGACGCACACCCTGGGCAGCCCGGCGAACGTGACGACCGGATCGTCGGACCCGCGGAGTCGGCCGAGCGAGCTGATTAGCGCGACGCAGCCTGCTGTAGGCACGTCGTCTCGATGCCGGAAGAAGGCATCGAGATCGGCCTCTGCCACGGTTGACGCCGTGTCGCCCGATGTTGCGCGTTCGGCCATGTCATGTCCCCTCACGGTGGGTGACTTCGGGGCTGGCGAGCAGCGCTGGCGTCAGCTGACCAAGCGATACCCGCGAGAGATGGTGCCTGAGCAGGTCATCCGCCGCGCTGACCATCTCGTCGGCGAGCATATTGACCAGTTCGCCGTGCTCCATGGCCGCGGCGGTCATGAGGTGGCCGGATTCCTCAATGCGCGGCGCGGGTATAGGGCCAGGGACGAGCAGTAGCCGAGCGACGTCGGAAAGAGCTGGGTCACCCGTCAACTCCAGTAGATAGAGATGGAAGACCACGTCTGCTCGCAGGTAACCGGGAACGTCGCCGCAGCGGGCCGACCGCACTGTGCTGTCGGCGAGTTCCCGGACGACTGCGAGTTCCCGATCTGACAGCCCCCGGTCGGCCAGCTTGCGAAGAGCATGCAGCGCCAGCAGCAGCCGTAGCTCGGTCAGCTCCCCGGGATGGACCGCGGCGAGACCGCCAACCATGGCACCCATGGCAGTCCTCCCAACAGGTAAACCGGAAGATGGGCGGGATTAACCTTCCTCCTGACGCCTACCGGAAGCTGATGCTGTTACGCCAGCTATCCTCGGCCGACCATCCGCAGGATCCGCGGGCTAAGGCCTGCGTGGTTGCGAAGGCCTTCATGCATGCTCGGGTATAACGTTCGCTGCATTAATGTCGCGCTTCAAGCTAAGCAGTGTGGCCGGGCAATGACCATGAAGAACCGCACGCAGAACTGAAAACGCGAGAACTTCCGGCGTATGCTCGGCCTGAATCGAGCCGTCTGCAGGCAAGGGGAGAGGCTGTGGCTGAGCCACCGGTTCCGTTCGCCGGTGCGCTGCGGAACCTGCGTGCCGGGGCCGGGCTGACGCAGGAGGAGCTGGCCAAGGCGGCGGGGCTGAGCTCGCGGGCGATCAGCGACCTGGAGCGGGGCGCGGTAACCACCCCGCACAGGGACACGGTGCGGCTGCTGGCCGACGCACTGCAGCTGGGCGGCCCGGCCCGGATTGAGTTCGAGGCTGCTGCGCGGCGCCGCGCCGGGCCCAGCCGCGTCGGGGCAGTGGCGGCCACCCGGACGCTACCCCGCGACATCGCCTCGTTCACTGGTCGGAGAGACGAGCTGCAGGAGCTGATGGATGCGGCCGCGGAGGCGGGCAGGGTGGTGAGCATCCACGCGATCGGCGGGATGGCGGGCGTCGGCAAAACCGCATTCGCCGTGCACGCCGCGCACCACCTCGCCGACCGGTTTCCCGGCGGGCAGATCTTCGTGCCGCTGCACGGGCATACGCCCGGGCAGAAGCCGGTGGGCCCTGTTGACGCGCTGGCCAGTCTGCTGCTGACCATCGGGGTCCCGGCGGCGCAGATCCCGCCAGGACTGGAGGCGCGGATGGCGCTTTGGCGGGACCGGGTGACCACGCGGCAGTTGCTGCTGGTCTTGGACGACGCGGTCGGCAGCGAGCAGGTCTGGCCGCTGCTGCCCGGCAGTGGCGGCAGCCTGGTGCTGGTCACCAGCCGACGGCGGCTGATCGCGCTGGAGGACGCGCAGACGATCAGTCTGGACACCCTCCCGCCCCAGGAGGCGGCCGGGCTGCTGGTCCGGCTGGCGGTCCGGCCCGGGCTCAGCTCGGCCGACCCGGCGGTGGCCGAAATCACCCGGCTGTGCGGTTATCTGCCGCTGGCGATCGGGATGCTGGCCCGCCAGCTGCATCACCATCCAGCCTGGTCCGCGGCCGGGCGGGCCGCCGAGCTGGCCGCCGCCGTAGACCGGCTGGAGCTGCTGGCCGCCGAGAACGTGTCGGTCGCCGCCGCGTTCAATCTGTCCTATGCCGACCTTGTTCTGGACCAGCAGCGGCTGTTCCGCCGGCTCGGGCTGCACCCCGGCGCCGAGGCCGACGCCTATGCCGCCGCCGCCCTGGACGGCACCAGCGTGGCCGTCGCCCGTCGCGGCCTGGAGGGCCTGTATGACCAGTACCTACTGACCGAGCCGGCCCCGGGCCGTTACCGGATGCACGACCTGATCCGCGAGCACGCCCGGGCCCTCGCAAGCCGCCTCGACCCGGACGGTGACCGCGACCAGGCGACGGGGCGGCTGCTGGATTACTACCAGCACGCCGCCGCCCGCGCCGACGCCCTGCTCGCCCGTCGGGTCCGCACCGCCCCCGCCCTGGCCGACGGGGCGATACCGGCCGCGGTACCGGCCCTGGCCGACCGGGAGCAGGCGCTGGCATGGGCCCGGGCTGAGCGCGCTAACCTGCTGGCCTGCGTGGACCATGTCACCGCGACCGGCCAGCACGCCCGCGTCATCGCCCTGACGGCGGGCCTGGCTGGCTTGCTGAGCCTCGACGGCCCGTGGGACCTGGCCATCACTCGCCACGCCACCGCTGTGCAGGCCGCCCGGCGCCTTGGCGACCGGCCTTCCCAGGTCGGCGCCCTCACCTGCCTGGGGGACGTGCAGCGGCTGACCGCCGACGTTCCGGCCGCGGCCCAGGACCTAGAGGAGGCGCTGGACATCAGCCGTGACCTCGGCGACCCGCTCGGCCAGGCCGGCGCCCTCACCGTCCTGGGGAACGTGCGGCGGTTGACCGGGGACTATCCGGCCGCGGCCCGGGACCTGCACGAGGCGCTGGACATCAGCCGAAACCTGGGTAACCGGCCCGGCCAGGCCGGCGCCCTCCTCTACCTGGGGGATGTGCGCCGAGCGAGCGGGGACTACCCGGCCGCGGCCCGGGACCTGCAAGAGGCGCTGGACATCAGCCGAGACCTCGGCGACCGGCT
>Ga0306924_10005061_pt1 | contig 12959 bp, 14 predicted proteins | sample sta12Can44000111_FD_203756 | JGI IMG/M metagenome (GOLD analysis project Ga0306924, IMG submission 203756) | Lab enrichment of tropical soil microbial communities from Luquillo Experimental Forest, Puerto Rico - statanox.12C.anox.44.000.111 (v2)... | ecosystem: Environmental > Terrestrial >... | reverse complement strand
CGGTTGGCGCGCCTCTTGCGCCTGCCGCGCGACCGTTCGGACACGGATCACTCCCTACGCAATCAGCTCCAATTCGCAGCAAGAGGAGACGTCAACGATGACGATCGAACGGAGAGCTTTCCTGAGGGCCCTCGGCATGGGGACGCTCGCGGCGGGCGGATCGAGCCTGATCGCGGCCAATCCCGCTCTAGCCCAGCGGCCGCGTCCGCCGGTGTTCGTGATTCGCGAAGACCGATTCGGGCGGATGTTCCCCAATCTGAAACCCTTCGCCGACTCGAGCGGACGCCTGCTGAGCGCCCTGAGGGAGATCGGCGAGCCCGGCGGCGTCCTCGATGCCGCAGACGATCTCGCGGCAGGGCCCGTAGCGCTCATCGCCGATGCGGCGCTCAGCGCCAACAACCCGAACAACCCGACTCACCCCGCCGGTACGACCTTCATGGGCCAGTTTCTCGATCACGATCTCACGTTCGACCTGACCTCGCGATTGGGCAGGCCGACCGAGCCGACCGACTCGCCCAACGAGCGCACACCCGCGCTCGACCTGGACTCCGTGTACGGCGGCGGCCCGCTCGCGGATCCCGAGCTCTACGTGCCGGTCGGCCGCCAGAGCCGCGAGCGACCGACGAAGCTGCGGATCGAGCGCGGCGGACTCTTCGAGGATCTGCCGCGCCGGTCCGACGGGACGGCGATCATCGCCGATCCCCGCAACGACGAGAACCTCATGATCGCCGGTCTGCAGGCGGCCTTCATCCTGTTCCACAACCGCGCGGTCGATCTCGTCGCGCGAGACCGCCGCGATTCGTCGGACGAAGTCTTTCGCAAGGCGCGCCAGCTCACCACGTGGCACTACCAGTGGATGATCGTTCACGAGTTCCTGCCGCTCTTCGTCGGTCAGGCGATGGTCGACGATATCCTGAGAAATGGGCGTCGCGCCTTCAGACCGCCCGTGGGCTTCATCCCCGTCGAATTCCAGGGCGCCGCCTATCGGTTCGGTCACAGCATGGTCCGGCCCTCCTACCGGGCGAACCTGCTCGGCGATATCGGGCCCGGCGGCGCCCCGGCACCGTTCTTCGGGATGATCTTCGACCCGGCGGGCGAAGGTCAGTCGGATCCCGTCGATCTGCGTGGCGGCGTCAGAGCGCGGCGACGCTTCATCGGCTGGCAGACCTTCTTCGACTTCGGCGCCGAGCGTCGTCCGGGCGGGGTCGGCGGGACCCTGGGCGAAGACGTCCGCCCCAACAAGCTCATCGATACCCGGATCTCCACGCCCCTCTTCAACCTGCCGCTGGCCACGATCGCCTCGGGCGACCCACCCACGGCGCTGCCTCAGCGCAATCTCCTGCGCCACGTCACCTGGCAGCTGCCATCGGGCCAGAGCATCGCGCGGGAGCTGGGAGTGCCTTCATTGTCACGCGGCGATTTCCCCGAGCTTCGGCAGTTCGGACCGAGCCTCGACGAGTCGACGCCCCTCTGGTACTACGTCCTCCGGGAGGCCCAGGTCATGGCGAACGGCCTGACCCTCGGACCCGTCGGCGGCCGCATCGTCGGCGAGGTCTTCATCGGTCTCCTGCAGCTCGACCGCGACTCCTACCTCTCCCAGCGCGGCTGGCGGCCCACGCTCCCCACGCGGAGCGGCAAGGTCACCGGTGATTTCAGCATGGTCGACTTCCTCGCCTTCGCCGGAGTCGACCCCGCCCACCGAGGCCAGTAGCACCGCCGCCCGCACCGCCCCGACACGTCCGGCGAGCGTCCGCTCGCCGGACGAGCCGGCGGCGGAGTGTTATCTTGTTGGCATGACGCGGGCCGACGCCGCGCAGCGGATCACCGAGCTGCGCGAGCAGATCCACCACCACGACTATCTGTACTACGTCGAAGCGCGGCCCGAAGTCTCGGACGCCGAGTACGACGCGCTCATGCGCGAGCTGCGCGAGCTCGAGGCGGCGTTTCCCGACCTCGTCACCGCGGACAGCCCCACGCAGCGCGTCGGTGGGGCGCCGACCGACATCTTCAAGCCGGTCGAGCATCACGACGCCATGCTCTCCCTCGACAACGCGACCTCGCCGGACGATCTGCGCGAGTTCGAGGCCCGGATCGGCCGCGCGCTGCCGGGGGCTGCGTTCACCTACGTGTGCGAGCCGAAGATCGACGGCCTGGGCATCGCGCTCCTGTACGAGCACGGCCGCTTCGTCCGCGGCGCCACGCGCGGCGACGGGCGCATGGGCGAGGACATCACGCCGAACCTCCGGACGATCCGATCGATCCCGATGGTGCTGCGGGGGGCTCTGGCCGGCGCGCCCGTCCTCGAGGTGCGCGGCGAGGTCTTCATGCCGCGCGAGGAGTTCGCTCGCCTCAACCGGACGCTGGAAGAGGCCGGCACGCCCACGTTCGCCAACCCGCGGAACGCCGCGGCGGGCGCCGTGCGGCAGAAGGATCCGTCGGTCACCGCCCGCCGCCCGCTCGACATCTTCCTCTATCACCTGAGCCGCGCCGACTCGCTGGGCTTCACCTCCCACTGGGACGTGCTCGAGGCGCTGCGCGCGGCCGGCTTCAAGACGAACCCGCGCGCGGAGCGGTGCGCGAATCTCGCCGCGGTCATCGCCGCGTGCGTGACTCGCTCGGGTACGACGCCGACGGCGCCGTGGTCAAGGTCGAGTCGCTCGATCAGCAGCGGCGGCTCGGCTCGACGACCCATCATCCGCGCTGGGCGATCGCGTTCAAGTTCGCGGCGCGCCAGGCCACGACGGTGATCGAGGCGATCGAGGTGAACGTGGGCAAGACGGGCGCGCTCACGCCGACCGCCAAGCTCAGCCCCGTCGAGCTCGCCGGCGTGACGATCCGCAACGTGAGCCTGCACAACGAGGACGAGATCCGGCGCAAGGACATCCGCGTGGGTGACACGGTACTGATCGAGCGCGCGGGCGACGTGATCCCCTACGTGGTCCAGGTGGTGCTCGCCAAGCGTCCGGCCGAGACGCAGGAATTCACGTTCCCGTCGACGTGTCCGGCGTGCGGCGGCGCCACCGCCCGCGCCGCGGGAGAGGCCTACTGGCGATGCCTCAACACCGCCTGCCCGGCCCAGCTCAAGGAGCGGCTGCGCCACTTCGGCTCGCGGCGCGCGATGGACATCGAGCACCTCGGCGACAGCACGATCGAGCAGCTGGTCGACACCGGGCGCGTCAAGGACTTCGCCGATCTCTACACCTTGACCGCCGACGAGGTCGGCGAGCTGGACCGATTTGCCGAGAAGTCGGCCGAGAACCTCGTGGCGGCGATCGCGGCCTCGCGCACACGCGGCCCGGCGCGCCTGCTCAACGCGGCCGGCATCCGCCTGGTCGGCGAGCGCGTCGCCCAGGTGCTGGCCACGCGCTTCGGCAGTCTCGAGCGCATCGCCGCCATGTCCGAGACCGAGCTGGCCGAGGTGCACGGCATCGGCGACGAGATCGCGCGCTCGATCGCGGCGTTCTTCCAGGATCCGACGAACCGCGCGCTGATCGAGCGCCTCGCGCGCGCCGGCGTAGTGACGAGCGCGCCGGTCGCGTCGGAGGGCCCCAAGCCGCTCGCCGGCAAAACCATCGTCCTGACCGGCTCCTTGCCGACGCTCTCCCGCGAGGCCGCGCGCGAGCTGATCGAACGGCACGGGGGGCGCGTCACGTCATCCGTGTCGAAGAAGACCCACTACGTGATCGTCGGCGATGCGCCCGGCAGCAAGGCGGACGACGCTCGCCGGCTGGGAGTGCCCGTGCTCGACGAGGCCGGCCTGCTCGAGCTGGTTCGCTCATGACACGCCGGGTTGCACGGGGCGCGATCCCCCTCGCCGTGCTGATCGTGGCCGGCTGCCTCGGCAAGACGACCGACTCGAGCGCGCCGCTCGACATCCTGAGCCCGGGCAAGTGGGTCGAGCTCGCCCCGATGCCGACCGCGCGGCAGGAGGTCGCGGTCGCCGAGCTCAACGGGCGCGTGTTCGTGATCGGCGGCTTCGGCCCGGACAACGAAGCCGTCGCCACCGTCGAGGTCTACGACCCGGCCTCCAACAGCTGGGAGACGCGCACGCCCCTTCCCGCCCCCACGCATCACGCGGCGGCTGCCGTCATCGCGGGCCGCCTCTTCGTGGTCGGCGGCTTCGGCGGCGGCCGCCTGAGCTGGACGCCGCTGCGTACCGTGTACGAGTACGACGAGGCACGCAGCTCGTGGGCGACGCGCGCGCCGCTCCGGCAGGCGCGCGGCGCGCTGGCAGTCGTCGCCCTCGGCGGCCGTTTGCACGCGGTCGGCGGCAGCGGCGATGATGCGAGCGCCGCGCACGAGATCTACGAGCCGACGCCCGACCGCTGGACCGACGCGCCGCCGATGCCGACCGCGCGCGATCATCTCGCGGCGGTCGCGTTCCAGGACAAGCTCTGGGCGATCGGCGGGCGCACGTCGTTCGTCGGGACGCAATTCGCCGCCGTCGAGATCTACGATCCGGCGTCCAACAGCTGGTCGACCGGGCTGCCGCTGCCGACCGCCCGCGGCGGGCTGGCCGCCGCCGCGCTCGGCGACCGCGTCTACGTCTTCGGCGGCGAGGCGCCGCTTCGCATCTTCAGCGCCAACGAGATGTACGAGGCCGCCGGCAATCGCTGGATCGGCAAGGATCCGATGCGGACGCCCCGTCACGGCATCGGCGCGGCCGTGGTCGGCAGCCGGATCTACGTGCCGGGCGGCGGCGCGCAGCCCGGCGACGCGAGCACGAACGTGAACGAGGCCTACGTGCCGTGAGCGCGCGATGGCTCGCCTCCCTGGCGCTCGCCGCGCTGGCCTTCTGGCCCGCGCTGCTGGGCGCGAGCTCGACCCGCGAGGAGGCGCTCCGCGCGCTGGCCGACACGCGCAGCGCGGACAGCCGTCGCCAGGGCGCTCGCACCCTCGCCGAGACCGGGCTCATGGCCGATCTGCCGCAGCTGGCCGCGGCGCTTCGCGATACCGACCCGCTCGTTCGCGAGCTCGCGGAGGGCGCGATGTGGCAGGTGTGGAGCCGCTCGGGCGACGCGACGATCGACCGGCTCTTCGAGACCGGCGTGGCGCAGATGCAAGCGAGCCAGGGCGACGAGGCCGTCGAGACCTTCAGCGAGATCATCCGACGCCGCCCGGATTTCGCTGAAGGGTGGAACAAGCGGGCGACGGTCTACTACATGATGGGCGAATACCAGAAGTCGCTCGCCGACTGCGACGAGGTGATGAAGCGCAACCCGTATCATTTCGGCGCGCTGAGCGGCTACGGGATGATCTACATGCAGCTCGACCAGCCGGCGACCGCGCTCACGTACTTCGAGCGGGCGCTGGCCGTGAACCCGAACCTCGAGTCGACCCGGCAGACAATCGAGCTCCTCAAAACCCTGCTGATCCAGCGCCGAAAGGACACCATCTGATGATCGACGCCCTCAAGAAGATCTCGAGCCCGAGCGTGGCCAACGCGATCGAGACGTTCAACGTGCGCCCGCGCAATCAAGGCAACATGTCCTCCGAGATCCGCACCCTGTTCCCCGAGCTCGGGCCGCTGGTAGGCCACGCCGTCACCGCGGTGATCCGCGCCGAGCCGCAGCCGCTCGAGGGTCATCGCGCCTCCACGTTCGGCTGGTGGGACTACGTTCTCTCGATCCCGGCGCCGCGCGTGATCGTCGTGCACGACCTCGACGAGCCGCGGGGCCAGGGCGCCCAGTGGGGTGAGGTGCAGGCCAACATCCACAAGGCGCTCGGCTGCGCCGGCGTGATCACCGACGGCTCGGTGCGCGATCTCGACGAGGTGCGCGCCCTGGGCTTTCAGTTCGCCGCCGCGCACATCTCGGTCTCGCACGCGTACGTCCACATGGTGGACTTCGGCCTTCCGATCAAGGTCGGCGGCCTCTGGGTGAAGCCCGGCGACCTGATCCACGCCGACCAGCACGGTGCCGTTACGATCCCGGGCGACCTCGCGGCCAGGATCCCCGAGGCCGTCGCGAAGGTGGAGGCCGACGAGCGCAAGATCATCTCGGTCTGCCAGTCGCCCAACTTCACCGCCGACGCCCTCAAGCAGCTCTACAAGCAAATCCGCCCGGGGACGTACTAGCTCGGGGTCTTCGCGGCGCGCGCGCTCGAGGCGGGGCGGGCTCGTCACCCCGATCGAAGCGCTTCGCGCTGCGGACGGGACGAGGGGATCCCACGACGCCGGCGTCGGGCTCGACGACGGTTCGAGAAGGTGGATTGATGGGCCGGGGGCTGTCAGCAGGATTCCAGGCCGGAACCCCGTGAAACGACGCGGCCTTCCGGAAACTTTAGACCGCGGGCCGGCGGAGCACCGCCGGCCAAAACCTGCCCCGCACCGAGCCAAAACCTGCCCCGCACCGAGTCACGACCGCTCGGTGCGGGCATGAGCCGTCGGACTAACGGCTGCCGTTCGGCGGGACGACCGACAGGCTGGCCGAGATCGGAATCCGAATTCGCCGCACGAGCTCGTAGAGCGCGCTCTTACCGCCACGATACCCAACTTCGCGCGCGCGTCGCAGCACCTCGGCACCTGAAAGCGTCGGCGACTCACGCAGCCAAGCCTCGATCTGAGGCGCGAACGGAGCCACCGTCGACGGGCGGCCTACGCCGCGCGGCTGATGCCACGTGCGAGAAGCGCTGCCGTTTACCGACTCATTGACCGCCGTTCCATTGACCGACATGTCTGAGCCCTCCTGCCGTACCGGAAACAGCAAATCCGATACCGAGTGACATGTCCGGCCTTTTTACCCATTTTTAAAGGCATTTATGGCGTGGCCGCCGACGAGGCTCTGGTAGGGAATTGATCACGCAGATCACTCTCGATCCACACGGATTGTGATCGATTCACCCGGGAGAGAATCGGCCAGTTCCTGATCGGCGGTCAGGCCCGAGCGGAGCCGTCGCGACGCAGCTTGTACTCGACCGAGTCCACGAGCGCCTGCCAGGACGCCTCGATGATGTTGTCGGCCACGCCGACTGTCCCCCAGGTCTCGTCGCCGTCACCCGAGGTGATCAGAACCCGCGTCTTGGCCGCGGTGCCCTTCGACTCGTCGAGGATGCGCACCTTGTAATCGAGGAGCTTCATGGTCTTGAGGTTGGGGAAGAACTCCTCGAGCGCCTTGCGCAGGGCGTGGTCCAGCGCATCGACCGGCCCGTTACCGGACGCGGCCGTATGCTCCAGCATGCCCTTCACCCGCACCCGCACGGTTGCCTCCGCCACGGGCTCCTGGTCGGTGTTCTGCTCCTCGACGATCACCCGGTAGGCCTCGAGCGCGAAGTACGGCCGGTGGCGGCCCAGCGCGCGCTCCATCAAAAGCTCGAACGAGGCCTCGGCGCCCTCGAACTGGAATCCCTGGTCCTCGAGCGCTTTGAGCTGGTCGAGGATCCGCCGGGAGTCCGGGGTGTCGTGGTCGAGGTCGATACCGTACTCACGCGCCTTCCACAGGATGTTCGATTTGCCCGCGAGCTCGGAGACGAGCACGCGACGGCGGTTTCCCACCGCCTCGGGATTGATGTGCTCGTACGTCTCGGGGTGCTTCTGGACCGCCGAGACGTGCATCCCGCCCTTGTGGGCGAAGGCCGAGTCGCCCACGTACGGCTGCGAGGACCACGGCTTGCGATTGGCTAGCTCGGACGCGAAGCGCGAGACGTCGCGGAGATCGCGAAGGTTCGGCTCCGGAATGCAGTCGAGGCCCATCTTCAAGATCAGGCTCGGGATGATGGACACGAGGTTTGCGTTGCCGCAGCGCTCGCCGAAGCCGTTGAGGGTCCCCTGCACCTGGCCGACTCCCTCGGCCACCGCGGCGAGCGAGTTCGCCACCGCGCACTCCGCATCGTTGTGCACGTGGATGCCGAGCGGCGTGCGCACGTGCTTCTTCACCTCGGCGATCATCGTCACCAGCTCGGCGGGCAACGTGCCCCCGTTGGTGTCGCACAGGATGAGCCAGTGGGCGCCCGCCTGTTCCGCCGCCCGCAACGTGGCCAGCGCGTACTCACGGTTGGCGCGAAAGCCGTCGAAGAAATGCTCGGCGTCGAACAGCACCTCGTCCATCCGGGGCCGCAGGTACGCGATCGTGTCGCCGATCATCGCGAGGTTCTCGGCGAGGGTCGTGCCGAGCGCCTCGGTCACGTGGAAGTCCCACGACTTGCCGACGATCGTCGCCACCGGAGTGCCCGCATCGAGCAGGGCCTGCATGTTCGCGTCGGCCTCGGGGGTAGCCCCGGCGCGGCGGGTCATGCTGAAGGCGGCCAGCTTCGCGTGCTTGAGCGAGACGTCCTGCATGCGACGGAAGAACCGCAGATCCTTCGGGTTCGACCCCGGCCACCCGCCCTCGATGTAGTGGATCCCGAGCGCGTCGAGACGGGTCGCGAGGCGGACCTTGTCCTCCATCGAGAACGAGATGCCCTCGCCCTGGGTGCCGTCGCGAAGTGTGGTGTCGTAGATCTTGATCAGTCGGCGCATGGCAGACCTCGATCATGCGCCAGCCGCGGATACGGTGTCAACAATGGCCGCCCGCGTCCGGTCGACATCACGCGTAGAGCCGCGCGGCAAGGCGGGCGCTGATCGCGGGCCATTCGGTATCGAGGATCGAGAAGTAGACCGTGTCGCGCTGGTAGCCCCGCACGTTCATGTGCTTGCGAAGCGTGCCCTCGCGCACCGCGCCGAGCCGCGCGATCGCCCCCTGCGACCGGACGTTGCGCCCGTCGGTCTTGAGCGCCACGCGCACGCAGCCGAGCGTCTCGAAGCAGTACCGCAGGAAGAGGAGCTTCGACTCCGTGTTGGCTTGTGTGCGCCAGTAGTCACGCCCGAGGAACGTCGAGCCGATCTCGACCTGGCGATCGGCGGGACGCACGTCGAGCAGACGGGTCGAGCCGATTGCCCGCCCCGTCGCCTTCCAGATCTGCGCGAAGACGACCGACTCCCGGCGCGCCATCAGGCCCTCGGCCTGGCGGATCAGCGCGAGCGTCTCGTCGAGCGCCGTGGGCGGCGGCCACGCGAGGTAGCGGCAGACCTCGTCGTCCTGCATCACATCGAAGAGGTCGCGCGCGTGCCGCTCGGCCAAGGGCTCCAGGGTGACGTAGCGCCCGTCGAGCGTGACCGGCGCCAGCGGTGCGAGCGAGTCCGCCACGCGGCTCGTCAGATGGCGCCCTGGGCGCGCAGTCGCTCGATCGCCGGCTTCGTGAGCCCGGCCAGCGTCTTCAGGACGGCATCGGTGTGCTGGCCGATGACGGGCGGCGGCGTCACGGCCGCGCCCGGCGTCGCGTGCAGGCGGACCGGGACGCCCATCACGGTCACTTTCTTAGCCTTGGGATGCGGGAGCGAGACGATCATGCCGCGCGCCTTGAGGTGCTCGCTCTCGCACACCTCGGCGACCGACTTGATGAGGCCCGCCGGGATGCCGGCGCCCTCGAACTGCTTGATCCACTCCGCGGCGGCGCGCGTGCCGAGGATCTCGTTCAGCAAGGGCACGAGCGTGTCGCGGTTCTGGACGCGCTTGGCCTCGGCGTCGAAACGCGGATCCGTCGCGAGCTCGGGACGGCCGAGCGCGGCGCAGCACTTGGTCCACAGGGAGTTGTTCGCGACGCCCAGCACGAGGAACGCGTCGGCGGCCCGGAAGACCTCGTACGGCACGATCGAGGGATGCGCGTTGCCGCGGCGCGCCGGGCGTGCCCCGGTGCCGAAGTAGATGCCGGCCTGATAGGTGAGCAGGGCCGCCATGACGTCGAGCATCGAGATCTCGACCTTCTGGCCGCGGCGCGTCCGCGTGCGGGCCAGCAGCGCCAGCACGACGCCGTGGGCCGCCGACATGCCGGCCACCAGATCGCCGATCGAGTTGCCCACCTTGACCGGCGGCCCATCGGCAAATCCGGTGAGGTCCATGACGCCCGACTCGGCCTGGATCACGAGGTCGTAGCCGGCGCGGTGCGCCTCGGGTCCCGACTCGCCGAATCCCGAGACCGCGCAGTACACCAGCCGCGGGTTCAGCCGGGCGAGCGCGCGATAGCCGAAGCCGAGCTTGTCCATCGTGCCCGGACGGAAGTTCTCCAGCAGCACGTCGCTCTTCTTCACCAGCTTGCGGAGGATCTCGCCGCCGTCCGGCGATTTCAGATTCAGCGTGATGCTCTTCTTGCTCCGGTTGACCGACATGAAGTAGGTCGACTCGCCGCCCACGAAGGGCGGCCAGCTACGCGTGTCGTCGCCCTTGCCGGGCTCCTCGACCTTGATCACCTCGGCGCCCATGTCGCCGAGCATCATCGCGCAGAAGGGGCCCGCGAGGACGCGGGTGAGATCGAGCACGCGAACGCCGGCCAGCGGTCCTTTAGCTTTCGCCACGGAGTCGTCCTTTCCAGGCGCGCTTCGCGAGACTCTGCGCGATCGCGCTCATGCGCTCGCCGGCGCGCCCGGCGCGACGCCAGAAGAGCTTCGCACGGTCGAGGGCGCCCAGGTGCGAGAAGTAGTAGATGTTGCCGACCGCCTCGATGGCCACCCACGAGCCGATCTTGAGCCCTTGCGTCTTGTCGCCGTGGCAGACCAGCCGGGCACCGCCGACCAGATCGACCAGCGCGATGTGCAGCGGCGAGCGAAATCCCTCGGGCGGCGAGAGCAGGGTCGTGAACGAGACGACCTCGCCGCCGCCCATCACCGAGGTCGGCGTCATCTCGACGGGATGGCGCGGACACCAGCGCGCCGGCGGCGCCGCGACGAGCCGGCACTCGGGACAGCGAGAGGCGGCCAAATGTTCGATCATCGGGACTCTAAAACCGTCACCCAGTTGTTCGTTCCGGGGCCACCGATCGACTGAGCGAGGGCGACGTTGCACTTCACCTGGCGACGTGGCGGGACGTGCCAGGTCAGCTGCCACACGCACTCGACGATCTGCGCGAGTCCCGTCGCCGCCAGCGGATGGCCACGTGCCTTGAGCCCGCCCGACGGATTGATCGGCAGGCGTCCGTCGAGCGCGGTTTCACCATTGAGCGTGGCCGGCCCCGCCTTGCCCGCCGGGAAGAGGCCGATGTCCTCGAGCGAGATCAGCTCGAACGGCGCGAACGCGTCGTGAATCTCTGCCATGTCGATCCGCTCGGGGCCGAAGCCCGCCATGGCGAAGGCCGCGCTCGCGGCGGCCTGCGTCGCGCGGAAGCTCGTGAGGCTCTCGCGGTGCCGGAGCGCCAGGGCATCGGTCCCCTGCCCCACGCCGACGACGCGGACCGTCGCGCGCTCCGCGGTGAGCACGACGGCCGCGGCGCCGTCCGAGATCGGGCAGCAGTGGAAGAGACGGAGCGGATCGGCCACCATGCGGCTCTCGAGGACCATCTCGAGCGTGATCGGCTCGCGAAAGTGGGCCAGCGGATTGCGCGCGCCGTTCGCGTGGTTCTTCACGGCGACCTGGGCCATCTCACGATCGGTGGCCCCGCGCGCCATCAGCGCCCGGGTCACGAGGGCCGCGAAGGCCGGCATCGTCGTGCCGTACGAGCGCTCGTACGGATCGAGCGAGCGCCCGATCAGCTCCGACACCTTGGGCGTCGGCAGATGCGTCATCTTCTCGCCGCCGACGACCACGACGGTATCGGCCAGGCCCGACGCGACCTGCGCGAAGCCGGCGTAGAATGCCGCGGCGCCCGATGACGTCGCGGTCTCGACGCGCATCGTGGGAACGTTCGCGAAACCCATGTGCGTCGCGACGTTCGAGGCGAAGTTGCCCTCGCCCAGGAACTCTTCGGGATTCATGGTCGCGACGACGATGGAATCGGGGCGATCGCGATCGGCGCTCCGAAGCGCCGCGTGAGCCGCGACGGCCATCAGGTCCTGCAACGGCTCCTGGAGCCGACCGACGCGTGTCATGTCGGCGCCGGCGATCCACACGTCACGCATGGCGGCCCACAGATTGCCGGGCGGGTCGCCAAAGGTCAACTGCTAGGCGGCGGATCGCCTCCGGCGCGGCGGCGGCGGTGGTGCCGCGACGCCGAGATCGCGGATGAGGCGCAACAGGTACGTCCGCTGCAGGCCGAGCGCGCGCGCCGCATGGGTGCGGTTGCCGCGCGATTGATGGAGCGTCGCCTCGATGAGCCGCCGTTTGAAGTCGGAGACGGCCCCGTGATAGCCGGGCGTCGTGAGCTGAGCGGTCGTGTTCGGTCCGGGCATTGAGTTCATGACGCATCATCTCGGCAACCGGCATGCCAGGCTCGAACGAGCGGTTTTGTAAAAGAATCAGGCCCGCCGCATTCCAGTGAATGCCCAGCGGGCCTGGCGCGCTGCCGTTGAGCGTGTGCAGCTAGGACTTGGTCGCGGGCTTGACTCCCGGATTGTCCTTGAAGAACTTCTTGTTCAGCTCGATGAAGTTCTTCCACTGATCGGGCGTCTCGTCTTCCGCGAAGATCGCCTTGACCGGGCACACGGGCTCACAAGCGCCGCAGTCGATGCACTCGTCCGGGTGGATGTAGAGCATCGTCTCGCCTTCGTAGATGCAATCCACCGGACATACCTCGACGCAGGCCTTGTCCTTCACGTTGATGCACGGTTCAGCGATGATGTACGGCATCGAGTCCTCCCGCTGGCGAGCGCCTGTTCACGGCGCGTTCGATTTCGAGCGAAGCCATCGGCTTTTGTACCCGAATCTACGCAATGTGTCAAGGTTTCCGCTGAGTTGGGGCGATCTCCGCGACACGACGCGCGGCGGCTTCACTGCGCGCGGAGTCGAGGGTCGAGCGCGTCGCGCAACGAATCGCCGAACAGGTTGAACGCAAAGACGGCCAGGCTGATCGCGAGGCCGGGAAAGATCGCCATCCACGGCGCCGACTCGGCGAACTGCACCGCGGCGCCGCGGAGCATCAGACCCCAGGCTGGAGTCGGCTCGGCCACACCCAGCCCGAGAAACGTGAGCGACGCTTCTGCCAGGATCGCTTGGCCGAGATACGCGGTGAGCATGATCAGGTACGGCGCCATCACGTTCGGCAGCATGTGGCGCAGG
>Ga0306924_10005060_pt1 | contig 12959 bp, 9 predicted proteins | sample sta12Can44000111_FD_203756 | JGI IMG/M metagenome (GOLD analysis project Ga0306924, IMG submission 203756) | Lab enrichment of tropical soil microbial communities from Luquillo Experimental Forest, Puerto Rico - statanox.12C.anox.44.000.111 (v2)... | ecosystem: Environmental > Terrestrial > Soil... | reverse complement strand
TTGCCGCCGCTGCCACGCTCGTCGAGCAACTCACGGGCGCGCTTGCGCCGCTTGAACGCCTGTGGCGGGCGCCGCGGCCGTTCGCCGAGATCGCCGCCCAGCTACGCGATGTCATTGGCCTTCTGAGCAAGGACGAAAATGGCGTCGCAGCGGCGTTCACGGACCGCGAGGGCGTCGCGCTCGCGCACGCGTTCGACGAGATCACGGAGGCGGATGGCGCGGCCGCTTTAGCCGTGGTCCCCGAAGAATTTGCCGACCTGTTCAAGGCCGCGATCGCCGATCGCTTCGTGCGGCGTCCTGGTCGGCCCGAGGTGCGCGTGCGCATTTACGGGCTGCTCGAGGCGCGGCTGCAAAGCGCCGACCGCATCGTTCTCGGCGGCCTGGTGGAGGGCGTGTGGCCGCCGCAGACGCGCTCGGATCCCTGGCTCAGCCGCCCGATGCGCCAGGCGCTCGGCCTCGATCTGCCGGAGCGGCGCACGTCGCTCGCCGCGCACGATTTCGCTCAGGCGCTGGGCGCCGGAGAGGTGGTTCTCGCCTATCCCGCCAAGCTCGCCGGCACGCCCACGGTGCAGTCCCGCTTCGTCCAGCGATTGGCGGCGGTCGCGGGCACGACCGCGTGGGAGCAAGCGCGCGCGCGCGGCGCGAAGTATCTTGCCTGGGCACGCGCGCTCGATCGCCCGCCCGAGATCAAGCGGATCGATCGGCCCGCGCCAAAGCCGCCGCGCGCCGCACGCCCGACCGGGCTCTCGGTCACCGATGTGGAGAATTGGCTGCGCGATCCCTACACGATCTACGCCAAGCGCGTCCTCAAGCTGCGCGAGCTCGATCCCATCGACCTGCCGCCCGGCGCCGCCGACCGGGGTATCGTCATGCATGCTGCGCTGGGCGAATTCACGAAGAAGTTTGCGGCCGCGCTGCCGCCCGATCCGGCCGCCGAGCTGATCGCGATCGGCGCCAAGCACTTTGCCGCACTCGAGGACTACCCGGAGGCGCGCGCCTTCTGGTGGCCGCGTTTCCAGCGGATCGCACGCTGGTTTGCCGCCTGGGACGGCGAGCGCCGCAACAACGGGACCGCGCTCATCGCCGAAGTCGACGGCAAGATCCCGATCACGCTCGGCGAGCGCGTGTTTACCTTGCGCGCGCGCGCCGATCGCATCGAACGCCGCCCCGACGGACGCTATGCCGTCCTCGACTACAAGACCGGCCAGGCGCCGACCGAAAAGCAGGTGCGCATCGGCATCTCGCCGCAACTCACCCTGGAAGCCGCCATTTTGCGCCGCGGCGGATTTCCCGGAATCGCTGCGGACGCCGCCGTCTGCGATCTCGTTTACGTCGCGCTCAGGGGCGGCGAGCTGGCGGGCGAAGAGCGGCCGATCGGATTCAAGCAGGGCGACGCAAACTCGCACGCAGAACGCGCGCTCGAGAAGCTCATCGAGGTCGCCACAAAGTTCGAGGACGAGCAGCAGCCGTATCTGCCCTTGGTGCTGTCGATGTGGAAATCCCGCTACGGCCCCTATGACCATCTCGCCCGCGTGAAGGAGTGGTCGGCCGGCGGCGCGGACGATGCAGCAGAGGGCGAGTGAATAAAACGATGAATATCCATCGTGCCATCCGCGAGATCCCCGCAGACCTCATCCGCGTGCAGATCGAGGCGTCGGATCCCGCTGTCTCGGCGTGGGTGGCGGCCAATGCCGGCTCCGGCAAAACGCATGTGCTGGCGCAGCGGGTGATGCGGCTGCTGCTCGACGGCGTTCATCCCGCAAAGATTCTCTGCATCACTTTCACCAAGGCTGCCGCCGCCAACATGGCGAACCGCATCTTCGACGAGCTGCGCCGCTGGACCGCGCTCGACGACGGAGAGCTCGATCGCGCGATCCGAGCGATCTCCGACCTGCGCCCGGATGCCACGCGGCGCGCATTGGCGCGGCGGCTGTTCGCGATGGCGCTGGAGACGCCGGGCGGCCTCAAGGTACAGACCATTCACGCGTTCTGCACGCGGCTCCTGCAGCAGTTTCCCTTCGAGGCAAACGTCGCCGCCCGCTTCAGCGTGCTCGACGAGACTGCGGAGGCGCAGCTCCTCAACGACATCAGCCTCAACGTGTTGCTCGATGCCTCGATGGCGCCCGATGGCCCGCTCGGCCGCGCGCTTGCGACCGCGATCACGACGGCGAGTGACCAGACCTTCAAGGAGGCGCTCGGCGAAGCCATCCGCAAGCGCGACCCCCTTCGCGCGTGGATCGATCACGCCGGCAGCATCGAAGGCGCGATCACAAGTCTTTGTGGTGCCCTCGGCGTCGCCGCAGACGACACACTGGAGCAGGTGGAGAAAGAGATCGCGGAGGGGCCGCTGCTGCCGTCATCGGAATGGCGCGCAGTCGCGGCAGCCTGCAAAGCGAGCTCGGCCCGCGACCAGGAGCAATGCGCGCGTCTCCTTGCCGCCTGTGCCGCGACCGGCAGCGAACGGGTCGAGGCCTATCTCAACGTCTTTTTCGACAGCAAGCTCGAGCCGCGCGCCAATCTCGTTACCAAACCTCTGGCCATCCAGCATCCGGCGCTCGCCTGCCGCCTCGTCGAGGAGCAGGCACGTTTGCGGCCGCTGCACGAGCGGCGCAAGGCGCTCGCCTGCCGCAACCGCACCGCGGCGCTCATCACCATCGCGGACGCAGTGATCTCCCGCTATCAGGCGGCAAAAGATCGGCGCGGCCTACTCGACTACGACGACCTGATCGACAAGACACTCGCTCTGCTTGGCGAGGAGCGCGCGGCTTGGGTGCACTACAAGCTCGATCAGGGCATCGACCACGTGCTGATCGACGAGGCGCAGGATACGAGTTCCAAGCAATGGGAGATCGTTCGGCGGCTGACGGGAGAGTTCTTCGCGGGCGCGGGCGCGCGGACGGTCAGGCGAACGATTTTCGCGGTCGGTGACGAGAAGCAGTCGATCTTCTCGTTCCAGGGCGCCGCGCCGCACGCGTTTGCAGAAATGCAGGTCTTATTCCAACGCGCCCATGCGGCGAGCGGGCTCGCCTTTGTGCCGCTCAAGTTCAAGCACTCGTTCCGCTCCGGGGCGAACGTGCTCGGCGCCGTCGATGATGTCTTTGCGCACAATACGATTCACGCCAGCGTCACCTCAGATCCGGACGGCATTCCGCCTCACATCGCGCTGCCGGATGCTGCCCCTGGACTGGTCGAAATCTGGGAAACGATCAAGCCGCAGGACAAGCGCGAGATCGAGGCCTGGGATGCGCCGTTCGACGAACTGACCGAAAAGAGCCCGCAGGCGCGGCTCGCGGCCAAGCTGGCAAACAATGCCAAGCGCTGGATCAAGCAAGGCGCGCGGGCGGGCGATGTGCTGGTCCTGGTGCGCCAGCGCGGCCCGCTGTTCGATGCGATCATCCGGGCGCTGAAGGAAGCGCAAATCCCGGTGGCGGGCGCCGACCGCCTCGTGCTGACCGAGCATATTGCGGTCATGGATCTGCTGGCGCTCGCCGACGCCTTGCTGCTGCCCCAAGACGATCTCGCCCTGGCGAGCGTGCTGAAAAGCCCGCTATTCGGTTTCGATGACGATGACTTGTTCGCGATCGCGTGGGATCGCAAAGGCTCGTTGCGCGGCGCTTTGCGCGCGAAAGCCGCGCTGCGGCCGCATTTTGCCGAAGCCGCGGCAAAACTCGATCGCTTCGCGAATTGGGTGCAGCAGATGCCGTTTGCCTTCTACGCCCGGGTGCTGGGAGCCGAGCGCGGCCGCAAGCGCTTCCTCGCGCGTCTCGGTCACGAAGCCGACGATGCGCTCGATGAGTTCCTCAATCTGGCGCTCGAATACGAGCGCCGCGAGACGCCGTCCTTGCAGGGGTTCCTCGCCTGGCTGCGCGGCACGCAAACCGATGTGAAACGCGACATGGAAATCAGGCGCGACGAGGTGCGGGTCATGACCGTGCACGGCGCCAAGGGGCTCGAGGCGCCGATCGTCGTTCTTGCCGACACGACGACGGTACCGTCCGGACCGGGTCAGCGGCAGCCGCGGCTCATCCCGCTTCCTCGCGCCGGCGGCGACGATGCGCCGGTCCGTTTGGCCTGGGCCGGCATTCGCGCAAGCGACTCCGCCGTCGTCGCCGCAGGGCGCGAGCGCCTCCGACGGGAAGCGGAAGACGAATACCGGCGACTCCTCTACGTCGCGATGACACGCGCCATCGATCGGCTGATCGTTTGCGGCGCCGATGGCGAGCGGCCACGCCCGGGAGCCTGCTGGTGGAACCTGGTGCATGCGGCGCTGCAACCGTCTTCACCTGAAGAGCCCGACGATGATCGCGAGGGTACGGTATGGCGCTATCGCAAAGTGCTGGTGCCGAGCGCCGCTGCCTTGACACATATCAGCGAACCGCCGGCGAGCGTGGAGATTCCAGCATGGCTCGAACGCGAGGCGCGCACCGAGCTGCCCGCGACCGTGCCGCTCTCGCCATCGAGTGCCTATGACGAGACGGTGTTGAAACGCGCAACGACGCAGGCGAGCAGGGCGGAGCGGCAGAAAGCGCTGGCGCGGGGCGTGCTCATGCATCGTCTGCTGCAATCGCTCCCCGACATTGCGCACGCCGAGCGCACCGCCGCCGCGCGGCGCCATCTCGCGCGCAATGCGGCGGATTTCACGGCTGCCGAGTGCGAGAGCATGGTGCAGGCGGTCTGTCGGCTGCTCAACGATTTGCGCTTCGCCGAGTTGTTTCTGCCGGGAAGCCGCGCCGAGGTTCCGATCGTCGGCCGGCTGCCCGGCGCGAATGGCACCATTACGGTGTCTGGTCAGGTGGATCGGCTCGTCGTCGCCGAAGATGCTGTGCTGCTTGCCGACTACAAAACCAATCGTCCGGCACCACGGCGCATGGAAGACGTACCGGAGCCCTATGTCGCTCAGCTCGCCCTCTACCGTGCCGTGCTAGGGCAGCTCTATCCCGAAAAGGCAGTTCGCGCCGCGCTCGTCTGGACCGATGTGCCCGATCTCATGGAAATGCCTGCGGCGAGGCTCGATGCCGCGCTCACCCGCGTCACCTGCGCGTGATGGTGCCTTGACGCTGCGACGGTGCGTCCATAGGTTCGGCATCCTTTCGCACGACAAGAAATAACGAGGTAATCCAATGGCCGTCGGCAAGGTTTCAGACTCGACATTCGAATCCGAGGTGTTGAAGGCGGCCGGTCCGGTCGTGGTGGATTTCTGGGCCGAATGGTGCGGTCCCTGCAGGATGATCGCGCCCGCGCTCGAGGAGATCGCAGGATCGCTCGGTCCCAAGGTGAAGATCGTCAAGCTCAACGTGGACGAAAATCCGCAAACCGCGGCGAAATACGGCATCCAGTCGATACCGACCCTGATGATCTTCAAAGACGGCCAGCTCGCCTCGCGCCAGATCGGCGCAGCGCCGAAACAGAAATTGGAGCAGTGGATCACCACCGCCGTGTGATTTATCCAAGACGGGATTTTGCTACCCGCGGCCGGCGCAAAAGCCGGCCGCAAGCGTTATGGTCTCGGATATCAGCTGCGAGCGTTTCGCCTTGGCTCTTGCGCTCAAACCCCCATTCCCGCCGATGGAAGCGTGATCGGTCGCGGGAATCCCGACCGGCCCGGAATGGCAATACGAGCCGAAATGGGACGGCTTTCGCTGTCTCGTTTTTCGCGACCGCCGCAAGGTCGAGCTGCAATCGAAAGCAGGCCAGCCGCTGACCCGCTACTTTCCCGACCTGGTCGAGGCGGTGCTTGCGGTCAAAGCCGAAAAATTCGTGCTCGACGGCGAGATTCTCGTTCCCAGCGATGGCGCGTTCTCCTTCGATGCCCTGCTTCAGCGCATTCATCCCGCGCCGAGCCGGGTGCAAAAGCTCGCGCGTGAGACGCCGGCCCTGCTGTTCGTGTTCGATCTTCTGCTCGGCGAGGACGGCAGGCCGCTGATTGAGCGGCCGCTGTGCGAACGGCGGCTGGCGCTCGACGCCTTTGCCCGCAAATATCTGCGCGGCAGCCGGCGCCTGCGCCTGTCGCCGGCAACCACCCAGCTCGCGGATGCGGAGCGTTGGCTCAAGCGCGTCGGCGCAACGATCGACGGCATCATCGCCAAGCGGCGCGACCTCGCTTATCAATCAGGCGAGCGCACCGGCATGCAGAAGATCAAGAATTACCGCAGCGCCGACTGCGTGGTCGGCGGCTTTCGCTACAACGAAGGCAAGCCGGTGGTGGGTTCGCTGCTGCTTGGCCTTTATGACGGCAAGGGCGTGCTGCATCACGTCGGATTTACCTCGACGATCAAACGCGAGGACAAGCCGGCGCTGACCCGCAAGCGATCGCGCCGCCCGGCTTCACCGGCAACGCGCCGGGCGGGCCGAGCCGCTGGTCCACCAAACGCTCCGGCGAATGGCAGCCGCTCAAGCCCAAGCTTGTTGTCGAGGTCTGCTACGACCATTTCACCGGCGAGCGCTTTCGCCACGGTACCAAACTTCTGCGCTGGCGGCCGGACAAGGCACCGCGTCAGTGCACGATGGAGCAGGTGAAGCAGAAGAAGGCCGACCTGATGAAGCTGTTGCAGCAGGCGGCGTGAGACTAACCGGCTGTCATTCCGGGGCGCGGGCGAAGCCCGCGAACCCGGAATCCAGTAAGACACCGGCGGTGATTACTGGATTCCGGCTCTCGCTCGCTTACGCTCGCTCGGCCGGAATGACGGCCGGCTTTGCTCGACTACATCGGCACTGTGTCGTTTGCCTTCAGCACCTCGCCCGCGAGATAGAGCGAGCCGGTGATCAGAATGCGCGGTGGTGGCTCGAACTGGAAACGCGCGATGGCATCGAGCGCGGAGTCAAGGTCGGCGGCGCTCTGCGCCGGAATGCCCGCACCACGCGCGAATTCAGCCACCGCGTCGGCGGGCAGAGCTTTCTCCTGATCCGCGATCGGAATCGCGACGATGCGTCTGGCCAGCCCGGCAAAATTTTTCAAGAAGCTCTCGCAGTCCTTGGTCGAGAGCATGCCGACTACGAGCACCACAGGGCGCGGCACTCGCTCCTCGAGATCGGCGAGCGCGTTGGCAATGGCGCGGCCGCCATCAACGTTGTGCCCGCCGTCGAGCCATAGCTCGCTGCCGGACGGCGCAAGCGCCGAAAGGCGCCCGTGTGAGAGCCGCTGCATGCGCGCGGGCCAATCGGCCTTGCCAATGCCCGTCTCGAATGCCGCGGCGGAAAGCTTAAGCTCGGACACAGCACGCAGCGCAGCGATGGCGACGCCGGCATTCTCGAACTGGTGACGCCCGTAAAGTTTGGGCGCGGGCAGGTCGAGCAGGCCGGTATCGTCCTGATAGACCAGGCGGCCGCGCTCCTCGGTAGCGATCCAATCCTCCCCCGCAATCTTGATCGGCGCCTTGATCCGCGCCGCCCGCCGCTCGATCGACGTCAACGCCTCGCGCGGCTGCGCCGCAACAATTGCGGGCACCCCCGGCTTGAGAATGCCGGCCTTCTCCTCGGCGATCTTGCCCAGGCTATCGCCGAGGTGCTCGGCATGGTCGAACGACACCGGCGTGATCACCGTCGCCAGCGGGCACTCGATCACGTTGGTCGCGTCCAATCGGCCGCCCAGGCCGACCTCGAGCAGAAGCAGATCGGCCGGATGGCGCGCGAACAGCAGCAGACCGGCCGCGGTCGTGATCTCGAACACCGTTATCGGCGCGCCAGCGTTGGCGCGTTCGCATTCGGCAAGGGCCTGCTCGAGTTCCGCGTCCGAAACGAGGCGGCCGCCGCTCTCGGCGGCGATGCGAAAGCGTTCGTTGAAGCGCACGAGATGCGGCGAGGTGTAGACGTGCACGCGCATGCCAGCCGCTTCGAGGATCGCGCGCATGAACGCGATGGTCGATCCCTTGCCGTTGGTGCCGGCGATATGGATCACCGGAGGCAACCTCTGCTGCGGATCGCGGAGCGCACCGAGAATGCGCCACATGCGATCGAGCGAAAGATCGATCAGCTTGGGGTGCAGCGTCGTAAGCCGCGCGACGATGGTGTCGATCGAATTCATAGTTCTTGCATAGCCAGGCAAGCGAACCGTCTTGAAGACGTGGATGCCCGCGACACCAGCGCGTTTACGCGCGTCTTCGACGCGCTATGCGCGGGCATGACGGTCAGTATGCGATGCGCTCGGGCTTACGCACCACTCGCAGCCGGCGCGGGGGCGGGTTTCGGCCGCGCCTTGGTCAACAGCCGGCACAGATTCTCCAGGGTCGGCCGCAGGTCCTTCCGGTGCACGACCATGTCGACCATCCCATGTTCCCTGAGATATTCGGCGCGCTGAAAACCTTCCGGCAGCTTTTCGCGAATGGTCTGCTCGATAACGCGCGGCCCGGCAAAGCCGATCAGCGCACCCGGTTCGGCGATCTGCACATCGCCGAGCATGGCGTAGGAGGCTGTCACGCCGCCGGTGGTCGGATTGGTGAGCACGACGATGTACGGCTTGCGCGTTTCGCGCAGCATCTGCACCGCCACCGTGGTGCGCGGCAGCTGCATCAGCGAGAAAATACCTTCCTGCATGCGCGCGCCGCCCGATGCCGCGAACATGATGAAGGGCGTTCCCTTGTCGACCGCGGTCTCGAGTCCCTTGATCACCGCCTCGCCTGCCGCCATGCCGAGCGAGCCGCCCATGAACTCGAAATCCTGCACGCCGATCACCACCGGCAGGCCTTCAAGCTTGCCCAGTCCGAGCTTGATGGCGTCGTTGGTCCCGGTCTTGCCGCGCGCATCCTTGAGCCGCTCGGTGTAGCGCCGCTCATCGCGAAACTTCAGCGGATCGAGCGGAACCTCGGGAATCGCGATGTCGATCCAGGTCTCGTTGTCGAAGATCGATTTCAGGCGCGCTTTGGCGCCCATGCGCATGTGGTAGTTGGACCCGGGAATGACGAACTGGTTCGCCTCGACGTCCTTGTAGAACACGAGCTGGCCGGTCTCGGGACATTTGATCCAGAGATTCTCCGGCGTCTCGCGACGCGCGAAGTAGTCGCGAATCTTCGGGCGGACGACGTTTGAGATCCAGTTCACGGTGCTCGCCTCTCGTCCTCAAATATGGATCGCGGGACCAGGCGTGGCAACCTCGTCAGGTTTGCGGAGGCCGTCAGCGGGAGCGGCGGCGCGGTTTGACGGAAAGCCCGAACGCGGCATCGCCGGCGAACAAGGTCGATGCGTCGCGCGTTCCCGCACCCTCGATCGCGAGCAGGCGCAGCTTGGTGACGACGCCGCCCTTGGCAGAGAAGCCCCCGACCTTGCCGGCAGCGCCGAGCACCCGATGGCACGGCACGATGATCGGGAACGGATTTTGCCCGAGCGCTCGTCCTACCTCAGGCGCCAGGCTGCGGTCGCCGATCCGGCTCGCAATCTCGCCATACGAGAGTGTTGCGCCCGGCGGGATCGCGCGGGCGATCTCATAGACGCGGCGCTCGAATGCCGGAATACAATCCATGTCGAGCGCGACGGCGGAGAAATCGCTCGGTTTGCCGCGCAGCAGCGCAAGGATTGCGTCGATGGCGCGCTGAACGTCGAGCGGCGCTGCCGCCAGGCGCGCCTGCGGACATCGGCGAACCAAGCGGTCGCGCGTCTTGCGCTCATCTGCCTCCGGCAGCTGTACCGCGCAGATGCCGCGGCTGTTCCAGGCGATGCCGCAGCATCCAATCGGCGTGTCGAAAATCGTGAAGGCTTCTGCGCTCATGCCTTCAGTCTCTGCGGGATCGATGGCTCGACGTGAAACATATGTCCGCTGAGCTATTCACTGGGCGCCGCCGGCACAACCCGCTTTCTGCTCGCGCGAAAACCTGCTTCTACGGCGCCGCCCCACACTTGGCCGCGCGTACGCCGCGCGCCAATTCCGCAACCAGATTGATAACCGCGGTCGCCGTTCGCGCGGTCGCCTTGCCGTTCGTGTCGAGGCTTTCTTTGAGCGCGCTCACCAGGGCCGAGCCGACAACCACACCGTCGGCGCCGGCGGCGATGGCCCCCGCCTGCTCGGCGGTGCGCACGCCGAAGCCGACCGCCACCGGCAGCTTGGTGTGGCGTTTGATGCGCTCTACCGCCGCAGTGACCTTGGTGGGATCAGGTGCTGCGGCACCCGTGATGCCGGTGATCGACACGTAATAAACGAAGCCCGACGTGTTCGCGAGCACGGCAGGCAGGCGCGCGTCGTCGGTGGTCGGCGTAGCCAGGCGGATGAAGTTGAGCCCGGCTTTGAGCGCGGGCAGACAGAGCTCGTCGTCCTCTTCCGGCGGAAGGTCCACGACGATCAGCCCATCGACACCTGCAGCCTTGGCGTCCGCGAGGAATCGATCGACGCCATAAACATAAATCGGGTTGTAGTAACCCATCAGCACGATCGGCGTCGCGCTATCACGGGCGCGAAAGTCGCGCACCATGCCGAGCGTCTTCCTGAGCGTCTGTCCGGCCTTGAGCGCGCGCTGTGACGAAAGCTGGATCGCGGGACCGTCGGCCATGGGATCCGTGAACGGCATGCCGAGCTCGATGACATCGGCGCCGGCCTCGGGGAGCGCAGCCAAAATCTCGCGCGAGGTCTCGGAGTCGGGGTCGCCGGCCGTGATGAACGTCACCAGGGCGGAGCGCCCTTGCTGCTTCAGTTCGGTGAAGCGTTTATCAATCCGCGTAGCAGTCATATCGGCCAATGTGATGCTGTTCTCTCTGCCGAAGCCGCAATCTCCGTCATCTCTCCCCAGTGGGGAGAGGTGACGGAGCGTGCGGCGCGACCTCCATTCCTTAGCGACAGTTCGTTCTCCTTATTCGCTGCGCTGGCGGTCGCGCATGGCGGCGAGGCGAACATTGATGGTGCCAAGCATCAGGACTAACAACGAGCCGATGACCTGAGCCCATTCTTTGCCCGCCACCACAGGTCCCGGCTCGAACAATCTGACTCGCAGGAAATACGCGATATAGGCCGCGGAGACGACGATCAGAATCCATCCCACGATTTTCTGCCGGCTGATCACGGCGAACTCCCGCGGCGGCGAAGCGGTCCGTCATCCGCGCCGTCGTTCCAGATACTCGGCCACGCTCGCCAGATCCTTGTCGCCGCGCCCGGACAGATTGACCACCATGAGATGGTCCTTGCGTTTCTGCGGCGCGAGACTCATTACGCGGGCGAGCGCGTGGGCGGGCTCGAGCGCCGGAATGATGCCTTCGAGGCGCGAGCAAAGCTCGAAGGCGGCCAGCGCTTCGTCGTCGGTCGCAGAAAGATATTTCACCCGCTTGATATCGTTAAGCCACGCGTGCTCCGGGCCGATGCCGGGATAATCGAGGCCGGCGGAGATCGAATGCGCCTCGTTGATTTGCCCATCCTCGTTCATGAGCAGGTAGGTGCGGTTGCCGTGCAACACGCCGGGGCGACCGCCCGCGAGGGAAGCGGCGTGCAGGCCGGTGGAGAGGCCGTGGCCCGCGGCTTCCACGCCGTAGATCTCGACCTGTGCGTCATCGAGGAAAGGATGGAACAGACCCATGGCATTCGAGCCGCCGCCGATGCAGGCGATGAGGGAATCCGGCAGCCGTCCTTCGGCGGCTGTCATCTGCTCGCGCGTTTCGTTGCCGATGATCGATTGGAAATCGCGCACCATCATCGGATAGGGATGCGGTCCGGCGACGGTGCCGATGCAGTAGAACGTGTCGGCGACATTGGTGACCCAATCGCGCAATGCCTCGTTCATCGCGTCCTTGAGCGTCTTCGATCCCGACTCGACCGGCCGCACCTCGGCGCCGAGCGCCCTCATGCGCAGCACGTTCGGCTTCTGCCGCTCGACGTCGACTACGCCCATGTAGACGACGCACTGCAGACCGAATTTCGCGCACAGCGTCGCGGTCGCCACGCCGTGCATGCCGGCGCCGGTCTCGGCGATCACCCGCTCCTTGCCCATGCGGCGCGCGAGCAGGATTTGCCCGAGCACGTTGTTCACCTTGTGCGCGCCGGTGTGATTGAGGTCCTCGCGCTTGAGGTAGATTTTCGCGCCGCCGAGATGGGCGGTGAGGCGTTCGGCGAGATACAGGGGCGTCGGGCGGCCGACATAGTCCTTGAGATAGGCCGCCATCTCCGAATGAAATTTCTGATCTGCCTTGGCGGCCGCATAGGCTTTTTCCAATGCCAGGATGAGCGGCATCAAGGTCTCTGCAACGAAGCGTCCGCCGTAGAGACCGAAATGCCCGTGCTCGTCGGGCCCCAGCCGGAACGAGTTCAATTGCTGCACGGTCATGGGCCGCTCATGGCGCTAGTGTCCCGATTCCGAAGTTCGCAAACCCTTGCGGCACCCTCTGATGCGAACTTCGGAATCAGAGGGACACTAGCAACGTTATGATTCTAGTGCCGCTTTTGAACCCGAAGTTCGCAACCACCCTTGCCGCCCGATCGTGCGAACTTCGGGTTCGCGGCACTAGCCACGTTCAACTCGCTCGCGATGCGGCGCGCCGCGGCAATGAACGCGCGGATTTTCTCCGGGTCCTTCTCGCCGGGACTGCGCTCGACGCCGGAGGAGACATCGAGGCCGGGTGCTGCCGTGATCCGCAGCGCCTGCGCAACGTTCTCGACATCGAGGCCGCCGGAGAGCATGAAGGGAACGCGCGTATTGAGGTTTTCGAGCAGCCGCCAGTCGAAGCTCTGGCCGAGGCCGCCCGGACGAGTCGCCTCGCGCGGTGCGCGCGCGTCGAAGATCAGGCGATCCGCGACTGTCTCGTAAAGCTTGATCGCCGCGAGATCGGAGCGCTGCGCGATCGGCAGCGCCTTCATCACAGGAAGCCCGAAGCGCTCGCGTATCATCGCCACGCGGTCCGGTGCTTCCGTGCCGTGCAGCTGGAGCATCTCGGGCTCGAGCGCCTCGATGCTCGCCGCCAGCTCGCGATCGCTGGGATCGACGAACAGCGCGACTTTTTGCGCTCGCCCTCGCACGCGTTGGCCGAGCGCGCGGGCGGTTTGGAAACTGATGTTG
>Ga0306924_10005057_pt1 | contig 12962 bp, 8 predicted proteins | sample sta12Can44000111_FD_203756 | JGI IMG/M metagenome (GOLD analysis project Ga0306924, IMG submission 203756) | Lab enrichment of tropical soil microbial communities from Luquillo Experimental Forest, Puerto Rico - statanox.12C.anox.44.000.111 (v2)... | ecosystem: Environmental > Terrestrial > Soil... | reverse complement strand
CGCGATGTTCGACATGCTGCTCGCCGAATGCGGTGACAGCAGTGAGACGGCGCGGATGGTAGGGGCCGCCCGCGACCGGCGCGCGAAGGTTCTTGGAAAGATCGAGAGGCGCTTGCAGACGACATAGGAACTCGACCTCAAGGCTCGGGCCGCCGCGGGTTCCAGGATAGACTTGGTTAAGCCAACAGACCGCCGCCCAATGTTCAGCTCATTGCCGCGGAAACCGATGCGCACTTGTGGCCCGAAAGGTTCGACCGTAGCGGCTACTCCGACAGCGGGGTCGGGGGCTTACCCCTCACGCGCTGCGGCGCAGTGTCGGGCTGGGGAGAGCGCTCTTCGCCCCGAGCGCCTCCCTCCTGCTTCCTCCAAAAGTCTAAGGGCTTAGCCGTTTCCAGCTAAGCCCCTCATCTATTGGCGGAGCCAACGTAGGAAGCCGCCTAGGCCGGTGGCGTCGAGAATTCAATCGAACACGAACGCCACTTGGTCCGTGTATTCGGAAGTCATCGCTACTGGCGTCGCCGTGCGCCAGAAGGCATTCCTATAATCCGCCAACGCCCGGAACTCATGTGTCGAGGACGAATATTCAGCGAAAATGACTACCGTTCCAGGAACCAAAAATCCGCCCGCCAGATGCGCTGCACCGAACCCGCCGAGATGCCGATGGCTTTTGCCATCGCCCGGCCGGTCCAGTGGGTCGCCTGGTGCGGCGGCACGGTGCACGTCAACGCCACCATCTGCGCCATGGTTCCCGCCGCGAGCGGCGCCTTACCGAGCTTGCGGGTCTTGTCGCACATCAGACCCTCGACCCCGCTCTCGGCAAAGCGCTGCTGCTCTCTCGACCATGATCTCCAGCCTGGTCAATCTCGGCACTTTCTAGGTGCAGGGCTCAACTTAGCCTACTGTCCCACCTCATAGGGTGGCAACCGCGTCGAATATGGTGTCGGCTCCGATCGCTTTGGGCGTTGCGCTGTGAAGCTCCCCGTTCTTTCTTCTCCAAACTTCCCAAGGCGGTTGCCCGCTATCATAAAGATTATCCAGCTGTTGCTTGTCTTTAAAGGTATCCATAGCAGCGAAAAAGCCGTCGTATTCGTAGGCGGCTAATTGTTGATCTCGGATCAGTCGCTGAAAGGGTTCTATCACAAGTTCGTCACCGGGCTGCATATACTTGAAGATATCTTTTTTTAAGACGAAAAAACCGGCGTTAATACGCATCCCCGACCGCCTCAATTCCTTGATGCGGGTAACGAGGCCACCAGAGTTGGTCTGGGCGATATGGTAACTCAGGTTCGGCTTCACGCTCACAAACGTGGCAATCCTGTCCCTCTGCCGGGCAAAATCGAGATACCCCGAAAGATCGAGATCAGTAAGCCCATCGGTATAGCTGGCCAGGAACACCTCTTCGTCCGCAACATATTTCCTCACCGCCAGCAGACGTTGTCCTATGTTCGAACGAACGCCGGTATCTGCGAACGTGATTGTCCAATCATGGATATCGCTGTTGGCAAGTTGCAGGCTCTTGCCGCCTTTTGAGAAGGTAAAGTCGTTCGACAGACATTCGTCATAGTTTAAAAAGTACTGCTTGATGAGGTCACCTCGATAGCCGAGGCAAAGAATAAAGTCACGATGGCCAAAGTGAGCGTAAAATTTCATCACGTTCCAGATAATCGGGCGGTAACCGATCGCTACCATCGGCTTAGGAATATGATCAGCATAGTCTCGCAACCGCAACCCCAACCCCCCACAGAACAGTACCACCTTCATGCGAACTAGCTCCTTAGGTTGTGCCCCGCTCTCGATGATTGACCTAACTACGACACGATATTGTAGAAATGGGTGACAGAGGTCGGGTCGCCGGTGGCGATTGCGCCATCACAGACGGATTAAAACGGCTAGCCGAGGCCCCGGGATATTGTCACGATCCTCTTTATTTGTCCATTCGCCTTTTTAGCAATAATGGTAAATTATTCAATTTATCGTTAACAAATCTTCGTTGAGAGAAATTCTTTACCTTAGTCGACCAATCAATTCTTATATCGAGCGGCGGCGGACCGTGACTCGTAAAAGCCGGGGCGCCGAAAGCGGAGCACCGAGAGAATGCGGAAGTAATGCTACGACACTTGTGGCAGCGGTTCACCGACGACGCGATGTCAACGAGTTAATCGAAAAGTAATCAGACTCCTAAAGAATGCGCCGGCCGTCGACGTTCTAACCGCACCATCGACTGAAATGTACCGCGTAGTGCTAGATGAGCAATACGAGCGAATCCTTCGGGTATTATCCGCCTGCTCGCCCATCAAGTCCCGTCATCAGCGCCCTTGGCGACCCGAACCACCGTTCTGGGTCTTAGCGTGTGAAACGCTCTCGCCTAGACGCGTCGCGATGTTGGGTGGCTGGGCACGGTCAGTTTTCCAGGCTGGGCGGTTTGTTCGGGCAGAAGTGCTTCTGATCAATTCCTTGTTGGCTGTGAGGCTGTGCGGGCGAGGGCGAGCATTCCCTGTTCGTCGAGCTTGCTCGGGAAGTGGGGGAGCAGAGCGGTTCTGGGAAAGCCATTGTCCATATCGACAGCCGATAGCCAGGCTCTGGTGCTGGCGCTCCTCACATTGTCGCAAGACTTCAGCCCAGCTGGTTACGCCAAGCTGCTTGCCGGCCACCAGATTAAACCGACTGCTACTTGAGCGGAACCCTCCTCGACGGGTGATCCGCGCCGTCGGGCCGCACTGCGATACCCGGGTTAGGAGATACGGCTTCTGCGGCGACTCCCAATGAGCTCCTCCACGTGAAACCCTCGCGACGCTATCTGCTCATCTCACCTTGCCGAGACGAGGCCCAATACCTCCGCCGCACGCTCGACAGCGTGGCAGCGCAGTCGGTGCCGCCAGCCCTCTGGGTGGTCGTAGACGACGGATCGACCGACCGAACCCCGGCCATCCTTGAGGAATATGCTCACCGACTGCCCTACCTGCTCGTGGTTCGGCGCACCGATCGCGGCCGCCGGGAGGTGGGACCGGGCGTCATCGAGGCCTTCTACGCTGGCCTGGAAACGGTACGCCTGGAGGACTTCGACTATCTGTGCAAGCTGGACATGGATCTGGACCTGCCGGTCCAATACTTCGAGTTGCTGATGCAGCGGATGGAGAGCGATCCGCGCGTCGGGACCACCTCGGGCAAGCCGTGGTTTGTCCTCCCGCCGAGCGGCGCGCTCGTCCCAGAAATCTGTGGGGACGAGATGTCCGTTGGCATGACCAAGTTCTATCGCGTCGCCTGCTTCAAGGAGATCGGCGGCTTCGTGCGCCAAGTGATGTGGGACGGGATCGACTGCCATCGGGCCCGCATGCTCGGCTGGATCGCCGAGAGCGTCGATCTCGAGCCCCTCCGCTTCGTCCACCTGCGCCCGCAGGGCGCCAGCCAGAAGGGCATCTGGACCGGGCGGCTTCGGGCCGGGTTCGGACAGTACTTCATGGGCACCTCGCCACTCTATTACCTAGCGGTTGCATTACGTCGTGTACCGACTCACCCGGTACTGATCGGCAGCGTGGCCATGCTGTGGGGTTACCTCAGAAGCTGGCTCAAGGGTCTGCCCCGCTACGACGACCTGGAGTTCAGGCGTTTCCTCCAATCCTACCAGCACGCATGCCTGTGCATGGGAAAGCGGGCCGCCACAGTCCGGGTCGAGGCTGAGCGGGCTCGCCTCTGGTACGCCAGCCATCCGGCTCCCGAGTCTTGATGTGGCGTCGATGAAGCGCACCGGAAGGGTCGAGCTGCTGGGCCTCTCCTTCGACGCCGTGACCATAGAGACTGCGGTGGCCCGCTGCCTCGAGTTTTGCCGCACTCCGCGCACCTCCCACACGGTTATCACGGCCAACGCTTCTCACTTGTGCATGACGCGCCGTGATCCGGAGCTGGCGCAGGCCTGCCGGGCGGCTCAGCTTATCGTGGCCGACGGCATGTCGGTGGTCTGGGCGCTGCGGGCATCGGGCCAACCGGTACCGGAGCGAGTCGCCGGTGTAGACCTCATGGCGCGCCTCCTGGGGGCGGCCGGAGAGCACGGGCTGCGCGTCTATTTCCTCGGCGCCAGGCGCGAGGTGGTCACGGCTCTGGTCGAAACGAGCCGGGTCCTGCATCCCGGGATCGAGATCGCTGGCTTCCGCGACGGCTACTTCGGCCTGGACGATCACCTGGGCATCGTCGAGGAGATCCGGGCCAGCCGGGCTCACATCCTATTCGTTGGTATGCCCTCCCCCTTCAAGGAGACCTGGTGCGAGCGCCACCGGCAGCGCCTCGAGGTCCCCGTCATCATGGGCGTGGGCGGCAGCTTCGATGTGCTGGCCGGCTTCATCAGGCGTGCTCCTCGCTGGGCGCAGGCGCTGGGGCTGGAGTGGTTCTGGCGGCTCCTGATGGAGCCCCGAAAATTGTGGAAGCGCTATCTCACCACCAACATCGAGTTCATCTGGCTCGCCGGCCGGGAGATCGTCGCGCGCCGCCTGGGACGACCGCCGCTCACGCAGGGCCACGAGTGACGCGAGCGGGGAGAGGGCCGTGACCACAAACGCACAACGTCGCGAACCGCGCGGCGCTGAGTGGCGGCTTCAAGTCGAAATGCGGGATCAATAGAAAGGGAGGGCGGCCTCAGAGTGGAATATCTGGACGGCTGCTTTGGAACCTACGCTCCTACCCCGGCGGGTTGGCAGCACCCCGTCCGGTGACGGGCTGCTCAAACTATAGTCAATATGCGGCTTCCTCAAGGGATCTAGTTGATGTGTGGCATCGCCGGGATCATCGGGCGACTGGACGACCTCAACCTCGCCGCGCTGGAGGGGATGTGCGACGCCATGGTACACCGCGGCCCGGACGCCAGCGGGACGTGGGTCTCCGCACCGGACTCCCGCGGCTGGGGCGCGCTGCTCGGCTTCCGCCGGCTCTCTATCCTTGACCTCTCGCCTGCTGGTGACCAGCCCATGGTTGATCCCCTGACCGGGCACGTGGTCGTCTTCAACGGTGAGATCTACAATTTCGGCGACCTGCGTCGGCGCCTGGGGGCCAAGGGGCAGCAGCTGCGGTCCACCGGCGACACGGCGGTCATGCTCCGCGCTCTAGGCCTGCACGGGCCAGGCGCGGTAAGCTGGCTCCGCGGCATGTTTGCCTTCGCCTGCTGGGATCCCAAGGAGCGTCGGCTCCTGCTGGCCAGGGACCCGCTGGGAATCAAACCCCTTTACCTGGCGCGGTCGTCGGATCCGGATGCGGGCTGGTCGATGGCCTTCGCCTCAGAGCTTCGCGCCCTGCTGGCCTCCGGGCTACTGGGCGCTCCTCGCCTCGACCCGCAGGCCGTGGCCAGCAGCGTGTGGAACGGCTTCGTGGTCGGCCCTCATACCGCCGTCAAAGGGGTCGAGCTGCTCTGGCCGGGCCGCCTACTCGAGTTCGACGGTGCGGGCAAGGAGCTTCGCCAACAAGACTTCTGGCGCATCCCCGACCGCGCCCCCAATCCGATCATGGACGAGGACGGCCTGGCCGCCATCCTCGAGGAGGGGCTGAAGCTCCACCTCGCCAGCGACGTGCCGTTGGCGGTCTTCCTCTCCGGTGGCGTTGACTCGTCGGTCATGGCCAACCTGGCCCAGCGCGCCGCCCAGAGCCCCATCCACACCTTCACCCTGGCCTTCGAGGAGCCTGAGCTGAACGAGGGGCCCATCGCGAGGCGGATTGCCTCCGCCATTGGGACCGAGCACCACGAGGTGGTGCTGACGGAGGGGCACTTCGTCGAGAACCTGGAGGCGGCGCTGGACAGCCTGGACCAGCCGACCTTCGATGGGCTTAACGCCTACTACATGTCACACGCCATTCGCGCTGCCGGGTTCACCGTAGCTCTGTCCGGCACGGGCGGCGACGAGCTCTTCGGAGGCTACACCTCCTACCGCGATCTGCCGGTGCTGCACCGCTGGTCCGGGCGCGCTGCCTGGGTGCCGCGCGGCCTGCTGGTGGCCGCGGCCGAACTTGCGTCTCAGCTCCTGTGCCGCTCCGGCGGGACGTTGCCGCCTCAAACCCGCTGGGCCAAGCTCCCCGACATGGTCAGTTGCGGCGACGATCTTTTGGCACTCTACCAACTGGCCTACGCACTCTTCCTCCCAGGATTCCAGCGTGAACTCCTGGCGCCGGGCTTCGCCGAAGCGCTCGCCGACGGCCTGCCCTTGGCCATGCGCCAGAGGCTCACGGCGGAGACTCGGGACCGCACGCCGCTCTCGGCCATCAGCATCATGGAACAGCGGCTCTTCCTCGGTGAACGGCTGCTGCGTGACAATGACGTGGCCAGCATGGCCTCCTCTCTGGAGCAGCGGGTACCGCTGGTGGACCAGGTCCTCTTCGAGAGCGTGGACCGGTTGCCGGAGCAGGCCCGTTTCCGGCCGCTGGGCCGCAAGGCCATGCTGCGTCGCATTGGCCTGCGTGGCCTCGATCCCGCGCTGTTCGAGCGATCCAAGAGCGGATTTGTGCTGCCGTTTGATCATTGGATCCGGCGCGGCCTGAAGGGAGCCATGGACGAGACCCTGCGGGACCCGCAGGCGATCGCTCCAGTCGGACTCGACCCCGCAGCAGTGGAGCGGCTTTGGCGGGCCTTCCTCGGCGGAGCACCCGGCCTGTACTGGTCGCGGGTTTGGTCGGTGTACGTCTTCATCCGATGGTGCCACCGGAACCGGGTCTTCCGGTGAGGCGGCCCGTCCGGGCGCCTCGGGCAATCGGCCTGAAGATCTGGAAGCCCTTGGCGCGACGGGTTCTTAATGCGTTGAAGCCTTAGGGTTTCGGCGACGATCGAACTAAGTCGTCCGGTTTAGCGCCCGTGCAGCGCCCCACCAACCACCCAGTGTTTATATTTTTCCGGAGTTTTCCGGGCTCTGTTTCGCCAGGGGGACCCGGGCAGACCGGGTCCAGCCAGTCGCACTACCTCAGCGGGACTGAATTCTAATCTCATTTGCTCTGCCAGCGTGTCCGTCTCAGCAGCATCCCGCGAACGCTGGATCAAGGTTGCGTAAACGGCGTCCCAGCGTCGTAGCGTGCCTTGGCCGGCAGCGTGTAAACTTGGGTCGATCCGGTGGGGTTGACCCATGGCCAAGTGTAGCCCTTGCCCGCGCTGAAGAAAGCCGGCGCTGAGCTCAGGTACATAGAGTCCGGCAGGTTCTGGTCGGAGATGTTCGCGTCCCAAATCACGCTGTTGGTGACATAATCGTAATTCCCGTGGCGGATCGCGGTCGAGGCGACGTTGGAGTCGTATCCTTGCGGAGTGATGTCCATGTAGCCGAGGGTCCATACTGCGGTCGGCGGGAAGGCATTGATGCCGCTGATACCGTCATACACCCATCCCGCCATATGCCCAGGCGTGCCAAGGACATTGCCGATAAAGGAGAACCAGTAGGCATAAGCGTGCGCCCCACCTGCACGAAGCGGGCCGCAGCAATTGCTGGCATCGTTCACCGCGGTCCCGTCGAGCGCGGTGAATGGCTTGCGGAAGCCGCTGAAATAATTGCGCAGGAAAGTCTGGTAGATCGCGTTGCCGTGCGTCTGGTCGCTATCAGTGTTGAAACTGTAATTACCTTCGAACAGCACATGGTGCCCACCGACCATATGGCTGGCGTTGAGCCCAATCTCTACCCACCCATCGGAGCCATTGATGTAGCCGTCGTCCATGTAATTGTACGCGACGACTGAACCCGCCCCGGCTGAGCGGTCGACCATGACCTTATTGGCCAGCATCGAGATGCTGTTCTCGATGAGGACCTCCGCCGAGCCATTGGCGATGCTGATCGCGTAGCCGCCGCCGCCATTGACCGGCCACGCGGCGTTGTGGACGTAAACGCCCTCAAGCTGCACGCGGAAGGACTCGTCGATGTCGAAGCCATCGTTGAGCCACAACGTGTTTTCTACGTTCTTCGCCCAGCAGTACGCGCACCATTCGAACTTCAAATTGCCGTCGTCGCCGTGCTGCAAGGTCATGTTCTCGACCCCCGCATCCATCGTATGAGGCGTCTGGTAGTAATGAAGTTGAGCGGCGTGGCTTACCCGGTACGAGATGGTCATCGGGGAATTGAAGGTGATGGTATTCCCCGATATTGCAGATATCTGCTTGATCTCGTTGGTGGGGCGATCGCAATTGGAGAACCAACATCCGGCTGTGCCGGCTTGGTACGGGTACTCGTTAGGCCCAAAATCATCAACATAGGTGTAGTTCGGGCTGTGCTTCTGCCAGACAACCCGATAGTCGGGCGACGCCCAGATTTGCGGATAGCCGTTGCCCGCCCAGATGCGGTCTGGCTGCCAGCCGGCCCCCGACGCCTCGTCGAGTAGGACGATCTGCCCGACCGAGAAGCCAGTCGTGCTTGCCACCTGTATTGAGGTCGCCCCCTGGGCAGCGTCGGCGGTCAACGCGACCGCAGTCTGGTTGTTGTTATACAGCTGAGGACCGGCCAGGATCATCGGCGATGGCTTCGCGCCGGGATTATCAGAATTAAGTGTGGCGCCGCCAGTGCGCGTCAGCACCGTCGATCCTGCGCCGGCACCACGCAGCGTAACTCCACGATCCAGCTGCACATAGTTGCCCTCGGCGATCGTGAAGGTGGCGGCCGCGAGGGAGACCACCTGCCCCAGCGGGCACGCGTTGATCGCGTTCTGAATGTTGGCCGTGTCATCCCGGCCCCCACCGAGAGGGCTCACTGTGGCGCACACCGTGGTCCGGTTCGGGATGCCGCCTACGGAAAGCAGCCCGGCCATGCGCCAGTTGGCGCTGGCATCACGATCCACGGGCAGGATGCTGCCACCGCTGCTCGGCGGAAATGCTTCGCAAGGCGCCGCTGCCCCCCCGGCGGAGCAAGTCCATGTCCAGGGTCCGCTTCCAGTTACTACGGAGGGCGTGCCAATGTTGCAAAGGCTCGTCGCCGGCGCGGCGTCAGTGGTGGTGCCGTTGGCGGGTCCACACTGACCCGTCGCAAGCGGTGCTGAACAAGACGCGGGAGTGCCACGGTTCACGCCCGCGCATGTCCAGCTCCACGGACCGTTCCCGGTTACCGCCGAAGCCGTGCCGGCGCTGCATAGGTTGGCGCTTGGAGGGCCGGTCACAGGCGCACCTTTGGCGGAACCGCAAACGCCATTCACGGGCGGGTTACCGGTCGGCTGCAGGGTCGCATAGAATGACCAAGTCGTTGGCGCACAGCTCGCTGGGGATCCCGGGAAAGCAGTCGGAAACCCGCTACTGAACGAGCGGCGATTGTAATAGCAATTCCCTGAGTTGTTTTGTTTGACGAAGCTCAGACTATTGCTGCTGGGCAGGTAGGCGAGCCAATAATTGCCGACCGCGAGCGCGACCGGCGTCACCACGCTCTGCGTATTCCAGCCCTTGACTGGCGTAAAGCTCTTGGTCTGCGCCAGCAGCTTCCCTGGCCGTCCGTTGGCACCGCTCGCGTCATAGATGCCGAGCAGCAGCTGCCCGGTCGCATGGGTGATATAGAAAGACAGGCTTTCGATTGTTGCCGACTGCGATAACGCCGCACTTTGCGCGAGCGCCAAGTTGCCGTTTTGGCTGTCGCTGTCGGAAAGAACGGCGTTTGCACCGATCGTGATGCTCGACTGAGCAGCTCCCGGAAGCGACCACGAAATGAGCAGCGCCGACAGCAGTACGCGCCCGCGAGGCCAGGTCGCCATCAAATTTAGTAACCCGAAAACTTTGCCAGGCGCTCGCTCGGTCTTTTTGGTGATCGCCTGCCGCATTTCTGTATCCGTATAAATAGCCCGCGAGATAAATAGCCCGCGAGCTCTCGGACTGTAGAGGGTTAGCAACCGCGGGGCTATTGGTGTCATCGGTCGTCTATGTATTCAGAACACTCAATGATACATCGTAGAATATCAGCAACGTGTAAACATTTCGTTTGGACTTCCGCGGAAATTGTCATAACTTGGTCGATATTTTTCTTGAAACTGATCCGTAATATTGATGAAATACGTATTACAACCAAGTCTCTCCCGTAAACTGTAAAAGACTATTCAGTAGGTCCTCTTCGCTGCCTCTGGGAACCACGGAGCAGAGAGATTTCCGTTAATCTTGGCTAAAGGTTTATAGGTCGATAATACCGAACGTATGCGAAGTGAAAATCGGGACCGGCGGGTGCTAGATAGGGAGGCCGCTCCGCAGAGAGCGGTCCAGATCTGAAGCGATGAGCCCAGAGCGCCTTAATATTCTTTACGTTTCCCCGATGCCCGCCAGCCCTCCGCGCTTTGGCGCCCAGGCGCGGATGCATGGGCTTATGACCCAGCTGGCGCGACGCCACGACCTGACAGCCGTGATGCTAGTCGACGACGAGTTTGACGCTGACGAGTGCCGCCGGGCCATGCAGGCCTACTGCCGCGAAGCAGTGATGGTCCCCAACCCCTATGGCCGGGAAGGTCTCACCAAACGGCTGCTACAGCTCCGGTCCCTGGCCTCCACCCCGAGCTTCGAGCGGCTGCGTGTCACGCTACCAGTGCTACAGCAGACTCTGGACCAGATCCTGCGCGCCAGGCGGTTCGATGTCGTCAACCTGGAGTTCCCGTATCTTGGCCACTATGACCTGCGCCAGGCTCCGCCCGGCGAGCGACGCCCGTCCCTAATCGTGGACTCGCATGAGATAGCCTATGATCTGGCGCGGCAGTTCGCCCGCGCCGGCGGCAACCTGGGCCGTCGCCTCTATGCCGGCGCCAACTGGCGCAAGCTGCGCCGGGACGAGTTGGGAACCTACCGCGCGGCCGACGGCGTATATCTGTGCAGCGCGACGGATGAGCGGCGCCTGCTCAACCAGGTGCCCGGTGTGCGCACGACGGTCATTCCCAACGCCGCGGACGTTGAATACTACCAGCCCCGCCCCACGGACCCGGCGCCCGATGGCCGAACCGTGGTCTATTTCGGGCTCCTCTCCACCATCCCCAATATCGACGGCGTGGTCCATTTTGCGCAGGATATCTGGCCCCGCATCGCTGAGGCGGCCCCGCAGGCGCGCTGCAAGATTATTGGCGGCCGACCGCCGCCGTCGCTTCTGGCGCTGGCCGGGCCCCGGGTCAAGTTGACGGGCTTCGTGTCTGACCTGCGGCCTCACCTTGCGGCGGCGGCGGCCGTCGTGGTGCCGCTACGCCTGGGCGGGGGCACCCGCCTCAAGATCGTCGAGGCCATGGCAATGGGGAAAGCCATTGTCTCGACCACGCTGGGAGCCGAGGGGATCGAGGCCGTCCCCGGGCGCGACCTCCTCGTCGAGGACCAGCCGGCGGCCTTCGCAAAGGCGGTACACCGCCTACTGGCAGAGCCCGGCTTGGCCGCCCGCATCGGCCAATCGGCGAGGCAGTTGGCGGTGGAACGATATGGCTGGAGCGAAGCCGCCCGGGTATTGGAGGGCTTCTACCACCGGATCCTTGAGAACGCCTCGTGAAGGCGGCGCTCATCGGAGCTGGGCAGATCGCCCGGCAGCATCTCTCTTGCCTGAAGACCCTGCCGGGAGTCGAGCTGGCCGCTATTTGCGACCTCTCACCCGCCACGGCGGAGGCTGCCGCCGAGAGGTACGACATCCGGGCTTGGTTCACCGATCACCGCGCCATGCTTGAGAAGGTCCGACCCGACGTAGTCCACGTCACCACGCCTCCGACCTCCCATTTTGGGCTGGCTATGGATTCGCTCGATGCTGACGCGCACGTCATCGTCGAGAAGCCGGCGACCTCAGCCTTTAAGGAACTGGAGACACTAGTGCGGCGCGCCCAGGAGGCCGGTCGCCATGTCATCGAAGACTACAACTACGTCTTCAACCGTGCGCCGCAGGAAATTCTACGACGGATTGAATCCGGCGAGTTCGGGGCGGTGACACACGTCGAGGTACTCATTTGCCTCGACCTGCTTGGCCCAGGCGGCTTCGCCGATCCAAACTCGCCGCACCCGGCCCTTACGCTAGCGGGCGGTGCGATTGCCGACTTCCTGCCCCACTTGGCGTCGCTGGCGCATTTCTTCGTTGGTCCGCACCGGACCGCTCAGACGGTCTGGACCAAGCGCAAATCCTCACTGCTGCCGTTCGACGAATTCCGGGCCGCGTTGGACGCCGAGCGTGGGACTGCGGCCCTCGGTTTCAGCTCCAGCTCGCAGCCGGACGCTTTCTGGCTGCGGGTCTACGGCGAGAGAATGCAGGCTACCGCTAACTTGTACGAGACACGACTCACCTTTGACGGGCCCCGCAACGTGCCGAAGCCGCTGCGCCCGTTTTTCAGCGGCCTCGAGGAGGGAAAGACCATCCGACACGCCGCGCTTGCGACGCTGCTCCGGAAGTTCAAGGGCCCCGGGGCCCTTGAAGGCCTGTGGGAGCTCATTGCCCGCACCTACCGGGCACTGGCCGACGGGTCGGCGCTGCCGGTCACGGCGAGCCACGTTCTCGAGGTCAACCGGATGGTCGAGGCCCTCAAGCCCAAGGAGCAGCGGCCGTGAGAGCCCTCGTCACCGGCGCCAACGGGTTCCTCGGCCGGCACGTGGTCGGCGCGCTGCTGGCCCGGGGCATCGAGGTCCGTGCCATGGTCCGCCCGGCCGCGCGTCTGGAAGCGTTTGACTGGCCCTCTTCAGTGGAGGTCTTCAGGGCCGACCTGCGCACCTCGCGCGAGCTCAGGCGCGCTTTCGAGGGCGTCGACGTGCTGCTCCACCTAGCGGCGGTGGTCTCCGGCGGGGAGGATGCGCAATTCGCGGGAACCGTGGCCGGCACCGAGCGACTACTGGATGCTATGGCTGCCAGCGCCTGCCAACGGCTGGTGCTGTGCAGCACTTTTTCAGTCTACGACTACAGCTCGATCGGCCGGACCCTCGACGAGGATTCGCCGCTCCACCAGGGGCCGGACGTCTACACCCGCGATGGCTACACCATCTCCAAGTGGTGGCAAGAGCGAGTGGCCCGACGCTTTGTCGAGAAGTACGGCTGGGACCTCACCGTGCTCCG
>Ga0306924_10005056_pt1 | contig 12964 bp, 11 predicted proteins | sample sta12Can44000111_FD_203756 | JGI IMG/M metagenome (GOLD analysis project Ga0306924, IMG submission 203756) | Lab enrichment of tropical soil microbial communities from Luquillo Experimental Forest, Puerto Rico - statanox.12C.anox.44.000.111 (v2)... | ecosystem: Environmental > Terrestrial >... | reverse complement strand
CTCGGACACGATCCGCGGCCTGACGCTGGGCGGCGACGACTACGTGACCAAGCCGTTCTCGGTCGAGGCACTGGTGGCCCGGGTGCGCGCCGTTCTGCGGCGGACCACCCGCGCGCCCGGCGGCGGCGGCGTGCCGGACGACGGCGCCCTGCTCACCGTGGGCGACCTGGAACTTGACGAGGAGCACTGGGTAGTGCGCCGCGGCGGGACCCAGGTGGAGCTATCCCCGACCGAATTCCGGCTGCTCGCGTACCTGATGCGCAACCAGGGCCGGATGCTGACCAGGCAGCAGCTGCTGGAGAACGTGTGGGGCTGGGAGTTCGCCGGCCAGTCCCAGGTCGTGGAGACCTACGTCAGCTACCTGCGCCGTAAACTCGACCCGCTCGGGCCGCCGCTGATCCACACCCAGCGCGGCGTCGGCTACAGCCTGCGCCCGCCACCGGAAACCGAACGCGCGGGCAGATGAACCTCACCCGGCGGTTGGGAACCGGCCGCGGCAGGCTCTCGCTGCGGTCCCGGCTCCTCGCCGGGTTGATCACGGTGACCGCGCTGTTCCTCATCATCATGGGCGTGGTCACCACGGTGGTGCTGGGCAACTCCGAGCAGGACCAGTTCAACTCCGACCTGTCGCTCACCGCCCGGATCAAGCTGTCCGAGGTCGCCGACCTCGCCGACGGGTACGCCGTGATCTACATCAACCTCCCCACCAGGAAGGTGGGCGTGCTCAGCACGCCCTCGACGGCCACGGCGGAGCTGCAGGCCCAGGTCGGCGGCCTGCTGGCTCGCGGTCAGGCGAGAGGGTATTTCGGCCCGGAGGGCAATCCGCAGCGGACGCTGTTCGAGGTCTCGGTGTACCCGTACCCGCCCCTGACCGCGATCTGGCGCGAGGTCACGGCCACCGAGGCGGCGCACAACGGGAACCTGGTCCCCCCTGGCGCCAGCATCCTGATGATCGCGCGGCCGAACAGCGCGGTGGGCAGCGCGGTCCGCGGCCTGGTCCTGGCCGAGCTGATCACCGGCGCGATCCTGCTCGCCCTGCTCGCGGTGGGCGGCCGCTGGCTGATCAGCCGCGGCCTGGCGCCGCTCGACCGGATGGCGAGCACCGCCGACATGATCACCAGCCGGGGTGACCTGACCGCCCGGATGCCCGACCCGGGCGACCACGCCGAGGCGGGGCGGCTGGCCGGGGCGATCAACACCATGCTGGACCGGATCCAGCAGGCGTTCCGGGCACGCTACGAGTCCGAGCAGAAGGTGCGGCAGTTCGCCGCGGACGCCTCGCACGAGCTGCGCACGCCGCTCACCACGATCCGCGGGTACGCCGAGCTGTACCGGCAGGGCGCGCTCGGTGAGGACCGGCTGTCGAACGCCATGCGCCGCATCGAGCAGGAAGCCGACCGGATGTCCAGCCTGGTCGCCGAGCTGCTCGAGCTGGCCAGGCTGGACCGCGACTCCTCCCTCGACCTGACCAAGACCGACCTGTCCGCGCTGGTCGCGGACGCGGTCGAGGACGCCCAGGCGGTGGAGCCGAAACGGCCGGTCACGGTGAGAACGCCGGCCAGCCTGGTGGTGGTGGCGGACGAGCCGCGGATCAGGCAGGTGCTGGCCAACCTGCTCGGCAACGTCCGCGAGCACACCGCGCCCGACACCCCGGTGGCGGTCCGGCTCTCCGAGGCCGGGCAGGGCGCGCGGCTCGAGGTCACCGACTCGGGCCAGGGGATGGACCCGGAGGCGGCGGCGCGCGCGTTCGACCGCTTCTACCGGGGCGGGCACAACGGCAAGGACGCCCACGGCAGCGGCCTTGGGCTCTCCATCGTCCAGGCGATCGCGGTCGCGCACGGCGGCCACGCGATGCTCAGGTCGGGGGTGGGGGCCGGCACCAGCGTGCAGGTCTGGATCCCGTTCCAGCCCCCGGCTCAGGTCACCGAGCGGACCCCGCCCAACGGCGCGGCCTACGGCTGACTCCGGGGCCCGGGCCCCCGGCCGACGATGTCACGTGCGCTTGACCTGTTACTTATGATCTGTTACGAGCCTTCGGCTCCGAGCGGGCAACTCAGGCAACGGTGGTAGATGGACGACGGCGAGATTGTCGCTGCGCTGGCGGCGGACGACCCGGCGGGACTGGCCGCCGCGTACGACAGGTACGCGGCCCCGCTGTACGGGTACTGCCGCTGGATGCTGCGCGATCCGGCGCCCGCCGCCGCGGCCCTGCGCGAGACCTTCGCCGCCGCCGCCAAGCCGGCCGGCGGCCTGCAGGATGGCGACCAGCTACGCGGCTACCTGTACGGTATCGCGCGAGATCGGTGCTACCGGCGGCTGCCCACGGCCGAACCCGGCTTCGACGAGCTCGCCGACGGGGACGGCCAGCCGAACGGGTCCGGCCAGCCGAACGGGTCCGGTCAGACGGCCGACGTGGCCGAGGTACGGCGGCTGATCCGGGAGACCCTCGCCGAGCTGAAGCCGCATGAGCACGAGGTCATCGAGCTGAGCATCCGGCACAACCTCAGCGAGGAAGAGCTCGCGGCCGTGCTCGAGGTCTCCTGGAGCCGGGCGCACGGCCTGGCGGCACAGGCCCGTGAGCACTTGGAGAAGACCCTCGACGGGCTGCTCATCGCGCGCACGGGACGCGAGTCCTGCCCGGAACTCGCCGCCCTGCTGGCCGACTGGGATGGACGGCTGACCGGTCAGATCGGACGGGTGATCGCCAGGCACCTCGAGCACTGCCAGACGTGCGCGAGCCGCAGGCACGGTGCGCTGCGCCCCGAGGTGCTGTCACGCCTGCTGCCGCTGGCCGAGCTGCCGCCCGGCTTGCGGGAGCCGATACTCGGGCAGGCCGACGACAGCACGGCCGCGACGTCCCGCGGCCGGCCGACCGCGCCGCCGCGACCCGCGGGGCTCCGGCGAACCCTGGAGCTTCTCAGCTGGAGCAGGATCCGGGCCAATCCCGGCGGCGCGACGGCTGTCGCGGCCGTGACGGTGTGGATCGTGGCGGCGATGAGCGCCACCATGGTCACGCTGACCGGCGTGCACGCCGCCCGGGCTCTCGCCGCCCCCGGACACACCGCGCCCGCCAGCCCGACCATCTCGGCGGCCAGCAGCACGGCTCCGGCGAGCCCGCGCAGCTCCCGGTCGCTGCGGCCGGATGTCCGGCACACGCGGGCCCTGCTGCCCACGTTCGCGCCCGTGCCGTCGGCGTCACCCCCGGCGTCGGCCAAGCCGACGGCGTCCAAGTCCGCCTCCCCCTCACCGTCGGGCTCGTCCTCGTCATCGGCATCCGCTTCGGCCTCCCCGACGCCGACGCCGACGCACAGTCACACCCCCACCCCGACGCCGACCCCGACGTAACGGGCCCGCGGGCCGTACCGAATTAGCCGACATACCGCCCATACGCTGGCGATTCAACTACGGTTTGGGCATGGACGACCGCGAGATCGTCGCGGCCATCGTGGCCGGCGACCTGGCTGGCCTGGCCGCTGCCTACGACGAGCACGCCGAGTCCCTGCACGGTTACTGCCGCTGGATGCTGAACGAGCCCGAGGACGCCGCCAACGCGGTCGAGGAGACGTTCGTCATCGCCGCCGGCCGGCTCGACGGCCTGCGGGACCCGCGCAGGCTGCGGCCCTGGCTCTACGCGGTGGCCCGTAACGCGTGTCACGGCCGGCTGCGCGCGTCGGAGGTGGGGCTCGGCGAGCCCGCCGACCTGCCCGATCCGCCCTCCGGCGCCGAGGACAGAGGACGCGCCGCCGCCGGGCGAGCCGAACTGCGCAGGCTCGTCCGCGCTGCCCTCGACGGGCTGAACCCGGCCGAGCGCGAGGTCATCGAGCTCGACCTCCGGCACGACCTGCACGGCGCCGACCTCGCGGCCGTGATCGGCGTGCCACGCAACCAGGCGCACGCGCTGGCCTCGCACGCCCGCGGCGAGCTGGAGAAGGCGCTCGGCGCGCTGTTCGTGGCGCAGACCGGGCGGCGGGCCTGCGCCGAGCTCGACCTGCTCCTCGACGGCTGGGACGGTCAGCTGGCCGCGTCGACCCGCAAGCAGGTCAGCCGGCATATCGAGGAATGCGATGCCTGCGCCGACCGCAGCCACGGCGCGCTGCATGCGGCGGTGCGCTACGGCATGGCCCCGCTGGCCGGGCTCCCGACCGAGCTGCGCGACGAGGTGCTGCACCTGTGCGCCGATTCCGGCCCGGAGGCGCTGTCGTACCGGCGGGAGGTGACGCAGCGGGCCGGGGCGTTCCTGCCCAACGGCTTCCCGCAGGCGGTCCGGGCGCCCCGGCGGCGGATGATCGCGCTGTCCGGGGTCGCGGCGGCGGTGGGCGTCCTGGTCGCGCTCATGGCGACCGGGATCGTCACGGTGCTCGCACTCACCGGTTCGCATTCCCCGCAGCAGGCCGCCGCCGGGACGGGCAGCTCGTCAGGCTCCTCGAGTGCCCCGGCGACCGGAGTTACCGGAACGGCCGGCGGCGCATCGCCGGGCGGGCCGCCGGCCGGCGGCCCGCCGCCGTCCAGCAGCGCACCGCCCCCGGCGGCCCCCGCGTCCGTCTCGCCGACCAGTGAAAAGCCGTCGCCGTCGCGTCCCGCCGCCTCCACGGCGCCAGCCACCCCCACGCCGAGATTCACGTTCCACCCGCCCACACCCACGCCGACGTCGACGGTCACGTCGACCGCCACCGCCACGCCGACGCCGACCTCCACGTCCACGGGCAACCCGCAGGGCTAGCCGCGCGCTCAAGCCCCGGCCCTCGGCCTGGAGGCGAGGAACTGGTCGAGTTCGGCCCGGGTGGGCGAGGTCGCCGCGCCGGCCCGGGTGACGGTCAGGGCGGCGGCCGCGTTGGCCCGCCGGGCGGCCTCGCCCGCGGTCAGCCCGGCGGCCAGGCCGGCCAGGAACACTCCGGAGTGGGCGTCGCCGGCGCCGGTGGTGTCGACCGCCGTCACGGCGGGTGCCGCGATGCGGCTCAGCGACGGGCCGTGACCCACCCCCGGGCCGGGCATCCGCACGGCCAGCACGCAGCCGTCCGGGCCGGCCCGGACGATGACGCCGGCCCGGCCGGTCCGGCGAACCAGGCGGCGGGCCGCCTCGGCCGGGTCGTCGCTGCCGGTGAGCAGGGCGCCCTCGCGCTGGTTGCAGCTCCACCAGTCGCAGCGGGCCAGCACCGGGTCGAGCACCGCCGCGGGGATGTCGGCGACCAGCGGCCCTGGATCGACGAACAGCAGGACCCCGGGCGGCAGGCCGGCCGCCCAGGCGCCCAGCACCCGGCCCGACCCGGGCGCGACCAGGCCGTAGCCGGACACGTAGACCGCGTCTCCGGGCCGGACCCGGACCAGGTCCCACGCGCCCGGCTCGCGCAACGACTCGGCGCCCAGCGCGGTGACGAACGTCCGCTCGCCGCCCGCCTCGACCAGGGCCACGTCGAAACCCGTGTCGGCGTCCGGATCGGGCGCGCGGAGCAGCCGGATCGCCTCCGCGGCCAGCGCTGCGCGGACCATGTCCCCCCACGGCCCGGTGCCGTGGCCGCCCGCGTAGACGACGGGCAGGTCTTGCCGGACGGCCGCGGCCATGATGTTAAACCCGCCGCCCACCTCGACGGCGGCCGATTCCGCGAGCATGTCGCCACCGCGCTCAGGCAGCGCGGGCACCCGCATCAGCAGGTCGACGATCGCCTCGCCGGCGAAGACGAGGCGGTTCATCGCGCTTCGCTCCCTGGCCGGTCACGCAGGGCGAGCGCGTCCCCGATGGCCAGCCCGTACAGCGCCCCCCGGGCGCGCGTGAGCGTTTGCATGATCACGAAGACTCTATTACCGCAACCGTAGGGAGCGTCGCGCGGGCACGAGACCGGACTTCCGTCACTGCGGCACCGCTCGCACGGCCTGTACCACTTCCGTGCAGGCCTTTACGACGTGGATGCCACATCCACGTCGTTCCAGCGACATGGCTGGGACATCCACGCCTTATGAATGGTGCGGGCCGGGCGGTGGATACGTATCACCAGTCACGGCAGTGCACGGGGAGCGCAGCAGCACCAAGGGCCGGCCCGGGGTCACTGAAGCCGCGGGGCTACAGGACGTGGCTGCCGTACATTTCGCCCAGGGGGTCGGCGAGCAGTTCCAGGCGGGCGCCGTCGGGGTCGCGGAAGTAGAGCGACGTGCCGCTTTCCTCCAGGTACTCCACGCCGGCCGCCTCGAGGTTGGCGCGCAGCGCGGCCCACTTCTCCGGCGTCACCGAGATCGCGAGGTGGTGCAGGCCGCCGAGGACCTCGGCGTACGGGCCGAGGTCCAGGCCGGGGAAGTCGAAGAAGGCCAGCAGGTTGCCGTTCCCCACGTCGAAGAAGAAGTGATTGGACCCCTGGTAGTCGCGGTTCTCGATGATCTCGGTCAGCGGGAACTCCAGGACCCCCTGGTAGAAGCGGATCGTCCGCTCCACGTCGGAGCTCAGCAGGGCGGTGTGGTGAATGCCGCGGGCGCTGCTCGACGGCCGTTCGGCCTTGATGTACTCGGCGTGCAGCCGGGCCCGCTCGGCTTCGATGGCAGCGAGATCCACGATCCGCCCCCTCCCTCTCAGATCCGGAAGAACGAGTTCAGGAACCGGTCGGCCACCGCTCGGTCACCCCGGATGGTGCCCGCGTTCATCCGGCCGAACGCGGTCAGCACCAGGCTCCCCGGATCGAACTCGATCACGGCGGGCATGCCGGACACGTCCTCCTGAGCGTAGCTCAGGCCCTCGGAGGTGATGTTCACCAGGTAGTCCACCGCGTTGCGGCCGGACACCCTGACGCCTACGGCGAACGCCTCGCCGTCGGCCAGAGGCTCCGTCGTCGCCTGCCACAAGATGAACATGAACGGCACCAGCAGGTCCGCGGTGTCGCCGCCGAGCCCGTGCGCCCGGCCGGTGCCCTGACGGATGTCCCAGCCGTGCACGCCGTAGTCCATGAGCTGGAACACCGGGTAGAAGAAGGCCGGCAGCGGCCCCATGTACTTGTGCGTGACCAGATGCCCGCCCCATTCGCCGGGGCCGAGGGCCGCGGCGAGCCCCATCATCTTCTCGAAGTCGTCCCGCAGCCGCTCGACCGCGTCGGCCTGGCTCAGCTCACGGTGGCTCTTGGCGCCCTCGTCGAGGCGCTCCTGCATGACCCGCATGCCGAGCGGGTCGTCGACCTGCCCGCCGGCGGCGGCCGCGTCAAAGCCGGTGAAGTAGCTCTCGGTCACGTCGATCAGGTGGCCGACGATGTCGCGGACCTCCCACTGGGGGCACCCGGTCGACGCGGTCCACCGGTCACCGTCCTCGGCCATGTCGAACAGCGCCCCGGCCTCGAGCCGGACGACGCGCAGCAGGTTGTCCTTGGCGGCGTAGTCCGTCGCATCCCACTCGTTCATGCAGGCCCTCCCCCGGGTCGCGGGTTCGCATTACGAACGAAAGTTCATACCGCGAACCTAGAACGTTCAAAGGTACGGTCAACGGCTCGCAGCCGGGACGTAACCCCGGGCGAGCAGGCTATCGCGCCAGATGTCTCGCGTCACCCCCGGATCTGGGGGTCAGGGGACTGGCTGAGTGATGGGACGAGCGCGGGCAAACCGGGCACCGGCCCGTTCTCGATCAGCTGGCTCAGCGCGGCGGTGTCCAGGTGGCGTGACACCAGATCGGCCAGCACGTCGAGGCGCGCCTCCCGGACCGCGGCGAAGCCGGTATCGGGCGCGGGCGTGAAGTCCCGGCCGGCCTGGGCCGCCACCTCGGCCAGGAAGGCTCGCCTGAACTCGTCGTTCTCCAGCGCGCCGTGCCAGCTGGTGCCCCAGATCGCACCGCGGCGGCAGCCGTCGAGGAAGGGTTCCGCCCCGTCGCCTCCAGGATCGGTGACCTCGGCGACGCCGTGATGAATCTCGTAGCCGGCCACCGGCGCGCCCAGCGCGCGGCCCCGCGGACGGCCGAGGATCTTCTCCGCGCCGAACCGGACGCGGACCGGCAGCAGCCCGAGCCCGTCGACCACGCCGCGGCCCGATTCCACCGGGTCGTCGATCTGGCCGGCCAGCATCTGGTAGCCGCCGCAGATGCCGAGCACCGGGCGGCCGGCCCGGGCCCGTCCGGCCACCGCGGCGGCCAGGCCGCGATCCCGCAGCCAGGCCAGGTCGGCGACGGTGGCCCGGGACCCGGGCAGCACCACCAGGTCCGCGTCGGCCAGGTCGGCCGGGCTGGCGGCGAAGCGCACCAGCACGCCGGGCTCGGCCGCCAGCGCGTCCACGTCGGTGAAGTTACTGATCCGGGGCAGCCTGACCACCGCGACCCGGAGAAAATCACTGGTACCGAACGGGCCGGGTTCCACGTCGCGGCTAGCCAGCGAGAGCGAATCCTCGGCGTCGAGCCACAGGCCTTCCCGCCAGGGCAGAACGCCGTACACGCGCCGGCCGGTGAGCCGGCGGAGCATGACCAGGCCGCTGTCCAGCAACTCGGGGGCGCCGCGGAACTTGTTGATCACGAAGCCGGAGACGAGCGCCTGGTCTTCCGGCGCGAGCAGGGCCAGCGTGCCGTACATGGCGGCGAACACGCCACCGCGGTCGATGTCGCCGGTCACGATGACCGGCAGGCCGGCCGCGCGGGCCAGGCCCATGTTGGCCACGTCGGTATCGCGCAGGTTGATCTCGGCCGGGCTGCCCGCGCCCTCGCAGATGACCACGTCGTAGGCGTCCCGCAGCCGGGCCAGGCTGTCCAGCGCGACCTGGCGCAGCCGCGGCGCGTGCGCGCGGTAGCCCACCGCGTCGGCTTCGGCCTCGGGGTGGCCGAGCACGACGACCTGGCTGCGCCGGTCACTGCCCGGCTTGAGCAGCACCGGGTTCATGTCGGCGGTCGGCTCGATGCCCGCCGCGGCGGCCTGCATTGCCTGCGCCCGGCCGATCTCGGCCCCGTCCGTGGTCACGAACGAGTTCAGCGACATGTTCTGCGCCTTGAACGGCGCCACCTTCACGCCCTGCCGGGCCAGCCACCGGCAAAGACCGGCGACCAGAACGCTCTTACCCGCGTCCGAACCCGTCCCGGCGACCAGCAGCGTCCCTCGCACGGATGCAGGCTACTGGGTTGGCCCGGGGGGACGACCCCCCGGAACCCCCCGCTCATGGGGGGACTGCCCGTCCCCCCATACCCCCCTGGCCCCTTGCATGTTTGGTCTAGTCCACGGGGGTACTTGTATGGCCACTCAGGCTGAAGAAGGAGGCCCTCATGTTGCTCTTGCTCCTGGCCCTGCTGGTCGTCCTGGTCCTGTTCGGCGCGGGGTTCGCCCTGCACGTGCTGTGGTGGGTCGCCATCGCGGCGCTGATCGTCTTCCTGGTCAGCTTCTTCCTGCGCCGGTGAGAAGAGCTAGCAGCACGGCCAGGGCGGTCGCCGACGCGGTGACCGCCCTGGAGAGCGCGATGGCGCGGCGGATGTCCTCCGGCTCCGGGGCGCGCCCTTCTCCCAGGTTGGGGCGCGCCTCGGCCACGCCAGCGTAGACGTTCGTCCCGCCGAGGCGTACGCCGAGCGCCGCCGCGAAGGCGGCCTCGCACCGGCCCGCGTTCGGGCTCGGATGACGACCGCCGTCGCGGCGTACCACGTTCAGCACGGAAACGGGGCTGGCCCCGGTCACCAGCGGGGAGCAGGCCGCGGCGAGCGCGGCCGTGACGCGGGCCGGGATCCAGTTGGCCACGTCGTCCAGGCGGGCCGAGGCCCAGCCGAACCGCAGGTACCTGGCCGAGCGGTGACCCACCATCGCGTCGAGGGTATTGACCGCGCGGTAGGCCACCAGGCCCGGTATCCCGGCGACGGCCCCCCAGAGGAGCGGCGCCACCACGGCGTCCGAGGTGTTCTCGGCGACCGACTCCACCACCGCGCGGGCCAGGCCCGTGGCGTCCAGCTCCGCGGGATCGCGGCCGCACAGGCTCGGCAGCACCTCCCGGGCCGCGGCGAGATCGCGGCGGCGGAGCGAGGACCGGGCCCGTTCGGCTTCATCGTGTAGCGACCGGGCACCGGTGACCGCCCACACCGCGGTCGCGACCGCGGCGGCCTGCCACGGCGGCCGGCCTCGCGTGCGGCGGTGCAGGGCCACGGCGGGGGCGGCGACGGCCAGCACGCAGGCGGCCGCGTGGGCGGCGCCGCGGCGGCGGCTGTCGGCGTAATCGCGGGCCTCGAGGGCCGCGGCGGCCCGGCCGAACGCGGCCACCGGGTGACCGCGCCGCGGATCGCCGACCAGCGCGTCGAGCACGACGCCGGCGGCCAGCCCGGCGGGGAGAGGCCATCGCGCTCGCCCTGCCATCCTTGGTGACCGGGGCACCCGCTCATTGTGGCCTAGGACCATCGGCGTACGCGGGTTGGGGCGGGCGGCCGATGCGGGCGGGCGCTTGGTGCGGGCAGGCTTTCTCCATGAGAACCTACGCGGAACTCCCCGGGCTGATGACGCTGATGACCGGGGACGAGAAGCACGGGCCCAGCGCGACATCGACCCTGGATGTGCTCTGGGTCCTGTACGACCAGGTGCTCCGGGTGTCGCCGGATACCGTCGGCGCCCCCGGCCGGGACCGGTTCCTGCTGTCCAAGGGGCACGGGCCGGCCGCCTACTACGCGGTGCTCGCGGCCAAGGGCTTCTTCCCCGAGTCGTGGCTGGCCGGCTTCGGCTCGGCCGGGTCGCCGCTGGGTTACCACCCGGACCGCAACCTGATCCCCGGCGTGGAGATCGCCAGCGGGTCGCTGGGGCACGGGCTTCCTCTCGGGGTCGGCCTGGCGCATGGCCTGCTCGCGCGGGGCTTGCCCGGCCTCGGTGATACAGCGCCGCGGGTTTATGTGCTGGTCGGCGACGCGGAACTGGACGAGGGCAGCAACAACGAGGCGATCGTGTACGCGGGCGCCGCGGGCCTGCCCAACCTCACGGTGGTCGCGGTGGACAACCAGTCCTCCTCTTACGGCTGGGGGCGGGGCGGGATCGAGGCGCACTTCGCGGTCAGCGGGTGGTCGACGGTACGGGTTTCCGGCCGTGACCATTCCGCGCTGGCCTCGGCGTTCCGGGTTACCGGGGCGGCGTTGGCTGGTCCGCAGCTCGTGGTGGCCACTGTAGAAGGGAGGGACGATGCCTGACATGCGTACGGTCTTCGCGGAGACGGCGACGGCACTGCTGGACGAGGACCCGCTGGCCGCGGTGGTGCTGGCGGAGATCTCGGCGGATATGTTCGGCAAGGCGGCGGCGAGGCACCCGGACCGGGTGCTCAACGTGGGCATCAGGGAACAGCTGATGGTCAGCGTGGGCGGCGGACTGGCGCTGGCGGGGATGCGGCCGATCGTGCACACCTACGCGCCGTTCCTGGTCGAGCGGGCCTACGAGCAGGTCAAGCTGGACCTCGGGCACCAGGGCGTGCACGCCGTCCTGGTCAGCATCGGGGCGTCGTACGACGCCGCCCGGGCCGGGCGGACGCACCAGGCGCCGGAGGACGTCGTCTTGATGGACAGCGTCCCGGGGTTCACCGTGATCGTGCCGGGGCACCCGTCCGAGGTCGGGCCGCTGCTGCGCGGGGCGATGGGCACGCTGGAGGCTGGCTCTACTTATCTGCGGCTGTCTACCGAGGCCAACCGGGAGGCGCGGCCGGTGTGGCCGGGGCTTCAGGTGGTGCGTTCGGGGCGGCGGGCGGTGGTGGTCGCGGTGGGGCCCATGCTGTCACCGGTGCTTGACGCAGTGGCCGACCTGGATGTGACCGTGGCGTACGCGACCACGGTACGGCCGTTCGACGCGTCCGGGCTGCGGGAGCTGGAAGCCTCGTCAGGCGCGGTAGTGCTGGTCGAGCCGTACCTGGCCGGGACGTCTGCCTTCACGGTTGCCTCGGCGCTGGCCTCGCGGCCGCGCCGGCTGCTGAGCCTGGGCGTGCCGCGCGGTGAACTGCGCCAGTACGGGACGCCTGCTGATCATGCGGTTTCTTATGGCCTGGATGCGGCTGGGATCCGACGCTCGGTGACCGGGTTCCTCGGCTTGACCTAGGTGACCCGGGCGGCCTGGGCTCTATGGTTGTGGCAGTTTCGGGCGTTGTTTGGCTCAAACTGCGCATGATCATGGAGCCACCCGCGCCGAGCGTAGTTGCGGAAGCCGGGCTGGGTCCTTCCTGAAACCCATGATGTCACTGCGCTCCCCGCGCATTCCGTGACCAGTGGTACACCTCGCCGCGCGGCACTTATGGGGTGGATGCCCCTCTCATGTACTTGGTAAGAACAGCATGAGAGGGGCATCCACGCCTTATGCACTAGCGGGCGGGCACTTATCATGAGCCACGGCAGCTTAACCAGAGCGCAGCAGTACCAGGAGCCAGAGACCGAGCACGCGTAGTCCGCTCCGGATGAGGCCCACGTGCCCATTCATTTCATGATCGTGGCCGGTTCGCGTCACATTGACTCAAGTTGTCCAGATCATAAGGTCCGCCTGGCGCCGCGCCGGTGCGGGAAGTTGATGTCATCGCTAGTGCCGATGAGCTTCGGATCGCCTTTACCACTCCGCTTGAGCGTTCCTGCTGGACGCCAGCCGCTCTTACCGTGCCTCAGAAGACGAGACTCACTTGTTATAGCGGGGTGGACTTCGACGCTGAGCTGGCCAGCTGGGGCGGCCGGTGATTCGGTTGGCAGCTCGCCGGGCTCGACCGGCTCGGCGTTGACAATACCTTGCGGTACTCTCTGCCGTTGGGAACCCTCGGGAAGCTGACGGCTAACGTTTCCCGAGGTGGTGCGGCCTCAAGGCCGACACACTGCGACCTTCGCGTGGCCGTCGCGTGATCTTCGCCGTACACAATTACGTTCGAGCGCCCGTAGCTCAGCCGGACAGAGCAGCTGCCTTCTAAGCAGCGGGTCGCGGGTTCGAATCCTGCCGGGCGCGCAAGGTAGCTCTGACCAGCGGAAACGCTATTGTTTAGCTGCGACAACCGGTCAAATCCGGCCGCCGAGCGCACGCCGGGAAACGGTGTCCTAGCTGCGAATACA
>Ga0306924_10005055_pt1 | contig 12966 bp, 14 predicted proteins | sample sta12Can44000111_FD_203756 | JGI IMG/M metagenome (GOLD analysis project Ga0306924, IMG submission 203756) | Lab enrichment of tropical soil microbial communities from Luquillo Experimental Forest, Puerto Rico - statanox.12C.anox.44.000.111 (v2)... | ecosystem: Environmental > Terrestrial >... | reverse complement strand
CTCGCCGCGCGCCCGTCGGTCGGCAAGACGGCGTTCGCGCTGAACATCGCCGCCCACGCCGCCACCCGCGCCGAGAAGACGGTGGCGCTGTTCTCGCTGGAAATGCCCTCCGAGCAGCTCTCCACTCGAATCCTCGCCGCCGAGGCGAAGCTCGACTGGCGCCGGATGAGCCAGGGCATGCTGCAGCGGAACGACTGGGACAAGATCATGCACCACGCCGACCGGATCAGCCGCGCGAAGATCTGGCTCGACGACAACTTCGTGCTCTCGCCGGTGGAGCTCCGGTCGAAGTGCCGCAAGATCAAGCGCGAGCAGGGCGCGCTCGACCTCATCCTCGTGGACTACCTCCAGCTCATGCACTCGCCCGGGGCGAACTCGCGCGAGCAGGAGATCGCCACGATCTCCCGCTCGCTGAAGCAGATCGCGAAGGAGCTCGAGTGCCCGGTGGTGGCGCTCTCGCAGCTCAACCGAGGCGTCGAGAAGCGGAAGGGCGATCCGCCGATGCTCTCCGACCTTCGCGAGTCGGGCGCGATCGAGCAGGACGCCGACGTCGTGATGTTCCTCCACCGCCCCGGCGATCCCGAGCAGGAGGGCGGCTCGATGCAGCCGCAGACCGACGTGCAGGACATCGAGCTGCACATCGCGAAGCAGCGCCAGGGTCCCACCGGCGTCGTGGAGCTCGTGTTCTTCAAGAGCCACACGTTCTTCGCGGAGAAGCAGAAAGGGGCGTGAGCGGGCGCGGAGGAGGGGCCCCCAACCGAGGCGAGCGGCTCGCGCACTTCACGCCGCACGCGTCATCGCGCGATCGCTGTTGGGGTCGCGACCACGGCCACCGTGGACTCCGCGAATCCGGCGCTGATTCACGCCAGGTTGACGATCACGAACCACACGCATGAGTGGCGGCGCATCGAGTTCGGAGCCTGCCGCGGGCGGAGCTCGGTGCGCGTCTACCTGTATCGCTCTCCTGAACGCAGCGACCCTCCAGTCTGGGACTCTGCCGCAGCCCCCGCGGGCGCGTGGTGCAAGGGCGTGGGCGTCCTGTTGATCGTCGCCCCCGAGGCGTCCGCATCGTCCGGCGAGCTGGCGCTCGACGCTCAGGTTCCAGCGAACCTGCCGGTCGGCACGTACTACGTCATCGTGGCATTCGACCTCTCGGAGCCGAGGATCGCCGTCGAGATTCCCGCAGGCGCCTCACCGTCGGCAATCCGCAGTCGGAGCGGTGACGTCCGTCCTACGCCCGGTCGAGATACCGCTCCACGTACCGCTTCGCCGCGCGCACCGCGTCCTCGAGCGCCTCACCGAGCGCGAGCCGCGCCGCGATCGCCGACGCGAGCCGGCAGCCGGTGCCGCGCGCGGTACCGGGGCGTCGGCGGCCGGTGAACCGGGTCACCTTCCGCCCGCGCACGAGGAGGTCCACGGGCGGGCCCTCGCGGTGGCCGCCCTTCACGAGCACCGCGCGGGCCGGCAGCTCGCGCGCGGCGCGCACGGCCTCCTCCTCGCTCTCGAGCGCGCGGCCGGCGAGCGCCTCCAGCTCGGGCCAGTTCGGCGTCGTGAGCGCGGCGTGAGCGAGGAGCGGCGCGAGGTCCGCGGGCGTGCCGTCGAAGAGCGAGAGGCCGGAGGTCGCGGAGAGCACGGGGTCCACGACGAGCGGCGCCCGCAGGCGCGCGAGGCGAGCGGCGAGCGCGCGCGCGTTCGCGCCGCTCCCGAGCATGCCGGTCTTCACCGCGCGCGGCCGGGCGCCGTCGAGGAGCGCGTCCACCTGCGCGACGAGGAGCTCCGGCTCCACCGGGAACGCGCCGCGCGCGCCCTTGGGCCCCTGCGCGGTGAGCGCGGCGGCGACGAGCCACGCCCGCGCCCCGGCCTCATGGATCGCCTCGGCGTCGGCGGCGAGCCCCGCGCCGCCGGTCGGGTCGAGGCCGGCGACGACGAGCACGGCGGGCGGTTGAGGCGCCCTCCCCCGCCGCGGACCGGGGCGGCTCACCGCCGGAGGTCCCGCGCCGCGTCCACGAGGCCGCGGTAGATCGCCGCCTGGCGTGTGGAGCGGGCGGCGGCGGCCTCGGGGTGCCACTGGACGCCGAGCGCGAACGGCAGGTCGGGCAGCTCTACCGCCTCCACCACGCCGTCGGGCGCGCGCGCCGAGACGAGCACGCCACCGCCGGGCTCGCGTACCGCCTGGTGGTGCGTGGAGCCCACGTCGAGCCGCTCCGTGCCCACGAGCGACGCGAGCAGCGAGCCGGGGACGATCTCCACCGCGTGGTGGGGCACGTCCTTCGGTGGCGGCTGCTCGTGGCCGTCGACGCCGAGATCGTCGCGCAGGTCCTGGTAGAGCGTGCCGCCGCGGACCACGTTGAGGAGCTGCATGCCGCCGCAGACGCCGAGGAGCGGGATGCGCCCCGCGAGCGCCGCATCGCACAGGGCCCACTCGAACGCGGTCCGCTCCGGCTTCGCCTGCCCGCAGCCGCGCCGCCGCGTCTCGCCGTACTGGGCCGGGTCCACGTCGAAGTCGCCGCCCGAGAGCACGAGCCCGTCCACGAGCGCGAGGTAGGCTGCGGCCACCGAGGCGTCCCCGTACGGGAGCGGGACGGGGAGCCCGCCGGCGGCGAGCACCGCGTCCGCGTAGCCGCGCGGCAGCTCGTAGCGCCCGCGCGCGAGGTCCAGGTCGAGGGTCACGCCGATCCGGGGCCGCCTCATCGCCGCGCCCTCCGCCGCTCACCGTCCGTGAATGCCGCCGCCAGCGCCCGTGCGCGGGCCGCGATGTCGCCGCCGACGAGCAGATCTCCGGCGACCGCCGCACAGGCGGACCCCGCGAGAGACACCTCGGCCACGTTCTCGAGCGTGATGCCGCTGATCGCCACCACCGGCGCCGGCAGCGCGGCGCACACGGCCGCGAGCCCGTCGAGGCCGCGCCGCTCCACGCCGGGGAGCGGCTTCGTCGCGCTCTCGAACACCGGACCGAAGCCCACGTGGTCGGCGCCCTCGGCGAGCGCAGCCCGGGCCGCCTCCAGCGTGCGCGTGGTCCGCCCCACGAGGAGCGCGGGCCCGAGGAGCCGGCGCGCATCGGCCGGCGAGAGGTCGTCGTCGCCCACGTGCACGCCGTCGGCGCCGGAGAGGAGCGCGAGGTCGGGCCGGTCGTTCACGAGCACGAGCGCGCGCCCGGCTGCTACCGCCACGATCTCGCGGGCCGCGGCGAGGATCGCCCCCGCGGTCGCCCGCTTCATCCGGAGCTGCACCACTCCCGCCCCACCCTCGATCGCGGCGCGCGCGCGCTCCACCGGGGCGTCGTCGCCGACGATGGCGTAGAGCCCGTGGAGGCGCGCGATCCGCCGCGCGTGCATGTCGCCCGGATCGGTCACGACGCTCGCCTAGCACGCGCTTGACGGCACCGCAACAAGCCGCCTATTTTCCAGCGTTTTCACGAAAGGCATCCTCATGGCTGAAGCGATCGATCCGAAGCTCCTCGACAAGCGCGTGGCGCAGCGATACCTGCGCAAGGGCCGGCTGGACGAGAAGGAGTTCCAGAAGCACATCCAGGCCCTGCCGGACCTCGCCGATCAGGCGCTCGAGATCGACTCGACGTTCGAGCCCAGCGCCGCCCCGCGGCCGCAGGGCCCCACCAGCGTCGAGCCCGGAATCGACGCCTCCGAGGAGTAGCCGTGCGCGCGGCGTGCGCCGCCCTCCTCCTCGCGCTCGCGCCCGTCCGTCCGGCCGCCGCTGCGGCGCTGCCCGCTCCGGAGCGCTCGAACCCTGCCGCGCGGCGAACGCCGGTCGTGGCGGCGGTGGAGAAGGTCCGGGGCGCGGTGGTGAACATCGCGGCCGAGGAGTTGGTGCGCATCCGCGTGCCCTCCTCGCGCTCCGGCACCTGGGAGGACCTCCTCTTCGGAGAGCTTCGGCCGCGGTATCGCAAGGGCTACCAGGTGACGTCGCTCGGCTCGGGCGTCATCGTCTCGCCCGAGGGATACGTCCTCACGAACAACCACGTGGTGGAGCGTGGCGCGCGGTTCCGCGTCCAGCTCGTCGACGGGCGCGAGCTCGCGGCGAAGGTCGTCGGCACCGATCCCTCGTCCGACCTCGCGGTGCTGAAGCTGCAGGCCTCGGAGCGGATGCCGTACGTCGCCCCCGGCCGGTCGGACGACCTCATGATCGGCGAGACGGTCATCGCGATCGGCAACCCGTTCGGCCTCGCGAACACCGTGACCACCGGCGTCGTCTCGGCGGTGCACCGCAGCTTCAAGGCCGGCGACCGCACGCTCTTCGACTTCGTCCAGACCGACGCGTCGATCAACCCCGGCAACTCGGGTGGCCCGCTCCTCGACATCGAGGGGCGGCTCATCGGCGTGAACACCGCGATCCTCGGCGACCGGAACGCCGGCATCGGCTTCGCGATCCCGATCGATCGCGCCCGGCGCATCGCCGAGGACCTCATCACGCTCGGCGAGGTGCGCGCCGCGTACGTGGGCGCCGACGTGGAGGACCAAGGCGGCTCCGACGACGGGCGCAAGGCGGGCCGCGTGGTCGTCGCCGCGGTGGACTCCGGCTCGCCCGCCGGCGCGGCGGGCCTCGCGCGCGGCGACGTGGTCGAGGCGGTGAACGGGCACCCGGTGGAGAGCGCGGAGGAGTACCGCTTCCGGATGCGCGACCTCGCGATCGGCACCACCGCGAAGATCGACGTGGTCCGCGGTGGACACCGGCTCGCACTCTCCGTGCGCTGCGTGGAGCTCGGCCAGGACCGGATCCCGGCGCTGGTCGCCCGCCGCATCGGGATCGAGCTCGGCGAGGCGCGCGTGCAGGGCGAGCGGTTCGTGGTCGCGCGCTCGGTGCAACGCGGCAGCGCGGCCGCCCGCGTGGGCGTCGCTGCGGGCGATCTCCTGCGCGAGGTGAACTCGCAGGAGGTCTCCACCGTGGCCGAGTTCCGGCGCGCCGCCGCGCGCGCGCGCCGCTCGGGGCAGCTCGTGTTGCTCGTGCAGCGTGGCTACGCCGCCGAGCGCATCGCCTTCGACTTCGACTAGGGGGCCGTCATGCCGGAGCAGGGGCCGAACATCGACTTCGTGACCTTCGTGATGTCGCTCGCCTCGAGCGCCTTCGTGCACATGGGCGACGCACCGCACCCGGAGACCGGCGAGGCGTCGGAGCACCTGGCGCTCGCGAAGCAGACCATCGACATCCTGGGGATGCTCGAGGCGAAGACGAAGGGGAACCTCACGACGGAGGAGGCCCACTTCCTCGAGAACCTCCTGATGGATCTGCGGCTCCGGTACGTGCAGAAGACGTCGGGGCGGTAAGGCTCTGGCGTAGACGCCGGGTCGGCGGCGCCCGAGCGGCCCGACCGGGGTCAGAGCCCGCAGGAGAGCATGTGCTCCGTGAGCCGGCGGATCAGCTCGCGACGTACGACCCTGCGGGTGCGCGCGACGTCGTCTGCGGCCGCGACCCGCGGCGAGCGACGGCGCGCGGCTTCCACCACCCAGGCGATGCGGCGGTTGTCGAGCCGCGCTGGGCCGCGGCCCGCGCGCGAGAGGAAGAAGTTGAGTCCGCGGTCGCGGAGCACTCCCTGGAGCGAGCGGCGAGCCTCTGCGTGGAGGGCGAGATCGACGACGTTCAGCACCTGACCGATCTAGGCTCGATCGCGCAATCGATCCAATTTCCTCCGATCGTGCTCAGAACTGGACGAGCGGAGCGATCTCGGCGATCCGCGCTGCGCGAGATATCGGATCCGGATCGAACGGCAGCACCGCGAGCGGCGCGATCCCCGTGAGCCGCTCGATCTCGCGCGCGTTGTGCGGCTCCGACGGATCCGACACCCCGGACGCACAGTTGAGCACGATGCCCGCGATCGCGAGGCCGCGCGCGCGCAGCGCCTCCACCGTGAGTGAAGCGTGGTTCACCGTCCCGAGGCCCGAGCGCGCGACGACGAGCACCGGGAACCCGAGCGCGCGCGCGAGGTCCGCGTAGGTCTCGCGCTCGGTGAGCGGCACGAGGAGCCCGCCCGCGCCCTCCACCACGATCGCGTCGTGCCGCGCCGCGAGCGCGCGCGCGGCGTCGAGGATGCGCGCGAGCGAGATCGCAACGCCCTCCTCGCGCGCCGCCACCGCCGGCGCGAGCGGCGCGCGGAGCGAGTACGGGCACACGAGCTCCGGCGGATCGCCGCCGCCCGCCGCTGCGCGGAGCAGCTCCGCGTCCGACGGCTCGCCGGGCACGTGGCCCGACTGCGCCGGCTTCATCGCGCCCACGTCGCGCCCACGCGCGCGCCACCCGGCCACGACGCCGCAGGCGACCGCGGTCTTCCCGACGCCGGTGTCGGTGGCGGTGACGAAGAGGCCGCGCAGCTTCTCAGCCACGGGCGAGCTCCCGGTCGAGCTTCGCCGTCGCGCGGTCGATCGCCTCGTGCGCGATCGCGACCAGCCGGCCGAGCTCGTCGTCCGTCATCGCGAGCGGCGGCATGAGCACCACCACGTTCCCGAGTGGCCGCAAGACCGCGCCGAGCGGACGCGCCTCCGTGCAGACGCGCTGCCCCACGCGCGCGTCATAGGGATACTCCTCGCGCGTGCGCCGGTCGCGCACGAGCTCGATCCCCACCATGAGCCCGCGCCGCCGGATCTCGCCCACCCGCGGGTGCTCCGCCACCGCCGCGAGCGCGCGCCCGAGCGCCGCCGCCTTGCCCGGGAGCGCGGGGACGATCCCGCGGTCGCGGAAGAGCTTCATCGACGCGATCGCCGCCGCGCACGCGAGCGGGTTCCCGCAGTAGGTGTGGCCGTGGAAGAAGGTCCTCTTCTCCGCGTACGGGCCGAGGAACGACTCGAAGACGTGCTCGGTGGCGAGCGTCGCCGCGAGCGGCAGGTATCCGCCCGTGATCCCCTTCGCCACCGTCATGAGGTCCGGCCTCACGCCCTCCTGCTCGACCGCGAACATCGTGCCGGTGCGGCCGAAGCCGGTCGCCACCTCGTCGCACACGAGGAGCGCGCCCTCGCGGTCGCAGAGCTCGCGCATCCGCCGGAGCCAGCCCGGGGGCTGCGTGATCATCCCGTCGGCGCCCTGCACGAGCGGCTCCACCACGAGCGCCGCGATCTTCCCCTTCCGCGCGGCGAAGATCCGCTCCACCTCGTCCGCGCACGCCATCGCGCAAGTCGCGGGCTCCTTCGCGAGCGGGCACCGGTAGCAGTAGGGCTGCGGCGCGTGGTTCACGTCGAAGAGGAGCGGCTTGAAGATGCGGTGGAAGAGATCCATCCCGCCGAGCGACACCGAGCCGATCGTGTCGCCGTGATAGCCGCCGCGCAGCGCGACGAACTCCGTGCGCGCCGCGTCGCCGCGGAGCTGGTGGTGCTGGAACGCCATCTTCAGCGCGATCTCCACCGCCGTGGCGCCGGCGTCCGAGAAGAACACGCGCGTGAGCCCCGGCGGCGTCCACCGGAGCAGCTCCTCCGCGCACTCGATCGAGGCGGTGGACGCGAGGCCGAGCAGCGTCGAGTGGCCGATCTTCCCGAGCTGCGCCGCGATCGCAGCGTCGATCTCCGGCACGCGATGGCCGTGGACATTGCACCAGAGCGAGGAGACGCCGTCGAGGTAGCGGTTCCCGAGCGTGTCCACGAGCCACACGCCGTCGCCCTCCTCGACGATGAGCGGCTCCTCGGCGAGCCAGTCCTGCATCTGCGTGAACGGGTGCCAGACGTTCTTGTGGTCCGACTCGACGAGGCGGCGGTGGCGGACGGTGCGGTCTTCCATGGAGCCGGCGATTCTCGCTCCCCGGCGGCCGGCGCGCAAAGCGGCCCGGAGCGCCCTAGCGCGTGGCCGCCGCCCGCTCCACCGCGGGCCACATCACGTCGGCCCAGAGCTCGTAGCCCGCCGCCGAGGGGTGGAAGCCGTCGGCGGAGGAGTATTCCGGATGACCTGGGAGGCGCCGTTGACTCTCGGTGAACAGATCCACCACCGCCACGCCGCGCGCCGCGGCGACGCGCGCGATCTCGGCGTTCAGCGCACGGGTGCGCGCGACGTAGTCCGGGGGCCTCCCCGCTTCCGGCGCGGGCAGCAGGTCGGGGACGTTCACCACGACGACCGCCGCGCCGGTCGCGACCGCCTGCGCGCAGATCGCGTCGAACGCGCGGGCGAAGTCGGCCGGCGCGCTCCCGGCCGCGACGTCGTTCAGGCCGATGCCGATGGTGACGAGCGTCGGCTTGTGCAGGTACAGCGTCGGCACGACCCGGTCCACGAGGGCGGCGGCGGTCGCCCCCGGCGCGCCGAGGTTCGTGAGCTCCACCTCGCGCCCTGCATCTCGCAGGCGCCGCGCGAGCCGCGGCGGGTAGCCGCCGCCGCCCGGGATCGCGCCGAAGCCGAAGGCCGTCGAGTCCCCGAGCGCGACGTAGCGCAGCGGGCTCGCCGGCGCGCCAGGCTGAGAGGCCTGCGTGGGCTTGACATCCTGCGCGGCCGGCTGTCCCGTCGCGACACCGAGGGCGCCGAGCGCGAGGAGCAGGGCGGCCGCGAGCGCGCGCACGTGGCGCTCCTACGGGCGCCTCGCGCGGGCCGCCGGGCGCCGACCGTTCGTGCGCTTCCAGGGCACGCCGCGCGGCTGCCAGCGCTGCCCCGGCGCGAGCCGACCGGTGCGCCGCAGCGCCTCCTCCACGAGCCCGTGGTTCGCCGGGTCCGCGAAGCGGAGGAGGGCCTTCTGCATCCGCTTCTCGCGCGGGTCGCGGGTCACGTGGATCGGCTCGCCGCTCATCGGGTGGTAGCCCGACCAGTGCATGTCGGAGGCGAGCGTCATCGGCGTGGGCGTGAAGTCCTGCACCTGCTGCGGCTTCCAGCCGTTCCGCTCGAGGTACTCCATGAGCACCACGCCGTCCTCGAGCGTGCACCCCGGGTGCGAGCTGATGAAGTACGGCACGAGGTACTGCTCCTTCCCCGCCTCGCGCGTGAGCCGCTGGAAGTCCTTGCGGAACCGCTCGAAGCCCTCGATGCCCGGCTTCTTCATCGCCCGGAGCGTTCCCTCCGCCACGTGCTCGGGCGCGACCTTGAGCTGCCCCGACACGTGGTGGCCCACGAGCTCCTTCAGGTACGCCTCGCCGTTCACCTCGTCCGCCTGCGCGAGGTCGTAGCGCACGCCGGAGCCCACGAACACGTGCTTCACGCCCTTCACCGCGCGCGACTTCCGGTAGAGCTGTACGAGCGGCCCGTGGTCGTGACCCCAGTGCTTGCACACCGTGGGGTACACGCACGAGAGCCGGCGGCACACCTTCTTCGCCTCCTCGCTCGTGCAGCGCATCCCCCACATGTTCGCGGTGGCGCCGCCGAGGTCGGAGATCGTGCCGCGGAAGTCGCCGCGCGCGGCGAGCGTCTCCATCTCGCGGAGCACGCTCGCCTCGGAGCGGGAGGTCACCTCGCGCCCCTGGTGCTCGGTGATGCAGCAGAACGAGCAGCCCGCGGCGCAGCCGCGCAGGATCTGGATCGACCAGCGGATCTGCTCGAGCGCCGGGATGTGGGCGCCGCCGTACGACGGGTGGGCGTCGCGCGTGAACGGCAGCTCGTGGACCCGGTCGAGCTCCTCGGTGCCGAGGGAGCGCGCCGGCTCGTTCACCACCACCGTGCGAGCGTTGCGCCCGTGCCCGTGGCGCTGCGTCATCACCCGCGCGTTCTCGCCATTGTGCTCGAGGTGGTAGAGGCGGCTGAAGCGCGCGAACTCGCGCCGGTCGCGCACCACCGCCTCGAACGACGGCAGCTCGAGGACGCCGCGCGGGCGGGCGTCGAGCATCGCGAGCGGGAGCCGGTCGTCGCCGAGCGCGAGGGCGGTGCCCGGCACGTCGACGAGGCCGCAGGGGTCCTCGCCCTGCGCGAGCCGGCGCGCGATCTCGAGGATCGGCACCTCGCCCTGTCCGTAGACCACGAGGTCCACCGGCGCGCTCGCCGCCACCGACGGCAGTACGCGATCGTCCCAGTAGTCGTAGTGCGCGATGCGCCGGAGCGACGCCTCGACGCCGCCGGCCACGATCGGCAGCTCGGGCCCGAACGCCTCGCGCAGGAGCCGCGCGTACACCGTGGTCGCCCGGTCGGGCCGCCGCCCGGCGGCGCCGCCCGGCGTGTAGGCGTCGTCGCTCCGCCGCTTCTTCGCGGCGGTGTAGTGGTTCACCATCGAGTCCATCGCGCCCGAGGCGACGCCGGCGAAGAGCCGCGGCCGCCCGAGCCGCGCGACGTCGGCCGGCGAGGAGAAGTCGGGCTGCGAGACGATCCCCACCCGGAAGCCCTGCGCCTCCAGCACGCGGCCGATCACGGCCGTGCCGAAGCTCGGGTGGTCCACGTACGCGTCGCCCGAGACGAGCAGGACGTCGAGGGCGTCCCAGCCGCGCGCGCGCATCTCCTCGCGCGTCGTGGGGAGGAACGCCGAGGCGGACGGTGTGGCGTGCTGCGGGCGGGCCATGGAGCGCCGGATCTAACCCGCCGGAGGCCGCGGCACCAAACCGGCTGCCCGGCCCCAGGGCGGCCGCGCGGGCAGGCGCACGGGCGGCGCTGCCGAAGTCGCCTCAGTTCATCCAGCGTGGCCGGTCGTTCCCGCCGTCCTTCTGGACCACCTTCAGGTGGCTCGCGCGGCGACGGGCCTTCCGCTCGAGCTGGCGGATCTTCAGCGTCTGCCAGAGCCCGCGCGCGGAGACGCCTCTCAGATAAAGCGCCATGAGCCCCTGCGCGGCGAGGTGCGGCACGTACTGGAAGGCGCCGCCCCGTCCCGCGAACACCGCATAGAGGAGCGTGCCGCCGAGGGTGATCCAGCCGAGCACCCGCCCGGACATGGGCAGCGCGAACATGAACAGGATCTGCCGCTCGGGGAAGAGCATCGACCAGGCGATCACCAGCGCCGACAGGACCGGCCACGCGCCCAGCCACACCCGCTCGCCGAGGGTGGGGAGCACGAACGAGAGGAGCGTCGTCACCGCGGCCGCGAGGCCTGCGATCACGAAGAAGGTCGTGAGGAAGCGGCGGGGGCCCCAGGCCCAGGTGAGGTCGCGGCCGAACCAGTACAGCATGAGGCCGCCGAAGAGGAGCGAGAGCGGATCGCGCTCGAAGAACGGCCAGGTGACGAGCCGCCAGACCTGGCCGCCGAGCACTGCGGCGGGCACGAAGGCGCCGAGGCCGGCGAGGGGCGTGGAGACCGCGCCGAGGATCGACGCGAGGACGAGCGCGACGATGAGTCCGCCCACCACCGGCGGCACGCGGCCGCCGAAGGAGAGCAGGTCGTCGAGGGGAGAGGAGCGGCGCGGCATCGGCGGCCTTCATAGCCGCGCCGGGCGCGGCCCGCCAGCGTCTACCGAGGCTTCTCCCGGTAGAAGAACGTGAGCGACAGGCAGTGGAACTCCTTGTCGGACGACTGCGTCACGACCTTGTCCACCACCTCGATCTCAGGGTGCTCCCGGAGCCAGTTCGTGATGCGATCGGACAGCGCGTCGCGGTCGCGCGCCAGCGTCGTCGAGAACACCTTCACGCCCGTGAAGCTCGCCATGCGGGTTCGACCCTACCTGGGGCAGGGCGCCCGGGCAAGCTTTGGGCCCCCCGCCCCCTGCTTCACCCCTCGTGAAGGTCAGGGTGCTCCGAGGGCGAGCGCGATGCCCTGCCCCCCGCCGATGCACGCGCCCACCAGGGCATGCCTCCCGCCGCGCCGCGCGAGCTCGTAGATCCCGTGCGCGGTGATGCGCGCGCCGCTCGCGGCGAGCGGGTGGCCCACCGCGATCGCGCCGCCGTCCACGTTCGTCCGGTCCCGCGGGAGCCCGAGCTCCTTCTCGACCGCGAGGTACTGGGGCGCGAAGGCCTCGTTCACCTCGAAGAGGTCGAAGTCGGCGAGGGTCGAGCCCGTGCGCGCGAGCACGTTCCGGAACGCCGCCACCGGGCCGATCCCCATCACGGTCGGGTCCACCCCCGCGAAGCCCCAGCTCACGAGCCGCGCGAGCGGCCGCCGTCCGTGGCGCTCGGCGTACGCGCGCGTGGCGAGCACGAGCGCGCCCGCGCCGTCGGCGATCCCGGACGCGGCCCCGGCGTGGATGACGCCGTCCTTCTTGAACACCTTGGGGAGCTTCCGCAGCGCCTCCACCGTCGTGTCCGGGCGCGGGTGCTCGTCGCGCGCGAAGAGCTGCGGCCCCTTCCGCGTCTGCACCTCCACCGGCGCGAGCTCCTCGGCGAGCCGGCCCGCCTCCATCGCAGCCGCGAACCGGCGCTGCGTGAGCACCGCGTACTCGTCCACCTCGTCCTGGGTGATCCGGTACTGCTCCGCGAGCTTCTCCGCGGTGAGCGCCATCGGCATGTTCGCGTACGAGTCGGTGAGCGCCGACCAGAGCATGTCCTCGAGCGGCGGAGTCTTCCCGAAGGCGTGGCCGAAGCGCGTGCCGCGCAGGACGAGCGGCGCCTGGCTCATCGACTCGGTGCCGCCGACGAGCACCACCTCGGCCTCGCCGGCGGCGAGGATCCGGGCGCCCTGCACCACCGCCTCGAACCCCGAGCCGCAGAGCCGGTTCACGGTGAGCGCGGGCACCGCCACCGGCAGGCCGGCGCGCAGCCCCACGTGGCGCGCGAGGTAGATCGCGTCGGACGACGTCTGCGCGACGTTTCCGATGACCACGTGGCCGTAGTCCTCGGCGGGCACGCCGGCCTGGGCGATCGCGGCCTTCGCCGCGTGGACGGCGAGGTCGGTGGCCGAGAGGTCCTTCAGCGAGCCGCCGAAGGTTCCGAAGGGAGTCCGCTTCGCGGCGAGGAAGACGACGTCAGTGGCGGTGGCGTTCTTCATGCCGCTCACCTAACGCGTCGTGCGCGCTGCGGCCAGCCGGCCGCCGGCCCACTTCGCGGCGCGCTAGGCGGCAGGCTTTTTCGCGAGGGCCGTCCCCGGCGCCGGCTTCTTGCCGAGCATCCGCGCGAGGATGATGCCGATCTCGTAGAAGATGATCATCGGCACGGCCATGAGCGCGAGGTTGAACGGGTCGCCGGTGGGGGTGATCACCGCGGCGGCGATGA
>Ga0306924_10005054_pt1 | contig 12966 bp, 11 predicted proteins | sample sta12Can44000111_FD_203756 | JGI IMG/M metagenome (GOLD analysis project Ga0306924, IMG submission 203756) | Lab enrichment of tropical soil microbial communities from Luquillo Experimental Forest, Puerto Rico - statanox.12C.anox.44.000.111 (v2)... | ecosystem: Environmental > Terrestrial >... | reverse complement strand
GCATCGCCGATCTGACCGATTTCCTGCTCCGCCGAGCCGCCACCCGGCCAACCATCACCTACAGCCAGCTCGTCGACGGCGCTCAAATCAACGGAGCCCTACCTGCTCTAACCGGATAGGGAAACTGCCCATAGCTGATCGTCGACAGAGTCTCGACACTGAAAAAGAACGCGTCCGCAAACGCCCCGGGCCGCGCGTTCGCGCAAAGAATATGTTCAGTCCCAAATAGACGAAGGCCAGAACAACGAGAAAAATCGGCCATGGAACAGCACGGTCAGAAACACCGCGCGTTCGAGATCAAACTGGAACCCGCGTTCGCCGGCCAGTTCCCCGATCACCCGCCGGCAGCCGGTCTGCTGCCACAGCCGTTCGAAAGCGAGCGCCGGGCCGAGCTGGCGGTCGCCACTTTCGTGGCTTCGCCGCGCTCGTAGGCGGTCAGCACCACGGCGCTGTGGGCAAAGCGCGCACCGGAGCGCAACAACCGATCGAGGGTGCCGTCCTGCGCCAGTTCGTCGACCCGGCCGAGCGTGGCGACGACCGACTGGCGCGGCTTGCCGTCGACGCGCTCGTTCTTGACGATCTGGAGATATTCGGTGTGCCCGGAGCGCTTGTGGTGATGTCCTTGGCCCAATACGGGATCAGACCCCAGCGCAGCATGTCGAGACTGCGCTGCCCGGCCTTGGCGTCGTAGCGGACGACCGGCAGGGAGTCGGTGGGAGCGACGTTCCAGCTTGGCGGAAAATTCGGCAGCAGCCGCTCGGGCGGAATGCGGAAGACGAGCCTGATTTCGCTTACATCGGAGGAAAGGCGGGCGTGCCCACACATGCGGCGATTTTAGCCTGGTCGGCCCGCCGGCCCAAGCGGGCCGCGGTTTGTGAGGGGGGCTCCAAATTTTTTCGAACCCCAGCGGCTGGCCCGATTTTCCCCGTACGGCACGGGCTATTCGTCGGGCGCAGCGCTTTCCTGCTTGCGGAGCTTTCGGTCGAGCTCATCGAGGAGGCCCTGCCGGTTGGGCTCGCGGGCAGCTTCGCGGGCCAGCGTGCGCGCACACTCCCAACGGCGCCAGCCGACCCCGGTCTCGAGGTCGCGCGCGGGTACGTAGGCGCCTTGTGACGCACACCTGAGCCGTATGACCTCGGCTGCGACAGCCCATCGAGTATTCGCGCACAGCGACAAATTGAAGTACGGTGAGAGCGCGGCATTGACCGCGTCGGGGAGGCGAGCGTGGACATTGCGGCATGGCTCCGCGGTCTCGGGCTCGAGCAATACGAGCCGGCGTTCCGCGCCAACGAGATCGACGAAGGGGTACTGCCCAGCCTGACGTCCGAGGATCTCAGGGAGATCGGCGTGGTGCCGATCGGCCATCGTAGGCGATTGCTCCACGCTATCGCTGCACTAGGCACCCAGGTCCCCGCCATCGCCGAGACGAAGGTATCGTGCGAAACACCGGCGCCAGCCAATCCCGAACGCCGCCAGCTCACGGTAATGTTCTGCGATCTGGTCGGCTCGACAGCCCTTGCTTCGCGGCTCGATCCCGAGGATCTGCGCGACGTGATCGGCGCCTACCACAGGTGCGTCGCGGAGACGATTGGTAGGTTCGACGGTTTTGTAGCGAAGTACATGGGTGACGGTGTCTTGGCCTATTTCGGTTACCCAAGCGCCCACGAAGACGATGCAGAGCGAGCGGTGAGGGCTGGCCTTGCGGTCGTCGACGCCGTTCGCCGGATGCCCACGCCGCAAGTGCTGCAAGTGCGCATTGGTCTGGCTACCGGCCTCGCCGTAGTGGGCGACCTGATCGGCTCGGGTGCCGCCCAAGAGCAATCGGTGGTCGGCGAAACGCCGAACCTCGCCGCCCGGCTGCAAGCCCTGGCCGAGCCGGATGCTGTCGTCATCGCTGCGGGCACGCGCCAGCTCGTCGGCGATCTCTTCGAATACCGCGATATCGGCCCCGTCGAGGTCAAGGGCATCACTGCTGCAGTGCCGGCCTGGCAGGTTCTGCGTCCAAGCGCCGTCGCGAGCCGGTTCGAGGCGTTGCGCGGATCGGCTCTGACCCCACTGGTCGGTCGCGAGGAGGAAATCGACCTGCTGTTGCGGCGTTGGGCGCGCACCAAGGTCGGGGACGGCCAGATCGTTCTGGTCTCCGGCGAACCCGGCATCGGCAAGTCGCGCATCGCGGCAGCCTTGGCGGAGCACCTCCACGCCGAACCGCATATCCGCCTGCGATATTTCTGCTCGCCCTATTGCCGCGACAGCGCACTCTATCCGTTTATCGACCAGCTCTGGCATGCTGCTGAGTTTGCACGCGATGATCCGCCCTCGGCCAAGCTCTCGAAATTAGAGGACCTACTGGCGGTTGCAGCACCGCTGGACGAGGATGTGGCGCTCATCGCTGACCTGCTGTCATTGCCGGCCTCGGAGCGCCATCCACTGCCCAACCTCAGTCCGCAGCGCAAGAAGGAGCGCACGTTGGAGGCGCTGATCCGGCAGTTCGAAGGTCTGGCGTGCCAGCAGCCGATGGTCATGGTTTTCGAGGACGCCCACTGGATCGACCCGACCTCGCGCGAATTGCTGGATCTCACGGTCGAGCGCCTGCGCAACTTACCGGTGTTGCTGATCGTGACGTTCCGCCCCGAGTTCCAGCCGACCTGGATCGGCCAACCGCGGGTGACAATGCTGACACTCAATCGTCTCGATCGGCGCGACGGGACCGCTTTGGTAGCGCAGATCACCGGCGGCAAGGCATTACCCGAAGAGGTCGTAGCCCAGATCGTCGATCGCACCGACGGCGTGCCGCTGTTTGTCGAGGAGCTGACCAAGAGCGTCCTGGAGAGCGGTCTGCTGCGCGAGGAGGCGGACCGCTACGCGCTCGATGGTGCATTGCCACCGTTCGCGATCCCGATGAGCTTGCACGACTCGCTGATGGCACGGCTCGACCGCTTGGCGTCGGTGCGGCATGTGGCGCAGACCGGCGCGGCGATCGGACGCGAGTTTTCCTACGAGCTGGTGCATGCAGTAACCCGCCTTCCCGAAGACGAGCTGCAAGCCGGTCTTGCTCGCCTCGTCGCCGCCGAACTGGTCTTCCAGCGCGGCACGCCGCCCGACGCGGTCTATGCCTTCAAGCATGTGCTGGTGCAGGACGCGGCGCACGGCAGCCTGCTGCGCAGCTCTCGCCAGCAACTGCACGCACAGATCGCCGAAGCGCTCGCAGCCCATTCACCCGAGCTGCTGGACAATCAGCCCGAGGTCTTCGCGCAGCATTACGCGGAAGCCGGGCTTGTTGAAAAGTCCGTCGCCTGCTGGGGCAAAGCCGGTCGGAGGTCCGTCGCCCTCTCGGCGATCGCAGAAGCCGCCGCGCAATTTGAAAAGGGGCTGGACCAGCTGAAGCTGTTACCGGACAACCCCGAACGCACGCGGCAGGAGCTTGAACTTCACAGTGCCCTGGGCGCTGTCTTGTACTCCGTCAAAGGCCACGGCGCACCGGAAACGGGACATGCCTGGGCCCGTGCACAAGAGCTATGGGAGAAGCTGGGTTCTCCGACGGAGTTCCTTCACCTTCCTTTTTCGCAGTCATTTTTTCACGTGGTCCGCGGTGAGCTCGATCTCGCGCAGCGCTTTGACGAAAATTTGCTGCGTTTAAGCCACCAACGAAACGATTCCCCCGGATTGGTTATGGGTCACCATTCCGCCGGTCGAACCCTGTTTTACCGTGGAAGGTTTGTGTCCTCACGGTCGCATCAGGAAGAGGCGCTTACTTTTTTGGATGCAATCTCCCAGCGCTCGTTCGTCGGTCAGGCCGGGTTCGGCCTTTGCGTAGGGATACTGGAATTTTTGGGACTTGCCTTGTTCTGTCTTGGCTTTCCCGACCAGGCACTGACACAGCACAGCGAGGCAATGGCCGAGGCTCGGAGGCTGGCTCATCCGCCGTCTTTGGCCGTGAGCTTGGTGCTCGGCGCGAGACTGTTTTCGCTTGTTGGAGACAACGCAGCCTTGGCTGAGCATTCGGAGCGGCTGGTAGTCCTGTCGACCGAGCAGAGTTTCCCCCACTTTGCTGCGCTGGGAGGGATCTTTCGCGTTTGGGCCAACGCCAAAAACAATGCTGATCTAACTGAGGTGATCTCGCTCCTGCGCTGCGGTTTGACCGCCTTCCGCGCCACCGGGTCAGAGCATTGGCTGCCCCATCATACCGCCCTCTTGGCCAGGGCATGCGAAATCGCAGGACAAATTGACGAGGCCGTGACCCTGTTGGACGATGCTATGAGGATTGCGGACAAGACTGGGGAGCGCTGGTTCGCAGCAGAACTGAACCGGCACAAAGGCCAGCTCCTGCTGCGGCAGGGGCATACCGACGCGGCCGAGGAACACTATCGCAAAGCGCTGAGCATCGCGGTAGAGCAGGACGCCAAGCTCTGGGAATTGCGCGCCGCCACCAGCCTCGCCCGGCTCTGGCGCGACCAAGGGCGCCGAACCGAGGCCCGCGACCTCCTCGCGCCGATCTACGGCTGGTTCACCGAGGGCTTCGACACGCCCGACCTCAAAGAAGCAAGAGCGCTACTCGATGAGCTCGGGGGCGGTGGTTGGGCATAGCCCTAGGTAACGGCCAGTTTTCCCGCACAGGTCACCACGCGTCCCCCGAGCAGCCGCACACACTACATGCCCTGACGGGACACAACCGGGACCCGGTCGCCGCTACCGTCGGCAAATTCTCAAAACCAGCTGCGGTTTGCGAGGTGGGCCCCTAAATTTTCGGGGGTCCTCGCGGCGGGCCGAATTTTCCTCGTACCGCGGGCAGCATGGGATGCCGCTGTAACGGCGCGCCCGATACCGCCTGAGACCACTCGCGACGAGGGCCGGTTTTCCCGAACGAGCCCTATCCGGGCGCAGGTCCGTTCGCCTCTTCGCAGAGGGCCCGCACGAGCTCCTCAAGCGTCACGCTCCGGCCCGGTCAGCAGCTCGACAATTTTTCAGGGCTCGCCGCGAATTTCCCCAGACAGACCGCTCTCGGACCCTAAACGGAAGTTCGCCCTACTGTCGCTTGGAGCCGGACCGGACTCATGCGGTGCAGCAAAGTGCATCCTATTCGATCACCTTGTCGGCGGGAGGGCGGTGACCTCAACAACACATCTGCTGCTCGATTTCTGATGAGTGCGCACCAGCTCAGCTGCAGGGGGCCTAGCTTTTGAACCGCTTGGCCTAGTGCTTATTACTTACGATCGAACAATTTTCGCGGGCTGACGGGAGGGCGCATTCTGCAGCGCCTGCGCGATTGCAGTCCATGCAGGTTTAGGCGTGAGAGCGGCATCGAACGGCAGCGGGCGCGAAGGTAGCCCATCCTTGCGCGACGCGTCGTGGGCAACTTCACCGCGCACGATCCAGCTATGGCGGTCGGACAGCCCCCAAGTGACAAGGACCTTAACCGCAGGCTCGTCAAGGGCAGTTTCGAGAAAACGCCCGTACTCGTCGGCGACGCAGCGGTCGCGCTCAGAGATCGATGCTGGAGCAAATTCGTCGGTCGAGTCGAGTTCGGTGATCTGTATCTGAATACCCATCGCCGCGACTTCCGCCAGAAACCGTCTTAGCTTTACTGCCGAGAACGGAAAATGCGATGCGACCAGGTGTGCCTCGATACCGAGGGTGTCGACGGGGGTTCCCGCCGCCCTTGCTCGTTCAAGTAGCTTGAGCACTGCACTGCGCTTCGCGTCCTGCTCCGGTGTATCGTATTCCAGATCATATTCATTGACCACCAAGGTAACCTCGGGATCAGCGGCGCGCGCCGCGCGATAGGCGATATCGAAAAATTCCGGCCCGATTTTATCGACAAAAACAGTTGTTCGGAGATTGTCCTGTCGCCCATGCTCGACATAAATGGGCTCGTTGACAACGTCCCAGCAAAAGACGCGGCCGCGATATCGTGAAACCATATCCGTGATGCGGCGTAAAACAGCCTCTTCCGCACTTTTACGGTCCGGCAGCATTTTGAACCACTCGGGGACGCAAAAGTACCAGAGTAGGTTGTGTCCGCGAATCGCTAGTTGGAAGCGCTTGGCAAAATCCATCATGCGATCCGGAACCGAAAAGTCTTCCTCGTCCGTGCGATGAGTCATCGACCACCACTTCATTTCATTCTCTGGCACAATGCAGTCACATTCGCGCAGAACGAGGGCGGTGAAATCATCCTGCGCCGCGAGCTGGGCGGTGGAAATGCAGCTGCCGTAGGAAATCCCTTTGGCTCTTGCCAGTTCCTTGAGCGGTGGGGCGGCAGACCGCGTCGCAGCGCAGACAGACAGCGCTAGCAGCGGCGAGAGCGCCGCGGGTAATAGGCTGCGCCGACTCATTGGCAACTTAGCACGTACAGTCATCAGGCCCTCGCGGTGCGTCTTGTCATACCTTGTGGCCGGGTGCTAAATTTTCCCAGGCTCTCGCGGCAGGCCTGATTTTCCCAGTAGCGCGAGGCCTTCGCCGTCTGCCCGACGGCCCGGACCTACCGTGCTGCGCTGGCTGAGCGGCACCGCGGAGCCTCGCGCCCCGGGTCTGAGCCGCGCTCCTCGCGATCACGGTGACCGGTCCGCGGTCCCAAGCGCGATCATTCCCGAACTCGAACGGGGACCGCTAAGTGCGGCACCCCCTGGAGTTGTTTTTTCTATTGGTGCCGCCGACATCATCTGCCTCTTGATGCGCGAGACCAACAGCGGGACCGGCATGCAGCAGCCCCGTGGTCTTGAAAATTAATGTCGCGGTTAGCACGACGGAATGTGGGACGAAGTATGGGGCTCCACACTGGCCTGTCATTTATCCTATTGTAAATTATGGAGTGACTCTGACCTTTGGGCGGAAGACATTCCGCCGTCAGCGGTGAAGGCGGCCGCTGACCCAGGCGGGACCAAGCGCGGATGTGTCCGCCTAGCCAACACGGGCGACCGACGCGTGGTCACTCAGAGACGTCGCCGGGATCGATCTCGATCACCCTCTCACCGCGCCTGATCGCCGCAACCCGCCGCATCAGCCGCTCAACAACGCCGTCATCAGACCGCGGCGCGAGCTCTGCCACCTTGATCCGCACCGCTGCGGTCTGCGTCGCCAGCGCAACCTCTTTCTTCAGCTTCAACAGCTCGACGTCCTCCCAGTTGGTGTCACGGTCGAGTACCTCGCGGGAGAAAAGCAGCGAACGCCGGAAGTTGCCGCCGAACAGCTCGCTGTCGGTCTGCTGCTCTGGCGGCTTGTCCGGGATCGTCGGCAACTTCTCCATGTCCTCGATCATCCTGTCGAGCAGCCGTTGTCCGCGCACGATAATCCGGTCATTGCTTCTCGGAGGCAAGCCTCGCGCCCGTCGGCCGCCGGGGATCTTCTCGATGAGCCCCGCGGCTTTGGCTTGGCGCATCCGCTCGAGCCAGCGGTGCCGCCCTTCCACGGCCGCGGCCCGGGTGTTCGGATGCTGTTGCGTGCCGGGAGGGCGACCGCCAGCGCCACCATGAGCACGGCTACCTTCAAGCCGTGGGGTCGCCGCAGTAAACAGGAGCGCGTTCAGGGGCGACTCGATCGGCCCGCTACCCAGGCAAGCGGCAATCGCCGTTGTAGCTGCTTCGGTGATTTCATTTTCGAGCCGACATGGCATCTGCGCCTCGGGCGGCACGGACCAGCCCACCGTGACACTGCGCACGACCGCTTCGCCGGCCGAATTCGCGTGAAGTAGTTTCGTTACATCCTCGACCGCGATCTTGCGAACCCCACCGTCCGCAATTTCGGTCCGGAGATGCTTGCTCCGATAGCTACGCCAGGACAATACGTGCGACCACGTACCGGTTACATCGCCTGCAGGCCCGCACCTCACGCGCGCCGCTACGGAGCGACAAATCCGCCAGGAGTGAGGGGAGCTCGCGCGCCGACGAGCTCACTGCCCAGAACCGGCCGTATCAGGCCGACAGCGTAGTATTATACATCGTGCCGCCGATAGTGACGTTGTCCAGTGTCAATCCCTGCACATTGTAAAGGTAATAGGGCTGCGTAGCATCTGCCGGGGTGCCGAAATCGCAGTCGGTAATCGTGATGTTCTGCACAGGATAGACGGTGGGCGGCGGTTGGGTCAGGCCGTTGTAGTCCTCGGCTACCGGCCCTTGAATGATGATCGCCTGATAGCAGCTTGCACTGACGCCGGCCGGCGATGCGGCATTGACATTCCTGATCGTAATGTCCTTCACCACTGGCGGGCGGGTGCGGACATTGTCCGAGCCCGGTGAATAGTCGCAGTCGAAGGTGATGATGCCGCCCTGATTGGTGGAAACGGTGCTGGCCGGGATCGGGCTGCCGCTCAGCGGCTTGTAAAAGCCTGACGTCGTATTGATGCCGTTTGGCAATGACACGTTACGGACATGAAAATTCTGCGTGACGCCGCCGCGATTAAGGTTGGTCTTGATGCGGATCGCGATATTAAGCGGGTTCGTCGCGAAATTCTGGTTTTGCATCGCGAGATTTTCGGCAAAGATATTCTGGATGCCAGCGGCGAGCTCACTGCCAAGAGTAATGCCGCCATGCCCACTATTCATCGTACAGTTGCGGATGACGTGGTTCTGCGCCGGGCCGAATTCGATGTCGGTATTTTTGCCGGACTTGATCGCGATGCAATCGTCGCCGGTGTTGAACGTCACACCGTCGACGAGGACGAAATTGCAGGCCTCGGGGTCGAACCCGTCGTTATTGGGGCCGACGCTATTGGCATAGACATCGCGGATCACGACATCACGGCAAGCGACGGGATGATGCTGCCAGAACGGCGTGTTGATCACCTGGTAGCCTTGCAGCAGAACGCCAGTGCGGCGAAGAGTTCGATCATCGCCGGTGGCAATTGATGGCCGATGCCGAATACCCGCTGGGACAGCGGTATTTGAGCCTCGGACAAAGCCGGAAGATAGGAGCTGTCCGCGGCATATGCGTTGCCTGTACCGCCCGCCGGGTTTCCATATTCGATCAGATTGACCTCGGCGGCGGAGAGCGTCGGATTGCGCTGACCGATCGGAACATTCAACGAATTGGGCGTTCCCTCCGACGGCTCGCCGCTGACATAGCCGGCGGTCCCCACTGTGCCTTTCCAGGTCCACCACGCATTCGGGCCGTCATAAGGCGTGCCGGCCTGGCCATTTAGGATGCTCGTCTGATCCTCCCCCGTCAGCGCGATGTTGTGCTGGCCGTAGGCATAGACCATCGGCGAAAAATTGTAGCAGTCGTTGCCCTGCCAGCGCGTGCGCACGAGTTTGCCGTTGGGGCCAAAGTCGTAGGGGCCGTATTTGGCGTAGTCGGCCGGGTTGGGGCTGAACCAGATCTGCGCGCCGCTGCGCAGATGAAAATTGACATGGCTGAGCAATGTGATCGGTCCCGCGCAATACCAGTCGCCGGCGGGGACGATGACCCGTCCGCCCCCGGCGCGATTGCAGGCGGCAATAGCGGCAGTGAATGCGGCGTAGTTGTCAGGCGAGCCGGGCGCCGGAGCGAGGCCGGATCCGCTCGTCGTGCTGGAAGTGTAAATCGGCGACACCGCGACGAGCTGGCATTGCGCGGCGCCAAAGCTGGTGACGTAAAACTGACGTAATTCGCGGCGCCGCCGTTCGGGCGTGTCGCCGACCCAGGCGAGTCGCTGGACGATAAATTCGGCCTGCTGCCACGGATCGCCGGCGCTGCTGCCGGAGCCCGCCGCATAGCTGGCGGTCCAGGCGCCGCGCCCCAATAGCGCGCCGCTTGCCGCCGCCCCCGCAATCAGGCCGCGGCGCGTGAGAGCAACCCTTCGATCTGAAGCCATCCTGACGTTTCCTCTCGTTTCCGATCGCCCACCATCAACGCAGCTCGAGCAGCCGCTCGGCGCGGCCGGAGGACGGGTAGATCTCGACGACGTTCATCGCCGCTTACGCCGACGCCCGGCGCGCCCTAGCATCGCCAAGGCTCACTACGCGCTCCGTCACGCGCTGCCGAACGGCCGAGTAGCAGCCACTCGAATTCGGCGTGGCGCTCGTCCCGCCACTTCCGCGACCGCTCTTTTGCGCGCTCCGGCCCGGTCAACTTATCCCAGCTGGCTGGATACTCATCGTTTCCCTCGGGGAGGAAAATTGCACCGGCTCCCGGAATGGTGCCGTAACGGCCAAAGGCGAGGACGACCATCGGCAGGATGTTCTCGTATCCCGGAATCACGATGAACGCGCAGAGCTTGCGCTTGTCCGGCTGGTTGGTCGCCTCGTCCTCCGTCCCCTCCCGGAGCCGCACCACCCGCAGGACGGGCGCGGCTCGGCGCCGCAGCACGTATTCCGCTGCGACGTCGTTGACGGCGCGGAACCGCGCTGGGGTTCGAGGATCCGCGATATAGGCGTCGACCGTATCTACAAAGCTTGCGTCGAGCTCATCGTCTGCAAGTCCCGCCAACGCCCGACCGTCAGCCCGGTACATTCCGACTATCTCGTCGAGCAGTTCCGGCACGCGCTGATTCCAGAACCCCGGGACGCTCACGGTTTGCTCTTCTCGGAGGAGCCGCCATCGTAGCGTCGATAAAATTCCTCGACGCTTCCTCCACGTGCCGCCGGCGGGTGCAGCTCAGCCACCCTGATCCGCACGGCCTGCGCCTGTGTCGACAACGCGATCTCTTTCTTCAGCTTTAGCAGTTCCGGGTCGCCCCAATCGGTCGGGCGTTTCAGAACCTCCCGGTTGAACAAGAGCGTCTCTCGGAGATTGTCGCTAAACAGCTCCCCGTTCGTCATCTCTGCCGGCGGCTTGTCAGGAACAGCCGGGAGGTTCTCCAGCACCATGTTGATCTCCGTCTCAGCGTCACGAGCGTGCTGCATCAGCCCTTTCTGCTCTTTCGTCGCCTTCCCGGCAACGAATCGTCCATCGCGACCGCGGACCGCCGTTGCCGCCCGAACCAGGCCCCCGGGGGCGCTTTTTTGCGCATGCGGCCATGTCACTGCGGCTCGCGCCTTGGCAAGGCTCTTGGAGTGATGCGCATCCTCGCTGCGGTGCCGCCCCGTTCCGCGCCCGCCGCCGTGGTAGTGGCAGCGCATCTGTCCGGGCCGGGCGGCGCGCAGACAACGTCCGCCGCGGGAGGTCTTCGCGCCACACCTCCTAAATGCCTTCGGCAACGGCAGCCAGCCTCTTATTGGGGTAGGCAATCTTCACGACGTCCGATCATGGTCGCAGCGTTTATTAAATTTGTCACAGCGGCGGGACACAGTTTGGCGGCGTCGGCGACTACCGTGGCGTGGGCGGACGCAGCTACGCAGGGTTGTAGAAAATCCACATTCACCGGTCATCCTGGAGGCCGCCGGACGTTACAAGGCGTGCGGGCCGCAAGCCCCCCAAGGAACAATCGGCCTCATCACCGTGCATATCCCAACCCGGCCGGCTGTCTCTGGAAAATAGACCGGCATAGCGCGGCGCGGGACAGAGGCGCTCGACAAGCTCGTAAAACGCTTCCGGCTTCTGGGAATGCGCCCGGACCTGCCCAAAGAGGGCTGTGGTCTGGTTGGTGAGCTCAACGAGCGGATGCCCACGAACCGCCATCAGACAATGCTCGGTCTGCCCACGCAACCAATGGCCGACACCCATTTTGTCCTTGAACCAGGTCAACGTCGTTTTGTGTTCGAACCCCCAGGCATCGAGCACGGCATATGCATCTCGGTGGTGAGCGTTTGTGGTCCACAGCCAAAGGGTGCAGTCAGCGTGCGCCAGGGATTGTCGCCAGTGCACCCATAGCCGAACGCGCCCCAGCGGCCACATTCGACGCAGAAATGCAAAAAGGCGCCGCCTTTGCGCTTCACGAGACCGCGTCTCTCGGGGCACGGCGTCTCGAATGGCTTCTCACTCGCGCCGGCCACCAGTTCGACCCAGCGCTCCGGAGCGAAGATGACCGCCGGAGCGGCCGCGCTTTCCTTCGGCGTCGGTTCTGGCGCTGTATATAAAAGGTCGGGACCAACACTCGCACTTTCGCAGAGCGGCAGAAATCCAGGCGACTCAGACGCGAATGAGCGAGGATTGTCTCGCACGAAACTCGCATGAAGCTCGCTATCCAGCTCTCCATGTCGGAGTGATGCCTCGCGAGTGTCGTGCGAATGTGGCGCGAGTGTCGACGCCCGATTGCCTGCCGAAATCCCCGGGGTTTCTGCGGATGTGCGAGTGTGCAAGTGTTGCTGGTCACCTTTTATGTATACGGCGGGGCTCGACGCGATTTTCTTTGGATCCCTCTCAACCGTCGAGGGCGGCAGATCGGCCGCGTCTTCCCATCTCCACTCTGTCATGGCGTGTAACGGAGGCGGGCGTTGCGGCACACGGCCACGTGTGACACGGCGAATTTGAGTTTCGGATCGACGCCACGCAGCCTTTTTCCAAAGGCTTTTACGTTCGGAAGGAAATCTCGTTTCAGTCCTTGCTCGTCGGCCCATCCCAGGAAATCGTCATAGAGCGCACCAACCGATATGACGTTCTCATCTGGCGTCACTACAAGGTTATCAGCCGCCCACCCACGCACCGGATCGGCGTCGCGCACCCAGCTTTGCAATAGTTCGCCCGACGAAGCGGGGATCGTGAAGCTGCCGCGCGTGACCAGGCGGCGGGCGCCGTCGATGGCGAAGTCCAAAAGAAGATCGGGTTCATCGCGAAGAATTTTCGATACGAGCCCAGGATCGCACTCGTGTTCCTGGAGCCGGTGTCCAAATCCGAGCGGCAACAGCCGGCGCAACACCCCGCCGTCAACGCCGCCGGAAAATGACGGCAGCACATTGGTCGAAAACACGTGTTGCGCAATCGGCACGAAATCCGTTGCTGACTTGTACACGTCGCGGGCCGGCACGGGCTCCCCCGTAATCATCCGCTTGAAAACATCAGACCGAACCGCGCGATCAGGCAGCTCGTCGGCGGCATTCAACGTTTTGCCGATCAGCCGGTAAGCGTACTTTTCGTCGCCGAATTTGCCGGGCGGCACGCTGGCAACCGCTTCGGGGT
>Ga0306924_10005049_pt1 | contig 12973 bp, 10 predicted proteins | sample sta12Can44000111_FD_203756 | JGI IMG/M metagenome (GOLD analysis project Ga0306924, IMG submission 203756) | Lab enrichment of tropical soil microbial communities from Luquillo Experimental Forest, Puerto Rico - statanox.12C.anox.44.000.111 (v2)... | ecosystem: Environmental > Terrestrial >... | reverse complement strand
ACGGTGCAGCAGGTCGCCTTCGGTGACGACACCGACCAGGCGGTTGTCCTTGTCGACGACAGGGACTCCGCTGATTCCACGTTCGGAGAGCAGCGTCGCCAGCTGCTGCACCGAGGTGTCGGGCTCGACCGTGATTACATTGGCCGTCATGACGTCCATGGCGCGCATTGGACCGCCTCCCTCAAGATCTATTCTCAGCTTAGCTTATCACTTCTCGCATCGACTTGATACGAGTCAAGCACCGTGGTCGGGCGGGGGACATCTCCGCCGGAAATCACCAGCTCAGCCGACCACCCCGACACCCTGAACTTCGACGAGCAGCTCCGGGCGCGCGAGGCCGGCGACCGTGATCAGCGCGCTCGCCGGAAAATTGTCGCCGAATATCGCTTTGCGTAGCTGCGTAAAGCGGTCGCCGAAACGCGCGTCGGTGATGAAGACGGTCATCGTCACCATGTCGCCGAGCGCGCCACCAGCTTCTGCAAGGGTTTTTCCTAATCGCGCGAACACCTCGCGCACCTGCCCGTCGAAATCGCCGGCGAGCGAGTTGCCGGATGCGTCCTCGGCCGCGACCTGGCCCGCCAGCCAAACGACCTTTCCGCCATCGCTGATGACCGCCTGCGAATAGGCACGCGCCTGCGCCGCCGGACGCTTCAAGTAAGTCTTCGCCATTTCCACCTCCATCGGCTGGCGATTTTGCACCATCGGACAAGCATGGCACACTGCCTATCTGGACCACACTCACCCGCTGTCACTTGGCCAAAAAGAGGGTTCCGTGTTGCTGCTCGACGTGTTCCGCAAGCAGGCCAAGGGGCGCACCCCGTACGAATGGTTCGAGCAGATTGTTTTGGGTGTTATTGTCTTCATCATATCATTGGTTATTATTTATTCGTTAGTCCTGGCGACGATTACCTTGGCCGACGATTTGGTATCCGGCATCGGATCCATGGAAACCAGCGCGCTAAAGGATACCTTCGGCTTGATCCTGACCGTCATCATATTGGTCGAATTCAATCACTCGATTGTTTTGGCGATCAGGCAAAGGTCAGGCGCCATTCAAGTGCGGATCGTTGTACTCATCACGATCATGGTGCTCGCTCGCAAGCTGGTGCTGTTGGATTACACGACAGCGAGCGTAGAGACCCTCCTGGGCCTCGGCGCTCTCGCGCTCTCTTTGGGAGGTCTGTACTGGTTGATTTCCGACGGCGAGCGGCGCCGCGCGGCGCCCGACTCGATCGTTCAGTGACCGGGGATTGTTATGGCAGTCGAGGCGATCGCTTTGATCGAAAGCATCAGCGCCGTCACCCTCGCGACGCACGATATGCGGCGCGCCGTCGGATTCTACCGGATGGTCGGGTTTGAACTGCTGTATGGCGGTGAGGACGCGGCATTCAGCAGTTTTCGCGCGGGCGGCAGTTTTCTCAACTTGATCGCCCAACCCGCCGAGCGCCGCTGGTCGTGGTGGGGGAGGCTGATCTTCTACGTGACGGACGTCGATGCCCTGCACTCTCGTCTCGTCGCCGCTGGCGTGCCCCCCGACACCGCGCCGCGCGACGCCGCTTGGGGCGAGCGCTTTTTCCACCTGACCGACCCCGACGGTCACGAGCTGAGTTTTGCCCGACCGCTGCGGTCCTGACCGGGTTCACCGGATGTTAACGCCCGCCGAGGGATGATCACCTGCAATCGGTTTGAAGGTGGTCATCGTGCTCGCATCCCAGAGCCTTCGTCATTCCGCCGGAACCCTCGAGGCAGAGGCCAGCGCCGATCGGCGGCTTTCGCCCGGAGCGGCGATGCTGTCCATCCTGACATTGTCGGCACTCGGCTGGACTGCGATTTTGCTGCCGCTCTGGGCCATCGCTAGATAGCGTATTCGGCATTTCGCCTCGGCGCGGGCTGCCGCGGCAAAGAGCGCTCCGCCGCCTCCGGGAATGTCCCGGATCTATGCGTGCAGCGCGTGGCGATTGTCGCGCCGCTTGGCGGCGAGATCGGCTTTTTCAAAGTCCTCCGCGGTAAAACCATAGAGGCGGGCGCCGCCATACAAGATCTTGCCGGCAATCTCGGGGGTGATGCTCGGATTGTTCAGCACCCGCGTCGATACCTCGGGAAAGCTCGAGTCGAAATGCGGGAAATCGGTCGATACGCAGATGTTGTCGGCTCCGCCGAGCAGCTCGGCGACGGAGCCGACCTCGCGCTCTCCGCTCTCGATCGCCGAGAAGCAGTTGCGTTGCCAATACTCGAGCGGCGAAAGCTTGAGATAGGGCGCGTCGGCGTCATGGTGCTGCCGGAGATCCCACTCGATGCGCCCCAGCAATCCGGGCACCCACCAGCTCTGCGCTTCGAGGAACGCCACTTTCAGCCGCGGATAAAACTCGAAAATGCCGCCCAGCATCAGCGCGATCAGGGCGAGCTGCATCTCGGTCGAATGGCTCGCTACGTGGCGCATGAACCGGTTCTCGCCAAAGCGCGGCTCGATCGTCGAATAGTACGATCCGGTCCCCTCGTGAAAGCACAGCGGGACGGCGAGATCTTGCAGCAGGCCGTAGAGCGGGTCCCAGTAGGTGGAATGCCAGTAGCGGCCGTTGAGGTAATTGGGCCGCACAAAAGCGCCGACCGCACCGTAGTCGCGAACGCAACGATCGAGCTCCTGGCAGGCGTGATTGACATCGTGGACCGGGAGCATTGCCGCCATCTTCAGCTGGTCGGGGCTGTGCTGACAGAAATCGTGCAGCCAGTTGTTGTAGGCGCGGCAGATCGCCGCCGAAAGCTGCGGGTCCATGTTGTCGCGCGCGAGAAACGACAGCCCCACCGTCGGAAACAGCACGGCAATGTCGATGCCCTCCATCTCCATGCCCATGATCTGGGCCTCGACGTCGTAGCCGCGCTCGACGGCGAACATGACGTTGGTGTTGGCGCGGGCGGAGACGAGGGGTCCGCGTATCCGGTTGTACTGCGAGATGTTGCCGTCGTTGCTGATCGGCGCACCGTCGAAAAACCACAACGGTCGGCGGCGCATTCCGGTGCCGCCGGAATTGGTCGGCCGGGCGGCCGAGGTGACACGCTGCTTGAATGCCGGGTCGAGGTATTTATCGAACAGATCGATCGGCTCCATGATGTGCATGTCGCAATCGACAAACCGGTAGCCGTCCTTCATATCGTCCTCCCTTCGGCGCGGCGGTCAGCCAAGCTCGTAGTTTAGCCGCGATCCCCTACGGTTTGCACGCATCGCGCGCGACGTCACGCCGGTGAAGAGCTCGGCTAGCAAAACCGTAGCCGATAGAATTCTGCACACAGGAAAATGGCCGAAACCAAAGTTCCGGCCAAGTTTGAACAGGGAGGCTTCACGTCTGGGAGACGTGAGGGTCCGCAGACCCTCTTTCCGGGCACAAGTCCCGGAAACTTACGTCGGCGTCAATCGCCGACAGAAACTCGGTGCGCCGCAACGCATGTTTCAACATGGAGCATTCGTCGCTGGACCACCACCCGGAATTTCTTCTGGCTCGTCTGCAAAAACTGCAACGCTCGCGCGGATGATCTCCGAGGCCGGAATATCGACGGTTTACGGCCGTCAGCTGAGCCGAGTTTCTGCTACCTTGCGCAATAGGAAATCGCGGAAGACGCTGATGCGCTTGGAGGAACGCAGCTCTTCCGGGTAGACGAAATAGGCTTCGACCGAAGGGCCCGTGAGCTCGGGCAGGATGCGGACGAGATCGGTATACTCGTTGGCCATGAAATCGGGTAACGCGCAGATCCCGAGCCCGCTGACCACGGCGCGCAGCATCCCGTAGAAATTATTCACCGTCAGGATCGGCTTGCGCTCGCGCCCGGGGTTTGTCCCGGTATCGAGCAGCCAGTTGATGTTCTGGACCGGCGGACGGGAATCGTCGCCGTAAACGATCATGCGGTGCTTGTCGAGATCCTCGATCCGCTGCGGCATGCCGTACTTCTTGATGTAGTCCGGGGCAGCGTAGATATGCACCGGGATGCTGACCAAGTGGCGCTGGATCAGATCCGGCTGGCGCGGCGGCGCCATGCGTATCGCCACATCGGCCTCGCGCATCGACAAGTCGAGTTCGGCGTCGTCCACCACTAGGCTGACCTGGATTTCCGGGTAGAGATCGAGAGATTCCCGGATGCGCGGCGTCAGCCAGGTCGAGCCGAAGGCCACCGTGGTCTGGATCTTGAGCGGGCCTTTTGGTCGGTCCTTCGATTCGGAGATCAAGCCCTCGGCCATCGACAGCTTGGCGAAAACGTCACGCGCCGTTCGGAACAGCAGCTCACCCTGCTCGGTCAGGATCAAGCCACGCGCGTGGCGGTGAAACAGCGGGACACTCAAGCTCTCCTCGAGTGCGCTGATCTGCCGGCTGACCGCCGATTGGCTGAGGTTCAGCGATTCGCCGGCATGCGTGAAGCTGCCTGCCTCGGCCACGGCATGGAAGACGCGCAACTTGTCCCAATCCATCCCTGCTTCCCCTGGAGCGCCTCGCGGGTCGCGGCGCTCGCCTACTATTTGGCGGCGCGCGCGACGACCGGTTCCTGCTGCGCTGCCAAAAACTTCTCCGCCTCGAGCGCCGCCATACACCCCATCCCGGCGGCGGTCACCGCCTGCCGGAAAACCTTGTCTCTGACGTCGCCCGCGGCAAAGACCCCGGGGATCGCAGTCTCGGTCGAGTCCGGGCGGGACAAGATATAACCCTCCGGGTCGAGCGGAAGTTGCCCGGCGACAAACTCAGTTACGGGCGTATGCCCGATCGCGATAAATACGCCTTCGCAGGATCGCTCCGTGAGAGCGCCGGAGCGGACATTGCGCAAGCGGATCCCGGTAACGACGGGCGGCTCGGGAACCCCGAGGATCTCGTCGACGACGCTGTCCCAGACGATGTCGATCTTGGGGTTGCGGAACAGCCGGTCCTGCAGAATCTTTTCGGCCCGCAACGCATCGCGGCGATGCACGAGGGTCACCTGCCGCGCGTGGTTGGTCAGATAGATCGCCTCCTCGACCGCGGTGTTGCCGCCTCCGACCACGACGACATCCTTGCCGCGAAAAAAGAACCCATCGCAGGTGGCACAAGCCGACACCCCGAAACCGCGAAAGACATCCTCGCTCGGCAAGCCGAGCCAGCGGGCCTGAGCGCCGGTCGCGATGATTACGGCATCGCCGGAATAGAGATCGCCCGAATCGCCAGTGGCGACGAAGGGCCGGCGGGCGAGATCGATCGCGACGATCAGGTCCAGGATCATCCGCGTGCCGACATGTTCGGCCTGCTGCCGCATCTGCTCCATCAGCCACGGGCCCTGGATGATATCGGCATAGCCGGGGTAGTTCTCGACGTCGGTGGTGATGGTCATCTGGCCGCCCGGCTGCATCCCGGTGATCAGGGTCGGCTGCAAATTGGCCCGCGCCGCATAGATCGCCGCGGTGTAACCGGCAGGTCCCGCGCCGATGATCAGGATCTTGGTGTGATGACGCTCGGGCATTCCGGGCACCCCGATTGATCGACCGACAAACTATATCACTGTTCTGCGGCGCCGCGGGAAGGAGCAGGGCTAGAAGCCGAACATGTGGTCGAGGCTGAACGAGCCGTTGCCGCCGACCAGCCCATGATAGCCAAAGAGGCGGCAGGTCGTGTCACGAATCACCACATAAGCGCCGGGTCCCGCCCGGCCTCGGGTTTGTGCATCAAAAACGTCTCGATAATACCAGAGCCGCGAACCCGAGCACGGGATCGCCAAATTCGTTCGGGCGAGCTCGCACCCGGCGCCGTCGTAGAGGATTATTTGAGTGGTGCTCACCGCGCGCCACGGCCGTGACGCCGGATAGATCAGCTGGCAGAACGTGTCGCAGCCGGTTTCGCCGAGTCTCAGGAACAGCCGCGTCGACAATCCCGGAGGATGCCCGCTGTAGGATTGGGGCTCGCCGCGATAGGTCAAAATCGTATTGAATACATGTGCCCCAAAGCTGGTCTCTGCAGCATGCCCGCTGCGCCGATGGCGATAGCGGAACAGCGCGTGCAACCACCCGTCTGCGGTACCGCCGGCGGAAAAATCGTAGACCAGCTCGACATGGCCGTAGCCGCCGTGCAGTGCCTCGATCCCGGCGACCTCGTCGAGGTCGAGCGCCACACGATGTGCCCGCGGCAGCCGGCCGAAGCGGTGACGGAGGATCTCGTTCCCCTCGGGATCGTAGACCAGCGCGGCGATCGGCAGCTCGGCTTGGCCGACGGCCATCGGCGTCGGCAATACGGAGCTCTGCCATTCAGCAGTAGGCATGACCGGGGCGGGCAGCAGATAGCCCTTGCCGAGAGTATCGGCGAACCGCGGAAGATCGAGGTCGGCCTCCAGGTCGGCGCGTTCGACATTGACATGTGCGATCCGCCGACGGCGGCGCTCGACGATCTCGTAGCGCGGCCGCACCATGTGCTTACCTGCACGCAACTCGATTTGTCTCGGCCAGGCGATGCCCGGCAGGACTTTGCCGACGTCGATCGCGTGAGTGGCAAACGGCGCGATCGGCTCGCCGATCGGCACCGAGCGCTCCTCGCCCATCGGATTGAGACTGATGTCACAGGGCGGAATCGGGATCGGGTGGCTGTTCTGAAGCCACAACACGACGCGCTCGCCGGGGCCGGGTGCCGGGAGCCCGGCATAGCGGTCTGCCGGCCAGGCATTCGCGTCATGCGTGCAGGAGAGCGACCACTCGGCGCTGGCGCAGCTGCTGCACGCGTTCCCGGGGCCGGCATCGCCGAATGTGTCGAGGGCATATTTGACGACGTCGTGCCCGGCGGCGCCGACGATGTGGACGAAAAGCTGACCGCAAAACTCATCGAGACCGAAGCGGGCGCGGATCTCTCGGCTATCGAGGACGATCGCGCTTCCGGCCAGGCCACAACTTTCACACCATTCGGCGAGCACTCGACCATCAGACCCGAACAGCGTCAGCCAGCAGGCAATGGTTTGGGCGCCGTAACCCGCCCAGTAATTCGCGGTCACGAGCCGGGTGTGCAATCCCTCCGCGTCACGGAAGAACGCGAAGTTGGTAGCAAAATTGAGGGGATCGAGATATGCGCGCGAATTGGTCAGCCGCTCGCTCGGAATCTGCATGCTGTCGAGGCTGAACGTCGATGCGCTGCTGGGAAAATAGGGTTCGAGCTGGGCGATCGTGCGCTCGGCGTCGAACCCGGCGACAAACACCGACCGTGCTCCCGATGCGGCAAGCTCAGTCACCGGCTTTGCTGTATGGCCAAGGACCGGGACCCCGATCCGGGCCACTTGCTGGACATAGGTTCCGGCGATTTCGACCTTGTCGAGACGGAAGATCTCGCTGAAGGCTTCGGCTGCCCCGTTCGGATCGTAGACGGCCACCGGCGCCCTGCGGGTGAGGGCATCGACGAGGGCTTGCCCCGCTCGCGCGGCACTCGGATGGGTCAGGGCCTTGTAAAGGGTATTCCCCCCGCGGACATTGTCGAAGGTCTCGATGCGCAGGGCCATGACGGCGAGCCGATTTCAAAAGGAGCGGGCAGAAGCCGTTCCGATACTACACCCTCGCTCGCGAGGGCAACCAAGCGCCGGAAACTAACGTGAACTGGCCCGGTCGCGTCTGATGGAGGCTTTGCCGATTCGCCGGCAAGGCCAAGGCGGCGGCTTTCCCTCTGCACCGGCCCCGTGGCGCGCCGTGGCCAGATCGATCCCGGCTCTGGTGAAGAGTTGCGCCGCGTAGCGAGTAGTCAGCACCGCGATCAGAGCGCCGGCCAGGCCGTCAGCGAGGTAGTGAGCACCGACCACGACGCGGCTCACACATACGATCGCCGCGACGAGCACATAGAAGAGAATATGCTGCGGCCACAGAAACCAGAGAGCCGTCACCAGGGCAACGATCGTGGCGCTGTGACCCGAGGGAAAAGACCAGTGGTCGGGGTGCCATATCAGCCAGTCAAACCCGTAGACATCGGACTGGAATAGCAATTTTGGCCGGGCCCGCCCAAAGACTACCTTCAGCACGTCGACGACGACACCCGAGGCGGCGATCGAGACAAAGAGAAAGGCCGGAACTGCGGATAGGGCGCGCAGCGGCAGCGCAAATTGCGCCAGTTGGGGCAGCGCTCCGCCCCAGTGCAATACGATAAAAGCGACGCCGAAGACAGTCAGATAGCCATAAGCCAAACCAAGCCGCCCGGTGAAATCGAAGAGGGAACGCAGGTCGTGGTCCCGGGCATGAAAATATAAGGCGAGCGGCCGGTCGATAACCCAGACCGAGACCACCACGGCCAGAACGGTTGCGGCCGAGACCAAAGCAACGCGAACAGCGGGCGACGCATTGGCACGGACCGCGCCAGCCGTGCGGCCTATGATCATCCGATATAAGCGCACGAGCGGCGCCGTCGCGAGACCGTCGCGAACCACAATCCAGCGGTACAGCAGGAACGTGGTGACGTAGACTAGTAGGCCGGCATAGACGACGTCCGACAGAAAGTGGGCGCCTTGCGCGATGCGGCCAAGCCCGACGAGCGCGCCGAAACTCAGTGCCGCCACTATGCCAAGCCGCCGAGGGCGGCCCGACGGCAGCAGAAATGCCAAGGCGACGAGCGAGAACGCAAGCGCGGCATGACCTGAAACGAAACCGCAGTTGCGGTCGCATTCGGTCGCGGGCAGCGGCGCCGGTGTGAAGCGATGGGCTCCACCAAACATCTCGGTCTGCGCCGGCCGTGCGCGCCCCCAGTGATCCTTGAAAAGGGTGTTTGCGAATAGACCCGGACCGGCCACCGTGGACACGACGACGAAGATGAGCGCCTTGCGATCAAGCCGCCACAGCGGCCGGCGAAAAAGGAGGAGCCAGAATATGCCGACCGCCACGAGAAGCAGCATGCCCCAGGCAATCCACGGGATTGCGCGAAAGAGAAATAGGATTGGCGGCCAGCTCGCCAGCACAAAGCCGCGCCCGGGATCGTAGAACAGGCGGCTGGTCGCCACGTCGAGTTGGGGCGCAAAGAAGAAGATTGCCGACGTGCCGGCAACCGTTGCGAGATAGGCTAAGAACGCCTTCATGACCGCTTTTGCCGTTTGAGGACGAGCGCTCGCAGTGCGGCGCCGGCGCGTGCCGTGTCATCCGGAACCTGATAGGACCACGATTCGATTCCCCCGGAGAACAGTCGGGTGATGCCGGCAGCCCGCATCGTCGCATGAAAGCGTGCGAACTTGGCATTACCACCGTCGAGGCCAAGAATGTGAACGGGCTTACCGGTCGCCGCCGCCTCGCTGATCATCGAGACGGAATCGGCGGTTACCAGCACCGCGTCGGCGAGGGCGAGATAGGCGAAGTAGGGATTTTCTCCCGAGCCATCCCAGATCGCTGTCGGAAAATCTTCGAGGCGCTTGCGCAGCAACGCCAGCCCCGCCGCTCCGGTGCGTCGGGACGGGGACACCAGGGCGGACCCGCCGCGGTCGCGCAGGACAGCGGCGAGCGCCTCGGCAATCTCACCGACGCGCCGAAGCGTCAATCTGTAGGCTCTGTTGGTTCCGCCGATCAGCACCGACATGATCGGCTGCGGCATCGTCGCGAGCGCTGGGAAGCGAGTTCGTTCGGCCGCGAGCCTCGCCGGCGTGACCCGATGGACGGCGCCCCGCGTGACGATCACCCGTGGCCCACGGAGACCGTCATGCTCGGGAACAACCAACAGGTCAAACTCGGCATGTCCCACTCCGGGATACTGGATTTGTGCAGCAACGGTATGCCCTGCGCCGGCGCGCCGGATCGCCAGCGCCGGCATCGCGGTGTTGCGGCCGCAACCGATAACAAGATCGGGCCACGGCGGTTGCAAGCTCGCGCCGGTAGCTCCAGCCGCACGGAGCGGCAAGAACCAGAGCTGAGGCGGCAGCCCAGCCCAAGGGAAACGGATGGCGAGGCGCTTTTCAATGAACGGGAAACCGGTGGCTTCGGCAAGACCGAGCGCCTGGCTCGCCATCCCCGCCTTGCCGTCGTGCAAAACCCAGGCGATCGGCGACGGAGCGCCGGGAGCTTCGAGCGATCGGGAAGCGTCTATTGGCGCAACGGAGGCCATCGCTTCCGTGTACGCAAAGCGCTTCTCTACGGCAAGAAGGCGCCTGCGCTAGCGATCCTTGTCGTAGCCCAGATCGGCCTTCACCCGAGGAGAGAGAGCCGCCGTCAGCCAAAGGCGACGGTGACCACCTCATAGGATTTGGCGCCGCGCGGGGTGGCGACCTCGACGCTCTCGCCGGTTCGCTTTCCGATCAGTGCGCGGGCAAGCGGCGATGTCACCGACAGCCGCCCCTGACTGATATCGGCTTCGTCCTCGCCGACGATTTGAAAGGTCTGCTTCTCGTCGGTCTCGTCGTCGGCAAGCGTGACCTTGGCCCCGAACTTGATCACCGACCCGGATAGCTTGGAAACATCGATGACTTCCGCGCGGGCGATCTTGTCCTCGATTTCGGCCAGCCTTCCCTCGATAAAGCTCTGTCGGTCGCGCGCGGAGTGATACTCGGCATTCTCGGCCAAATCGCCGTGGTCTCGAGCCTCCGCGATCGCGCGGATTATCGCCGGCCGGTCGACGGTCTTCAGACGCCTCAGTTCCTCCTGGAGCCGATTGTAGCCATCGGCCGTCATCGGGATCTTGTTCATCGAAACGGGGTTCGCACCTTGCTGACGAAAGCCACGGCAAGGCCTGCCGCGGAGCAATCAAAAGTATGACTGTAGCGGCGCAACTTCAAGATTGCCGGCGCGTAACGCCTTGATCGCCTGCACGGCCGCCCGCGCTCCGGCAACTGTCGTGTAATATGGTATGCTGTTGATCAGCGCCGTGCGTCGCAGGCTAAAGCTGTCGGCGATCGCTTGCGCGCCCTCGGTCGTGTTGAAAACCAGCTGGACACCGCCGCTCAACATCAAATCGACGATGTGAGGGCGCCCGTCGCTCACTTTGTTGATGCGGGCGACCGGCAGGCCTTGGGCGGTCAGGGCCTGTGCCGTTCCGCTGGTGGCGATCAAGCCGAAACCCATCTCGAAAAGCTGGCGGCAAGGCTCGACGAGCGCCCTTTTGTCCTGATCTCGCACCGAGACAAAGACGCGCCCCCCGAAAGGCAGGTTGGTGCCGCTACCGAGCTGGGACTTCGCGAAGGCGCGTCCGAAATCGGTGTCGAGGCCCATCACCTCGCCGGTCGACTTCATCTCGGGACCCAAGATCAGATCGACGCCGGGGAACCGCGCAAACGGGAAAACGGCCTCCTTGACGGCCATATGACGACCATTTGCGACGCGCGGTCGGCCCAGGCAGGAGATGGTCGCGGCCAGACGATCGCCCGCCATTACTCGTGCGGCGATCTTGGCGATCGGAATGCCGATCGCCTTGGCGACGAACGGAACCGTCCGCGAGGCTCGCGGATTCACCTCGAGGACGTAGATTTGATCGCCCTTGACGGCGAACTGGACGTTCATCAGACCGACTACCTCGAGCGCTCGAGCGAGGGCGACGGTCTGCCGCTCGATTTCGACGATGGTGTCGCGAGCAAGACTATGCGGCGGCAGTGAGCAGGCGCTGTCGCCGGAGTGAATCCCGGCCTCCTCGATATGCTCCATAATGCCGGCGATCTCGACGGTGGATCCGTCCGAGACCGCGTCGACGTCAACCTCGATTGCGTCTTTCAGGTAGCGGTCGATCAATACCGGGCTCGTCCCGGATACCCTGACCGCATCGCGCATGTACCGCTCGAGCGCGGCCGCGTCGTGGACAATCTCCATTGCCCGCCCGCCGAGAACGTAGGACGGGCGGATCATCACCGGAAAGCCGATGCGCGAGGCGATCTCCTTCGCCTCGCTCGCCGAATAGGCCGTGCCGTTGACCGCTTGTCGCAGCCCCAGGGTCCTCAGAAAGCCCTCGAAACGGCTGCGATCCTCGGCGAGATCGATCGCGTCGGGCGAGGTCCCAAGGATCGGAACCCGCGCCTGCTCCAGCGCCGCCGCGAGCTTCAGCGGGGTTTGCCCGCCGAACTGCACGATCACCCCGAGCAATGTGCCGCGGCGCTCTTCAACCCGCACGATCTCGACCACGTCCTCGGCGGTCAACGGCTCGAAATAAAGCCGGTCGGAGGTGTCGTAATCAGTCGACACGGTCTCCGGATTACAGTTGATCATAATCGTTTCGATGCCCACCTGGCGCAGGCTGTAAGCCGCGTGCACGCAGCAGTAGTCGAACTCGATGCCTTGTCCGATCCGGTTCGGGCCGCCGCCGAGAATGATCACCTTGCGCCGGTCGCTCGGGTCGGCCTCGCATTCGGGCGGATCGGAGCAATCGCCCTCATAGGAGGAGTAAAGGTATGGGGTAAGCGACAGGAACTCGGCGGCGCAGGTGTCGATGCGCTTATAGACCGGCCGCAAGTCGCAGCCGCGCCGGCGCGAGGATACCGTCTGCTCGTCGAGGCCCGTCAGCTTGCCCAGGCGGGCATCCGAGAAGCCCATCTGTTTGAGCCGCAAAAATGCCGTTCGATCGTGTGGCAATCCGTCCCGCCGCACGCGCTCCTCGATGCCGACAATCTCGCGGATTCGGTCCAGAAACCAAGGCTCGAAGCGGCAGGCGGCGTGGATCTCTGCGGTCGTAAGCCCGTGCCGATAGGCCTGGGCGATCAGCAGCAGGCGGTCGGGCGAGGGTCGGGCCAATGCCGCCTTGACCGCGTCTTTGCCGGCGCTCTCCACCCCCTCGATCGCAATCTCGTCGAACCCGCTGAGACCGGTTTCCAGCGACCGCAGCGCCTTTTGAACCGATTCGGCAAAGCTGCGGCCGATCGCCATCGCCTCGCCGACCGATTTCATCGAAGTCGTCAGCAGCGGTTCAGTCCCGGGAAATTTTTCGAATGTGAAGCGCGGCATTTTGGTGACGATGTAGTCGATCGTCGGCTCGAACGAGGCCGGGGTGGTCTGGGTTATCTCGTTGTCCAATTCGTCGAGGGTGTAGCCGACGGCGAGCTTAGCGGCGAC
>Ga0306924_10005048_pt1 | contig 12973 bp, 11 predicted proteins | sample sta12Can44000111_FD_203756 | JGI IMG/M metagenome (GOLD analysis project Ga0306924, IMG submission 203756) | Lab enrichment of tropical soil microbial communities from Luquillo Experimental Forest, Puerto Rico - statanox.12C.anox.44.000.111 (v2)... | ecosystem: Environmental > Terrestrial >... | reverse complement strand
ATGCGGCAGCCAGCTTTTTCATGCTGACTTCACGATCCGAGGAGACGAGGACGCAGACCGGCTTGCCGTCGACCTCAGCCATAAGCGTCTTCAACAGCCGCCGAGGCCTGATGCCGATGGCTTCCGCCGCCTGGATACCCGTGCGTTTTGCGCTAGGATCGTAGTCGTAACTGTGGAAGGTGAAATCTATACCAAGCTCCTTCAGCACAAGGGTGGCGCGCGTGCTCTTTGACATTATGGCAATTTATCGAATCTCCGGATTACCCGTCACGTGCGGATGCCCGGATGATCGCCGTTGAGCGATGTGACCCAATCGCGCGCGGGAAGAGAACGCGCGGAAGCATCAGCGTTCCTCGTATGGGTGAAACCCAACTCACCAGCCTCGTCGACACGCCGCCGTTTCGGGCGCGAATGGCTCCATGAGATCAAGTTCGACGGCTACCCAACGCATGCCCGCCTCGATTGGCGGCGAAGTGCATTCGCTCAGGCCTACCGGGCTTGACTGGACGCAGAAATATCCGGCGAGGATATCACCTCATTCAGCCGCGGCCCTGTGATCTCCCTGACGGAACTCCGAACGCCGCTAATATTTTTTTTCTGCGCACAACCCTCGAGCCAGCGATATGATGATGAAATCCACACAAGACAGCCCGATCCTCGTGACCGGAGCGGCCGGCGCCATCGGCGCCATCGGCCGCAACCTTACCGCAATGCTGCTCGCCAAGGGCCACAAAGTGCGCGCCCTGGTCCGGCGGGAGGACGAGCGCGCCGACGCCTTGCGCCGGCTCGGCGCTGAGGTCGTGCAGGGCGACCTGACGGATCTCGCCTCGATGCACCGCGCCATCGAAGGCTGCGCGCGCATCTATTTCGGCATGTCGGTCTCGGCGGTCTATCTGGAGGCCACGGTCAACACCGCCGCGGTGGCGCGCCATCACGGTGTCGAGGCCTTTGTGAACATGTCGCAGATGACAGTGACGCAGATGAGCATCACCGAGACCACCGAAAGCCCGCAGCACAAGCTGCACTGGCTGGCGGAGCAGGCGCTCTCATGGTCGGGTCTGCCGGTCGTCACGGTGCGGCCGACAGTCTTCCTGGAAGGCTTCTTCCTGCTTCTCGCCGCTGCGAGCGTGCGCGACGCCGACGAGTTGGCGCTGCCGATGGGCGCGGGCAAGACCTCGCCCGTCTCATCGGTCGACGTCGCGCGCGCCGTCGCGGTGATCCTCGATGACCCGGCGCCGCACATCGGCCGCATCTACGATCTGACGGGGCCTGTGTCGGCCGACCTGGACTACTATGCGCGCATCTTCTCCACGGCGCTCGGCCGGACGATCCGCTATCGCGACACGCCAACCACTGAATGGAGCGAAAAACTTCGGGCGGCGGGCCTGTCGGAGCATGTCGTCCACCACCTCACGGTGATGACCGAACTCCACAGGCAGGGGCGCTATGACCGGATGAGCGAGGACTACCTCAAGCTCACCGGCGAGACGCCGACGAGCATGGCAGACTTCGTGAAGCTCCATGCCGCGGAATTCACGCGGCGGTCAAGCTTTGGTGCCGGGCCGTGAGGTTACGCTACGGAAATTGTGACTCAGCGACCGACCGATCGCCTTCATCCTGATTAGGGCTGCGGCAGCCTCCCCCCGCGGCGATGCGACCTGCTGTAGATCATGTCCAGAAGCGTCGGGCCGTCCACTTCGACCGGCACCGCGCTGATCTGCTTAGCCGGGTCGTATCTCGAAAAAAGCTAACCTCGTAGGAGGCGGCAGAGCGGTCCGGCGGGGTTCACGGATTCAGCGTAGAGCCGCCGCCCTGCAGGTTTGCGAGGTAACGGTCCACCGGCGCCGTCCAGATCGCGGGATCGCCACGGGAGAAGGTCAGATGCCCGTCATCGCCGAACATCGGCAGATCGACAAAGGACACTGGCGCTCGCGAACCGGCCCGATAGGCTTCGAACATTGCATGCGCCAGGCTCGGTTCAAAATAGTGATCATTAGCCGCGTAGAGCCAGATCTGCGGCAAGAGGTTGCCTTCGCCAAGCCTGCCGACGGCGGCGATAAGGCGTTCGCGCCCGCTGCAGATCTCGCCAGGGCGGTTCGAGCCCGCGCCGCCGGCAAAATTGATGACGCCGATGACGCCCTGCGACTTGTCGTAGGCGACTCCGAGCGCGCCCAGACCACCATAGGAGTGCCCTACAACGATGACGCGATTGCGATCCACGAAGCGCTGATTGCGCAAATAGGCGATGGCACCTGCCATATCGGCAGCCGTCTTAAGCGCCGTGGCGAAGTAATCGCGATCGCCGCAGGGACCGGCCGTGTCGCTGATCGGACCCGATGAGAGGCCATAGCCGCGCCGCATCGGCACGGCGACGGCAAAGCCGCGCTCGACGAACCAGTGAGCCGCAGCACCGTAGCTAGGGTGCATTGCTTGCGGGTCGGTAACGCCAGGCCGCGGCTTGCCGTGGTTGATTGTGACGAGTGGAAACGGACCAGGGCCTGACGGCCGATACACCGTAGTTTCCAGCAACGATTGCTCGGCTTCGGTCTCGATCGGCACCCACCAGATTTGCTTGTTGTCGGCGCCGAGCGGAATATCGACCGGCCCGGGGTGGCGATCCAATGCTTGATGATCGGTACACGCCGCCAGTACCGCTAAGAAAGCCATGATCAATCCGAGCTGCCTCGCGGCCTGTCCAATCGGCAAACCGATCCTCCCCAATTTCGCAGGCGCAGCCGTGGCGCGGATCCTCTCGCCATGCATCGGCCGCCCGTTATTCCTATTATCTTCGGATGACGAACTTGATCCATTCCAATCGCTTGGGTCATGGTGAGGACCGTCCGGCGAAGCCGGGTGTGTCACAGCATGCAGCAAGGGCCTTTCTTGTGCAGCTTCGAAGGGGCAGTCCGAACAAATCTAATTAGCTTTCCGGAACATTGGAGCGAGCGCGATGATGGCGACCGACCTCGACCAACAACTCGCGGAATTGCGGAGCGCGGCGGACGCTTATGCCGGCCGCCATCAGTTCATCCCCGACCTCACATGGCCAGAAGGGGTCCGCATTGCGGTCAACTTCACCTGCGATTTCGACGCGATGTTGCTGCGCCGGCTCCTCAATGAGCCGCCAATGCAGCTCGCCAAAGGCGAATTTGGCGGACGGGTCGGCGTCTGGCGGCTCGTCGAGTTGTTCGATGCGCACGGCGTCAAGGCGACGATCTTTACACCTGGGCGAATCTGCGAGCTCTACCCTGAGGCGCTGCGTGCCGTCGTCAAGAGCGGCCACGAGATCGCCGACCACATGTGGGAGCATCGGGTACCGAAGGAGCCGGCGCTCGAAGAGGATCATCTGGCCAAGACAGTTGCCGCGCTCGAGCGGGTCGCCGGCCGCCGTCCGTCCGGCACCCGCAGCAGCCATAGCGCCGCGCTGCTCCGGCAATACGGGTATATCTACCGCTCTGAGGGCTCGGCCGACCAGCGGCCGCATTACGAGTTCGACGAGGGCGGGGGCAATGGCCTCGTCAACTTGCCCATGCACTACGTCATCGACGACGCGATGTACTTCAACTTCAACTGGCTCGGCAGCGATCCCTCGGCACAGAGGATCACCGACCCGGAGCGGGTCTGCGACATCTGGTGGGCGGCGTTCCGCCAGCAATACAACGTCGGCGGCTATCTCAACGTCTGCATGCACCCGTTCCAGTCCGGCCGCGCGTTGCGCATCGCGATGCTCGACCGGCTGATCACCCGGATGAAGACCATGCCCGGTGTGTGGTTCCCCACCTGCGAACAGGTCGCGCGCTACTGCATCGACCACTATCCGCCGCGCGCGGGCGCGCTTTGAATTCGGGAGGACGACGATGCCGTGGAAGCAAGGCTATACGATCTCCGACGAGCGGAGCCTCGCGGACTCCGAGGTCCGGTGGCCGAATGACGCCCGCTGCTGCGTCGCCGTCACCGTCGATCTGAGCGTCGCCTCGGGAGCGGACGGCATTACCGCCGCAGACCTCGCCGCGCCCGAGGCACTGTTCGGGGCTAACCAGGGGCTCGCTGCGTTGCGCGACGTACTGCGCCGGCGCGGGATGCGGGCGACCTTCGCGGTCCCGGCGGTCACTGCGCACATCCATTGCGATCTGGTGCGCTCGCTCGCCGCCGAGGGTCATGAGATCGCAGCACACGGTTTCCGGCACGAGGATGTTAGTGGGCTCGAGCGCGATGTGGAGCGGCGGCGCATTGCACGCACGACTGAGATCCTCGCCGACGTCGCGGGCGGCAAACCGGCCGGCTGGTTCTCGCTGCCGCGGCAGGGCGACCGCTATGCGGTCGGCGCAATCAGCTCCAACACGATCGACCTCTTGCTCGAGGCCGGCTACGACTATCTCGGCAACGGACTGGCAGACGACATCCCGCATTATTGGGTCAGCGACTTTGCAAGCCGCCGCGCACTATTGACAATGCCCTATTACTACCACTTCGATGACCAGTTCTTCCTGATGTTCCCGCGCAAGGGGACTGGCCTCGAACACCCAGATGCACTGCTGCGCAACTGGCGCGGCGAGTTTGCAGCGCAATACCGGCGTGGCCGATATTTCCACATGACTTTGCACCCGCAACACATCGGCTGGTCCAACCGACTGCAAATGCTCGACGAATTCCTCGCCGAGCTGCGCGAATATCCGAGCCTGTGGAACCCGACCGCGGCGGAATGCGCGCGCTATTGGCTGGAGACCTACCCGGCCAGCACGCATTTACACCTCGAACCGAGCATCTGGCAGGACTATCCCGGCAGTCTCAGCTGAGGCCGCTCAAGACCGCGATAGCGCCTTCCTGCCAACGATTTTCGAGGCGACGACCCGCTGGTGAATTCGGTAAGAACCTACCTCAGCAGCCACCGTCGCCATTCGCCCAACCCTCATGGAGCGCGTTCAATGCCAAAGGCGAGACCATGATCGGCGCGCAAATAGGCGAAGATCGCCTGACGCTTTACGGCAGCTTCACCTCGAGTTCGAGCTACAAGCCGATGCTGTACCTGGCTTTGGCCGGACTCCCATTTTCGTTCCGCACGGTCAATTTGAAGACCGGGGTGCAGAACTCGCCCGAATATCTGGAGATAAACCGCTGGGGAGTCGTACCGTCGTTGCGGCATCGCGGGCTGACCATCCTGCAGTCGAACGTGATCCTCGACTACCTGGCGGGCACGACCGGACATTTCGAGGGCCGGACTGAACAAGTGCGTTGGCAGGCGCGGGAGTGGTTGTCGTGGGAGGCCGACCACATCACCGCGGTGGCGCGGGTGCGCCATTCGGCACGCTTCCGCAAGATGCACGACGAGGTCATCGCCGAGTTCCGCCCGCGCGCCGAGGCGGCACTGTCGTTTGTCGACAAGACGGTGACGGACCGGCCCTTCCTCCTCGGTGACGCCTGCACGGTCGCAGATATCGGCTGCTGGGGTCGCATGGTTTTCATGGCCGAGGGCGGGTTCGAGATCGGAAACTGGCCGCATCTGGAAGCCTGGGCCGGCCGCCTCAAGGCAATGCCCGGTTTCGCGCTGCCCTACGATCTGATCCCCAGCAAGGACCGCGAGTTTCCGGCAGCGCCGCACTACCGCAGCAGTTAGCCTGACTGTGAACCTGCCATCAATTCAGAGCGTCGCTAGCGCCTGGTCCAGCGTGTCGACGATCCGGTCGCATTCGGCCCGGGTAATCACCAGTGGCGGGCACAGCGTGATGGTATTGCCAAACCGGCGTCCACCTCCGGAGCGGCCGACAATGAGACCCCGTTCCCGGCAGAAGTCGACAACGGCGGTAATCTGGGAGGCGTCCGCCGGCTCCTTGGTCGTCCGGTCCTTGACCAGTTCCATGCCGATGAGCAGCCCCTTACCACGCACGTCGCCGACGACCTGGTGGTTCATCAGGCCGCGCAACCCATCGATCAGGTAGGCCCCGGTCTCGGCCGCCCGGTCAGCGAGGTGTTCGGCCTCGAGGATCTCGATGTTGCGCAACGCCACCGCCGCCGCAACCGGGTGACCGCCATAGGTGTTGACCTGTGCCACCTGCCGGTTCTCCGCCGGGTCGCCGTAGAAGCTCTTGAACACGCTGTTTTTAACGACCGTTGCGGCGATCGGCAGGTAGGCGCTGGAGATGCCCTTTGCGATGGCGACGATGTCGGGCGATACCCCATAGTGCTGGTGAGCGAACATCTTGCCAGTCCGGCCGAAGCCGTTGATGACCTCGTCGACGTGGAGGAGGATGCCGTATTTGCGGCACAGGCTCTCGACCTCCGGCAGGTATTCGTCGGGCGGCACCGCGACGCCGATGCCGCTCATGACCGGCTCGACGATCACCTCGGCCACCGTCTCGGGTCCTTCGCCCTGGATCGTGGCTTCGATATTCTTAACGCAGGCGAGCCCACAGCTCGGATAGCTGAGGCCGAACGGGCAGCGATAGCAGTAGGGCGGCGCGACATGCACAAAGTTGCCTGAAAACGGCTCGAACTTCGCCTTGCGGTCGCCCATTCCGCCGGCATCCAGGGTGGCGAGCGTCGTGCCGTGATAGGCGAAGTAGCGGCCGATGGTCTTGAAGCGGTACTCCCCAGGGTGTTCCTGCTTCATGTATTGCCGGGCGATCTTGAAGCCGGCCTCGTTCGCCTCTGAGCCGGAATTGACGAAGTAGGTGTGATAGCCGCCGCTCATCAGGCCGTTAATCTTTGCGGCCAGCTCGGCAGCGGGCACGTTCATTGCGGTATGCGGGAAATATGAGAGTTGCCGCATCTGCTCGGCAGCCACCTCGGCCAGCTCGGTCCGCCCGTAGCCGATGTTGACGCACCAGAGGCCCGCCATCGCGTCGAGGTAGCTCGTGCCGTCGGCATCGACGACCGTCGAGTCCTCGCCGCCGGTGACGACCATCTGCTTGGTTTCCAGCACCCTGTGCTGAACGATGGGGTGCAGAACGTTCGCGAGATCCTGCTGCACGACGGCCTCACGGTCCGCGGGGTCGGGAGAGTTGACGAGCGACATTAATGGCCTCGCGAAATGGATGTGGGCGCCGCAAGTCGGCGGAGTCCGATTGTTGCCGCTCTCCGCTCTGACAGCAAGCTGACTAGTAGCCCTCGCGGGGGCAATGTCTGTTATCGGCGCCAACGAGCCGATGCTCCGGTGATCGACTGATGCGCAGAACTGCCCCAGCTGCCGTTTAAAGATGATCAAGATCACCGCGGCAGCTTACCACGATGGCAGACTCGAGCGTAGTTTGCAGGCTCGCAAGGAGGAACCCAGCGCAACGCCGGAAATGCTCACCGGGAACTTGAGACGTCGTGCTGTGCCCCAATCTGTCAGCTCGATCTCCGGCGCCAGATCATCGTTTGTCTCGGTTGCCTGCATGGGTGGCTTCAACGAAGATAGCGTAGAGGCTAGAAGGTGCGCGGTGCGCGCCAGCGATAGTTGGGCAGAAAGCGCCGTGCCTGTGACCCGCCGGATTAAAAGCGCGCGAGCGGCCGCGGCTGCCATCAAATATCCGGTTGCCTGATCAAGGGCCTGGACCGGCAACGGGCATGGCTTTTCAAGACCCTCCATACGCATTCCTGCATCGGCGATTCCCGCGCTCATCTGCACAAGGCTGTCGAACCCGCGGCGCTTCGCCCAAGGTCCGGTCCAGCCGTAGGCGTCGAGACAAACGTCAATCAGTCCTGGATTAAGCTGCCGCCGTTCATCCTTGCCGAACCCGATCTCTTCGAGAGCGCCTGGGCGATAACCATGAACCAGAATGTCCGCAGTTCGCAGAAGTTCGGCGAACTGACCGCGGTCGTCGGCGTCGTGCAGGTCAAGTCCGGCGCACCGTTTGCCGAGCGTCACTTCGGGGATCACCCCGGGTTCGTCCCAGCTCGGCGGATCGATGCGCAGAACGTTCGCTCCGAAGGCCGCCAAGAATCTCGTTGCGACCGGACCGGCAAGAACGCGCGTGAGGTCGAGAACGCGTACGCCGTCCAAAGGACCAGCTGTGTTCAGGGCTACCCTTCCGCTGGCGAGGATGGGGGCCTCGCTCCAATCGATCAGCGGCTCCGCCGCTATTGCCTGCCCTTGGGGATGGTGCGCCCATTCCTCTAGCGACCGCATCGCGGCGGCGCAGCCCCCTGCTTCAACAACAGCCGCCTCGAGTTCGTCTGCGTCCCATCGCGCCACGGCGGCAATTACCGCCTCTTTCTCGTCCGGAGTTCCTAAGACGCGCAAGGCCGCGGCGCGATGATGAGGCGCATTGGTGTGTAGACGGATCCACCCGTCACGGGCCTTGAAGTCGCCAGCAATCGGGTCCCACGGATTGGGCATGACCCAGCCTTGTGGACGAAGCGACCACCCGAACCAAAGACCGCAGAGGCGTCGGTCCACGTTGATGTTTTGCGGGCCGAGGTCCGAAAGCGCAGCCGCCTGAACCGCGGCGGCTGCGATTGATGCCTCAGCCAGTCCGCTCACATCAAACCACGACGGCAGCCCCTCGACCACGCGTCCGAGCCCTGACGGTGGGTCCGGTTCTTTGATGCCCAGTGATTGCATAATTTCCAGGTAGAGCCGCAATGACATGGTCAGTCCCCTTTACCGGCAGACATCGACCCAAATTGCGCTCGTCAGCTCGACGAGCCTTTCCGTGGCGATTTTAAGCGCCGCATTGCGCGAACCCGCCGCGGGCACAACCTCTTTGAAGCGCCGTAACGAAATATCGCAGTAGACCGGAAGGGGCGAGCGTAGCCCAAACGGACAGACGCCACCAACGGAATGGCCGGTGACGGCAAGCACCTGCTCTGGATCGAGCATTCGGCCCTTCCTGCCCAGCACATCTTTGACCTTACGGTTGTCTAAGCGTGCGATCCCGCTGGCCACGATCAACAGCGTTTTATCGCCGACCCTGAGACAGATCGTCTTTGCGATCTGCGCGGGTTCGACACCGTGCACCTTCGCCGCAAGCTCAACAGTCGCAGAGCTGTCGTCAGTCTCAATGAGTTCGATGTCTGGCGCGTTTGCTTGAAGGAAAGCGCGAACCGATTCGAGGCTCACTGGCTGTTTCCCCGATATTTGACTGGATTTGCGGCCCCGAAACCGACCTGCATGCTGAGACCAGTCGAGCCCGGGACCCGCAAACCGGTCATTCCGCACTCCGATAGGTAGGCGAGGCGTTCAGGGTACCCTGTTCGAGCAGCGGCGCAGCGGCGGCGGCTCGGCCGGCGATGTAGCCCTGGCAAGCGGCGCGGGCGAGCCCGTGCTGGCTGAAGCCGCCGGCCGACTCTCCGCCGCAATAGAGGCCGGGGATGACCTCGCCATTCATGTCGATGACCTGGCAGGCGGCGTTGATGCGCAGGCCGGCGCGCGTGTCGTGGACAACCGGGGTTGCCCAGGCTGCGTAGAAGGGTGGTTTCCCGATCCGATGCTGTGGGGCCGGCTTGTCGAAATCCGCATCGACCCCACTTTCGACAAAGGAATTGTACCGCGCCACGGTCTCGTCGAGACTGGCCGGCGGCATCGGCACGCGCTGATACTTCATGACGATCTTCTCGGCGAGATCGGCGAGCTGATTGGCGCTGAAGAAGAAGCCGGCAGCGATGTCGACCTGAGGCGGCTGCGGCTGCCAGCCCTCGCGCGCGACCGCATCGCTGTCGAAGATCGCCCAGATCGGCCCGCCGCCGTTGTGGCCGTCATCGATGCCGGCCAGCGCCGCGTTCAGCCAGTTGTTCGGCGCGTATTTGCTGCGCTGCACGTTGCGCCAATCGCCCTGTATGTAGTTCTCGATCGAGTTGTAGTTGTTGGCGATGTATTGGCCGCCGGTCTCATCGTAAAAGCGACGGCCGAGCATGTTGATGCAGATCACATCCTGCCAATCCCGCACGTAGAGACCGCTGGCCCGTGCCTTGTCGAAGACCGGGCTCTCGGGCAGCCATTGCAGGTGGCGGTAATTATATTGGCAGCCGATGAAATTGGGTTTGGTGAGGTTGGAGCCGAACTCGCCGAGCTGGTTGTAGAAGCCCCATAGCGCGGCGCCGATCGCCATCGCCGCCAGTTCGCCGCTGGCGTCCTGGTCGGACCACGGCATACCGGCAAGGCCGCAATACTCCTCGGTCAGTCGCGGATCGAACATGCGGCGGAAGTTGACGTTGCCGGTCGAGCCGCCGGTGCCGATGATGATAGCTTTGCGGGCACGGATGTCGATCGGACCGCCGCTCTTGCGGTCGACCGCGATCCCGAACACCGGGCCCGCATTCGGCGCTTCACGATAGATCCGGGTCATCCGGTGCTCGAGCAGGATCTCGACGCCGCATCTGCGGGCCGCGACCTCGAGCGAGCGCATCATGCCGTTGCCGGAGGAACGGGTCTTTTGCACCGCCGGATCGGCCGGGCGGCCGGTCGCCGGCATCGGCCAGTGACCAACGATGCTGTGCATCTCGCGCGGCACCGAATTGCCGACCGAATTGCCACCGAGCGCATCGGGCGCCTTATCGACGAATTCGACGCCATGCGCGAGCAGCCATTCGAAGGTCGAGGCGCTGTTGTCGGCGAAGGCGCGGATGATCTCGCGGTCGTTGTAGCGGTAATCGGGAAAGCCGTTCGGACCGACCACCGACCAATCGGTCAGATCGCGGAACAGGAGGTCCGGCGAATCTGCAATGCCATAATTCTTCTGGACGCTAGTGCCGCCGCCGAGTGGGACATTGCCACCGCTGATAATCGCGTGGCCACCGATATCCTCCTCGGCTTCGACGAGGATTACAGAACAGCCTGCTTCGCGTGCGACGATCGCGGCGGGAAGCCCTGTCGCCCCCGCGCCGATCACAACGACATCGGCCTCGCGGTCCCAGTCAACCGGGTACTGCCCTGTCGCCGCGCCCGGTACCGCGCTACCCAACGTTCGCGTCATCATCCCGCCCCCCTTCCCACGATGATATGCCCCGAGCGCCCGCTTTCCGTCGACCACGAAGATCGTCGCTCAGAAACTCGCAAAACGCAGGACTGCCGCCCGCGTTGTGGATAAGCCGAGTTATTCCCAGCAGCAAAAGATCGCCCTGCCCTTGGATGCGCAGTGATGCAATCCGCGACTTAGCGGCCGACGAGTCGGTGGCGCAGGACGTCGGCGAGCGACTGCGGCGAGCCCAGCAGCGTCGTCAGCTCATCGGTGTCGAACGAGACGAGGATAGAACCCAGCACCGCGGTGACGGCACCGATGATTACAGCTGTGTTCATCACTTCGTAGTCACGGTTGATCAATTGCGACAGGAACAGCCGGAAGACCAGAGAGAGCTGGAGGATAGGGGTCACCACCATCAGCGGCGCTATCGCAAGGGAGGCGTAGACGAAGGCCTGGGAGATAGCGACCAGCACGGCCGACGAAAAAAACCAAGGCAAGTTTTCGCGCTTCGTGCACTTGATGTTATCCCAGGAACCGGGCTTGAGCAGGATCAGCGAGAAGAACAGCGTCGCCGCCGTATAAGCGAGGCAGCCTCCGGCCGCCGTGCTAACACCAGGTGCGTGCAGGAAGGCCTGGCGGGCCATCAGTGGCGAGCTACCATAGCACATCGCCGCGCCCAGGCCGAAGATATAGCCCGAGAGCACGCGCGGCTGGAAGGTCGGTTTGGGCTTCGGTCCGAGCGCCGACGCCTTCTTCGCCCTGCCGGCATTGCCCTGGGTGATGAAGGAGCCGCTTAGCATCAACGCGGAGCCGATTGCCTGCAGCACGGTGAATTTCTCGTGCAGAATCACCACCGCCAGCAGCATGGCGAAGGGCACCTGCAGCTGGACCACCGGCGCGGTGAGGTTCACGCCCATCAGCTGGTTGGACTTGTAGTTGCAATAGCGGCCGATGACGAAATGCACGACGCCCTGACATGCCAACCAGGTGAGAGCCGCGGTTGGAAACATCACGAGCTGGCCTAGCTCGCCGAAAGCGACGGTCATGAGCAGGAAGGAGAGTCCGCCGATCGGCACAGTCACCGCCATGCCTTGCAGCACGCTGCCCGTCACCACTCCTCTGCGCATCGTCACGTTGTTGAGCGCAAAAGTGAACGCCCCGAGAGCAGCGTAAAGGACACCGAGCAAAGGACTTCTCCCTCGAAGACTTATCGTGCGCTCGTTTGTCTACGATGGTTCTCGTCATACCGTCATGGCCATTTCAACGGCAGGACAGTGCAGTTTGCTGCGACACTGATCCCCTCCAATCCGCACCGCGAGGCCATCATCCCGCTCCTCTATTCCCTCGCCACCCTTCCCATCCCAGCGCTATGATCAGAAGGGGTTGAATGTCGATTTGTCCCAGAGTTGCGCGCCTCGACACCCTGCAATAATCCCCGGGGAGGAGCACACATGAAGGAATTCGCTGGGAGGACCGCGGTCGTCACCGGTGGCGGCTCGGGGATGGGCCGCGAGCTAGTCCGCCAGCTGGTCGCGGAAGCCTGCAATGTCGCAATGTGCGACGTCTCGCCGACCAGCCTCGCGGAAACGCAGAGGCTCTGCGAGGCGGCGGGATTGCCGCAAGGGCTGCGCGTCACGACGCACATCGCCGATGTTGCCGACCGGACCCAGGTCGAGCGGTTTCGCGACGAGGTTGCCGACCGCCACCAGACCGACAAGATCCACTTGTTGTTCAACAACGCCGGTATCAGCGGCGGCGGCAGTATGGTTACCAACAGCCGCGACGAATGGGAGCGCACGTTCAACATCTGCTGGGGCGGCGTCTATAACTGCACCCGCGTGTTTCTACCGATGCTGCAAAACGCCGAGGAAGGCCACATCGTCAACACCAGCAGCATCAACGGCTTTTGGGCCTCAGTCGGGTCACGCATCCCGCATACCGCCTATTCGGCGGCAAAATTTGCCGTTAAGGGTTTTACCGAGGCACTCATCACCGATCTGCGGATCAACGCGCCGCACATCAAATGCTCGGTCGTCATGCCGGGCCAGATCGGGACCTCGATCCGCGCCAATACGCGCAAGATCCACAGCGGC
>Ga0306924_10005047_pt1 | contig 12975 bp, 7 predicted proteins | sample sta12Can44000111_FD_203756 | JGI IMG/M metagenome (GOLD analysis project Ga0306924, IMG submission 203756) | Lab enrichment of tropical soil microbial communities from Luquillo Experimental Forest, Puerto Rico - statanox.12C.anox.44.000.111 (v2)... | ecosystem: Environmental > Terrestrial > Soil... | reverse complement strand
AGATCCTCCCTCCGAGAAGGATTTCTCCCTCCCGGCGGACCGCCACCGCCTTCGGAAACTTCCGAAGTCTGCCCGACTTCGGAAGTTTTGCGAAACGCCTCACGCGGATTCCCACCAGCCCTCGTCGCCCAGTAGTGGCGACGCCGGTCTCATTCGGTCAGGAGTTATCCACGAATAGTCGTCATTCGGCATCGCCAGAAGCGTATCCACGTTCGACGCAGGAAGCAGCGGAACTGATGACGTAGCTGACATGGGCGGTTGCAACGAAATTTGTCCTGCCGGGAGGCCGGCGGGACTGACTGCAACGGATGCATGATGCTCGATCAGGAACGAAACCACTGAAATCATGGAAACGGATGGCGTGACGGGCACCGGCACACCGCCGCGCGGTCCCGGACTGGGGGACATACCCGGGCCCGCCCCTGCGCCTTGAACTTCCAGGATGTACTCGCCCTGAGTCGGTGTCGGCGTTAGATCCGAGGCCAAGACCCGAATGAAGTAATTGCCCGCTCCTCCCTCCGGAAGACGGTAGACCAACAGCGCGTTGCGGCGGTCGGGGGCCGAGTTGTCGTCCTCCGCGACCTCTTTACCGGTGGCATCGTATACCACCAGCTTGGGGTCGAACGTGTTGTCAAAATCGCCACCGTGGTCCGATGGTGTGAATGTCTCCAGGATCAGCGTGGACCCCTCCGCAAGCGAGACCTGATACACGTCCGTATCGCGAACGCTGCCGTTGAGCTGGCCGGTATGTCCGGCGACCCATTGGGTACCGTCCACAGGCGTGGACGCGATCGCCTGGGCATGGGCGAAGTCGTCGTTGTTTTCGGTATCTAGTTCGGTGTCGCGCGCTACCAGGAGATTGTAGTCCAGGCCGATGCTGCCGAAGACGCGGACATAATAACGGCCGTCCGTGGGCGCCACAAAGTCGCTGATGACCTCCGTGAAGTTGGTCGCGCCTCGCTGTCCCGTCGCGATCACCGTGTCTGTGGCATCCACAAGTTCCACGTGCACTGCCGTGCTGGGAAGCCCCGTCAGGCCCACCGTCGCGCTCTCCCCGGCGCTGAGGGACAAGCCGAAATAATCGTAGCCGAGAGATGGCTCCGGCGGGGGAGTGTCCGCTGACAGAAATACATCGGCATTGTAAGTACCGACAGGCCCGCTGCCTGTGGCAGAAACCTGGATATAGTAATCGCCGGTGCTGGGAATGATGAACGCATACAGCGGCGAGTCGTTCCCCGGGCCCTGACTCGTTCCGTTTTCCATGCCGAGCAGCCCGCCGGCAGCGTTGAGCAAATTGACCCGCGCGTGCATCGTCGATGTGGAGTGCATGTTGACGGTGACCAGGTCGCCGGCCGTGAAGCGGAACTTGTAGAAGTCGGTGTCTCCCGCCGGACTGATTGTCGCCTGCGTCTGGGACATGTACTGGACCGGCCGCCAGCTGTCGGAAAAATCGTTGGCTGTCAACGCGGTCTCGTTGGGCTCGTGCTCCTGCGTCTCTCGGCCGCCGGTCATCGGTCCAGGTCCGGCAGGTTCCAACCAAATCCCGAGGTCATATAGCCCCGTAGAGAAACCGGTGGGCGGGCAGCAAGAGCGCGCATCGATGTAGTAGGTGTCGGTCTGCGTGATGTGGAATCGGAAAATGAGTGAATCGAAACTCACTCCGCCGTCGTCATTAAACGCCACCCGGACCGGCGCGCTCGCCGGCCCGCGGTATAGCTCGACATAGGCATCGCCAAGCGTACCGCGCCTCGAGCCGTTCCCTGCCTCGGAAATGGTGATGACGTCGCCCGCGTTGAGAGTGCCGATATTGATCCAGTCCTGATCGCTACCGGGGTTTATCTCCCCCTTGATTCCCATGTGGTACAGATTGCCCTTGAACGGCATGAAATTGGCCGATGCGTTATTGGCGGTCTGGAGGGTATTGTTCGGCTCGATTTCGTTGGGCAAGAGGCCGGCGCTGAAGTCGGCCGTGCCGAGCACCGCTGCCAGCGCCGGTCCCTTCGTGCCCGCTACGAGGTCGTGAAACGTTGGATCGAGATCCTGGGCCGTGTCCAAAGTGGGGTTTGGCGCCCCGTTGTGCGTTTCGGCATCCACGCCCGCGTTCAGGATCAGCTGGACCCGGTACCCGCCCATCGTACTGTCGGCACTACTCACCTGCACTAGGTAGCCAAGGGGTGCGGGGGGATTGCCGCCCAGGTCGTCAGCCGTGGGAATTGCCTGGAGAAACGCATCGTGACCGACCGCATCGGCCGTCGCGCTGGCCAAGAGCACCGGGCCGTTGCTTGGGACGGCATATAGTTCGACATGCGGCTTGAGTCCCCCGGGCGTCGTGGGCGTAACCACTACGCTGATCTGCTGATGGGGGTTGAGGGTGATCGTATATCCATCGACGTCGTCCGGCGGGGTGATCGTGGCGCTGGCCGATGTGTCGTAGACCCATGATCCAAGAGTACCTCGGCTTCGCAGCGGCGTGGGGAACGGGATCTGGCCGATGGAGACCGTGTAATTCGCCTGGTATGCCACATTGGGGTTGCCATACAGATCGGTCAGCGCTCCGGCCGCGATTCGCACCGTCAGCGCGCCTTCCGTCGTGATCCCGCTCAGCGTGTAGTCGATCGTCTGGGCGTCCAAAACTTGGGCGCTGGTCACGGTCCCTTGGCTAAGCGTTAGGTTGCTCGTGCTAACCGTTTTGGGGTCAAACGGCTCATTAAAATGCAGTTGCAAGTCAGAGAACGGCAACTCGATCTGCGAGCCGTCCGGCGGGTCGCTCTTGTCGACGCTGATCCGAATCGAGTCGTAGCGGAAGCTGGCGTTGAACGCCTGGACCGGATTCTCGTCGCCCCCACGCAAGATAGCCCCGGCCTTGATCGCCATGGTCTGAAGGCCCTCCTGCGCCACCGGGTTGACCGTGAAGTTGAAAGTGAGCGTTGTCGGGCTGGTTAGATCGACGTTATCAGCCGGCATTCCGTTGACAGTCAGTGCATCGGGATGCACTGAGCTGGCGTCGTACGGGTCGGAAAGGGTGATGACGTACTGTTTGGGCGGCGCGGCGACAAAGGAATTGTTGGCGGGATTGCTGGCAATGACCGCCAGATCGAATTGGTAGTTGGGATTCGTGAACGGATCGCCGGATGCGTTGACACGGCTGTCGTACCACATGCCCAGAACGCGGTCGTTCTGGGCAGCCAGCCCGTGATAGTCGCCGATAAAGCCGGATGGCGTCGTGTCCACGGTGGCAACCCGTTCCTCGGTCCAGGTTTTGCCCTCATCGGTCGAAAAGGCTTGATACCAGCGCGAGCGGATGTCCTGCGGGTCGCCGCGGCGGTCGTTCCAGCCAACCCAGATGCGGCCGTTGGGGGCAACGTCCATCCACGGAAAATAATGATCTGAACCCGGCGGATCGGTGTTGATTTTGAACGGATCGGAAAAGGTCAAGCCGCCGTCCGTCGATTTGCGGAACAGTATGTCGCTGTGGTAGCCGCTGGCTCCCTGGCAGGTGTAGGGCAGTCCCAGATCACCACCGGAATACACCATGTATACAGTGTTCGGGTTGGTTGGACTGATGCTGAGAATAGGATGGCTGCGCGAGCGGAAAGCATTGCCGCCGGTCGTGCAGAAAATGCCGCGCCCGGCCTGGCCCCCGGTGCAGGCGCCGCCCTGGCGGATGTCCATCACCGTCTGCGTCCACGTTTGTCCGCCGTCCGTCGATTTGGCGACCGCGTTTTGCACGGGTGCACTGCAACCGATTGTTTGGCTCTGGTATTGCTGGTAGCCGACGTAAATCGTTCCATCGGAAGCAACGCGCGGCTGGCTGGATTGCTCATAGCCATCGGGCGGAGCGGGCCCGCCGATGAAGAACGATGGTCCCCAGGTCTGCCCGCCATCCGTCGACTTGTATCCCTTGATCCGGTTGGAACTTGCTCCCGTCAAATCGCTATAGGTCGTATAGACAATGTTGCTATCGCGCGGATCTACGGCGATGTTGTTCCGGTCCGGCACGGGACTCGGATCACGAACCCGGTTCCACGTAGCCCCGTTGTCTGTTGAGCGAAACGTGATCTGGCCGGGGCTGCCCAGTATGCCGAGGTAGGCAACTCCATCCGACCCATAGGCAATGGCGGGGTCGCAGCATCCGTTACTCGGCGGGTACGAGGCGATCCAGGTCTGGCCCCCGTCACTGGTGCGATACACCCCCACGCCCGCAGACGCATTCGAGGCGCCGATCGCGAAACGCGTGTCCGAAGGGTTGATCGCGATCTGGAATTCGTTCTGGTTCCCGTTAAAGCTCGGGTTTGACATCCGGACATCGTCCCCGTAGATATCCGGACCGCCGGATTGCGAGCCACCCGTCGTTCCGAACGGCTTGCCTGCCAGCCACGCCTCGTATTCGGCTGTATACAGGTTGTCGTACATGCCATGGTGGACTTTCATGTCCTCCGTCATGTATTTCAAGAAGTCCGGTTCCGCACTGGACGGCGCTCCAGCTACTGCCGCTTGCGATCCGTTAAATTGAAAAGTTGCTGGCGTCGCCTTGTCTTGAACCGTCTGAGCGGGGGGCGTCAGCCCCCGGAGCGGCACTTTGGAATCGCCGGGCGCTACCGATAAGTTCTCCCGAGCGGAGCGGGGGGCGTCAGCCCCCTGAGCGGCGTCAGATTGATGGTCCCCACCACTCAGTATCATTTGGGCGGCCGAATCGCTCAGCTGTTTGCTGCTGTCGTTTTGACTTCCTTGGTAAACCACGCTCTCAGTCGGCGCGGGACTCATACCGGCAGCCGGAGGTACACCCGTACCAACGTCCACTGCATGTGCTGGCGCTGCTGCCGGGGCGGTCGCCATGGCAGCGATGCTCGGATGCTGGCTCACCAGGCTGTCCAGTGCCGACCCTTGTGGTGCAAACAGCGGATCCCCGGATCGGGGGGTGTCAACCCCCTGTGCCGCGGCCGAAACCGTGGACGGCTGGCTACTTCCATGCGCGCCACTTTCCCGTATTTCATGAGCCGGGGAGCCAACCAAACTTTCCGCCAATTGCCGGGTAGATGCCGAGCTGATAAACAGAATGCTCGAGCCGCCGCCAGTTCGAGCCGGCCGGCTGATGGCGCTGTCGGCAGCCTGGCGCTGCAGCCCGGCTACCGCCACGCCCCCCAACAACGCCCCCAGCAAGGCGTCGCCGGGGGGCAGCCTTTGTTCCAACGTTTCGAGTCGAATAGGAATTGACCGCGGGCGCTGCGCTGCGCCCTGCCGGGAACGGGACCGGAAAGCTCGCTTCATGGACAACTCCAGAAAAAAAGTGGAAGAATCTTTACAGGCGTGCGTCTCATTAATCTCTCATCGTAAGCCGATACACCCGAAGGCAGGTTTAAACCAACCCGGATTCTAACCGGCTTCGCAAGCGCTGTCAAACAAAACGTCGCAGGAATTTTCTCCGTCGAACAGTCTATGTTTATCCTTGACAGCATCTGCTTCGCTAATCTATTCTGGAAATAGTTACTCCCCCCCTTTTCTATTTCTATCTTTGAGGTATGTGGCATGGTGCGCAAAGATTCTGCCCCCAGTTGGGGATTTACCCTGATCGAATTATTGGTGGTGATCGCCATTATCGGCATCTTGATCGCATTGCTATTGCCGGCCGTACAAAAGGTTCGAGCCGCCGCCAACCGGGCGAGTTGCTCCAACAACCTCAAACAGATCGGGCTTGCATTGCACAACTATCACGACGCCAACGGTAGCTTTCCTCCAGGCGGTATTACTTCGGGTACCGTCTATACCGACGAAAGTTACGGCACCTGGACCATTTATCTCCTGCCTTTTCTCGAGCAGGACAACCTTTTCAAGGCTTACAATCTTAACCGATTTAATGAAGACCCGGCCAACGAGTTCGTGCGGACCAGCCTCGTCAAATCTTACAACTGCCCGGCGGACGCCGGTGGCCCTTTTGACCCCGCCGTACCGGACAGTGGTCCCGCCCACTCCATGAATTTGCGCTACATGCAAGGCTCGTACCGGGGCGTCTCCGGTAAGAGCGACGGCCGGGCGTTCTTTGACAGCGACTCCCAGTCGTCCGTTCTTCCCAAGGAGTGGCGCGGCCCGCTCCATGCCGTCGCCGCCTTTGCCGGTCTGTCTGTGGAGCGCTTCGCCAGCATCACGGACGGCACATCCAACACCCTGCTGGTCGGAGAATATGCAACGCGCACTCATCCCGCGCGCCGGACTTTCTGGGCCTATACCTACACTTCCTACAATCAGTCCTCGACAGTTGCCCAAAGTCGCACGTTGCTTAACGACTACGATGCTTGCGTGCTGATCGGCGGCGCCGGAGACAGCAACTCCTGCAAACGCGGCTGGGGCAGCTTCCATACGAACGGCATCAACTTCGTGCTGTGCGATGGTTCTGTCCGCTTCATCAACTTGGGCATCGATGTAGAAATGTTTACCGGCATGGGTACGATCGCGGGCGGCGAACTGATCAGCGATTTCTAGGAAGCCGATTCATGCGTTGGTACTATCTCCTGGCCGCCCTTGGTCTGGCTGCCTCAGGATGTGGCGGCAAAGGCCCTACCATCGCCCCGGTTTCCGGGCTGGTGACAATGAACGGCCAACCGCTCGCCAACGCCACCGTCACGTTCCAGCCGATGCGGTCGCAGGACAAAGACCCGGGGCCCGGCTCTTACGGGAAAACCGACTTAAACGGGCGATTCACCCTTCGCCTGGTCGGGTCCGACCGTCCCGGAGCCGTCGTCGGCAAGCACCGGGTTGCCATTACCAGCGGCGCTGCCGCGGACACCACTAACGACCGGGCGCCGGCCACCAAGGAAGGAATTCCCGCGCGCTACAACACGAAATCCCGACTGGAAACAGAAGTTGGGCCGGGCGGAACCGAGGAAGCGAATTTTCCCTTAAAGTCACCATAAGCGTCGGGTGGCACGCCCTGAGGTACTCCCGAAGTGCGTGCCGACGAAGCGTGGAGCCTATTTCTTCCCCGGTGGCGTCGCCTTGGCCGGCATTACCCGGCGTTTGCGCCGGTACGCGAGCTTCGGCGTGGGCCGATCATGCTCATCCTCGATGTCGCCGACGATTTCCTCGATGACGTCTTCCAGCGTAATCAGGCCGAGAATCTTGCCCTCATCGTCCCGGACCACTGCCATGTGCCGGTGCGATTTGCGGAATAAGCGCAGCGCATTATCCAGCGGTTCGGAAGGCTTGAGAAACAACGGAGGATAAAGGGCATCTTCGAGGATAACGACGCCGCGCAAACTGAAAAGATAAAACAAATCCTTCGTATTGACGATGCCGACGATATTGTCGAGATCCCTATCGTAAACCGGCATCCGTGTGTGCGCGCCGGTACGGACGGCATCCATGGTTTTTTCGGGGGGTGCGCTCAATTCCAAAACCGCCATTTTTTCTCGGTGTACCATGCAATCGCCCACGCGCTTGTCCGAAAGTCGAAACACGTTTTGCACAAATTCAGCCTGCTCCGGATCCAGTATACCCGCCTCTTCGGTGTCTTCAATCAACAGGGCCAGTTCTTCCACGGAATGCACCATCTCCTCGCCCCGTATCGGTTGGTACCCCCAGAGACGGAGGATCGCGTTCGCCGTGCCGGCGATAATCAGCGTCAGGGGTCGTGTCATTTTCGAAAACACCGTAAGCGGAGCCGCCAGCCACAGCGCCGCTCGATCGGGCGAGTGCAGGGCCAGGTTCTTGGGCAACAATTCCCCGAAAACGACGTGCATAAATGTAATGAGAATGAAGGTAACGACAACCGCCGCGGAATGTATGGCGGCAGTTTTCCAAATGCCGGCTAGAAAGCCGAATAGCGGCTCGATTAGCCCGACCAGCGCCGGTTCGCCGATCCATCCCAGACCGATCGAAGCCAGCGTGATCCCCAGCTGCGTCGCGGCAATCGACCGGTCCAGTTGCGCAAGAGCCTTGTCTATTTTCCGGGCCCCCTGCAGACCCAGCCGAACCATTTCCTCGACCCGGGTTTTGCGAACGCCCACAAGGGCAAATTCCGCCGCCACAAAAAAGCCATTCAGGGCAATCAAGGCGGGGATTCCCAGAATCAGGAGCACGGACCACCACGGACTTTCCGTTGGCGGGAACATCTCGGCGCTTTCCGGTATTTGGACCAATCCTTGTCTATCCGACCTTTCACCAGATAACATATGCACGGGCGAGAATTAATCGAAGAGATTCCTTTGTCCCTGAACATCCTTTTCGAAGACAATCACTGTTTAGCGGTTGCCAAACCTGCTCCCCTGTTGACCCAGGGGGTGCCTCTGGTAATTCCATCGCTGGAGGCAATGGTGAAGGCCTACCTCAAGGAAAAATTCCAAAAAAAGGGCAACGTCTATCTCGGTATTCCACACCGGCTCGATCGACCGGTCTCCGGAGTGGTTCTATTTGCGCGCAATTCCAAGTCCGCCGGGCGCCTTGCAGAGCAATTCCAACAGCGGCAGGTGACCAAAATCTATTGGGCGGCAGTCGACGGCATCGTGGAACCTGCGCAAGGGACCTGGAACGATCACCTCCTCAAGCATCCCGAAGAAGCCCGATCGGAGGCAGTGCCGCCCGGTACTCCCGGCGCGCGGCGGGCCGTCCTCCACTACCGCTGTTTGCAAGCCGGCCCCGCGGCTTCTCTTTTGGAGATTCGTCCAGAGACAGGTCGTATGCACCAGATTCGTGTCCAGGCGGCCAGGCGCGGCTGGCCGGTCCTCGGCGATGAGCTCTATGGGTCCCAAAAACCTTTCGGGCCTCCCGCCGAGCTACCGCGCGACCGCGCCATCGCCTTGCACGCCTTGAGCCTGACTTTTCTCCACCCAATCCGCTATACGCCGATTACACTCCGAGCTCCTCTTCCGGAGTCCTGGAAAGAATTACCGTTCTCAATGACTCACAAAGAAATGGATTTTTCGATGACACCTGGATAAAACACCGAAGCTCAGCCCTGACACATCCTGGTCCAACGAAAGCACATCAATCCCACCTACTGTCCTCCACCCCGCAGCCGGAATCGAATGTCACTACACAACTACCACCGCTCCAACACCTTACGACAGATCGTTTCCGCACCACTCTGACACCCCCCCCAACCCGGTCCCTCGAATCCAACCACCGACTGTGCACCTGGCTGACATTTCCCGCGATTTTTCTGTCATCTCCACAGCAAAATTCTTTCTCACTTTCCTATCAGAAGGATGTCTCAAATAGTTGGTCCGTATAGAGAGTCGCCGGCCATTGAAATTCCCGCGAGCGGACCAGGGTAAGGGCTTCCTTGACACCGACAGCCGCGACAGCCTTCGCTTTGAACGCTTGCTGAATCTGGTGCCACGTCTCGCGTTCCGCCTGCGTCGGCTGGTAGGGATTCAGATAGGGGACCTTCTGGCCTATCAACAGTGCCCAGTAGCCCTCCAGCCCGAACTGGCTGAGCCGGTTTAATAGCGTCAGGTGATGGTACGTCCCGGGGCCGTTTTCCTGATAGTATTCGACAATCTCGGCCGCATTGCCGATGTCGCACTTCCGCCGGCACTCCCGCCAGAATGGCGTGTCCATACCGGTGTTGAACTTGTAGTGGATACCGAGGAAGTCGCGGATATTGTCCCATTTCACCGCGAAGCGCTTGTTGTACTGCCGGACAATCGTGGCCGTCGGCCGGCGCCCGCATTCCAGGAGGCTGTTTACCAGGCTGTCGGATTCATCACATATTACGCCCAGTGATGTGGACTCGAGCGGCTCGACGAAGCCCGAGGCATTGCCGATCCCCACCACGTTCTTGACCCAAGATCGCTCGTAGCGGCCCGAGATGAACTTCACGGGACGCGTCGTCTCGACCTTCGCGTCTTTGGCATGAAACTCCTTCTCGGCATCGTCGTCGGAGAGAAAGGCGCTCGAGTAGACGTAACCGCGGTTGATCAGGAATTCATGATCAATCCGCCAGCACCAGCCGGCATCCATGGCCTCCGCAGTTGTGTACGGCCGGATCGGCTCATCGCTCCTCTCCCATCCGCCCCATATCGCGCGGTCGCAGAACAACGTCGCATTGAAACTTTGGAACGATTCGCGGAGCGACTTGCCCAACAGCAACGAACCAAACCCCGAACAATCCACGTACAGGTCCCCGGTTTCTGTACGCCCGGATTTGAGTACTAACCCGGTAACGCCGGCATCGCTTTGCAGCACTTCGGATACGAGGTCATCGTGAATAACGATGCCGAGGCGGGAGGCATAGGTCTCCAGATAGTCGACAAATGTCCTGTTCTCAATGTGGTAGGCGACATCGGTGCCGATGTGGGGTCCGCCGTACTTGTTGCGCAGAAAGGCCTTGTCGTGCGACATCAGGGACGGGAAAACGTCGGCATATTCGTAATCCTCGAAGCAATAGTATCCGTTCAATCGGGGCAGGCTTTCCCAGCGCGAAGTGATTTGCGGCCGAAACGTGTAGTCGAAATGCCGGCGCGGCCCCCAGTTGAGAAACCGGATGCCCAGCTTCCACGTCGGCTGGGCGCCCCGGTGGAACTCGCCCGGGTCGATCTTGAGCCGGCCGTGGAGGTAATTGGGAAAGGCGAAAGTCGTCGCCTCCCCAACGCCGATGACTCCCATCTCCTTGGACCGCACGACCGTCACCTGAAGATCGGGAATCTTCATCTTGAGCGAGATGGCCGCGAGGAAGCCCGCGCTCCCCCCTCCGAGAACGAGGATGCTCTTGATCATGGCATTTCAATGTAGCCGTTTTTGGGCTTCGGCGGAATACCCAAAAGCAAAAAATCCTCGGCAGGGTTCAGCGCCTCCTGCCGAGGATCTTGGTTATCGATCTAAGCCTTAGCTTAATTGGGCAATGACCCGGTCATCCAGCGGTGACCCGATTGCCAGGCCGTTCGCCAACTGTCCGTAGAATAGATCCAGCGAATCGGCTACGGGCGCTGTGGCTGCTGAAGCCTGACCCGCAGGCGCGGTTGGCACCGCAATTCTACCAGGACTGCTGGTTCCCGCTGCTGCCGGTATGTTGTCCAAACTCGAACTCGGCTGGCCGTTTTGCCCCACCACGGCGGGTGTTACGGAACCGCTCCGGTTGGAAATCGTGAGTGCCTGCCACGGCAATTGGCCGCGTCCGCCGCCTCTTGGCCCGGCGCCGGCATCCACTTCAATGTTGTCCTGGGTCCCGGTAATCGTTCCATCCACGGTATCCGTGGCCGTGATCGATTGAATCCCTGGCGTATTGAAGGCCGCCGCAAATTGCTTGCTGCCGTGATCCGAAGGAAGGAACGGAGTGTCGTTCGGTAAGTTCGCCGCCGGATCACTGCTCGTAAACGTGACCGTACCGGTGTATATGGCATTGGCGTTGTTGAACTGATCGTAAGCCGTTACTCGGAACAAGTTCAGATCGCCCACGACAACCGGCGACGGGTATTCACTCACTACAAATCGAACGGCAGCACTCGGGGTAACTTCAATGTTGTCCTCCGAGCCCGTCGCGCCGTTGCTCGTATCGGTTACCGCAACCGATTGGGTTCCGGCAGTCCGCAGGATTACCTGATTGGTGAACGTGACCATACCGTTGTCGGCATCAGTGAATTGGTAATCGTCGGGCAATGTCGCCTGATTGTCCGTACTGGTGAAATGAATCGTACCCCGGTAGGTCGTTGAAAGGTTTCCGTACGGGTCGTAAACGGTCACGGTAACGGAAGCCGGGGTTCCCGCCACGATCGGGGAGGGGATATCGCGCACCGTAAACGATCCCGCCACGTCCGATGGATCAACTTGGATGTCCGCCTCGGCTCCGCGGAGGGCGTCGAAGGATACATCGGCGACATTGATCGACTGCGTTCCCGCTGTCTTCAAAACCACTGCAAAGTTATGCGTGCCATGATCGTCAGCGGTGAACGTGTAGACTGTGTCACTGAACACCGCCTGGGGATCACTGCTGGTTAATTCGATGGTGCCCGTGTAATTAGTGGCCGTGAGGCCGTCGTCATCCTGAGCGGTAACGGTAAAGGTCCCGGTCGCCCCGGCCTCCGTATGCGTCGGGAAGCCGCTGACGAGAAATCGAGCTGGTGTAACGTTGATGTTCGACTGTGTGACGGTCAAGCTGTGGGCGGCGTCCGTTGCAGTGACCGATTGGGTTCCTACCGACTTGAACGTGACCACAACCGTCTTGACCCCTGCGTCGGCCACAGTGAATGTCGTCGCACCGGGCAGCACCGCCCGCGCGTCGGAACTGTTGAACGTAACGGTCCCCGTGTAGCCGGTCGCCACGTTGCCATAGGGATCGTATGCCGTTAACGTCAAATTTCCGGGCGCGCCGGACAACCTGGGTGACGTTAACGCAGTCGTGACGGCCAGCCGGCTGGCGGCCGCCGGCGTCACGGTGGAGCTGGCCTCATCACTGAAAGAGTTCGCCGTGTCGTTTATGAAGATCGACTGCAAGCCAGACTGCACTCCAACTGTCCGGAACACGTAGCCAAAGACGTGGGTGCCCTGGTCCGCAGGGGTAAAGTGATAATCGGGCGGCAAAATCGCCTGCGGGTCGGTGCTTGTGAAGTGGACAGTACCCGTATAACTCGTGAAGGGACTGCCGTCGCCCTGCTTCACCGACAGGGTGAACCCGCTTGGATCACCGGCAACGGAGCTTGCCGACAGACCGGTAACGACAAACGCTGGATTGATAAAGGGCTCAAAATCGGCTGTCCAGTTTGTAATGTCCTGGATAGACGTCGCCCCGCCGGTTCCGCCGGTAAAGCCCACAAAGGCCGTGTCGCGGCCGATCACCTGCCGGATGTTCACCACGTAACCAGTGTTGAAGACCGCTCCCGTAGCCAAGTCCCTTACGGTTTCCGAGAGGACCTTGGTAATGCCGTCATAGGCGATATCGACCTTGAATGGATGGTTGCTGGAGAAATTAATGCCGGAAGATTGCATGTCGATCTCGCCGGTTCTGTCGGTGCTGCCGTTGAGGAACAACTTGGTCAGCGTGTGATG
>Ga0306924_10005042_pt1 | contig 12977 bp, 18 predicted proteins | sample sta12Can44000111_FD_203756 | JGI IMG/M metagenome (GOLD analysis project Ga0306924, IMG submission 203756) | Lab enrichment of tropical soil microbial communities from Luquillo Experimental Forest, Puerto Rico - statanox.12C.anox.44.000.111 (v2)... | ecosystem: Environmental > Terrestrial >... | reverse complement strand
GACGACGGGCGACGGCGCCGTCTACGCCTTCGGAGACGCGCAGTTCCGGGGCAGCAGCTTCGACATCGACCCCAACCAGCCCGGCGCCCAGCGCGTCGAGATCTCGGGCGAGGTGGTGGGCATCGCGGGCTGCGGGCGCAGCGGCTACTGGCTCATCTCGTCCGACGGCGGCATCTTCGCCTTCGGCGACGCCCAGTACTACGGGCGACCGGACCGGGTCTGAGACGAAACCGAGCCCCGACGCCGTCGCCGCCCTGCTGGCGGTCGCCCTGACCCTCGCCGTCGTCGCCATCGGCGTCGCCCTGGTGGCGAACGTGCTCGAGCGCCAGAACCCCGTCGCCACCCTGGGGGAGAACACGACCCAGGTCCTCACGGCCACCGTCGGCGGCGTCATCGGCATCCTGGGGTCGTATCTGGGTCGCCACCACAACGACCGCGACTAGGTCACAGCGGTAGGGCAGACTGGGACCCCCAGGCCGGCGTCGCCCAATCCCTCTTTCACGTGTTCGGGCACTTGTTTGGGGCGGCGCCGGCCACCCCAACCCTTTCCACAGGCGCCGATAACCACCCTTACGTAAAGCTGCTCTCGTCCAGCTGGTTCAAGAACCGTCCGAGCTCGGCATGCAACCGTCGGAGCATGTCGTAATAGGCAGCACGCTCGCGCTGGTTCAGTTGCTCGGGGCGGATCAGCTCGAGCGTGTCGATCAGGTACTGGGTGGCACGCATCAACGTCAGCCTCACTCTGCTGGACCGGAGCTCAGTGCCTCGAGTGCCACCCGAAGGAGTTCGGTTAGTTCGACCTTTGACGCTTTGAAGGCTTGCTTGTTGTCTTTGTCCGGCTTCTCAAAGCCCTGTCTTTCGAGACGACGCATCTCATCGCGAAACCTGACGCCGGTCATGTGACGCCGCCCTGTAGCACCGATTTCGGGCGTCCATTTGACTGTCTTCTCCTCCAGCACCCAAGCGCTGACGCTCGGTGGGAGGTTCTTGTTTGCTGAATAAAGCAGCTCGTCCCTCTTTCGGCCTCTAGGAGAACGGCCGGACCCATCACTCCTGTTCACCAAAACCCGTTTTTCGTGAATTGCGAATTTAACCAGGCCTTCGACCCAATCACGTTTAGCGGCCAGTAATTGACCAGAACTCCAGGGCTCGCCCGGAATATCCCGGCCTTCCCTTCGCCGCGCTTCAACTTCATGACGATTCGCGTCGTTCTGATATGCCGATGGCATACCATCTACAAGCTGGTCAAATGTCAGATCCTGCTTCGCGTTATAAAGCATGCGATAGAGATCAATGAGAGCGGCCGGCCAAGGCTTCTGACCCTGCGTCACGAACTAACGAAAGAAGACTGCGCCGGCGTCATCTGCTCGTAGTAGGCGACCTGTGCCTCGGCCACACGCCGCACCTCACGCCACAGCTTCTCGTCTTCGGCCGCCTTCTCCGCCTCATAGAGCTCTTCGGGCGGGCGCAGATTGATCACCTGGGGCAGGACCATGCGCATGCGTGCCGCCTTGGTGTTGCGGACTACTGCCACCCCGCCGGGACCACCGCTCGGGTTGTCCCGCGCCACCGCAGCGATCGTCTCGAGCGCTTCGGTCTCAGACGGCGCCGCCGCGATGTCGTCCACCATCGTCTTGACCGTCGCGTTCGACAGGCGTCGGGATCCGGCCAGCTCGACGGCGGCCTTGAACGGCGCGTCCTGGACGATCTTGCCTAACAGCTTGTGCTGTGTGCTCGGCACTAATGCCAGCGTTTCGCTCGTGTTGGTACGGGTCGCGTGGCGGCCCGCCTCGCGCTCGATGCGCCAGTTGCGGACCTGGGTGGCCGACTTGCCGGTCGCCTCGGCGATCTGGCCATCGGTGAAGTTGAGGTTCTCGCCCATCATGTCGACGGCAGCCTGGTACGACTCGTCCTGGGTGAGCCGCACGCCGCCGGTGTTGTTCAGGTAGGCGCCGAGTGCTTTGGCGAGGTCGAGCGAGCTCACGGTGACCAAATAGGCGGGGAACGTCTTGAGCTGTGCCTTGCGTGCCATCGCCAAGCGCGTGTTCCCGTCGATGATCGTTCCGGGTTCGGCCAGGACAACAGGCGGGAACGTGGCGCCGGCCTTGTACTGCTGGAAATATTCCTCGACGACTTGGTGATTGGCGATGTTCGCCGCGAAGCGAACCTGCTGGCCGTCGACGTTCTGGATCGACTCGATCGGGAATTCCTCGACGAGCCGGTACTCGAGGCCGAAGCGGGCAAACACCCTTTCGGCCTGCGGATTCGGCAAAACTTCTGACATGGTGTGACCGTCCCTTTCTGGCGGTTGCACCTAGGGCCGGCCGAGGCATTGACGTTGCCCCGGCCGGCCCGCCTTCCCCCTTGAGAAGGTACGGTGCGGATCTGCACTGTATACCTAGATGATGTCGAGTGCAAGACATCCAACTGAAATCATGCCATAGCCTGGACGAATCGTTCGGTACGGCCGATAACTCCTTCAATATGTTAAGTAGTTTTCCCCAGGTAGTCCCCATGCGGGCTGGGGTATCCTAATCCGGAAATGGCCACCCCGAGTCTCGACCCGTTCGAATCCCCGACCATGACGGTCGAGGACCTGGCTGAACTGCTCCAATGCGGGCGGACCGCCACTTACGACGCCGTGCGCCGGGGCGAAATTCCCTCTTTCAAGGTCGGGCGCCGGTTCATCATCCCGACCGCGGCGGTGCGCCGCCTGCTCGCTCTGGACGACCCGAAGGAGGCCTCGTGACGCCGATAAGCTTCATTCCGCGCTTTTGCGTCCGTTGTGATGTTGGGCGCCCGTTGTGACCCTCGACGAGGTCACCGGCGAGCTGGTCCCCGCCGAGCCCATCACCATGACCGCGGCCCAGGCGGCGTCGTACATGGACGCCTACGAGAAGGCGTGCCGGGCCATGCTCAAGGCCGAGGACTTCCAGCGGATCAACAAGCGCGAGTTCATCAAGCGCTCGGGCTGGAGAAAGCTCGGCGTCTGGGCCATGGTCTCGGCCGAGATCATCGAAGAACGTGAGTTCCGCAACGACTCCGGCCAGCTGGTGCGGGCCCGCTTCAAGGTCCGGGCCACCTCGCCCAACGGCCGGCACATGGACGGCATCGGCATCTGCGACGTCACAGAGCGTCAGTTCACCCACCCCGAGCACGACATCGTCGCCACCGCGCACACCAGGGCGATCAACAGGGCCTTTGCGGATCTGTTCGGCCTGGGCGCGGTGTCGGCCGAGGAGATGACAGAGGAGCGCCCTTCCTTCGACGCCCGGCGCCTTGAGGTCGAACGTGAGGCACGGGCGAAGCAGCCCAAAACCATGGCCGTGAGCGTCGACCCGGGCGCCGAGGACATCACCGCCCGCGAAGACGACTTGAGCGCGGAGGAGCTGGACGGCTATCTGGGCGAGATCGAACGGCGCAACCTGCGAGGCACCAGCCGCTCGGTGCTACGGGCCAAGGCCAAGATGCTCGACGCGATAGAAGCCGGCCGGGCGGAACAAGCGAGTGAACCCCACGACCCGGCCGACCCTGGGTCCGATTATGACCGCTACATCGAGCACGGCGGCGGGCTCGGCACCTGATGGAATGCCCGCACTGCGGCACCAAGCTGTACCTGTCGCTCGTCAAGTTCCAGTCCGAGACCGAGTCCATCGAGCGCCGCCAGGAGTGGCTCGACGCCATCGCCCAGGCCGAGCTACGGGAAGCCGAGAAGGGCGAGCAGTGAGCGTCAGGGTCATGGCCGCGGTGTGGGACCACAGCCAGACCACGATGGGCACGCGTCTGGTCTTCCTGGCCTTGGCCGACCATTGCGACCACGAGGGCGTGTGCTGGCCGGCCAAGGCCCAACTGGCCCGCAAGTGCCGCATGTCCGAGCGCACCATCCAGCGTGCGCTGGCTGAGATCGAGGAGCTCGGCGAGATCGCCCGCACTTTCCGTGATGGCCATTCGACGCTGTACCAGGTCGTGCTCCCAGGCTGTGGAAAACCTCTCATGGGGGGAGTCAGTTTGTCTCCCCTAGGGGAGACAAATCGGGCCAAGGGGGAGACAAATACGACCAAAAGGGGAGACACTGCTGTCTCCCAGAACCGTCAGGAACCGTCAATTGAACCGCGGTCCGCGGAAATCACACCTGTGGATGAACTCCCCGCGCGCGTGGCCGAGATCCGCAAATCTCTGAAAAATCATCCCGCTGGGAATGGCGATGCCTGACCCCGTGAAGCCTTCCACCGCACCACGGGCCCATTGGGTCACAGACGTGACGGTTCTTGTGAGCTGTAGCTGTGGTGAGGTCATCGACGGCTCGACCGAGACCGCCGCGCTCAGCGACTGGGAAGCCCACTGCGACACCACCCCGCCCGACGAATGGTGACCAAGACCCGTGCGCTCGCCCTCGAAGACGCCCTGGCCGAGATCGCCCGGCTCAAGCACCTGCTGCGGGTCATCGTCGAGCTGGCCGACAAGCAGGGCATCTCCAACGGCCGGCGCATCGACCAGGCCGTCAAGCTGGCCCGACAGGGACTGACGAACATTGAAGATCCGTGACCTCTTGGCCTGGTGGCGCAAGCGCCGGCGCCGGCCCTTCGACTGGGCCGAGCATCCCGGCTCGATCCGCCCGCCCGATCACCACGTGAGACGCGTCGGCCCTCACGGACCGGCACGCGTCCACGGGTGATGCCGGTGAGCACCCACGTGGCCAAGGTCTGGCGCGTCGACAATTCGCCCTTCTGGCGCTGGGCCTGCAGCTGTGGGAGGGCCGGTGCAAGCACTGCCGAGCGTGGAGCCCGCGAAGCGGCGGCCGTCCACGAGCACCGGGTGCGGCGATGACCGCCGCCCTCAGTGACGAAGGAGGGGACGATGGGTGAACCGATCATTCACCTTTGCACGGCGGCTGATGTTGGCATGGCCGAAACCTGCATGTGCTGTGGCGGCTGGGTGTACGCCGAAGGCAACACCGTTCCGATCCCTGGCAGCAGTCCAACCCTTCAATACTGCTCCCAGGAGTGCCACGACGACTGGGAGGGTTTTCTGGCCGACAAAGCCGAACAGAGGCGCAAACGCAAAGAGTTTTATGACCGGGAGGACGCGCTGTTCGCCGACGCCGCCCTCAGTAACGAAGGAGGGGGCGATGCCGCACCCGTATAGGTTCGCGCTCTACCAGCGCAATCGCCGTGCCGTCCTCGAGGCGGCCGGCTATCGCTGCACCTACTGCGGCGGTCGTGCCGACACGGCCGACCACGTCGTGCCGTTGGTGCTCGGTGGCAGCCACGACCTGGGCAACCTGGTCGCCTGCTGCCGGCGCTGCAACAGCCGGCGCGGTGCGCAACTGACGAACGACCTGAAAGCTGCCGGCAAGGTCGGCGCCAGGTCGCGGCGCTGGTGACTCTGTTCGACCCGCCCGGTTATCCGGGTCGTCCGAACTGTCCCATATGTGGTGAAACCAAACCCACCTAGGGATGGTGGGGGGTGCCGCCCGCTGTGTAGAAAACAAACACGACGCCCCCCCTACCGGCATGCCACCCCCGGTGGGCGGGTGCCGACGCGCTGACCTGGACGTTCTAGGGGGGTGCCATTCTTGACTGGTGGTGCTTCGGTCATCACGAACGACTCATTTTGCGCGAAGCGACGAAACCATGCCATGACCAGGACAAACGGCGCGAAGATGGCGCGAGGATGCAGCACCCCAACCGATTGGCGACGAAACGCACGGTGGCCGCCATGCGGGCCGGCGGCCGCCTCGAAGGCGTCGACCAGGCGGCCGTGGCGGCCGCGCTGACCTCGGCCAATCTCCTCGACGCCGCCATGGACGACCCCGACCAGCCCGCCTACGCCAAGGCCCAGGCCGTCCGGGCGCACCTGGCCGCGCTGGCGGCCCTGGTAGGGAAGGATGCCTATGTCGGCGACGACGGCGTCAGTGCGGTCATCGCTGCGCTGTCCACCGCGGCTAGCTACCCCGAGAAGCGAGAGACCTAGCTGGGGCGGCCGGGCCGCCAAGTGGGCCGAGCTGATCGGCCAGCCGCTGATGGACTGGCAGCGCCTGGTCCTCGACGTCGCCCTCGAGGTCGAACCGGCGACCGGCCTGCCGGCCTACCGCCAGGTCGGCGTCACCGTGCCCCGGCGCAGCGGCAAGACCACGTTGTTGCTCGCCGTCACCATCGACCGCTGCCTGGCGTGGGGGCGCTGGCAGCGCTGCCTGTACACCGCGCAGACCCGCATCGACTCGCGCGAGAAGTGGGAGGAACAGGTGAGGCTGCTGACCGCCTCGCCGCTCGCCCCGCGCTTTCGGGCCTGGCGCCAGACCGGCTTCGAGCGCACCGAATGGGCCGACACCGGTTCGGTGGCCGGCATCACGGCCTCCTCTGAGGCGTCGGGCCACGGTTTCGACCTGGACCTGGGCATGATCGACGAGGCCTGGGCCCAGCACGACACTCGGCTGATCCAGGCCTTCAGGCCCGCCATGATGAGCCGGCCGTCGGCCCAACTGTGGTGGGCGTCCACGATGGGGACCGACGAGTCGGTGCTGATGAACGAGCTGGTGGACGACGGCCGGGCCCGGGTCGACGCCGGCCAGCGCGACGGCGTCTGCTACTTCGAATGGTCGGCCGCCGACGACGACGACCCCGACGACCCCGCTACCTGGTGGCGCTGTATGCCCGCCCTGGGCCACACCGTCACCGAGGACGTCATCCGCGCCGACCACGACAGCCTGGACCCGGCCGAGTTCGCCCGCGCATACTTGAACCGCCGAGCCACGGCAGGCCGGCCGGTCATCTCTGCAGCGGCTTGGTCGGCCTGCCGTGAACCTCGCAGCCAGGCGCGCGGGCTGGTCTGCTTCGCCCTCGACGTCACCGTCGACCGCTCGGCCGCCGCCATCGCGGTCTGCGGCTATCGCCCCGACCGCCGGCGCCACACCGAGGTCGTCGAGCATCGACCCGGCACCGACTGGGTCGTCGCCCGCCTACGTTCGCTCTACGACCGCTGGGCGCCCCTGCCGGTCATCATCGACCCGGCGTCGCCGGCTGGGTCCTTAGGCATCGATCTAGCGGCCTCTGGGGTCGCTACAGAGTCCATAGGGACCCGCGAATACGGCCAGGCGTGCGGTCTGTTCTACGACGCCGTGGCGGCCGGCGAGATCGCCCACCTTGACCAGCCGGCGCTGAACGTCGCCGTCAACAGCGCGCGCCGGCGCGTGCTGGCCGACGCCTGGGCCTGGACGCGGCGAACCGGCGGTGACATATCCCCCCTGGTCGCCGCCACGCTGTCACACTGGGGACTGATGAAGGCCGGCCAGGGCGAGGCGCAGATCCTCTGATGGCACTGTTCCGCCGGCGAGCCGCCCGCGGTGGCGAACGGTCGAACATGGCTTCTCCCAACACAGCCCCGGCCAGCCTGGCGCCCCCGGCCATCCCGGGCGCCACCTTCATGCCCGGGCCCGAACAGATGTTCCCGGCGCCTCTCAACCTGCCCCAGCCGTCGGAGACCCAGGCGCTGAGCGTCCCGGCCTTCTGGCGCGGCTGCTCCTACGTCTGCGGCACCGTCGGCCTGCTGCCCGTCGTCGCCTACCGCGGCACCGATGCGCTCGACCCCCAGCCCGCCGTGCTCCAACAGCCCGACCCCAACCAAACCCCGATGGCCTACTGGTCGGGGGTCACCGAGTCCCTGCTGCTCTACGGCAACGCCATCTCCCTGGTCACCTCGCGCGACCGCCTGGGCTATCCCCAGACGCTCAAACCCATCCACCCTACGCTGGCCGCCGTGCGCTTCACCGGCAACCCGATGGCGCCCACCATCGCGGCCTGGTACATCGCCGGCCAGGTCTACGACCCCGCCGACGTCTGGCACGTGAAAAGCCATCTCGGCCGGGCCGGCTGGCCGCTGGGCCGCGGCCTGATCGACACCAACTCCGACGCCATCGCGCTGCAGGTGGCGCTGCAGGCCTACGGCGCCCAGTACTTCACCCGCGGCGGCGTGCCGGCCGGGATCCTCAAGATCCACCGCCCCGAGATCACCCAGGACCAGGCCGACGCGGCGAAATCGTCCTGGGTCGCCAACTACGCCGGCGCGCCGTCGGTCGCCGTGCTCAACGAGCTGGTCGATTTCACGCCCGTCTCGTTCAACGCGGTCGACAGTCAGATGATCGAAAGCCGCCAGTTCTCCCTGGTGGAAGCCTGCCTTCTCTTCGGCCTGCCGCCGAGCAAATTCGGGGCCAACCAGGGCAGCGTGCCGTACAAGAACGCCCAGATGGACGAGGTCTCGGCGCGCCAGGACGGTGTCGTGCCCTGGACGACGCTCCTGGCCCAGGCCACCAGCCTGGAATTGTTGCCCCGGGGCCAGAACTGCGAATGGGACCTCACCGCCGCCATGGAGGCCGACACCCTGTCCAAGTACCAGGCCTACAACTTCGCCCTGGGCGGTCCCGGCCCGGCATCCCAATGGCTGCTGGTCGACGAGGTCCGGGCCCGGGAGAACATGGACCCGATGGGGGTGGTGGCCGACGAGCTGGGCGTGCCCAACCCGCTCGAGGCCGAGCCGCCGCCGCCGCCACCCAAACCGGCGACGCCCCCCGACTCGCCGCCGGTCGTGCCCATCATGCCCGCCGACAGCCCCAACCCGGCCAACCCGCCCGACATGGCCGGCGCGCCCGTGATGAACGGAGGATCCCGATCATGACCAACCCGGTGCCCTACATGAACCCTCAGATGATGGCCGGCCTGCCCGACGACCCCGAAGCGCTCAAAGCACTGATCGCCCAGATGATGGGCCAGGGCGGCGCGGCGGGTACGAACCGGGGCCTCACCCGCGACGTCTGGACGACGGCCTACGTGAACGACCTCCCCGACTCGGCGTTCCTGCTGGTGGAAGGCGGCGGGCGCAAGGACGCCGACGGCAAGACGATCCCGCGCAGCCTGCGCCATTTCCCGGTGCGCAACGCGGCCGGCGACGTCGACGAGCCCCACGTGGCCAACGCCCTGGCCCGCATCCCCCAGGCGTCGACCCTGACGCCGTCCCAGCGGGCGGCGGCGATGGACAAGGCGAAGGCGCTGGCGAAGAACACCAACGTCAGCGGCGCCAAGGGCGAGTACACCGGCAGCGCCGGGTCGGGCCGCCACCGCGGCCCGGTGCGTGAGGTCCTGACCCGTTCCTTCGCCGTCGAGCTCGAGATCCGTGACAGCGGTGACGGCCGTACCCTGGTGGGCCGGGCCGTCCCCTACGGCGAGACCATCAACCTGAAGGACGGGACGCGCGAGCAGTTCGCCTACGGCGCCTTCGGCGACCAGATACGCAGCGGCCAGATCGGCCAGGTCAAGCTGTTCGACAGCCATGCGGCGCGCAGCTCGGGCCAACAGCCCATCGGCAAGACGGCCACGCTGGCCGAAACGATGCAGGGCCTGATGGGCACCTGGCCGCTGTACAACACGACCCGGGCCTCCGACGCCCTGGAATTGGTCCGCTCCGGCGAGGTCACCGGGCTGTCGATCGGGTTCTCGCTGCCCCGGGGTGCCACGGCCCAGGGGCCCAACGGCGAGGCCGTGCGCACGGCGGCCCACCTGGACCACGTGGTGCTCACCCACGAGCCGGCCTACAGCGGCGCCGTGGTCACCGCCATCCGTGACGCCCGGGCCGCCCTGCCGGCGTACCGGCGTGAGGCGGCGCGCCATCACGCCATCATCGACCGCCTGCGCGTCGGCGGTTAGTCTCTGCGCGACGACGGCTGAACCGTCCAGGGCCGAACCCCGTTGACCCAGTCCGGGAACCGGCGAGAGGCGAACCGGCTGCGAGGGCAACCCACCCCGCGCCGCGCGCCCACGGCGCCCGACCTCAGTGGAGGTCCCATCATGGCGAACCGCCTGCTCGACAGCCTGGCCGAGGACTACCGCACGCTGAGCGGCCAGTACGACGAGATCCTGAACCGCTGCGACACCGAAGGCCGCGACCCCACCGACGACGAGACCGGCCTGCTCGAAGGCCTGCGTTCGCAGATGACCCCGCTGGGCGACCGCCTGGTCGAGCTGCGCGAGACCGACGACCGCCGCCTGGCCGCGCTGCGCGCCATGACCGACGCCCCCGACGTCGAGACCCGGGGCAACGGCAGCGGCCCGCTGCACGTGCGCGTCGGCGCCGAGCCCGAGATCTACCGGCGCGACGCCGGCGGCGACGAGCCGCGGTTCTTCCGTGACCTGCTGCACGCCCAGATGGACCACGACCCCGACGCCAACGAGCGCCTGCGCCGTCACCAGATCTTCAACCGGGCCGCCGGCACCACGACGACCGGCACCGGTGTCATCCCGCCCACCTGGCTGTTCGAGGAGTTCGCCATCATCGCCCACGGCGCCCGCCCCTGGGCCGACACCCTGCGCCGCGTGGGGATCACTGACGCCAACCCGGTGCGCATCGGTGTCCAGGTGGCGCCCGGCGCCGCGGTGACCGCCCAGTCGGCCGAGAACGCCGTCCCCAACGACGGTTCGTTCAACGTGAACATGCTGACGGCCAACCCGGCCACCTACACCGGCAAGGTCGACGTGTCGCGCCAGCTGGTCGACGGTTCGAACCCGGCCGTCGACGGCATCGTCTACGCCGACTGCATGGGGTCCTACAACGAACAGATCGAGACCGCCGTCGTCAACGCCATCAACGGCGCCACCGGCTTCGCCGCGGTCATCACCTACCCCGGCACCGCGCCGGTCTACGCCAACCTGCCCGACGCCTTCATCGACGCCTCGGCGTCGATCCGAAAGCACCGTAAGGCGGCGCCGAAGGTCGTGTTCTGCTCCGAAGGCGCCTGGGCCTACATCGCCAAGGAGAAGGACTCCCAGGGCCGGCCGCTGATCACGACCGGCTACCACGGCCCGGTCAACGCCTACGGCCTGGGCGAGGCCGTCACCTACGGCCAGATCGCCGGCGAGGTCGTCGGGCTGTCCGTCGTGGCGTCCTGGGCCGCCACCGACAACCTGCTCTACGTGGCCAAGGCCGACGACCTGTTGCTGCTCGAGTCCTCCACCTTCAACTTCCGCTACGAGGAGGTGCTCGGCCCCGAGTCGATCCGCCTCGGCGTCTGGGGCTACGCGGCGCCGGTCGTGGCCCGTTACCCGGCCGCCCTGGCCCAGATCAACGCCGGCACCACCATTCCTGCCCCCCAGGCCGAGCGCGAGCTCGCCGACATCGAGAAGCTGTCCGAGGCCGGCGAGGAAGCCGAAGCGGCGGCCAACGGCGAGGAAGGCGAAGGCACCGGAGGCGGCCCGGGAACGCCGCGCCGGCGGCGCTAGGTGACAACATGACGGCAAGATCCCTCCATGCAGAAATGGAAGTGGGGTCAGCCGGCATGGGAACGCGTGCAGGAACGCACGCGACGCGAGGGCGATTGTCTGGTCTATGTCGGCAAGCTGAATGGCGGTTACGGCCGACTGTCAGACGGAGGCAAGGACAAGTACGCCCATCGGGTCGCTTGGGAAGCGCAGAGGGGTCCGGTTCCAGACGGTTTGGAGCTGGACCATCTCTGTCGCAACCGGGCCTGTGTCAACGTCGAGCACCTCGAGGTGGTGACGCATCGCCTGAACGGGAAACGTGGGGAGAGCTTCGCTGCTCGCAACGGGCGCAAGACCCACTGTCCGCACGGCCACGAGTACACGCCCGAGAACACCTACATAGGCCCGAGTGGTTCGCGGTTCTGCCGGGAATGCCATCGCATCCGCAACCGGGTTTACGAGGCGAAACGGCCACCGCGTCGGAGGTGAGCGGCTGATGGCACTTCAGGACCTCTTGGATTTGTTACCGGATAATACGGTCGGGGAAATAAGCCCGGCCGATATGCGCACCATCGTCACCGAGCTCTACAACGATGCGAACCCGCCGTATGCCAACGTCGTGAACCAGGGACCGGCCACCCTGGCGGTCAACGCCGCCTGGACGGCCGTCCCCGGCACGGCGCCCTACGCCTTCACGCTGGTCGACCCGGCCGACGTGCAATTCGTCCTGTCGCTCAACGTCGACTCGGTCGCCAACAACAACCAGATACAGGTCGGCCTGGACATGAGCGGCGCCACCACGGTGGCGGTCGGCTCCAAGCCCGAACAGGTACTCCTCATCGGCGGCAAGCAGCAGGTCCAGGCCACCCTCGAGGTCACCTTCATCCAGGCGCTGGCGGCCGGGACGACGAACCTGGCCCTCAAGTACACGGCCCAGGTGGCCGGCGGCCTGCTGTCCGCCATGGCGGTCATCGCGACGACCATCTCGGCGCCATGACCAGCGCGTTCGACGCCGGTTTCTCGCCCGGTTTCGGGGCGCCCTATGTCGGCCCGGTCGCGGCCGGCTGGCCGGCGGTCTCAGACGTCCAGAACCTCCTGCGCGTCGAAGCCGGCGTGACCGGCGACGACGCGCTGGTCGGCCAGGAGCTCAACGCCGCCATCGGCTGGGTGACGGCGCGCTGCATGCCCGAGTACGTGACCGAGGGCACCGACCGCTTCTTGCCCGACCAGCTCTTCGCCGTGGCCATGCACGAGGCGGCGCGCCTGTACCGCCGGCGTGACAGCGTGGACGGCACCATCGGCTGGGGCGACATGGGCGTGGTACGAGTCGGGCCCAAGGACCCCGACATCGAGACCCTGATCGCACCGTTCCTCAACATCGTGTTCGCGTGAAATGGAACCGCGCCACCGTGGCGGCGGCGTTCGCCGCCACGCTCGAACCCGCGGTCGGCGTCAAGGTCCACCAGTGGATGCCCGAAATTCTGAACCCGTACTGCCTGGTCGTGAACCGGCCGGTCAGCGTCAACTACGGCGCGGTCGCGTTCGGCGCCGACGAAGGCGAAGTGCCGGTCGTCGTCGTCGGCGGCGTCGAGACCGAACCGGCGATCGACGCCCTGAAGATGACGGCCCGCGACGCCGTCGAGGCCGACCCCACCCTGGGCGGCGCCGTGACGAAAGCCTGGCCGATCCTCGAGCGCAACTGGTTGAACCGCGTCGGCGCCGGCGGCCTGCAGC
>Ga0306924_10005032_pt1 | contig 12992 bp, 14 predicted proteins | sample sta12Can44000111_FD_203756 | JGI IMG/M metagenome (GOLD analysis project Ga0306924, IMG submission 203756) | Lab enrichment of tropical soil microbial communities from Luquillo Experimental Forest, Puerto Rico - statanox.12C.anox.44.000.111 (v2)... | ecosystem: Environmental > Terrestrial >... | reverse complement strand
TCCGATGGCCGGGCTCGTCGTGCGCGACGCGAGCCCGGACGACGTGAACGAGGCGCTGGTCGCGGCGGGCGCGCGGGGACGCGCGGTCGCGCGCGAGCGGATCGGGCAGCTCGTGGGTTGGCTCATCGACCGCGAGGGAGAGCTCGATGGACGCGTCCGCAACGTGCGGAGCCTCGTCGAGCGCGTCCTGTCCGACGCCGGCCTGAAGGAGCGCTGGACGCCGCGGGACGACGACGCGCTCCTCGCCGCCGCGCGCGCGCTCCACGAGCGCATCCAGGCCGAGGGCGCGCCGTTCGTCTCGTGGGACGCGTTCGTCGACGCCTTCTGCGTCGCGCGATGACGGCCGCGTCCGGCGGTGCGCGACGCTCGACACCATCGCGTCGCACGATGGATGCCGCCTTCTCGCGGCCGCGCTGATAGCATCCGGCGGGGAGGTGGCGCATGGCGTGGTGGCTCTGGGCGATTGTGGGCATCGCGTTCCTCGCGGTGGAGCTCGCGACCCCGGGCGGTCTCGTGGCGCTCTTCTTCGGCGCGGGCGCGCTCCTCGTGGCGCCGCTCGCCGCGCTCGGCGTGGACCCGGTGCCGCAGTGGATCGTGTTCTCGGTGGCCTCCCTCGCGTCGCTCGCGCTGTTCCGCGGCGCGCTCCTCGCGCGGGTGGTGCGCCGGCCGCCCGTGGCGGTGGACAGCCTCGTGGGCGAGGAGGTGGTGCTCCTCGAGGAGCTGCCCGCGGGCGGCGAGGCGAAGGCGGAGCTGCGCGGGGTGCCCTGGATCGCGCGGACCGCGCAGGCCGAAGGCGCGGCGCCGCTCGCCGCCGGCCGTCGCTGCCGGGTGGAGCGGGTCGAAGGCGTGACGTTGTGGATCCGGGCGGAGTGAACGGAGGGAGCACATGGTGAGCGCAGGCCTCGTCATCGCAGTCCTGCTCGCGGCGCTCGTCGTCGTCTTCATCGCGAAGACGGCGGTGGTGGTACCGCAGCAGAGCGCGTTCGTCGTCGAGCGGCTGGGGAAGTTCCACTCGGTGTACGACGCCGGGTTCCACGTGCTCGTGCCGTTCTTCGACACCGTTCGCTACCGGCACACGCTGAAGGAGCAGGCGATCGACGTGCCGGAGCAGGTGTGCATCACGCGCGACAACGTGCAGGTGGCGGTGGACGGCGTCCTCTACCTGAAGGTGCTCGACGCGCAGCGCGCCAGCTACGGCATCCACGACTACCACTGGGCGATCAGCCAGCTCGCGCAGACCACGCTCCGGAGCGAGATCGGCAAGATCGAGCTCGACCGCACGTTCGAGGAGCGGACGCACATCAACGGCATGGTGGTGTCGGAGCTCGACAAGGCGACCGGCCCCTGGGGCATCAAGGTGCTCCGCTACGAGATCAAGAACATCACGCCGCCGAAGGACGTGCTCGCCGCGATGGAGAAGCAGATGCGCGCGGAGCGGGAGAAGCGCGCGGTGATCCTCTCGTCGGAGGGCGAGCGCGACGCGGCGGTGAACACGGCCGACGGGAAGAAGCAGCAGGTGATCAAGGAGTCGGAGGCTTCGCGCCAGCGGCAGATCAACGAGGCCGAAGGTCAGGCCGCCGCGATCCTCGCCGTCGCGAGCGCGACCGCCGAGGGCCTCCGCAAGGTGGCCGAGTCGATCGCGGCCCCGGGCGGCACCGAGGCGGTGCAGCTCCGCGTGGCCGAGCAGTACGTGGAGCAGTTCGGGAACCTCGCGCGCACCACGAACACGGTCGTCCTGCCGGCGACCCTCTCCGACGTGGGCTCGATGATCGCCCTCGCCACGAACGTGCTGCGCACGGCGAAGTCGGCCGAGGCGGCCCGTGCCGGCGCCCCCGCTGCGCGTCCGGCGGGGACGGCGATCTCGCCGGCGCGTCCGCCCGGGGCGGGACCGCTCCCGCCGCCGATGCGGCCGCCGGGAGCGTAGGGGGTCACCTCAACGCGAGCCGCAGCTCGTTCAGCGCGTCGTACGCCGCCATCCGGCGGATCCGCTCCCGCTCGCCCGGATAGCGGCGCGCGAACGCCACGGTGCCGACCGGGCCGGCGATCGCGAGGTGCACGGTGCCCACCGGCTTCGCCTCGGTGCCGCCGCCAGGACCCGCGACGCCGGTGACGCCGATCCCCCAGGTCGCCCCGGCGCGCCGCCGCGCGCCCTCGGCCATCGCGCGCGCCACCGGCTCCGAGACCGCGCCGTGCGCCGTCACGAGCTCCTCGGGCACGCCGAGCACCGCCGTCTTCTCGGCGTTCGAGTAGGCCACCACCCCGAGGTCGAAGGCGCCCGACGAGCCCGGCACGCTCGTGACGAGCGACGCGAGGAGCCCGCCGGTGCAGCTCTCGGCGAGGGCGACGCGCTCCCCGCGCGCGAGGAGCCGCTCCACGACCACCACCGGCAGCTCCGCCTTCGCGTCCGCGGTCCAGAGCGCGTCGCCGAAGAGGCGCTGCACCTCCGCGAGGATGGCGTCGGCGCGCTCCGTGGCCCGAGCTCCCGCGAGGCGCCATTTCAGGTGGACCTCCGGCCAGTGCGCGCGATAGCCGAACCGCACATCGGGGTTCCCGCCCATGAGCGGGCGCATCTTCTGGTCGGCGTGGGACTCCGGCACGCCGAAGAGCTTCACGAGCCTCGCCTCCGGGCGCGCCTCGGGCCGGGCGCCCGCGCGCGCGGCGAGGCGGGGGAGCACGAAGTCGTCGCAGAGCCCCTTGAACTCCACCGGCACGCCGGGGAGGCAGATCACCTCGCCGCGGCCGAGCGGGGCGACGAAGCCGGGCGCGCTGCCGTACCGGTTCGGGAGCACCGTCGCGCCGTGCGGGAAGAGCGCCTGCTTCACGTTGTTCGGCGTCATCACGCGGCCGAGCTTCTCGAACCGCGCGCGGATCGCGGCGAGCGACGCCGCGTCCTCCTCGAGCGGCACGCCCATCGCGCGCGCCACGCACTCGGCGGTCAGGTCGTCCTCGGTGGGGCCGAGGCCGCCGCTCATCACCACCACGTCGGCGCGCGCGGTCGACTCGTGGAGCGCCTGGAGCAGGTCGTCGCGGTCGTCGCCGACGAGGGTCTTCCGGCGCACGAGGATCCCGAGGTCCCAGAGCCGGTCCATGAGCCAGGGGCTGTTCGTGTCGACCACCTGGCCGGTGAGGAGCTCGTCGCCGGTGGAGAGGATCTCGATCTCGAGGGGCACGCGCGCGAGTCTAATGCGCGGCGCAGTGCCGGTGCAGCCTCAGTGCGCGGCGAGCCGCATCGCGAAGAGCAGGATGTGGAGCACGATCGCGGCCCAGACCCCGGCGGCCACGTCGTCGAGCACGACGCCCCAGCCGAACTTCTGGCGGTCGAACCACGACGCCGGCCATGGCTTCAAGACGTCGAAGACGCGGAACAGGACGAAGCCGACGAGCGCGGCTGTCCACGACCACGGCGTGAGGGCCATCGTGACGAGATATCCGGCGACCTCGTCGATCACGATCGGCGAGGCGTCCACGACCTTCCAGTACCGCCCCGCGACGTCGGCCGCGAAGATCGCGAGCGCGATGAACGCCGCGACGGTGACGAGGTAGAGGGGGAGGGAGAGGTTGCGCAGCGCCCAGTAGAGCGGGATCGCGCCGAGGGTGCCGAAGGTGCCGGGCGCGACGGGCACGAAGCCGCACGGGCCCCAGGCGGCGAGGATCACCCACGCTCCCGGTGGCCCTTCGGGCACGCCCTTCTTCAGGCTGAAACGTCGAGCGGCGGCTTCCACGCGCTACACGTACCCGTCGCCGCGATCCTTCGCGCCGACCTCGAGGTCCTCGTCCTCCGCCTCGAGCGCCTCGTCGGCCTCGATCTCGGCCCGGACCGCGGGAGGCAGGTCGGCGAGCCGGGCCGCGCGGCGCCGGCCGATGACCGTCTCGGCGAGCCCCATGGCGATGTACGCGGCCATGTAGACGGGGATGACGAGCGACGCGCGCGTCGCGATGCCGATCGCGAGCCCCGCCGCGCAGAGGAAGACGAAGACGGTGAGGCTCCTCGTGGAGAGGTGCACGTCCTTGAACGTGCGGTAGCGGACCGTCGAGACCATGAGGAACGACAGCAGCGCCACGAGGCACGCCACGAGCACGCGCGTCCCGTCGTCGGGGGCCGCGCCCACCGCGCGGTAGTGCGCGATGGCGAGCGAGGAGATGCAGCCGGCGGCGAGCGGGATCGGGAGGCCGACGAAGAACCGGGAGCTACCCTTGTCTCCCCGCTGCGCGAGCACGTTGAAGCGCGCGAGCCGGAGCGCGCCGCACGCGGCGAAGGCGAACGAGAGGAAGAACCCGAGGAAGCCGAACGGCTCGAGCGCCCACTTGAAGACGAGGAGCGCGGGGGCGGCCCCGAAGGAGATCACGTCGGCGAGGCTGTCGAGCTGCACCCCGAAGTCGGACTGCGTCTTCGTCATCCGGGCGACGCGTCCGTCGAAGGCGTCGAAGAAGATGGCGAAGAAGACGGCGAGCGCCGCCTGGTGCAGCCGCTCCGGCGTCGGGTCCCCCGCCGAGAGGGTCATCGCGTAGAACCCGAGGAAGATGCTCGAGATCGTGAAGAGATTCGGCAGGACGAACATCGCCTTGCGGAGGTTGATCTGCATGCGTGGTCGTCTCCTGCCTTCCCCCCCGGGCGCCCTGAAGGCTGGCACGCGGTTGCATGTTTGTCGAGCCTGGGGCAGCCGTCGACCCCGTCACTCTAATACCCCAACGCCCCAGATCCGGACCCCCCGCCCCGTGATGCGGGTCATGGAGGGGCGCGCCTAGGCGGCGACCGCCTGCGTGATGCGCCCGATGGACCGCTCGATCGCGCTCGCGGGCGCATCGAGGTGCGTGACGAAGCGGACCACATCGGGCCGCGAGCCTTCGGGGTTCGCGAGCACGCCGGAGGCCCGGAGCGCAGCGACGACCTCGCCCGCCGGACGGCCACCGAACGCGGCGAAGACCATGTTCGTCTCCACGGGGTAGACGAGCGACGCACCGGCGGCGACGAGCGTGTCGGCGAGGAGGCGAGCCGCGGCGTGGTCCTCCGCGAGCCGGGCCACGTGGTGGTCGAGGGCGTGGAGCCCCGCCGCCGCGAGGATCCCGGCCTGGCGCATCGCGCCGCCGAGCCGCTTCCGGAGCCGTCGCAGCTCGCGCACCAGGTCGCGTGGCCCCGCCGCCAGCGAGCCCGCGGGGGCGCCGAGCCCCTTCGACAGGCAGAGCGTGGCGGTCGTGGCTGGGGCGGCGTAGTCGCGGGCGGAGACCCCGGTGGCCGCGCAGGCGTTCAGGAGCCGGGCGCCGTCGAGGTGGAGCGCGAGGCCGCGCCGCTGCGCGACGCCGGCGACCGCGAGGAGTTGGTCGAGCGGCCAGGCCGCCCCGCCGCCCCGGTTGAAGGTGTTCTCCACGGCCACGGCGCGCGTGCGCGTGAGGTGGTCGTTCTCGCCGTGGACCGCGGCGTCGAGCGCGACCGGATCGAGGAGGCCGCGCGCGGCGGCGACGACGCGCGGCTGCACGCCCCACAGCGCGGCGAGCGCGCCGCCCTCGAAGGTCACGCAGTGCGAGCCCTCCGCGAGGAGCACCTCGTCGCCGGCGCGCAGGAGCGCGCCGAGGCACACCTGGTTCGCCATCGTGCCGGAGGGCACGAAGAGCGCCGCCTCCTTGCCGAGCAGGTCGGCCCCGCGCTCCTCGAGCGCGATCACCGATGGGTCCTCGCCGTACACGTCGTCGCCCACCTCGGCGCTCGCCATCGCGGCGCGCATCGCAGGCGTGGGACGGGTTACGGTGTCCGAGCGGAGGTCGAGGAGGTCCGTGTTCATGGCAAGGGCGGGATACCATGAGCGGCGATGGCACGCCCGTCGAGATCGCTCCGGCCACCCCCTCGCCTGGCCGCCCGGGCGCTCGCCGTCCTCGACCGGCTCGCGGCCGCGATGCCCGAGGCGAAGATCGCGCTCCACTTCGACGACGACCTCCAGCTCCTCGCCGCCGTGATGCTCTCGGCGCAGACGACCGACGCGCGCGTGAACCTCGTGTCACCCGCGCTGTTCGCGCGCTTCCCCACCGCCGCCGACTATGCGCGGGCGACGCCGGAGGAGCTCCACCCGTACCTGCGCACGCTGGGGCTCTTCCGGGCCAAGTCGAAGAACCTCGTCGCTGCGATGCGCGCCATCGCCGAGGCGCACGGCGGGCGCGTGCCGCGGGACCGCGAAGGGCTCGAGGCCCTGCCGGGCGTGGGGCGGAAGACCGCCGGCGTCGTGCTCCTGCACCTCGGTGCCGACGCGGCATTCCCGGTGGACACGCACGTGGGCCGGGTCGCCCGGCGGCTCGGCTTCACGAGACACCACGAGCCGGCGAAGGTGGAGGACGTGCTGCGTGCGCTCTACCCGCGCGACCGCTGGGGGGAGGGGCACCAGCTCTTCGTGTGGCACGGGCGGCGGACTTGCACCGCGCGCGCACCGGCGTGCGCGCGCTGCCCGGTCGAGGAGCTGTGCCCGAAGGTGGGGGTGACGAAGCTCGCGTCGCGGTGAGGGGGCCGCAGGCCCCTTTTACAGCGCACTTTCGTGCGCAGGGGCCTTCTTGATCTCCTCGGCCCGCTCGGCGGCGCGCTCCTGCTTCAGCTTCTTCATGCGCCGCTTGATGATCTCGCGCTTCAGGCTCGAGAGGTGGTCCACGAACAGCGTGCCCTCGAGGTGGTCGGCCTCGTGCTGCGACGCGATCGAGAGCAGCCCGTCGGCCTCCAGCTCGAACTCCTTGCCGAAGTAGTCGAGCGCCCGCACCCACACCTTGGCGTGGCGCTCCACGTCCTCGGCCTCGCCGGGGATCGAGAGGCAGCCCTCCGTGTACGTGGTGCGCCCCTCGGCCCGGACGATCACCGGGTTCACGAGGTGGATGAGCTTCTGCCCGTCCTGGCGGGGCGAGGTGTCGATCACGATGCAGCGCTTCAGCACGCCGATCTGCGGGGCGGCGAGGCCGACCCCGTCGGCCGCGTACATCGTCTCGGACATGTCGTCGAGCAGGCGGCGGATGTCGTCGTCCACGCGGTCGACCGGCTTGGCGACCTCCTTGAGGACAGGGTCGGGCCAGATGAGGATTTCACGAATCATGGAGTGATCTAGTCTAGCTTTCTCGATCCCCGTTTGCCACCCCGGGCGCTTCCTCGGGTCCGAGCCCCTGCCGGTACGCGGTGCGCGAGGCATCGTCGCCCAGCACGTCGCGAGCGTCGAGCAACACCTGCCGGACATCCGCAATCAGGGGCGCGAGCGTGAGGGTGAGCGACGGATCCTCGGCCACCTCCGCGAAGTCGTGCGCGACCTCGTCCGCGAGCGCCTCGGCCGCGCGCCGGGCCTCCTCGCCGGAGCAGGTGCGCGGGAGGCCGAGCACCTCGAAGTAGTCGCGGGTCCGGGCGGCCGCGGCGAGCGCCTCGAGCCGCGCGCGCAGCTCGGCCGGGCCGGGACGTGCGGCCGGTGGGGCGGGTGGGGTCGGCGCGGCCCGCGAGCCGCCGCCGAAGAGGGCGCGGAGCATGCCGCGGGGGCCGGAGAGCTTCGCCATCGCAGCCTTCATGGCACGGCGGCTACAGCATCGCCACCGGGTCCACGTCGAAGCGCACGTCGGCGCCGCCGGGCGGCCGGTGCGCCACCGGCTTCAAGGCGGCGTGCGCGCGGCGGAGCGCCGCAGGATCCGGCCCCCGGAACAGGAGCTGCCAGCGGAACCGGCCGCGCAGCTTCTCGAGCGGCGCCGGCGCAGGCCCGAGCATCGAGAGCCCAGGGGTCGCGTGCACCGCGTGCCGGCCGGCCTCGCCGAGCGCCTCGGCGGCCCGCCGCGCGCCGCCCTCGGACCCCTCCACGCGCACCGCGAGGAGCCGGCCGCAGGGCGGATAGCCGCAGCGCTCCCGCACCGCGAGCTCGCCCTCGGCGAAGCGCGCGTAGTCGTGCTCGCGGGCGCACACGATCGCCGGCGACGCCGGGTGGTAGGTCTGCACGAGCACGCGCCCCGCCTCGCCGCCGCGGCCGGCGCGGCCCGCCACCTGCGCGAGGAGCTGGAACGTGCGCTCGGCGGCGCGGAAGTCGGGCAGGGCGAGCGCGGTGTCCGCGAGCACCACGCCCACGAGCGTGACGCCGGGGAAGTCGTGCCCCTTCGTCACCATCTGCGTTCCGACGAGCACGTCCACCTCGCGCCGCGCGAAGCGCGCGAGCACCTCCGCCACCTCGGCCGCGCTCCCGACGGCGTCGCGGTCGAGCCGCAGCACGCGCGCCGACGGCAGGACCCCGCGGAGCGCCGCCTCCACCTGCTCGGTCCCGACCCCCACGCCCTGGCACGGGCCGCCGCCGCACGCGGGGCAGGTGGCGGTGGGCCGCTCGGTGCGGCCGCAGTAGTGGCACACGAGGAGCCCGCGCCGCCGGTGCCAGGTGAGCGCCACCGCGCACTGCTCGCAGCGGGCCTCGTGACCACAGCTCTCGCAGAGCACGAGGGTGTCGAAGCCGCGCCGGTTCAGGAACAGGATCGACTGTTGCCCGGCGGCGAGCGTCGCCGCGAGCGCGTCGACGAGCGGCGGCGAGAGGAGGCCCACCGGGCGCGGCGCGCCGCGGAGCTTCGCGAGGTCCACGACCTCCACCGCCGGCAGCGCGCGGCCGTCCACGCGCTCCGGCAGCGGGACGAGCCGGTACTTCCCGCGCCGCGCGTTCTCGAACGACTCGAGCGACGGCGTCGCCGAGCCGAGCACCACCGGCGCGCCGGCGCGCCGCGCGCGGACCACCGCGAGGTCGCGCGCCTGGTAGGCCGGTCCGTCCTCCTGCTTGAACGACGGGTCGTGCTCCTCGTCCACGACCACGATGCCGAGGTCCTTCACCGGCGCGAAGATCGCGCTGCGCACGCCCACGCAGATGCGCGCCGCGCCGTGGCGGAGCCGGAGCCACTCGGCGTGGCGCTCGGGGGGCGTGAGGCCGGAGTGGAGCAGCGCCACCTCGTCGCCGAAGCGCGCGCGGAAGCGGCCCGCGAGCTGGGGCGTGAGCGCGATCTCGGGGACGAGCACGAGCGCGCCCTTGCCGGCGGCGCGCGCGCGGGCGATGGCCTGGAGGTAGACCTCGGTCTTGCCGGAGCCGGTGACGCCGTGGAGCAGGATCGGCGCGAAGCCGCCGAGCGAGCCCACGATGGCGTCGAGCGCGGCGGTCTGCGCGGGCGTGAGCGGGAGCGGGGCCGAGCCGGACGAGGAGGGCAGGAGCGTCGCGGCGCCGCCGGCCGCGCGGGCCTCGGTGTCGAGCGACGCGAGCCCCTGCTTCACGAGCGCGAGGAGCGCCGGGCGGTAGCCCGGGAACGCGGCCCGGAGCTCCTCCACCGGGATCCGGCCGCGGGCGAGGAGGTACTCGAGCACGGCGTGGCGTGCCTTCGCGCGGCGCGCGAGCGCCGGCAGCGCGTCCGCCGCGCCCGCTTCCGGTGCGGCCCACTCCACCGCCCGGCGGGTCGGCGCCTCGGCCCCCTTCCTCGCGTTCAGCCCAGGGGGGAGCGCCGCCCGGAGGAGCTCGCCCGGCGGAACGAGGTAGTAGTCCTCGGCCCAGCGGACGAGCTCGACGAGCTCCGGCGTGAAGAGCGGGAAGGGATCGAGCACCGCGAGCACGTCGCGGAGCTCGAAGCGCTCGGGCGCGGCCGCGGGGAAGCCGACGACGTAGCCGGTGGCTCGCCGGCTCTTGCCGAACGGCACCGCCACCCGCCGGCCGAGGGTCACCTCCGCCGCGAGCGCGTCCGGTACACGGTAGGTGAACGTTCCGCGGACCGCGGCGGCGACGGCGACCTCGACGAGCACGGGGCGAGTGTACCAGCCGAGGGTGCGCGGGCGGGGCGGGGCCCGAACAGCGCTGCGGAGCAGCGCCCGCGGGACGGCGCGCGAGCCGAAGGCGAAGCGCGCCAGGGACCCGCTGCGCGGGGTGGGGCGTCATCGAAGCCTGGGCGGCTCTGCCGGCGGGGCGGGGGCGCAGCCCCCGTCCGATCAGAGCAGGCTGTCCGGGATCTTGGCGCCGGGGCCGACCCGGTCGATCGCGAACCGCGCCTCCAGCGCGTCGTCGTGATGGACCTCGATCGCGCGCGGCCAGAGGTCGCTCGCCACCGGCGGCGGCGCCACCCTCTCGCCGGCGGCCGCGGGCGCGGGCACGGGGTAGTCGAGGAGCCTCACGTCACGGCGCGCGCCCGCCACGTCGGCGACGAGCCGCATCGGGACCACGAGCTGCTTGTCGATCCAGGCCTGCGGCCGGCTCTCCTTCGCGTGGCCGCCGAGCACGTAGGCGACGCGCGCGCCGAGCCGGCCGAGGGTGACCTCCTGCACCGCGACCCCGCGCCCCGCGAACGAGCGCACGAGCGCGTCGGGCGTCGCCGGCCCGAGGAGCGCGCACGCGCCCTCCGCGAGCGCGGCCGCGCCGGGATACCGGTCGAGCCCACGCTGGCTCGCGACGTGGCCGCCGCGGACGATCGCGTACGGCCGCTCGGGAGATCCCACGAGCTCGAGCCGGCAGCGGCCACCCTTCACCCACAGCACCGCGGCGGTGGGCGCCGTCGCGCCGGTGCTGAAGGTGCCACGCAGCTCGCCCGACTGGGCCGCCGCGTCCGCGCGGCGCTTCGCCGCGAGCCGGAGGATCGCCGCCGACGGGAGCACGTAGGCGGTGACGGGGAGGGCGAGCGCGATGGCCGCTGCGGCGATGGCGACGCGGAGTCGCCGGCTCACCGCGTCACCTCGCGCAGCCACGGGAGGAGCTGATCGCGGAGCTCGCTCCGCTTCAGCGCATAGGCCACGTTCGCCTTCAGGTACCCCACCCGGTCGCCGGCGTCGTACCGCTGCCCCTCGAAGCGGTAGCCGAGCAGCCCCTCCTCGCGGGCGAGCACGGCGAGCGCGTCGGTGAGCTGGATCTCGCCGCCCGCGCCGGGCGTCACGCCCTCCAGGATCTCGAACACCCGCGGCGGCAGCACGTAGCGGCCGATGACGGCCATGTTCGACGGCGGATCCTTCTTGGGCTTCTCGACGAGCCGCTCGATCCGCATCGTCCGGTCGTCCAGCATCCGGCCGGCGGCGATGCCGTACATCGAGGTCTCCTCGGGCGGCACCTCCATGAGCGCGATGGTGCCGAGCCCGTGCCGGGCGTAGCAGTCGGCGAGCTGCTTCGTGCCGGGGACCGCGGCGTCGATCATGTCGTCGCCGAGCATCACCACGAACGGCTCGTCGCCCACCACGTCCTTCGCGCAGAGCACCGCGTGGCCGAGGCCGAGCGGCTCCTGTTGCCGAATCGTCACCACGTTCGCCATCCGCGCGATGTCGCGGATCTGGTCCCGGAGCCCGGTCTTCCCGGAGCGCTCGAGCTGGCTCTCCAGCTCCTTCGCCACGTCGAAGTGATCGACGATCGAGTCCTTGCCGCGCGCGACGACGAGGATGACGTCGCGCACGCCGGCGGCCACCGCCTCCTCGACGATGTACTGGATCGTGGGCGTGTCGACGATGGGGAGCAGCTCCTTGGGGACCGCCTTGGTGGCGGGCAGGAACCGCGTCCCGAGACCGGCGGCCGGGATCACCGCCTTGCGGACGACCTGGGAAGACATGCGCGAACCCTAGCCCGTCCCCTCCCGACCGCAAAGGTTCGAGTGGGGCCTCGGGTCGGGGGGAGCGCGAGGCGATGGCGGAACCGTCTAGCGCTCGACCGCCTCGGCTTCCCGCTTGCAGTCGATGCAGAGGGTGGTGACGGGGCGGGCCCGGAGGCGGGCGGCGTCGATGGCGGCGCCGCAGGCCGCACAGCGCCCGAAGGTGCCCTCCTCGATGCGCGCGAGCGCCTCCTGGATCTTCGCGATGAGCTTCCGGTCCCGGTCGCGCATCCGGAGCTCCTGGTTCCGGTCGGCCTCGCGGGTCGCGCGATCGTTCGGGTCGGGGATCTCGTCCCCCTCGCGCGCCATCCCGTGCACGGTGGCGGCGCCGTGGCCGACGAGCTCCGCGAGCTGCCGCTCGAGGAGCGTGCGGTAGCGGCTGATCTGGGCCTTGCGCATGGGTTCCTCCTCGCGCGGCGCCGGGGCCATGCCCTCCGGGCCGTACGATGCTACGAGGCTGTGTCGAGCTTTCACAGACCCTTGCCCGGGTCGGAAGCCATCGGTACTGTCGCCCCGTGCCGACGCGCCACCTCGCCGCAGCAGCGCTCCTCGTCGCGATCGCCACCTCGGCCCGCGCGGCCGACCCACAGCCGCCGACCGCGGCCGATCTCTCGGGCGCCCGCGCCGTCGCGCTCAGCGGCGCGCGCGGCCTCGCCGGCGGGAACGAGGCGATCTTCCTGAACGCCGCGTCGCTCGCGGCCCGCCGACGCTACTCGATCGAGGGGCAGTATCAGCTCGACCGCTTCGGCAGCTCGGACGCCGGCCAGTGGTACACGATCTCCGCAGTGGACTCGGTGACCGGCTCGGTCGCGGGCGGCTTCGCGTACTCGCGCATCGCGAGCGGTCCGTCGATCGGCAACGTCGGACACGCATCGATCGCGACGGCGCTCACCTCGAGCCTCTTCGTGGGCGTCACCGGCAAGTACCTCTCGATGTCGGGCGCCGACAACGTGAGCGCCGCCACGATGGACGCCGCGCTCTTCGCGCGTCTCGGCCGGCTCCTGTCCGCCGGCTTCTCCGGCTACAACCTCGTCGACATCCACCACCCGCAGCAGGCTCCGCGCGCGTTCGGCGGCGGTCTGGCGCTGGGGGACGATCGCAGCTTCCACGTCACCGCCGACTGGAAGCGGGACCTCGACCGCAAGATCGGCGCCGACGGCAAGAAGGAGGCGAGCGACTCGTGGGGCGCCGGTCTCGAGTACCTCGTCGACAGCTTCCCGCTCCGCGCCGGGCTCCTGAAGGACAACACCCGCGACCTGAAGGCCTGGAGCGTCGGCGCGGGGTACGTGAGCACGGGTGGCGCGGCGATCGACTTCACGTACCGTCAGTCGATCGACGATCCGTCCGACCGCACCTTCGCCATCGCGCTGAAGCTGTTCATCCTCGAGGGGTAGCTCGAGATGCCCCCCCCCCCCCCCCCC
>Ga0306924_10005029_pt1 | contig 12998 bp, 15 predicted proteins | sample sta12Can44000111_FD_203756 | JGI IMG/M metagenome (GOLD analysis project Ga0306924, IMG submission 203756) | Lab enrichment of tropical soil microbial communities from Luquillo Experimental Forest, Puerto Rico - statanox.12C.anox.44.000.111 (v2)... | ecosystem: Environmental > Terrestrial >... | reverse complement strand
CATCGGCTCCAAATGTCGTTCTTTTGCGTGGGAGTGAGTCTCGACCGCTTCGTGTGGATCATAAACACCACCTTTGAACAGATCAGTCCTTAGCTGGTGTTGCATCGACCTATCGAATGCACCCCGTTTATCAGATGGGATGAGAAGGCCGGTCTCCCGCGGGATGCGATACGCTCCCAATGTTCGACGTGCTCGAAGCACAATGAAAAGGAGACCGGCAATGCAGAAGATGAGCACTATGCAGACGAGTGGGAAAACCATTTTCAAAGGGCAGCTCACGATTGGGTTGGATCTGGGAGATCGTTCCAGTGCTTATTGCGTTTTGGATGAAGCAGGCGAAATCATCCTGGAGCAGAAGCTGCCGACAACCCCGGAAGCGATGAAGCAGACCTTGGGAAAGATGCGGCGGAGTCGCATAGCGATGGAGACGGGAACGCATTCTCCCTGGGTGAGCCGACTGTTGAAGGCGCTGGGGCACGAAGTGATCGTGGCGCACGCCCAGAACGTGCGCTTGATCACCAAGAGCCGGCGAAAAGATGATCGCCTGGATGCGCGAACACTGGCGCGGCTCGCACGAATCGATCCTGAGCTGCTGAGCCCGGTGCAACATCGCAGTGCCCAGGCCCAGTTGCACCTGACGGAGATCCGGGCACGAGCGGGACTCGTGAGCGCGCGAACCGCCCTGGTGCATGCCGCACGAGGATTGGTGAAGTCCTACGGCGAACGATTGCGCAAGTGTGGTACGCAGCAATTCCGTCGGGAAACCATGAGTGGATTGAGCGCGGGGTTGCGCGAAGCCTTGGAGCCACTGTTGCGTGAGGTGGAATCACTCAACGAACGCATCCAGGAGTACGATCGGCGGATCGAAAAGATGGCCAAGGAGGCGTATCCGGAAACGGCACTGCTCAAACAGGGGAAGGGCGTAGGGGACCTGATCGCGGTGACCTATATGCTGACGATCGAAGACTCGCATCGCTTCCGGAAGAGTCGCGACGTCGGATGTTTTCTCGGGTTGCAACCAGGGCGGAGGAATTCCGGCGAGAGTGAACCACAGATGCACATCAGCAAAGAGGGCGACGAGTATCTACGGACACTGCTGGTTCAAGGAGCGCATTACATTCTGGGACCCTTCGGGGAAGACAGTGATCTACGGCGGTGGGGGCAGAAACTCGCCGAGCGAGGAGGGAAAAACGCCAAGAAACGAGCTATCGTTGCGGTAGCACGGAAGCTGTCGGTACTGCTACATCGGTTGTGGGTGAGTGGAGAGGTGTACGAACCGCTGCACCATAGCCAGGTGATGAGCGCAGTGGCATAGAGAACACTAGAAAGTTTGTGCCGAACAGTCGAGCTCGACCGCCGAGTTTAGTCCTGGCCCAGACTACCCTCGTAAAGAGGGAAGCGGAGGTCGCTTATCAGGTGGCAGCGCCTACTGAAGCGAGAACACCCAACTGGCACCGGGCAAAAATTGCTCAACTAAGAGTGCGGATGGAAGGGTGGCGACAGAGGCGGCTTGGCTGAACGGAAAAAATGGGAAAAATCATGGAAAGAGCAAACAAAACTCTTGACAGGGATCGGCCTTCTCATGGAAGGACTTGCGCTCTTGTTCCGGGACAACCCACCGTGTAAGTTAAAGCACCTGTTGCCCCGCGAAAAGCGGGACCCAGCAAGGCCAAAACCCTCAGAGTCAATTTAAGACAGGAGGTCGTCGATGCCAGAGACTAACGCAAAAATCCTAGTCGTGTTTTACTCTCGTGACGGCTCCGTGGAAGCCCTTGCTAAAGCCGTCAGTGAAGGGGCCCGGAAGGCTGGGGCGGAAGTCCGGCTCCGGCGGGTTCCTGACATCGTTCCTCCAGCCGTGATGGCGAAAGTTCCCGGGTGGGAGGAGCGCAGCAAGAAAATGCTTACTGACTACGGAGCACCGACAGCAGACGACGCTGAGTGGGCCGACGGAATCGTATTTGGAACTCCCACACGCTTTGGCAACACGTCGGCGGAGTTGAAAGCATTCATAGACAGCCTGGGTGGTCTGTGGTTTCAAGGTAAGCTTAACGGTAAGGCGGCTGGTGCCTTTACTTCCACTGGAGGACCGCACGGCGGAAACGAGGCCACGGTGGTTTCGCTGTACATTCCCATGGCGCACTTGGGATTCATCATCGTGCCCAACGGCTACACCCACGAAAAGGTTTTTCAAGGCCATGGTACGCCATACGGGTCGTCATCGGTATCCGGGCAGAACAGCGCCCCGCCAACTGCGGACGAACTTGAGGTCGCTAGGCATCAAGGAGCTCGAGTAACACGGGTGGCGGCTGCTTTAAAGGTCGCACGATGATTCGCATTTTGCTCGTCGTCTTGTGCGTACTCTTTGTTGTGCTATACGCGGCGAGCATGCTTCACTTCCTACCGGGTACGGAAACATCGAAGACTATCTGCGAGCGCATAGCATTTATTGGGTCGCCATGGCAGTAACGGCATTTTCGATCTGGGTGGTAGAAGTGATTCGGCGGAGGCGCGACCGCTAGGAGCGGCCGCCGCCATTGATGACGACTGGATTGCAAGGCATACGGCGTTACTTGAAACAGCCAGTAGCAGTCCGAATGAGCTTCCCTTGTTGATGACGATCGCGTTGAGTTCAGATTGCCTACGCAACCAAGAGCAAATTCACGACCTGCTCGATGTCGCATCAAGTTGGAATCCAGCAGGCTTTTACGTCGTATTCGAACATCCCGATGGGGAATATTTGGTCAGCGATCCCAATTGGCTCGCAAACGCTCTGGACCTTATGGCGGGATTGCGCCTACGAGGTCGAGAAGTAGTCGTCGGTTATTGCACCCATCAGTTTCTAATCGCGGGTTTGGCCAAGGTCACTGCAATCGCTTCCGGCACTTGGATGAACGTCCGGTCATTTCCACCTGAAAAGTTCTACGCTGACTACGAAGATGAGATCAGGCAGCGAGCGGTCTGGTATTACTGCCCTCAGGCTTTGTCCGAGTACAAATTGCCGTTTCTCGATCTAGCGCATACCCAAGGGCTCTTGCCGTCCATGGCACCTGATCCGGCGCTTGGGAGCAACTACGTCGCAAACCTATTCAGCGGAGCACAACCAACAACGGTTGGTCTGGACGAGCCAAGTGCATTTCGCCATTACCTTCATTGCCTTCACTCCCAGATCGCCCTCCTCAATGCAGCTTCGTTTGACGAAGCCATCCTCGCCGAGGAGCACCGACTCGAAGATGCAAGGCGACTGCTGGGCAGGCTGCACCGAGCGGGCGTTCTCGGCCAACTGCGGGACTTTGCTGAGGTAGTGGATTTCAGCCTCGCCGCAATTCGCGCTCATGCGAACACGCGTGGTCACCAGATGCACCGTCATTGGACCGATCTGTAGGCTGGACTCCTTCATCAAACATGTAATTCGGCGCGTGAAATTCGCAAATTTCACGCCCCAAAATCAACAAGATAGGGTGGCTCTGGCTGTAAGGTTTTCTGAACGTCCTACGAAATCCGTTTTTCTCTAGCTGCTTCCCATGACGTGCTGGAGCTTCGCCGTATCGACGTACTGTTGGAATCTGATCAGCTTGCCGTCTTTGATGTCCCAGACGTGGCAAACCTGCGTGTCCATGCTCTTACCGGTCGCCTTGTACCTTCCGCTGTAGCGACCTTCAACGATGACGCTGTTGCCAGCATCGTGAAATGATTTCGGATGGACAGCGAATCCGTTCCACTCTGCGCCCAATTTCAGGAATAGATTGTTCAGGACGGCGTCAGGCCCAACCCACGCAGTGCCGCTTGGCATGTAGGGGTTGCTCTCCACCTCGTGCCAGTGTATCTCCGAACTCATCGCACCGAGAACGGTTGGGATATCTCCCCGACCAAACGCATCGTAGAGATTCCTCAGAAATTTTACGTCGTCCATGTTCTCCCCTTTCGCGTGGGAGGATATCACAAAATCCATTTCCCACTGGGAAGAGGGCGGAAAGACAATCAAAAGCACAGATCGCTCTTCGATCCGACCATGGCTGCAAGCTCGTTTTGTGCCGTCCCATTATTTAACCCATCATCCATTTCTTGACTATTTCGAGCACGGCTTTCACTGTGGATTCAAACGCCTCTTCGGCTACGGTTCCGGCAGCGCCCCTCCCTGCTCGTAAATTGGATTCACGGTTCATACCCTCACAACTGGACCTCGGACAGCCCGACACCGCCGGTCCTTTCCAGAAACCTGTGATATTTTCACCCGTAGAAGGCACGGGGTGCAGCCGATGTCCAGTGTGAACACTTTGGCAAATCTCGACCGAGTGCGGATCGCGCTGGCAAAAGCGCGGACTCTGCCGGAAATTGTAAACATCAGGAATCTTGCCGAAGCCGCCCGCACCTACGCGAAAAGCGGCACACATGGCGAGCGGTGCGTAGCTTTAATTCTGGACGGAGAACTAGCGGGAGGGTCTGCTTTGGGAAAACTGGAGGCACCGAGACGGCAAAATCGGTTTGCGGTGAAGAATGGGCGCAGCACGTCGTGACCTTGTGTCGTGGCGCTTGCTGCCACTGGAGCCATCCACACCCCGCGTCTTACCTGATTAGTAGAGCCTGCAAGCTAATCGCGAACAGTGGCAGAACAACGAGGAGCGGGAAAGTGTTTCCGCCCGCATACATCTTCGTCGCTTATGCGGACACAGATGCAAATGAAATTGGAACCGTGTACCAAAGCTGTAACTGGATTTATTGCGGGAAGACTTCCGGCACGACGATGTACCGTGATGCTACAGGCAAATTGCGTGATTCGAAGTTGATCCATTCAGCGACCCGAAGCCGAAGAGGGCGAAGCGCACGCCCCGATGACGTCCCCGCGCTTGTTGGTGTGCGCGATCCCCACGAGCGTCAGACCGACATTTTCCAGCATGTCCTTGAGGTCGTTCATGATCGGTCTCATGTCCTTGTTATGGTTCGTGTTCCTGTTGCCGAACACCCCGGTGATGGGGTCGATGATCAGCAGCTTGATCTGCGGGTGGTTCTTTACCAAGAACTTGATTATGTTGATGTCTTGGCTCAGGTCGATGCTGCGCTTGTCCACCCGGTTGAACTCCTTGTCGAAGACCTCGAAGCTGCTCGAATCCAAGAGTTCGATGTTCTCCATCCTTGCGCCCGCTCGCAGGAGGCGAGGAGCCACGGTGTTCTCGATGGAATCCTCGCCCGCGTACAGCAGCACCTTCTGAGGCCCGTGCTCGTTCTTGCTGTCGGGGAAGTCGGCACCGCTGGATACGCGGGCAGCCAGCTGTCTATCAGTCACTTCAAATATCTAGTTCACTTCAAAGTCGAAGATGTCGACTAGGACTACAAGAATGCCGCCACCGAAAACAAAGGAAAGGAACAAGAGTACCAGCGACAACGATACTGCAGTTCGCACAAATAGTATTGCACTCGGACTATTCACCAAGTTCTCGAAACACTGTTTTGGTTCACGGCAGAATCTAAAGTGTATTCGCTATAGGGCACATAGTTGCATGCATTTTGGGGTATCTTGCAAAGACTGCGGAAATTTAAAGCCTTCGGGGTTGAAGGGCGACGTTCCCTAAGCCAGCAGTCAGCAAGAATCAGCCGTGTTTCTTGCTATGCAGCTACATGGGGGTTGACCGAAGATGTTCCTGTTGGCTGTCTTGAAGGATTTTGGATATTCAAAACCTGACCACAACTTCGTAGGGTCTGGTCGGCAGACTAAAGTTCCCGCCTCGTGCTGCGTTCAGTTTCACGCTTGCAGGAACATCCAATTCAGCAATGGGGATTATTCTCGTCCACGAGCCAGTGCTCCAGTAATCCGCATTCGTGTAAAGAGAATCGCCCTGGACCACATATCTTTCGACTTCTTCCTGGTGTCCATCACGAAACACGAGCAAGGCAGGCGGTAATTTGGTTAGTGGCTGGGATGCTTCTTTGTGGCCAGTGCTCTTAAACCCCAGACTGGAACTTTGTGGTTGGGTATATTCCGAGCTAATCGGCAGATGGCTACCGTTCGGAATCCGCACCCATTGCCCATCACGGTTTTCCAGAATAAGCGCCTCGACTGGACTTGTTACGGAGGGGGGCGGTTGTTCGGGTGGAGCGACCACCACGTTGACGGGCGACTCCTCCGACGTTACCGGCTCATAGTCGGAATCGTAGTATGGATAGAAGGGGAAACCACCGTAAAAGCCGCGCCGAGACGGACGGACCAGCCTGGTTCTTCCGCTGAGCCGAAATGTAGACCCGGTGTGAGGAGCCCGAGCGGATGTCAAGCCGCGCGCTTGGGCGTGCACGGTCGCAGATGCCGCGAAGAGCGCCGCTACGAGCAAGGCAACCGACAGTGCGATGGTTAGTCGAGAAATCATGGGTAGCCTCCTGATGGCATGGAGCCACGCCTGGAATTCCCAATTTGACCGCCAACAAACAGGTTACGCTTAATGATTCTCAGTCTGCAATGCCTAGTGAGAAGGTCGGCCGGGGCAACGGCTCAGCACAACTATGAGTAACTCGTACTTGGTTCCATCCAAAGGAGTAGCATTGCACGAGGCGGCAAAAGTCCTAAAGGAACTTTATGACGGACGACAAAAAGGCAAGAATCGAAGCACGCGCACGAGCAGACATAAAATCTCTCTACGAAAGAGGCAACGCCTCATTGAGAGACCATGCGCATGCTGTTCAATATCTGAGGGGCGTTTGGTTTGACTATTTATCGGAAGCTGAGGTCGAAGAGTTCGTTTGCAAGGAAATACGGAAGCTAGAACCCTCAGTTATTCAACCCGCCGAGTAGCCTAGGCCGCGATTCGCGGCGCGTCGATTGACAGCCACGTCCTCCCAGCATGGTGGTAGGAGTTTAGGATGTCGGATTGCAAGTCCAGGCGGCAAAGGGCGACCGCACTCAAGCAGAGATGATTGCTCTACTCGACTCGGCGGGGTGTGGTCAGACAGAAATAGCTACCCTACTTGGAACTACTACAACGGTTTCCCAGTATTCTGGATTTACGACCTCAGACACACATTCGCCAGTCGTCTTACAGAGGCAGGTATCTCCCCAGTCTTTGTCGCGCAGATAATAGGGCACTCTCCTAGTTCGAGTATTCTCGAGACGTATGCGAGGGCGATTGATGAGTATTGCCGGTCCGCAATCTCGAAACTTGAGGCATTGAGAGAGGCACAACGCACACAAGCAGCAAATCAAAGTCAGCAAACGATTCAATGAATCCCTGTTCCACGGAAGCAAAAGCGTTGTTGTCTGTTATCCTTGTCGTAGGGTTAGTTGCCCCTCTCAACTTCGCGACAATGTCGGATGTTCCCCCACCGCTATCAGCAAACGAATTCTTCACGCCTGAATTCCTGCGAGACCCATATCCTACGTACCGTCGATACCTTGACGGGCGCGGGCTTCAGTATCTCGATATTCACGGCGGCGTTTGGGCCGTGTTCAAACACGCAGATTGCTCGACGTTTCTTCGGGACCCAAGACTTTCCGCCAAGCGCACCGGCACTCTGATTGACGAGTTCCCTGTCGAGAAGCAAAGGGAGTTTGCCGAACTCGCCCGCACGTTCAGTCTTTGGATGCTCTTCTACGACGCTCCTGAGCACACGCGCCTTCGCAAACTAATGAACAAAGGTTTCTCGCCCGCCGCAATTGAATCTATCCGGCCGCAGGTCGAGAAGGCCGTCGACCGACTACTCACACCGCTCCGCAACGGCGGCCGGATAGACATTCTTCCGCAGTTTGCTCACTCGCTTCCTGTATACGTCATCGCCGAAATGCTGGATGTACCCGAGTCGCTGCACCAGCAGTTCATTCACTGGTCAAACGCCATAGCCACTCTCTTCGGCAACCCGTATCGAAGCCTGAATGACCTGGTCGTCGCACAACAAGCCATCCACGGCCTAACGTGTCACTTTCGCGAAGCTGTTGCCCTGCGTCGAAAACAAAAGGGAAACGACCTAATTAGCTTGCTTATGGAAATCGAGGAAGACGGAGACGTTCTTACCGAGGAAGAATTGTACGCTCAATGCGTCATGTTGCTCTTCGGTGGGCACGAAACCACCCGCAATCTCATCGGGAACGGTCTATATACGCTGCTTCGTCATCGCGAACAGGCCTCCGAACTCCGCGAGCATCCAGAACTTATCCGGAGCGCCGTCGAGGAGTTGCTTCGCTACGAAAGCCCGGTTCAGTATACGGGTCGCATGGCGCTACAGGACTTCGAGCTCTGCGGCGTCCAAGCACGTCACGGTCAGGAGATTATTTTCATGCTCGGGTCGGCCAACCGCGATGCTTGCCTGTTCAAGGACCCGGACCGTCTAGACCTGAAGCGTGCGAACAATCCGCACCTCGCGTTCGGTGCTGGCGCTCATTTCTGCATTGGAAATCAGCTCGCGCGACTCGAGGGTCGGGTGGCTATCCTGAAAATCCTTCAAGAGTTCCCGCAGATGCGCTCAGTTTCGGCAGAACCGGAGTGGCTCCCCAATTTCAGTTTCCGCGGACTCAAAGCACTTGTCGTCGAAACCTAAAGTCAAATCACCCTGTTTTCAGGGCGGTGCTAGTCAGGAGTTGACTCCACCGAGGCCTTGAGGTAATATTTCCATTGTTTTGGAAATATGAATACGTTGTCCGCTGTCGATTCCCTCGCCGCTCTGGCGCAAGAAACGCGTCTTAATATTTTTCGTTTGCTCGTACAAAACGCCCCCAAGGGCCTTCCGGCCGGCGAAATCGCACGCCGCCTCAAGCTACCTGGCCCAACTCTTTCTTTTCATCTGAATATTTTGGCAGCAACGGAACTTATCGAACCGCACAGAAACGGACGGTCTATCTCCTACTCCCCCAACTTTCAGAACGTGAATCGTCTGATGAACTATTTGATGGAAAACTGTTGTGGTGGAGAAGGCTGCCCCATCGATGTAACACAGCTTTCAGGGAAATCACAAAACAGGTAGGAGGCTCAATGGATAACGAAAACGTCAGAGAGGTCGTAAAGGAGAAGTATGCACAAGCGGCTGTTCGTGCCGCCTCGGGCAAAAGCTCTTGCTGCGGAACGAGTCCAGCTTCTAGCTTGGACGGCTGTGACCCAATTACCTCAAATCTTTACGAAGACGGCGAGACATCTGCCATTCCAGAGGAAGCTCTCCGAGCCTCTCTAGGCTGCGGCAACCCAACCGCTTTGGCCAAGCTCCAGCGGGGTGAGATTGTATTAGACCTTGGCTCTGGAGGCGGCATTGATGTTCTGTTGTCCGCGAAACGAGTGGGACCAACGGGGAAGGCGTACGGTTTGGATATGACCGACGAAATGCTGGCTTTGGCTGAACAAAACAAGCTCAAGTCAGGTTTGACGAATGTTGAGTTTCTAAAAGGTGAAATCGAAAATATACCGCTGCCGTCGGATACGGTGGATGTAATCGTTTCAAATTGTGTCATCAATTTATCTGGCGACAAGGACCGAGTTCTTCGGGAAGCTTTTCGCGTTCTAAAGCCCGGGGGCCGCTTCGCTATTTCAGACGTGGTCGTCCGCGGCGAAGTTCCGCAAGAGATTCGGAAGAGCATGGAATTGTGGGTAGGTTGCGTCGCGGGAGCATTATCCGAAACCGAGTACCGGGAGAAACTTGCCGTTGCGGGGTTTGAATCCGTGGACATAGAAGCCACTAGGGTCTACGACGTGAACGACGCTCGCGAGTTCCTGCGTTCAAGCGGTATGGATGCAGACGCAATAGCGCCCCTGGTGCAGGACAAATTCATCAGCGCTTTCGTAAGAGCAGTTAAACCACAACAAGACAAATCCTGTTGTGGACCAACTTGCTGCACCTGAGAGATTAGCAATGCAAGGGCGTTATAACGTCTTGTTTCTCTGCACGGGTAATTCCGCTCGTTCCATCATGGCCGAAGCCATAATGAACAAAAAGGGATTTCCAACGTTTGCGGCATATAGTGCGGGAAGTCATGCAAGGGGGCGTGTTCACCCAGAAGCTCTGCGACAGCTCGAAGTTGCGAAGCTCCCTACGCAAGGTCTGCGCAGCAAAAACTGGGATGAGTTCGCGAAACCGGGTGCCCCCAAATTGGATTTTGTCTTCACCGTTTGCGATAACGCGGCCAAAGAAGTCTGTCCAATTTGGCCCGGGCAACCAATGACGGCGCATTGGGGTGTTCCCGACCCCGGTGACGTTACAGGCTCGCCTGAGCAAATCCAGCGAGCATTCCGCGACGCATTTATCACTCTCGAGCGCAGGATAAGCCTCTTGTTGTGCCTTCCGCTATCTAGTCTTGACAAACTGGCCGTTCAAAAGCAAATCGACGACATTGGCCATCAATGAAACCACTGAATACGCGCATCGCTGCGGAGTTTCTTGGTACAGCCTTTCTAGTTGCTGCAGTCGTGGGTTCAGGAATCATGGGTGAGCGATTGGCTGGTGGAAATGTTGCAATTGCTCTCCTAGCGAACACAATCGCTACTGGTGCCGCCCTGGTCGCTTTGATTTTGACCTTTGGTCCGATTTCGGGTGCCCACTTTAATCCTATCGTCACGCTTTCTGTTGGGGCTTACATCACAGCGGCCTATTGGTTCACCGCTTCTACCTCCTTTGCCAATCCTGCGGTCACAATTGCGAGGTGCCTCAGTAATACCTTTGCCGGAATACGGCCTGTTGATGTCCCATGGTTCGTAGTCGCTCAGTTTGTTGGTGGTTTTGCTGCGACAATCCTCGAAGCACTTCGGGAAAATCAGCGCGCCCAGTTAACAAGTGGCGACCAACACGACCAACAATTGATTCAGTAGCCTCCAGTTGTAATCACCTAGTTCTTCCTCCGCCAATGTCCAGCGGATTCGTTGACTTGCTATAACTCGCAACCTAATATGCTCGCCAAATGGCGGATACCGACTCGCTCATCGGCCAGACCCTCTCCCACTACCGCGTTCTGGAAAAGCTAGGCGGAGGTGGGATGGGCGTGGTGTACAAGGCCGAGGATACCGAACTAGGCCGCTTCGTTGCGTTGAAATTCCTTCCCGGGGACCTCGCCAAAGACCCGCAATCGCTCGAACGGTTCCGGCGGGAAGCTCGCGCCGCATCCGCACTGAATCACCCCAACATCTGCACCATCTACGAAATTGGTGAGCATGACGGCAGGCGATTCATACCCATGGAATTTCTCGAAGGCAAGACCCTGAAACACACCATCGCCGGGCGGCCTATGGAACTGGAAGTGCTCCTAGACGTGGCAATTGGTGTGTCCGACGGCCTGAACGCCGCTCACGCAAAAGGAATCATCCATCGCGACATCAAACCGGCAAACATTTTCGTTACAGAAAGTGTGCACGCCAAGATTCTCGACTTCGGTCTCGCCAAAGTCAGTTTAGCGATGAGCTTGTCCGACAATGCAACCACGCTCGCGACAGAAGAATTAGACCCTGAGCATTTGACCAGTCCCGGCAGCACGTTGGGCACCGTCGCCTATATGTCGCCGGAACAGGTCCGGGCCAAAGACTTGGATGCACGGACTGATTTGTTTTCTTTTGGTGTCGTGCTTTATGAGATGGCAACAGGTGCTCTGCCATTCCGGGGAGAAACCTCGGGAGTCATTTTCAACTCAATTCTTGAACGAGCGCCCGTACCTCCCGTTCGGCTCAATCCTGACCTTCCCCCGAAACTAGAGGAAATCATCAACAAGGCCCTGGAAAAGGACCGAAATTTGCGTTATCAGCACGCTTCGGAAATCCGCGCTGACCTCAAACGTCTGAAGCGTGATGCAGATTCGGGATATTCGGCGGCAGCGAGTGACACAGCGCAGCCAGTAACCCCTGTGATGGCATCCAGCCAAGAAAAGAAATCTGAACCAGCGAGCCAATCAGGGATTGCGGAGAAACCACACCGGTCTAAATGGAAAATTGTGGTCCCTGTTGCAGCCTTGGTCGCCGCTCTGATTGCAGGCGGCCTTTACTGGCGCTCTCACAAAACGGTGAAACTGACGGACAAAGACACCATCGTCCTTGCTGATTTCACGAATACGACTGGTGACCCGGTCTTTGACGGTACATTACGGCAAGGGCTAGCAGTGCAGCTTGAACAATCGCCACTCTTAAGCCTTGCAACGGAACAGCAAATCCAACAGGTATTGACGATGATGAAGCAGTCTCCAGATGCGAAATTCACTCCCGAAATTGCCCGCGAAGTCTGCCAACGTAGCGGCGGTACAGCTGTAATTGCTGGTTCGATTGCGAGTCTCGGCAGCCAGTACGTTGTTGGCCTTAAGGCAGTGAACTGTCGGACCGGGATTTCACTGGCGGAGCAGCAATTGACCGCTAACGGAAAGGAACAGATATTGAAGGTGCTGGGCGATGCCGCAGCGAAACTGCGAGAGGACTTGGGAGAATCACTCAGCACGGTACACAGGAATGACATTCCTCTGGAGCAGGCTAGCACTCCGTCGCTCGAAGCCTTGCAGGCTTACAGCATGGGACGCGAGAGCCATATACGAAGGCAAGACGAGACCAAATCCGTTTTTTATTACAAACGCGCCATCGAACTCGACCCAAATTTCGCGACGGCCCAAGCTAGCCTTGGGATGGCATACGCGATTCTTGTCAAGAATCATTAGCGATGGATTGCATAAGAAAAGCTTATGAGCTGCGCGATAGGGTGAGCGAGCGGGAAAGACTCTTCATAGAGTCCGCTTTCCATCGAATCGTGACTGGCGACTTACTCAAGGACATTCAAGTCGAGGAACTGCGTGTTCAGGCGAATCCACGCGAGTACATTGCTCTCGTTAATTTGTCCCTTGTCTACATGAACCTCGGACAGTACGACAAAGCGCTGGAAACAAGTCGCCAAGCCTACAAACTCAATCCGGGAACCACGTGGATGGTTTATTCCCGTCTTGTCTCCTCTAACCTCTTTCTCAATCGTTTGGATGAGGCGAGGACGATTGCCAAAGAGGCTGAAGCTAAGAACCTCGATTCTCCGGCCATTCACTATTGGGTTTATCAACTTGCATTCGTTCAGAACGACAATAC
>Ga0306924_10005023_pt1 | contig 13003 bp, 8 predicted proteins | sample sta12Can44000111_FD_203756 | JGI IMG/M metagenome (GOLD analysis project Ga0306924, IMG submission 203756) | Lab enrichment of tropical soil microbial communities from Luquillo Experimental Forest, Puerto Rico - statanox.12C.anox.44.000.111 (v2)... | ecosystem: Environmental > Terrestrial > Soil... | reverse complement strand
ACTGACCGCTTCGCAACAGCTGTTGTCCACACAGCATCGGCAGTGGCGACAAAATCGACGCGCCCGTCTTCCAACGCTTTGCAGCATTCCTCAGGCCGGTTGACGATTGGCTCTTCGTGGACGTTGAAGCTGGTATTAATCAACGCCGAAAGGCCGGTGCGCGCCTTGAATGCTGCCAGGATGTCGAAATAGAGCGGGTTGGCGTCACGATCGATGATCTGCGGCCGCGCACTTCCATCGATGTGGACGACCGCGGGGATGCGCTTGCGCCATTCGGGATTTACTGCGCAAGCGATCGTCATGAAATGGGCCGCGTAGCGATTGACGCCGCCGATGTCAAAGAGCCGCGCCGCGTCCTGCTCGCTCACAACCGGCCCGAAGGGCATGAACTCGTTTCGTTCCAGCCGTTGGTTGAGCGCGCGGTTGACCCGAGCATCGGCAGGGCTCGCAAGGATCGAGCGGTTGCCCAGCGCACGCGGGCCATATTCCATACGACCCTGATAGATTGCACCGATCCGTCCAGCGGCGAGCCAATCGGCGGTCAGCTCGACCGGGTTACTGTCAATGCGCGTGACGCCCGTAGCCCTATCGAGCATCTGGGCGAGGCGGTCATCGTGGGCTCCGCCCCAATAGACCTCGCCCAGCCGCCGCCGTTGACTTAACCATCTGGCAAGACCATCGCGTTCAAGTAGAAACTGCAATGCGCCGCCGATAACCAGCCCGTCGTCGCCCATTGGCGGCACTATGAACATTTCATCTATCGCCAACGTCTCGGCGAGCACGCGGTTGAGCCGCACGTTGGAAAAGACGCCCCCGCCGACGCCTAAGTGCCGCGTCCTGTGCCGTTCTACGAGTCGGCCGACCGCCTCGCTTATGCCGTTCTCCAATAGTGCCTGGATCGACGCGGCGGCATTCTCGCGGGTTTCCGACTTGGCAAGCGCTATAAAGCACTCGCGTAGCGCACCGTGATCAGGAAAATCCATCTCCACTCGCGCTTCGTCGGTGATGGAAAAATGGCGCTGCAACTTGGGTAACAGCGTCGGCTCGCCATAAGCCGCCAAGCCGGTCAGTTTTCCTTCGTGACGCACCATCTTCCAGCCGAGCGCCTGGGTAAAATAGCTGAAAGCAAGACCTAGGCTGCCGGTGTGATGAGGCACACCGAGCCAGCGATCGTCGCCATAGAGATTGGTTAATCGGCCGTCACGAAAGAGGTTGTGGCTGTAGAAAACCTGATCGCCTCCCGCGTCCGCGGTAAAAAGCAGTGCATCGTCCCAGTCGGTGAAGAACAGCGCCGGCAGCGCATGACTGAAGTGGTGATTGGTGAAGAAAATCGGGGTGCCGGGGCGCAAGCCGAGGGCAGCGACAAAGGTGTCGGCATCGAAAATATCATAGGCGGTCCGGCTCGGGTCGGCGCCGAGCACCACGTTCATCTCGAGCGGTTTCTCGCGTCCTCTCAACCGCCGCGCCTGTTGCCGCAGCTTCTCGAACCCGCTTACGTGAGTATAGTAGCGCCGTCGAAAAAACGAGCGAGTACAGACGAGCGCATCGATTTGGCGTGGCCTGACCGATGCGATGCGAAATACCTCGGCTATCGCCAACTCCGGGAAGCCCCCAGAGCATTTCGACCGGTTCATGCGTTCTTCTGCGATCGCAGCGACGATTGAGTAATCGTCGAAGATAGCGGCGGCGGAATCATGAGGACCATGGTGAAGGCTTAGAATCAACATCAGCGAAATACTAGGTGGATTGCGCCGGAATGATTCGAGATCCGAGGAACCGATGCAAGAAAAGATTTCGCAATTGCTCGCTCGACCTTCAAAAGGGAGACGCCTTGTTTAAGGGTGCTGGGTGCTCACCACGATCGGCTTGAGATGAGCCTCCCCGATGGCTTCCCGCCCTACCGTTTCCAAACGGTGACCGCGGGTGTCCCGTTTCGGCCGGCCCTACCATGCGCCGTTTTCGATCATGTGACCTGCTCGGCGTGTCGACCGTGGCGGATGGCATCTCCCCGATTGATTGGAGCCGGGAGGTTGCGTTCGTCAAGTTCAGTCGAGCCGATCGGGGAAGGTTTTGGGGCTGAATGTTTCCCGCGGGCATAACCGACGCCGGATGAGCTACTCGGGCCATGACAATAATCGCGAACAGTGTGGTGGTGCCGTTGCGTTTGTAATCACGGCATGGTGGCACAGCGCCCCTTCTTCATCGGCAGTTCGGGCTGCGAGCGGTCGAGCGCCCGGATCTGGCTTTTCTCGTCGATGCTGAGAACCACGGCATGAGCCGGCGGATCGACGCAGAGACCGACGACATCCTTCAGCTTGTCGGCGAATTTGGGATCGTTGGAGATCTTGAAGCTTCGCACCCGATGCGGCTGCAACCCTTGCCCCGCCCAGACCGCCCACCGAGGAAGAGCTGACCGCCACTGCCTTGGCCAGCGCCGGCGCGGTCCAATGGGTCGTCGCATTCGGCGGCGACTGGTTGGTCAGCGCGACTACCCGATCGACCCTCGCAGCCGGCAGCGGCGGGATCCGCGACGGCCGAGTCTTGTCGCGGGTCAACCCTGCGACCCCTTGGTGCATGAAGCGCGCTTGCCGGCGCCAGACCACCGTCTTGTCCTTGCCGAGGAGACGGGTAATGGCGTTGGTGCCCTCGCGAGAGCAGCCGCCGTCAGGTTAGGGCGAGGGACGGTTCGCGGTCTGGATCATTTGTCTCAGTGCAGTGTAATGCGCTTCGTGGATCGCGGGGTTGAACAGCGACCGTGGCTGCGCGTTGGTCAGCACCATCGACACAGCAGTCGCCATCAGCTTACGGAAATTGCGGTACTCGGTAGCTGCCTCGTCAAAACGGTCCGCCGCTGCCGCTAGATCGACTCGTCGCAGCTCCAGCGCGAGTTCCTTCAGCGCCATGCGCGCCGGCGCGCGCTCCTGCTGGCCGCCGGTAACCGACGTGTCCATAGCATTGGGGAAAGCCTCGGTCAGCTCGCGCAGCTCTGGGCCGACCGTATTTACCGCAAGCCCGATGATATCCTTGTCATGAGCCAGTATCGCCGTGTCTAAGGTGCTGGCGAAATCGCTGATCTCTTTGAGATCGGCAGCCACGCCGTCGTTCTCGTAGGGGCGTTGACCGTCGCCGACTGCGGTCAGATAGGCAACGAGATCGCGCTGATTCTCGGGCGACAGACAGAGAGCGAACACGCGGTCGAAATGCGCCACTACCTGGCCAAAGGTGTCGTACCTCCCGTCGTGAAAGTAAGGGGCGTTGAAATCGGCGTTGAGTAGCGTCGGCGTTTTATACAACCCGCCGGAGCCGACATAATGTTGCCGATGATCGACAAAAGCGGCCGAGGGCACATGACAGCCGGCGCAACTGAGCCCCGGATCGTGCGGGAACGGCTTAGAAAACAGTATTTCGCCGCGTCGTTCGGCGGCGCTCGCTTGCGCCGTCAACCGCCCTGCTGGTCGGACCCTCGGGTTCGGCAGGAAATCGATGCCCTGAATATAGACGACGATAGCGTCGAGCAGCATTGCAGAGGGCTCGGGGCCGGCGAACTCGTTGACGATCACGTTGCGGACGAAATCACGCAGCGACGCCATCCGCCCGTCATGACCGTAAGGAGCCAGATAGCGCGCACCGCGGAGGCTTGGGATCCTGACCGGATCGAGCGCATGGTTGTCGGCCTTGCCGTTGAACAAGCCGCCCGTCGTGTCGAACGTGCCTGGCCGGGTCGACAGGCCGGGAATGTAGAGTTTGGGATTGGAGGCACCCTTGACATGGCAAGTACTGCAGCTGATGCCGGCCAGCTGCGCTAGCCCTCCCAGGATCGTCGGAGAGCTGAACGCCAGATCGCCCAAATTGACCAGATAAGATTTGGCGCCGCCGATCGCCTCCGATTTGAATATTTCGCGCGGCTGTGAAAGCGCGTCCTCATTGAGCTCGGTTTCGACCGGCAGGACCGTTTGTTGTCCGTGCACGGGAAACCCGGGCGCACGAGGGATTGCAGCAAACAGCAGCAGCGCTGCCGTGGACGACGCGGCAGGTAGCGGCGGCATACGAGGTACGCCGACTGCGCAGGCGGTCCTTCGCCACTACTGGACAATTTCCTCGAGCGAGGGCGATCGCAATCCGATCGTGGGCGCTGCCGTCTGCAGCACGACAATCTGCCCCTCGCCCGCAATGCGAAGCTTCTCGGGCTCGAGTTTCTTCAAATCGGAGACGTCGACCAGCGCCTTCAGCTGCTCGATCTTCTCTCGGATCGCCGCCGCGCGCTTCGGATCACGTGAGTCGAAGGCCCCAGCAAAAATGGTCTGATAGGCCACTTTGATCCCATCGACATTGTTGCGCATGTCGTTGAGCGAAGTGCCACTGAAACTCGATTCGCCGCCATCCGCTTTGCTCTCGCCGATCTCGTAGGCAAGCCGCGCCATGCCGTTGAGCAGCCGCTGCGGCAGCAGCTGAAGATGCTGGACCTTCACGTACAAGTCTTCGAGATGGAAGATCAGCGCGTCCGTCTCTTGCTGGACATCGGTCTGCTTGGCGCCGAACAGCTTCGCCTCGATCGCGTGAAAGCCCAATAGCGCATTAGAGGCCAGGCATCGATCTCCCGATCGAGGTCGGGGACAAACCCGCTGGTAAACACCTCCGCACGCTCCCAGCCGATGCGCGCCTCGATCCAGGCCGTTTTTGCCCCTTCGAGATCACCGGCGGCAATACGCTCGCGCAACAGGCGCGCGCCGGCGAGCGATTGGTCGATCTGCTCGGCCATGAGGGGCCGATAATGTTCGGCCGTGTCGGCAGGTGCCTCGGCCCGAGCCGGCGAAAGCCACGAGGCCACAAGTAAGATGCTGGCGGTCAGCGCCAAGCTGGTCGGAAGGTGACGTCGCGTGTAGACAGCTAGCGGCCTCTGCCTCGATGGTGCGGCTTTCTTTAATAGCGCATCCCACGGTGCAACGCTGATCGACCGGCGCTTCAGCTGCCTTGAGTCCAGCATTCTCCCCCCGAATTGCCCACCCACAGGACTGTATCGGCAGCGCCCGTCAAGAGTGGCATGTTTAACGACAGCACTTGACACTTTTATGACGGTTCGGTCATCGAGCGCCGTCGGTGAATTGACATAAATGTGGCACAAAACTGTAACCCGAAAGGGCTAGCTTCAACCGGCGCGCACCATTCGGTCCGCTACGATCAGCGGCTGGCGGCGCGGCGCTATCCAAAACGACGAAGGGGGCGCGCGCACCAGCTCGCGGGGGAAACATGAAAATTCATGGCATTCGCGGACAAAACTTAGCGCCAACCAAATCCAAATATTCTGGCACGCAAAGAATAAAATTCGCCGCTCTCACGACGAGCGCCATTCTGACCACGCTCGCTGCCCCGAGCTTTGCTGATCGCCCGACCCCGGTAACGCCGATCAAACACGTCGTTGTCATTTTCGGAGAGAACGAAAGTTTCGACCATTATCTCGGGACCTATCCGTTCGCCGCGAACCCGTCCGGCGAACCGGGTTTTGCCGCTCGCGACGATACGCCCTGGGCCAACACGCTGCTCAGTGCCGGACTCTTGATGAATAATCCAAACCTTCTGCAGCCCTACCGGCTCATGCGATCCGAGGCCTATACCTGTGACATGGATCACGATTACACCGATGAGCAAAAGGCAATAGACGGCGGATTGATGGACAAGTTTGTCCAGGCGACCGGGAATATTGGCGTCGGCTGTAGAAGCGACGGCTCCACGGTGATGGCGTATTTTGACGGCAACACCGTCACGGCGTTATGGAACTATGCCCAGCGCTTCGCGATGGACGACAACTCCGATGACACCATGTTCGGCCCGTCGACACCCGGCGCCATCAATCTAGTCTCGGGGCAGACCGGCAATGCCGTCGTCGCCTTGACCTTCTCCAACGGCACCGTCACCTCGACGAGTCCGCTGGTGACGATTACCGGCGATCCGGACCCGGCGCTCGACGATTGCGGGGCCGACCAGGGCGGCACCAAAATCAGCCAGGGAACAGTGGAGATCATGTCCGGCAAGAATGTCGGCGATTTGCTGAACGCTAAAGGCGTCACCTGGGGCTGGTTCCAAGGCGGATTTCTGCCGACCACGCCGGCGACCGCAACCAGCCCGGCGGTTTGTAACTCAATGCATATCCAGCATCAATACACCTCGCCGGGCGCGTCGCAGCCGGCGCTGGTCGTGCCGAACCCGACCCCGATAAACGGCGGCACCCCCACGACCAATATCCACACGTTGGGGGCGGACTACTCCCCGCACCACGAGCCATTCCAATACTACCCCTCGACCCGCAACCCGCACCATCTGCGCCCATCGCCCGATACGCCGTCGCAGATCGGCTACAGCGACCAAGCAAACCACCAGTACGACATCAGTGATTTTTACAACGGTTTGCGGAACGGCAATTTGCCGGCAGTTTCCTACCTGAAGGCGGCGAGATACCAGGATTCACATCCTGGCAACTCGGACCCGCTGCTTGAGCAAGTCTTTGTTGTCCAAGTGCTCAATGCGCTGCAAAGATCGCCATTCTGGCGCGAGACGGCGGTGATCATCAACTACGACGATTCTGACGGCTGGTACGACCACGCGCTCGGACCCATCGTTAATAACTCGACGAATTTAGGGTCGACAGACTCGAGCATTCCCGGCATAGGCGGCGACAACAATGACACAAACGCCAACGACTCATTCATCCCGACCTTACCGCTGTCGACATCCACCACGCCGGCAACTCCCGGCAACATCACGACCTCCGGGGTGTGCGGACCGGCTCCGGTTAACGCGCCACCGGGTGCGGGCCGCTGCGGTTACGGTCAGCGGCTGCCGTTCATCGTGATCTCGCCCTGGGCCAAGTCGAATTTCATCGATCACACCATAACCGACCAGACCTCGAGCCTGCGGTTTATCGAGGTCAACCGGAACTCTCGGCTTTATCGACGGCACAACCTTGCCTCCGGGGCAGCCGCTGGGATCGTTTTCGTTCGATCAGTTCGCCGGGTCGATCCTCAACATGTTCGACTTTGACGACAAGCCGAATACGAGACCGCTGATCCTTGACCCGTACACCGGCGCGACCGGTAAATATTAAACCGCAACCGGGACGAGCCCGCACTCGCACCAAAGCTCGAGCGGCAGGGCTATGGGGCGCGAACGCCGCCTTACGCGCCAAGCAGTGAAACGAACCGTGCCGCCACCTCGATGTCCGCGGCGAGTGCAGCGCGACGGGAGGCCTGTTCAGCATCCTCGCCCCAGGCCTCAATCTGAAAGCTCTCGTCGAGCTGCGAGGCGGCGAAAGCCTGATCTGCGTCGAGACGCCCTTCCATCAAGGCCAAGGCGATCACCAAGGAGCCGCAAGCGGCGGTCGCGGCATGCAGTGCGGTCAGCGAGAAATCGTCATGCTCGGCTACCGCCTCCCTAAAAGCGGCGAGGCTCGCTGCCGGCTGGCGCGTCGGGACGATCCCGGTCGTGACCACTAAAGGCGCCTTATAGCGCCCTGATGCCCAATCGATCAGCGGTTGCCAGACCGCCTGCTGGCGGGCGGCAAGCGCCGGGGGGTGAGTCGCCCGATAGCAAACGAGATCGGTCCCGGCATAGTCTGCGACCTGCTGCACGACCACATCGCGCTGTGCGGAACTTCGGTCGATCGTGGCACCGGCGAGCCGCGTTAGCGGCATTGCTTCTCGGCGAATTTCGCTCTGCTGGGCGTCCCACTCCGCAGCGACTGCCGCGGCGAGTGCCAAACTCGGCAAGATAAGGTCGTGCTTCCCCGAAGTCTCGACGAGCCTGCCGTCGAGGGCGATGCCATGACCGCCGGCGGCCGGTACGGGCTCGGCCTTCTTGTAGAAGCGCTTCAAGGCGAAAGATCCGCGAACGGGTCCGCGATATCAACCGGGAAGCCGAAGAATTCCCAACTCCGCCGCATATGCCGCGGGAGCGGTGCCGTGACCCGCAACGTGTCGCCGAGCGGGTGCGGGATCGACAGAGAGCGCGCGTGCAGGTGCAGCCGCTTCGCATCGGGGACACCGGTGAGATGCGCGGCAGCAATACCGTATTTCGCATCGCCGAGGATCGGCATGCCGATCGCGGCGCAATGCGCGCGCAATTGATGTGTCCTGCCAGTGACCGGCAACAGAGCGAGCCAGCTCGCCTGCGAGCCGACACTCTCGGCCACATGGTAATAAGTGATGGCGCGCTTGCCTTCCTCGGTATCGGCGCGGACCCGTTCGCCCTCGTGACCGGGGAGTTTGGCGAGCGGCAAGTCGATGCGTCCCTGCCGCAATTTGGGCAGCCCGACGACGATGGCCCAATAGATTTTTCGCGTCGTCTTTTCGCGGAAGGCGCGGGTCAAGAAAGCCGCTGCCGCGACGGTGCGCGCGACAACAAGAACGCCGCTCGTTTCCTTGTCGAGCCGGTGGACGAGGCGCGGCCGCACCTCCGAGCCAAACCGCAGCGCGTCCAACATCCCGTCGAGATGCCGTTCGGTGCCGCTGCCGCCCTGGACGGCCAGACCGGGGGGTTTGTTCAACACGATCACCGCGTCGTCGCGGTGCAGGACCGCGTCCCGCAGCATGGCTTCGTCGCCGGATGACACGTGTCGCGATATCTGCGGCGCCGGCGCCGTCATCTCGTCGAGGGGCGGGATGCGGATCGCCTGACCCGGTGCCACCCGGTCGCCGGAATGCGCGCGCTTGCCGTCGACCCGGATGCGTCCGGTGCGCAACAGCCTTTCGAGACGGCTGTGGCCGAGTGCGGGATAGTGCCGCTTGAACCAACGATCGAGACGAACTGCCCCGTCCTCGCCGGCTACCGTCACCGTATCGGGGGTGTCCGACATCACCGAGTGTCCGAGTGCACATGATTTAGAACAACGAGGGCCGCCATCACCCCCGCGGAAGCGGGGGTCCAGAGCCTGCCTCTGGCCTGAACAGGGGGACGCCCCGCGCAAAAGCCTGCCGCCCTGGATTCCCGCTTACGCGGGAATGATGGGTTTGGCCGATAACCTGGCGATTTAGCGCCCTTCATACCGCCGCTTGGCCTTCTCCACCATCCGAGGAGGGTAACGATATATCTCATTTGTGCGACAGGATAGAGCAAGCGTCCGCGGTGAGCCGAGGCTCCAATTTAACGGCTCGGCCGCATCGTTGCCTTCAAACCGGAGCAAAGGCTACGATCTCTACCGTAGGCTTACTGGCCCACAATTAGCTCTCGCCATGCTGAACGCAACGGAGCAGAACCTGGGAATATGGCGGCGTTACACGGGAACCGGATACCGTATGGCTTCTGGATTCTGCCGGTGCTGGGTCTGCTGGGTTGGGCCGGGATCGGCAAGGGTGGAGGATTAGTCGCAGGTCTGCTGCTGGCAGCACTGCTGATCGGCAGTGTACTGGCCGCGGTGTATCATGCCGAACTGGTAGCGCTGCGACTGGGGGAGCCCTATGGGACATTGGTGCTCACCCTCTCGGTGACTATTATCGAACTGGCGATGATCGTCTCCCTGATGCTCACCGGGAAACCAAACCCATTTCTGGTGCGCGACACCATCCAGGCAGTGGTGATTCTGGTGGTGCACGGCATCGCCGGCGCGTGCATCGTGGTCGGAGCATTACGCCATCGCGAGCAGGAATTCAGCACCTCCGGGGCAGGCGCGTTCCTGGCAGTACTGATGCCGATGGTGGCACTGGTGCTGATCCTGCCGAATCACACCCTCACCACGCTCGGGCCCTATTATTCCAATCGCCAGCTGGCCTTTGTAGCGGTTACCTGCCTTGCGCTCTATCTGGTTTTTCTGTTCGTGCAGACGGTGCGGCACCGCGAATACTTCCTCCCTGCAGTCGACGACACATCCGCGGAACACGCATCGCCGCCTTCGGCCAGCACCGCGGCGATCGCGGGACTGTTGCTAGTCCTGTCCCTGACCGCCGTCGTGCTGCTGGCGAAATCGCTGGCGCCGTCTATCGAAACCGGCATCGCGGCGGCTGGCGCGCCGGTCAGGCTCGCCGGCGTTGTCGTCGCCGCGATCGTATTAATGCCGGAAACCGGGGCGGCGATCGGGGCGGCCCGACACAACCGGCTCCAGACCAGCATTAACCTGGCTTTGGGGAGCGCCATAGCGTCCATCGGCTTGACCATTCCGGCCGTTGTTGCCATTGCACTTTGGTTCAACTTACCGCTCGCGCTCGGGGTCGATAGCGGCGGCGCCGTATTGCTGGTGCTGTCGTTCCTGATGGCGATGCTGACCTATGGCCAGGGGCGAACGAACCTGCTGGCAGGCTTTGTCCACCTGGTGCTGCTTGCCTGCTACGTCTTTCTCATTTTCGAACCATGACGCCCACTCGGAGCACAGCCACCATCCGGAGAATGTCGGCTGAACAGGCGGCACCGCATCTCAGCGAGCCCGTCACTGCTATAGCGCAACGACGACGACGACGGCCAAGAACGCAAAAGCTACGGACCCCGGAGCGTACTGCGCCATATCGCCGCGGGCTCGACATGCGTATCATGGGGCTGGCGAGGGTCACTTAGACGCGGGGTTGTGAGGGCGCTCGCCACTAGGCAGGAGGGGCCCATCATGGCGAATTACCGGGTCATATCGTCGGACAATCACGTGTTTGAGCCACCGGATTTGTGGACGAGCAGAGCCAAGCCGGCTTTCAAGGACCGGGTCCCACAGCTTGTGCGCGAGTATGATGGCGATTGGTGGTTCTGCAACGGTCACCGCGTGATCGGTCTGGCCGCCGGGAGCCAGACAGGCATGCGGTTTGAGGCGCCCGAACAGATGGTCCGCACCACGACCTTCGATAAAGTCCGGCGCGGCGGCTACGAGCCTGCGGAGCACCTCAAGGATATGGATGCCGATGACGTGGATGTGAGTATTGTCTATCCCACAGTCGGTCTGCTGCTCTACAGCGTGCCAGACAGTGCGCTGCTGTCGGAGATTTTTAGAGGATACAACGACTGGCTCGCCGAGTTTAGCGCCGGGGAGCCCAAGCGCCTTAAGGGCATCGCCATGATCAACGTGGACGATGCGCAGGAGGGTATCAAGGAGCTGCAGCGCTGTGCCAAGATCGGGCTGGCGGGCGGTATGATCACCGTTTATCCCCCCGAGGGGAAAGGGTACGACAATCCGATGTACGAGCCGCTGTGGGCGGCGGCCCAGGATCTGGATATTCCCCTTGGCATGCACATCGCGACCAACCGGCCGGGCCCAGGCCAGGATTTTGGGCTCGAGGACCGCAACCGCGTCCGCAACTCCTTCCTGGCCAACGCCGACCACTGGGTGCGGATGTCTCTTGCTGACATGATCTTCAGCGGCGTCTTTGAGCGCTATCCAAAACTCCAGATCGGCACCGTGGAGCACGAACTGTCCTGGATTCCGCATTTCCTCAACCGTATCGACTACACCTACACCCAACGCGTCCAGCAAGAGCGCTATCGGTTTAAGGAAGCCACGCTGCCCAGCGACTATTTCCACCGCAATGTGTTTGCGGGCTTCCAAGAAGATGCGATGGGGATACGCGACCGCAATGTCATCGGTATCGACAATCTCCTCTGGGGCTCAGATTATCCCCATGTCGAGTCCACCTTCCCCAGGAGCCGACAAATTATCGAGGAGATTCTGAAGGACTGCACTGAAGAGGAGAAGGCCAAGATCGCCGGAGGCAATGCTGCCAGGATCTACCATCTCAACTAGGTTCCTGTGGTCCTCCGCTAGTCACTAACGCTGCTACGGCTGGGTCCTCCCGGAAAGGAGGACCCAGCGCTGTAGAGGGGCCATGCGGGACACAGCTGTTTGGGAGCCGGTCTTGCGCGATCGCCCGTCGGGCGCGACTATGAGAGTGCCATCATTTCTGGAGTCTTCTGCGGCTTTGCGATCGGCGCAACCACGACGGCGATCGCCCCCTCAGATCAGAGGGTCGGATAGTGGCGTTCTGGAAAATCGCAGAAGATCGATTCTGGAAAATCAGCTATTGCGATGTGGCTTCGTCGTGAATGAGGCTGATCTCACGTATTGCATCTTCAAGAGCGGTGCCAATGAGTTTTAGGTTACCAGCCAAGGCTTGCTGATGGGCCGAAGGATCGAAGCTGTTCACGTTGTCCGCAATCTGCTGCGCGAGTTTTTCGACAAGACTATTATACTGCAGCGTGAAGCTGAAAACTTTGTTGAAGACTAGCGGCTCCCGGCTGGACTAGAAAAAAATTATCGACGTTTCTGGATAGAAGCGGTGTTAATGGAATTCGTGCATCAAGTATCGCAGGCACAAGCGACATCGTGTTCATCGTTCGCCTGTCCGCCGCCGACCACTGTCCTATTACCTTCGAGGCTCTGTCATGGGGTACTTGTAATTCTAAAAGCTCCGGATACACACCGACAACAATGCCTCGGGCTTGCAATCTGTCTCTTTGCCTCGCGGCTGCGATCTGAGCGTGTCCCACGCGGTAAGCGGCTATCGCCCCAATGATCGCCGCAACGATAGCCAACCCACCCGCGATGAGGGTCTGCCAGTCGTAGAGGAGCTTGCAACAGCCGGTATAATCGGGCGGCATGGGCGATACTCTAAACCATGCCGGGGCGGCTATCGCATAGTGGCGCTTCTGGAAAATCAGCGCTTTCGGTTTGCTTGGCGAGGTTGCGGTGCAGGTTTAGAGTGCGCCGCAAATGACCAAACAACAGATTATAATCCTCGTCATTTTACCCCTGATGACTGCTTGCGCGACGGCTGCGCAGCGACAATGTCAGACAATAGTTCAAAGCAATACCGCCGCCGCAGCCGATGCAAAAGCCTGTACGCAAGCGGTGTACCAGTCGCCGGACTTTGCACCACTACGAGCGCATGTGCCGCCTGACATTCGCGCCGCGACACTGGATCAAATGACGGACACGGCCACAGTTATACCAGAAGAAATAACCGCTCTAAAGGCCACGCACGCACAGATAAGCGAATGTCGAACGAGGTACATTCAGACATTGATAACCACGACGCCAAGCCTCGCG
>Ga0306924_10005020_pt1 | contig 13006 bp, 15 predicted proteins | sample sta12Can44000111_FD_203756 | JGI IMG/M metagenome (GOLD analysis project Ga0306924, IMG submission 203756) | Lab enrichment of tropical soil microbial communities from Luquillo Experimental Forest, Puerto Rico - statanox.12C.anox.44.000.111 (v2)... | ecosystem: Environmental > Terrestrial >... | reverse complement strand
CACAACTCCACAGGGCCAACATCAGTAAGCATCGATTTAGGATTGGAAAGAGGAGCTGTGGCTCGGGCAGGAGAGATCTATGAGGCAACGGGAACAAGGGCGGTGAGGCAACGCTTGAAGTCTGGGGGACATTCTCCGGTGAGGCAATACGGCTTCTTACCCAGATTGCCGCGCTACAAACGCCCGTTCAATCGTGATGCTCATGGGGCCAGCAGGAAGGTCAACGGACTCCTCAGCTCAGCACCTGCCTCGGATAAGGTGTGGTGCGCAAATGGCCTAATCGAGGCTCATCGCCTCAGCAGCGAGACCGCAAAGAACATCCGTCTCACTGGAGGTTCCTGTCGTCTTGTATCGCCGAAGGTGTTTTTCGGCGCACACAACGTCCTTCCGCATGGTCAACCGCTCGGTCGGGCTGCTCGACGGCTTCGTTAGCCCGCCTTGATTTCCTCGTCTCAGCGACCTCGGAATTTCTTTGCCAATCGGTTGTCGTCCCGGCTGCAATCAGCATTGACCGGCGAGCGTTAGCCCGTCGCGGGCCGTTGTGAGCAGCGCTGTAATTAGGTCCGTTCGACCGGGGAGGGATTATCCTCTCGGCGAGAACGCGGTGGTCTTTTCCTGGCAGAACGCGGCGCAGCTCCTTCTGCTGCGTCGGCTGATTTCGATTCGGATCGGGTGCTCCGTCCCCGTGTGGGCTTCGCCTTGGATTTCGGATCGGCATCTGCCGAAACCCGTGCTGGCGATATCGCTGCCGGGGCTACGTCTGCCGAGGCCCTACGACCAAGCCCTAGTTTCTTTGCCAGCATCGAACGCTGCTCCGAGTAAGCCGGGGCTGTCAGTGGATGGTCGCTCTTCAACCTCCAACGTTTCAAGTAATCATCCCGAGTTAATCCGTGCCGTATGCCGATGTGCCGTCGCAGCGTTTTGCCGCGGTAGCCACAATCCAGGCAAACCACATAGTCATGATGTACGGATCGCCGCACTGACACCGCAGGACTAAGGACTTCTTGGGGCTGAACGGGCTGTCCAAGACGGCCAAGGGCTCCATGTACCGAAGTTATGAGTTCTGCAACCTGATTGGCCGCAACCGTGTGATGCCGCACGTAGCTACTGATGATCTTCGTCGTCAGATGTGGATCGAGCATTTCGTTGTTCATGGTACTATCCGCCAGTCATTTTTCTCATGCTTCACATATAGCAGAGATAAATTGGTCAACAAGCGGAATTGATATCGGAAGGGGAGTTATGTAGAACGACCTGAGAGACCCTTATCCCTTAGATCTTTTCCGAAACGGTAGAGGAGTAAGGAGACGATCTTTTGCTGCACCTGTGGATCGTCCAGTAGACGCAAGAGAGTCTGTTTCAAGGCTTCGTGTTGCTCCGCCTTTTTGATCTCGTCTTCAGTGCTAGTCCGATCGTCCACTAGCCTATTTTGCCCGAAGCTCCGTCAGCCAAGCGTCAGATTGCCGACCTGATCTCTTATCCCTGTTAAATACGCGCTCAGGGTAGACTCGAATCGGGTGATTCTCGTCCGACGTAAACGCCTTAATCGGGGTCGACGCCGATGAGGTGGGCATCGAAGGCCGCGCAATGAAGCTCTCCTGTCGATGTTACTCGATCACCTTCTGCGACCGTTTCCTGTCGGCACTTCATCTCACTTCGCTGTGACGTTTGTTCGCAAACCGATGATGTAATTGAACCGTTGTGGTCGCCAGATACTTCGTAACCAGCATCCAGCGGAAGCCGTCTAATTCACAGGAAATATGAAGGTAATGCGACAACCATTCGAAATGGCCTCGCATTTCTATCAGCGGCGAAAAATTACCCATTGCAAAAAAATGAGTCAAATAAAATCAAGCACTTGACCGTTCTGCCTAAATTCTAAGCAAATCTCAAAGACCACTGGAAGGCATCGGCTTGGCCGATTCGAGATCGTTTCTTTTCCACAAGGTTATCCACCAACTCAGTGGATACCCTAGATCGTGCCGCATGATCAGTTATTTGACGATCGGTTGAGAAAAACATGACAGTTTTGTGACGGTATCCGCGGGTACGGTGCCGACCAGCGAACGGCGTTCTTAGGGGAAAAACCCAGAAGGCGATTTTTCCCGGAACGGTTCGGCGCCGCTCCCAATGTGGCGACAGGTGTCGAGGCGGGGCAGGCCGACGGGTTTCATCGCGGAACGCGGACTATCGAAGTTGAATTCTTGGGCGATCAGCGTATCAGTCATCGCTGTTGGTCGCCTCCGGTCTTTCTACACGCGTGACTGGTCGCCCATAATCGATATCGACCCGCCACTGCGTGCCGGCACTGGCCGCAATAGGTCACAATCGCCCGTCGTAAAGCTAACGCGTTGGGAGCCGGCGCACGTTAGCGGCAGCGACGAGATTGCCATATTTCTGAGCCAACGCGGTATGGCTCTCACCAATGCAGGTCGTCGTCCCTGGCGTCCCGGTGAACGGCGCGGCAGCGTCGGCCACGCCCGGCACGGCAGCAACGAGGACCACAATCAGCGATACTCCAAGCAGATACCCGATCATCCGCGTGAGCACCATTGGCGTACTCCCTGGCTTTTCCTGACCCATTTTGACGCGCACCGTAGGAGTGGCGCTTGACATAAATCAACATTGTGCGACACTGCTACGGCAACCACGGTTACCAGCACCGATCGGTTCAAAAACTTCTGAAGCGATTAGGCTGGCGGCATCTGCGTAGCAGCCATGCGCCCGCGCGCAGCCATCGGTCGATAATTCCCCACCCGATGTGGCGTCTGGCGCTAGTGTCTGATCATCATTTAAAATCAGAAGCCTTCTTACGAATCCGCTTGCGCGCAATGCGCGCGCGTTAAGGCGCGAAATCTGTGAAGACGTTGATCACAGGGATGAATTCAAGGCCATCTGATGGCGGCTGAGCGTCAAGAGCCTTGCTGACCCAGTACCGGCTCACGCTCGGGATGGCGCGCGGGTAAAAAATTTGAGAGTTTTCCTCGTTTCGAAGATTGTTCAATGAACATCCAGGCGGGAAAACGTGCGAGCTTTCAGTGCCGGGACAAACGGGACATTTTCTTCGAATGTCCCTATCCTCGGGAGCGCTTTGAGTCCCTCGCGATGAACAGAAAAGCGCCTGACCGGAGAAAACCGATTAGGCGCTCTGACCCCCACCCTGCACCAAAGCGGTGGGGGTCACCCCCTTCATCGTGAAGCCGACTTTGACGAGCCAACTGTGATTTACTGGTTGCCTTGGTGTCCGCATGACCAAAAATCGTGCGCCAGGAAGCTCTAGGGCGGTCACTTTCTACGAGATCACGACGACTCATTGTCGTCGGGGCTTTCCTGCGCTGTGCGGGCTTTCGAAATGGATTTCCGGGGCATCTCGGCGCGATCTGCTGCTGCGGCCTCATTACCGCATCGGCGTACAAGGGCATTATTCAATAATCAGGAGCCCTCCTTCGAATCCGCCTCAAACATTTCGGCGGTGGGGCGGCTCCCGTCGCGACTCCGGGTTTAGCCGCTGCTCGGCGACGGGCGAATGCCACGCAGCAAGAACTGGCGGCGCGGCTCGACAAGCCTCAGAGCTTCGTGTCGGAATACGAGCGGGGCCAGCGCCGGGTCGATGTGATCGAGTTGGTTGTCATATCGCGTGCGCTCGGCGTCAGCCTGCTCGGCCTCTTTACCGAGATCGTCCGGCCAGCGCCCGGTGGTGCGGTAATATGCGGGTGGGGATTGTGATACGCATCTCAGGGTACATCCGGCTGAGGATTCATTTCGTCTATGTGCTTCTCGACCATGACGATCTCCTGCGCGAGGCGCTGTTGCAGCGGATCAAGAAATTCTTCGGCGTCCGAACGGATGGTGAGGTCCGTCATCAGATTCTAAACGGGTCTCGTGGTTAGCGCGGAGGCGACCGATGACAGAACTGCGCTGGTTATGGGCAGCGGGATCTTTCCGTCGGGAACCGAGATCTTCGGGTTTCGGCGCGCAACTTCAGCCCGGCGAACGGTGCGTAGCCCAAGCCGCTTCGCGATCATACCCGTGCGCAGCCCAAGAAACCTCATCCAATCCAACAGTTTTGTGGGCTCCGTTGTCCCACCGGAGCTGTGTCAATGCGAGGTTCAGCGGTGCGAGCGCCGCCTAGATGATGGATTGCTCGTCTCAGCTCGCGCTGGGTATTTGCAATCAGGTCAAAGGTGTGGTGCAGACGGAACAGGATAGCCAACAGCACGCCCAACTGCACCCAGTTCAGCAGTAAGCTGATCGTCTCAAAACTCATTTTCCCTCCTTTAGGGACGAAAAAGACCGCCATCTGTTCGCCCGGCTGGGGATGTAGCCGATTGGGCATGGGCTTGCGCGGACACAGCGGTGACCAAGAAATCTGGCTCCTGTAAATTTTAGTCAAATGCAGGTCAACAGAGTGTCCCAGCGGGCGTCAAGGATGCTCGACTGCACTTAGTCTCTTTGGGGTAAGGCCCTCGCCGAATGCGACGAGAGGGGGGAGGCGCTGCCATTGGCGGCCAAGGAGATGAGCCGCCTGTTCCCTTCCTTGTGGTCCACGAGGATGGCCGCCGAGCATTGGACCGCAAAGAACCCTCAAGAGACTTCTAACTCTGCTATTAGGGTTTGGGGGGTCTGCCGGAACGGGAGGACCCGGGTGCTATGCGGAACGGGGTTTCTATTTGCCCGGATATTCCTCTAGAAGCCCGTAGATGCGGGGCCGGTCGAGACGCGACCGCGCCGCGGTATCCCGTCATAGGAAAAGATCGGGTCCCCATCCAATACGAGAGGAAGCCCGAAGGTGATTGTGAAATCGCGGCATTTGATGCGATTGAGGGAAGGACTGGCATGAACGATACCGTCGATGTGCTGATCATCGGCGCTGGCGCGTCCGGTGCGGCTGTGGCCTGGAGCCTTGCCGAGACGAAGATGCACATCCTCTGCCTCGAACAGGGCGGCTGGATGAACCCGGCCACCTATCCCAGCACCGGCCGCGACTGGGAGGCGCGCTTCTTTGGAGACTATTCCCCCAGTCCCAACATCCGGGCTCGGCCCGAGGACTATCCGATCAACGACGACAATTCGCCAATCAAGGGATTCATGCGGCAATTTCTGTCCTCAGCAATTGCGTCCAAGGACAACAAATGGCAGCCTAGTAATGCCACCCGCTGGCACAGCGAAGCGTACGACAACCTCGACATTTGCACCGAGGAGCTATTAAAGCACTGCGGCTGCGGTCTTTTTACCGCCCTCTCCTCGCTTTTGTCACGGTACCGATATTGCCCTGTATGGGCCAATTCCCGATGAACTCGCTGGCGCAGGCACGCGGCACGGGTAGTAGGAATCCCGGGCCCTTCAGTCGCGACCGGCCATTCGCTGTCGATCGTTCACCGCGCGCGAGAACCTGATGACAGCGACGAGACCTACCGGTCAGAGCTAATAAAGAGCAAATCCGAATGGTATCGAACTCGGGCGGCACGGCACTGAGCGGACGACAATTCGGTCAGCTATCGTACCACCCGTGGTCGGGACCACAGTAGCTGGTGCGCCCACGACCCAGCACTCGGGAAAATCAACACCAGCCACAATTAACTATAGTGCACTCCAAAATCTTGATTTGAAAGGCATCACAACACCTCTGGGATGTCAAAATTAGGTCAACCATTTACCTGTTCGCAGCCAAAACGTATTTTGTAAAAATTCGAACGGTGGTCGGAATCGATGATGGCTTATGCGCAATCGCTCATCATCAGTTTATTAGCGAGCCAGGCAAGTATTGCAGTCGCTGATGCGGGCGAACGGACGATCTTGCTCGAGCCGGCTGCTGTGATTGGACAAAACCATCCGGCGGGACATGGGACCAGAGACGCCAGGCTGACCCCGGTCACGCCGCTTGATCGGGTCGCGACAGCGGTCGACGGCGCGGAGTCGAGCCACGGCAAAGATATCGCTATGTGGCGGCCAGACCGCTCCGGGCCCCAAGGACCGATGCAGGTCGGCGAGGCGGCGGCTACGGATGTCGGGGGTGGAGACCGATTTGATCCGACGCAGAATCGTGCGATCGGGCGAGCGTACTTGGCACAGCTCTACGGACGGTACAAGAACTGGCGTGACGCTATTGCCGCGTACAATTGGGGCCTTAGCAACGTCGATACCTGGATCAGAGCCGGACGACCGCGCGAAAAGTTGCTGGCTAGCGTGGCGGTATATACGACGCGAGTCTTATACGATAGCGGGCTTTGCTACGGCGCGCAGACATCGCTGCTTCGGGGATCGGCGATATTTGACGTCAGCCCCGGATTCCGCCCAGCGATGGCTGATCCATCTACCCATTCTACATTCGCCCATTTCGATACTGACGGTGGTGCATTCACTGGGAACCAACGATACCTCTGCGGCACTGTACCCGACAGCTTTTCTAAAGCGGGGCTGTTGCACCTGAATCAGGGTACAGCCCCATCACAGTCCCGGTTAGAGCAAATCACGGCATCCGCTCGGCAATCATGGAAAATAGCAATGCGGCGTCCTCCGATGTAAATAAGCCTCAAGAGACCCTTCGGCGCAAATAATAGGTTGGACGGCGAGCAGCCGAAATGGGCCCGGGCGAAACCAGGCATCCCAGTCGGTTCCCGATTGATTTTTTTGCAGCTTCGCACGCCTCGACTGATTTTCTAGAGCCTCGCGCGCGTACGCGCACTTAGGCTCCAAAAGTTCCCGAATCGGGGCTACGGGCGGCCGATGTCTCGCGGGCGGCGAAGCGGCTTGGTCGAATCCGCGGTCGGCTCGTGGCGGGAACGGCCGGTTTCGGCGCATCCTCGTCATTAACGGGTGCTCCCGCGAAGGTCCCTTGACCGAACCGACAGCAGTCCTTCAGGTAGGAGGCGTCGAGCTACAGACACGGCCACTCGCCGGCAAGCGTGGGTCGAGGACGGCATTGACCCCGTTTCGAGAAGATGCCGCTGAGGTCCCATCGTCTGGACCAGCTCCTCGACACGCCGCGTTGACGTACCGCGTCCTGGATTACCGTGACCAGCGCTTCTCGGCGGTCTTCCGGGGTCAGGTACGGAGGGAACTATGATCCCTGCCGCAGCTTCGGAATGCGCAGGCTCAGCGTCCCGAGCGGGATGTCGAGAGTGCGGTGGTCCTGCCCGAGGGGCGAAAGCCCACGCAACTTGACAATTGTCCCCCGAGTTCTCTTTATGTTCTATCTCGAAGAACCTGATAGCACAAAAAGCGGCTGTTTGCGAAAGCATGCGAGATGGAACTATCGGGATGGAAAGGATAGCGGCGATCCTCCATGCGGACCTGGACGCCTTCTACGCCTCGGTCGAGCAGCTGCTCGATCCGTCGTTGCGTGGCCGGGCGATCGCCGTTGGCAGCGGGGTTGTGCTCGCTGCTTCTTACGAAGCCAAGGCTTTCGGGGTCCACAGCGGGATGCCGGGGCGGCGGGCACACCAGCTCTGTCCGCAACTCACGTTCGTCAGCGGCCATTTCGGCGACTACCAACGGCTGGGCGATGCCGCCATCAAGGTTTTGGGGGATTTCACGCCCCTCGTCGAGCGGATTTCCATCGACGAGGCCTTTGCCGATGTCGCGGGCTCCATCCACCTCTTTGGTCCGCCGGCTGAAATTGCCAAGGCGATCCGGCACCGCGTGCGGGCGGAGCTGGGCCTCCCGATCTCGGTCGGAGTGGCGCGCACCAAGCACCTTGCGAAGATCGCCTCGCAAGTGGCCAAGCCCGATGGACTGGTGGTCGTCGATCCGGAGACCGAGTTCGATTTCCTTCACGACCTGCCTGTCGAGCTGATGTGGGGAGTGGGCCCGGTCACCAAGGCGCGGCTGGCTGCGATCGGCGTGCTGACCATTGGGCAATTGGCAAGGACCCCAGGAGGGTCGCTGGAGTCGTTGCTCGGCCGTGCGGTGGGACAGAAGTTGGCGGCGCTGGCGTGGAACCGCGACCCACGGGAAATCAAGACGCACCGTCGAGCCCGATCGGCCGGAGCACAATCAGCGATCGGCAAGAAGCCTGCTGAAGAGCGAGTTTTCCGACCCACGCTGCGTCATCTCGCGGACAGGGTCGGCACCCGGCTCCGGGCCAAATCCCGGCCCGGCCGGACAGTGTCGGTGCGGGTGCGGTTCGCTGATCTCCGCTCAGTCACTCGCTCGGTTACGCTGCCCGCGCCGATCTCGGCGACGGCAACCCTCGCTGAGATCGCCGAGGATTTGGTGCGTGGCGTCCTGGCAGATCACCCTGACGAGCAGACCATCTCGCTGCTAGCGATCTCGGTGTCGAAGTTAGAGAAGCACTCGGCATTGCAGCTGGAACTCCCCCTTGGACTGGAAGATGAGGAGCGCCGTCCCGGCACAAGAAAAAGCATGACGCGTTGGGTGGCCGACCGTGCCGTCGACACGATCCGCGGTCGCTTCGGATGGGAGGCAATCGGATACGGGTCGGTCGCGTTGGAAGCCTTCCGTTCCGTTCCTGACGAGTTCCGCGAGCTCGCCGAACGGAACCTCTGACCGCCGCCGCGAACGCTAGGGCGCCGGGTCTCTATCACAGTCGGCTCCAGCGCGCGGGCCAAGGCGAAATTGCTGGACGGAGCGAGTGTAAGGTCATTCGCGTCGCATCGTCAGCCTGGCACCGAGCGGCGGTGTTTCCCCACCCGTTAGGAAGCGCGCCGGCTGCATGAACCCGGTCGGGTTCGTCGCGCGCAACGTATGCTGCACCAGGGCGATCGTCTGCGGAGAGGCGGCGGCGCCGAGCAGGGCCGCTACCCGTTTCTCGAAACCATAGCCGCCGCGTTCGATCATCGCGGCGCGCGCCCACAGAGCTGCGCGCGCTCCTCCGGTGGAGCGGCTAGGGCAAGGCTGGTGCCGGTGAAGACGGCGCCCGATCCCTCCGCGGTAGTGATAGGCGTAACCCTGCCCGATGCGGGCGCCAAACGAGTTAGCGACGACGGCGAAACCGGCTATGCCGAGCGCTCTCAGGACTGGCGGGCGGGATGTTGCGCAAGCACGGCTCGCCCTGTAGCACAATCGGGGAAATGATAAAGGAGAGCGACGGTGCCCTTACGCGTGCCAATGGTATCGCTCGAGCGCGCCCGCGAACTCGGCGAAGTGATGGGTATGCCAGCTCGGCGCACGCAGAGCGAAGCGTTTCGCGTGATGGCCAATAATCCGGGTGTGGCGGGGGTGGCGTACAGCCAATTGATGCAGCTGTTGGAGAACAACAAGTTCGATACCCGGCTGCGCGAATTGATGATCATGCGGATCGGCTGGGTCACGGGCTCGGCTTACGAGTGGACGCAGCACTGGCGGGTCGCGACGACTGCCGGGATCCCGCCCAAAGATATTCTGGCGGTGCGCGACTGGCGGAACTCCGAGCGGTTGACCCCAGCGGACAAGGCGATCTTGGCCGCCACCGATGAGTGTCTCGCCGGCAAATCCCTTTCCGATGCGGCCTGGGCTGAGGTGGCGAAATATGTCACCGAGCCGGGACAGCAGGTGGAATTCGTCGTCGCCATGGGCAATTGGATTATGTTTTCCCTATTCTTTCGAAGTCTGCGTATTCCGCTCGCCGAGGGCATTACGGTGTGGCCTCCCGACGGCGTGGCGCCACCGGCGGCGAAGGGGATGGGTTAGGCTCGGTCGGCGCCTCCATGAGTGCGCAAACGCCGCGACCCCCGGCCGAGTGGGATCGCGAAGCCGATATTGTCGTAATCGGCGCAGGAGCAACCGGGCTTCCCGCCGCCATTGTGGCGCGGGAGGCGGGCGCCTCGGTGATCCTGGTCGAGGCCGAAGGGGATATCGGGGGCCACGCCATCATCAGTGGTGGCAATATCCCGCTGGGCGGAGGTACCAGCGTGCAAAAGAAATATGGCATCGAGGATTCCCCGGATCTGCTGTTCCGCGACCTCACCGATTGGTCGGTAGTCGGGCCGAACGGCTTCCCGGACTACCGGTATAACGATCGCGAAATCATTCGCGCCTTCGCCGACAATAGCGCTTCAGCCTTCGAATGGCTGGTCGCCCACGGTGTTGTTTTTGTCGACAAAGCCCCGGACGCCCTTGGCGGAAACTCGGTCGGAAATTCGGTACCCCGCGAAATGCACTGTGCCGTGATGCACTGGCCGATGGTTCACACGGGTGAGCCGGCCGATCCGATGACCCAAAAGACTCGTTCTTCCGGCAATGGGTTGATGCGATCGCTCGAGGTCGCGGCCAAAAAAGCGGGTGTCGAGATCTTGCTCGAACACAGAATGACCTCGATCCATCGGCAGAGTTCGAGCTTCGGCCCGGTGCTCGGGATCTCGGTCGACAACAAAGGTGCAAGGCTGGACATTCGCGCGCGCAAGGCCGTTGTCATTGGGACCGGGGGCTCGACCGGTAACGTCAACTTCCGGCGCATGTTCGACCCGCGCCTGACCGAAGAGTATTGCGGTCTCGCCGGCATGCCCTGGTCTGACCAGGACGCCAGCGGCGAGCTGGCGGCTATGGCGATCGGGGCATCGTTGTGGGGTTTTTACAACCAGACCGGCGAATTCGGCTCGAACGTGACCAAGCCGGGCTCGGTCGGCTGCCAATACAATTATCGGCATCTCCAGTGGATGCCGGGCAGTCCGGTCTTTGACCGCGCGCGTGCGACCGGCCTCAGGGTAGCAAATTGGCAGGACCTCATCCTGGTCAACATGCTTGGGAAGCGCTTCTACGACGAGACTGGAGGACAATACATCGCTAACAACTACAACTCGCTTGATCCTTATGTTCAGGGAAGCTGGCTGAATGCCGAGAACCTCAAATGGAGCCCAAATAATTTCTTGAACGCCGCACTTGCCGGGATCGGCGACGGCTCCAATGGCGGCGGCCCGATTTGGGCAATTTTCGACAGCGATGCGGTGGCACGCGAGGGGTGGACGCCAACTCCGCCTTATGTCGACATCGATGCTGGCTTCTTCTTTAGCGCCGATCGACTAGCCGATCTCGCTGAGAAGATCGTCATGAAATACCAGCGGGTACCGATGCCACGGGCGAACCTGGAGGAAACGGTCGCTCGCTATAATTCCTTTGTCGATCGCGGTGTCGACGAGGATTTCGGCAAGCCCGAGCCAACGCACAAGATCGTCCAACCGCCGTTCTACGCCGCCTGGGCCACGCCGGTCGTGCACGACACTCGCGCCGGACTGCGCATCAATGCCAGCTGCCAGGTGGTCGACATGAACGGTGAGGTCATCCCAAGCCTCTACTGCGGCGGTGAATCAGCTGGCGGCTTCAGCCAGCACGGCCTTGCTCGGGCCGTCTGTCAAGGCTACATCGCCGGCAAGTCGGCCGCTGCAGACACGCTGAAGCACTGATCATCTTTTGAGTTCGCCACCCCCGGTACGCGAGGCCCGCCCATGATGGCGAGGATCACTCGGAGGCGGTGGATATCGACGGCACGCTCAAAACCTTCAGTAGCATCGGTGGCAGCGGCAATCCAATCCTCAGGCATTTCTGCCCCGAATGCGGTTCGTCGATCGCCGAAGAGCCGGGAGCGAGGCCCGGTGTGATTATTCTAAATGCGGGGACGTTTGATGATCCGAGCGTCGTAAAGAACCGCAGCCACCACGCGCGCGTGCTACCGCAGGAGGGCTGGCCAGCAATCTTCTTCAGTGACAATGCCGACGACGTGACGGTCGTCATCGATCACCGGTACTGCGCTGATTTTGTGGTCGAGCAATGCGTTCCGAATAGCAAAAAAAAGGACTTTAATCAGTAGGTCTCGGGTTCGAATCCCGACGGGCTCACTCGTTCTCGATTGCTCGGCCGAGCACGCGTTCGGTTTGGTCGTTACACTAATTCTTCGTGCGAAAAGTGTAATTGCAGCTCGGAGATACGATAAAGGCGGTAAGATTGTTGCCCTGGATGCGTCCCGTCATCCGCACGAAGCCCTTTCGCAGGCGGGCTGAGGCTTTGAGAACCCCATTTTCATCAACCCTCCCGCTCAATGTGGTGTCGAATCGCGGGCGATAGGAAAAACGGACTTCTCCCCTGGATATGGTCAGCGGGTAAAGCGCGCCGAGCGGAGGCTTGGTGCAGTCGCCATTGATGACTTTCGTCAGGGTTAATTCTCCCGTGTACTGACCATCGAACGCAGCCGAGCCCTGCGCCCACGCGACGCTCCCCAGCCCCGTGCCGAGCAGCAGACCCAGTCCCAGACATCTCAGCATTCCATTCCTCCCGTTGCGGTTTCGCGCGCGGTTGCGGCCATTTCTCGCGCTCACGGCAGCCACCCAAACAATCCGCTTCGCCGCAACCTAGGTTTGAGCTGTTTCTGACCGTCTGCGCTATCTGCAGCGAATCTGCAGCAAATTCTCTCTGTTGTTTCAGCTATCACCCGGCGCGGCCCCGATCATACAACCAGTATCTCACGCAAAAGAGGCGATTTTCGGGTCGGAATGGGCGGGTTGCGATGGGGGCGGCGGAGTGTCGCAGCGTCGATCCCTGCGCGTCCTCCGCGAACCGGAAGGGGCAGCGTCAACACACGATCATCCGGTGTGCCGGATGATCGGCGTTTCTCTTCTTGCAGGGGTTACCGGCTTTCATTGGGGGCGGGCTCGGACGCATCGATGGAAACCGCAGCCGTGATACCGTGGTGCAGGGGTGACCCCCGTCGGCGAAGGGTCCCGATATGCCGAGCTGGCAAACGATCGCGGTTTTTATGATTTCGGCTTTGGCGCTCAATCTCACGCCGGGGCCGGCCATTCTGTTCATTCTGTCGCGCTGTCTCGGCCAGGGCCGAAGCGCGGCTGTCGTGTCAGTCTTCGGGCTGGCGACCGCGTCGGTCATGCATGCGGTCGCCGCAGCGTTCGGCCTTTCGGCCCTGTTCGTTTATTCGCCGCTCGCGTTTGCGATCGTCAAATATTGCGGCGCCGGCTATCTCGTCTACCTCGGGATCGCCGGCTTTCTGTCGGGCGGCATCGCCGGGATCGACGGCCGGGTCGCACCCGGCGCCCGGCGCTCGCTGGCGACCGCCTATTGG